>Ga0136638_10000103_pt1 | contig 14361 bp, 19 predicted proteins | sample AntDrymUQ8582206_2_FD_104671 | JGI IMG/M metagenome (GOLD analysis project Ga0136638, IMG submission 104671) | Polar desert sand microbial communities from Dry Valleys, Antarctica - metaG UQ858 (22.06) | ecosystem: Environmental > Terrestrial > Soil > Desert | place: Antarctica: Dry Valley...
AATTATTTTTTATTACTTAGCCATAAATGAATAAAGGTGCTTTTAACCGTTAAGTAGGGAGCAGAAAGTATTCCCCTACTCCCTACTCCCTACTCCCTGCTCCCTACTCCCTCGCTCGGTAAATAAAGTAGCCCCATTGCTAGGGAAGATGCATGGATTAAAAGAAAAATTTAGAGAAATATTTGAAACGGTTCAGCCGGGGATAGACAGCGTATTATCTTTAATAGATTGGCTGAAAGAGGCAGCACCTTATTTCCCTAAAAGCCGCCAAACTATATTGAGATGGTTTCCTGAAGTTGTTGCTTATTTTGAAGAAAGAACAACATCAGGAATTGTGGAAGGAATTAATAACAAAATTAAGCTGATAAAGAGGTTAGGTTATGGCTTTAGAAATTTCGAGAATTTTACATTAAGGACTCTGTTAAGCTGGCACGTAAATATTGATTTAGCATAAAGGGAGCGGTAGATCCCAAATTCTTCAAGGTCTTCAGAAGTGCCAGATTCTTCGATAGCTCTAAGCTGCTCAATCCTCTCCCTAGAACTGTTTTGTACCTGGTCAATCAACTGCGCCTTTTCAAGCCGTTCCTCAGCTAGATCCCACTCGACGTGGTAAAATTCAGTTCTTTCCGCCACACGACACACCCAAATTAGCGCTTCTACCGCCTCTTTCTTGTATTTTTCAACTTCGCCCATAAGCTGCGATCGCTCTAAGCATAGTTCTTTGACCTCTTTAGCCAAAGCATTGTTTGAAGTTTCCCAATTAGCATAAATAGCAAGAAACATCGCTAGCCTCCCGTAGCACTCCAAGTTATATCCGTGCTGGATAGCTAAGGCATCCAAATCTTTGAGGAACTGCTGTGCTTTTTCAGGAGTAGCGACATTATCGTTTTGGGGCACGAAAGAACAAGCCAGCTTATTTCCCGGCCTCATGGCTACTGTAAACCGATCAACTGGATATTGGAACGGCGGACATCTTTCACTCATTACTGGCACCAACGTATTAGTACAAATATACTATAGGTGGCTGGTAAACAAGGGTGTGATAATAAAAGTTTTCGCACCCTTAAAGCTTGCACCAGAATACCGCTGCCCAAATAAATTAAGGAAATATTGTCAGCGCGAAAGCTACTGCCACCAGAACGCCACCATCCTATCGGTATTAACGCCTATACCATCATCTTCGTCTAGCCCAGGAATTACCTGCCATCCGCCTAGCTTAAGCTGGTTGACAATATCCGAAATCTTTTCTTTTGCTATTGAAAACTGTAATGGTGCTTCATGGGTTTCCAATACTACATAAAATTGCACGAACGGTGAAGTCAAGTTCAATAGAGTCTGCATTTTTTCGTTGAACTTTGCGTGCTTCATATTTTGATTCAATGTTTACGCCCTCCTACTGGCTAAAAATCAATGTTTTTCTAAAGCAATTGCAGCATTAGCAGTCATAACGCACTCGCGAAGCTTCCTAAGGGCTGCTGTTTGGTCGGCACACTGGGGAGTGTGTTGTAATAGCACCCGAGCAAATTCTTTGGCAGCAGAACGAATTTCCTTGTACTTCAAATCTTGTTCAGAAGTAGGGGCGTGGTAGTTGAACAAATCTTCAATATCTATGTCTTGAGGAAACGCTGCTTTAGCTTGTGCTGTTCCTAGTCCTACCTTTGTAGTTACTCTTGCAGCTTTTACATCAACACCATTGGTCTTCTCTGACGGCATACGTGGCAGCGGCTCTATAGCTTTGACTGGCTCTAGCCCCACCCTATAATAAGCCGTCTGACTATCAGCCGGACAGTGAGTATAAAGATAAGCAGTAACCATGTAGGGCACTTCTTCCGGTTCCTGACATCCAAACTCGACTATATCTCCTGGTTGTGGCAGCTGCGGGAGCCAATTATTCCCGATCTCTTGGCCTAGTTCATCACAAAACTGTACTTGGAACATATTTGAGTAGATTGCAATTTAGTAATTTTGGGTGGCGGGGCAGGATTTGAACCTGCGTCTCTCGAGTTACAATCGATAACCCTCAATTCTTCGGCCCTCGCGGGCAAGGCACGAACAAGGGTATAAGCGCTTTAGGCCAACTAAGCTACCCACCACATGAGTATTCATCCAAGTATAACATTGCCGCAAACCTGTTTTTAGCTGTAGCAGGATGGCGTAGTGTCCCAGCAATGCCTAGCGATCGCAACTAGATATGAATTGTTTCATACTGGTTAACCTTGGAGCAAGCTTGCTACAGTAAGAGAGTAGTTTTTCGACTGTTCTGCTTGCCTTAAAGTAACTTCTTAAGGCTTTTTGGCTCTATTTAGCGAGATTAAAATGAACAAAATCAAACTATTACTGGGTGTATGTTATATTCTAGGTGCTTTAGACATTGGCTTCTTAATTGGAGTAATTGGAGTAAGCCTTGGGTATAAGTATGGGTTTATTAGCCAGCCAACGGTTTTAACAATTACAATTGACCATCCTGATAAACCAGAGCTAGCTACCGACGGTGCTGCCCCTGCGTCAATGAAGTCGAGAATTGAGAAGGCAGTCGTTAGACCAATAGCCGAAAACCAGCGAGAGGGTGAATTGCGGCACCAGTAGTTATTATGTAGCGAGCTAACCACCGAAAACTTGGTTAACCTAGGGAGTAGATCTACAGGTAGCAGGCTTATCTATAGAGCTATCTACTGCGCTATTGAATCTCTCCCACCAGTCATGCCCCAAAATGTAACGATAGCTGATGCTGCCTCACTTCCAGCCCAGCGTTAACCTTTAGAAAAAACTCAAGACCCTTTGGATCATTTCTCCAGCCCTCTCGAAACCAGCCTGTACCATCGCAACTTTCTGCCCCTGCATCACAGCAAAGCCATAAGCGCCGAAGTGTGTTGACCCTCCCAACATGAACCCTAGGAAAGGTTTGGCAAAATCTATGTATATTGGCTAGCTTCCATTCGGTGCTACCGCCAATAAATATTACGTCAGCATCACTGGGCACATCTTTGGGGGACATTCCATCTTGAGCCACAAACGCCAATGGGCAGCGGTACTGCCTAAGCTTAGGTTCCCACTCTGCCCACTTAGCAAGTGTAGCCAACCTGTCTGCTACCAGGTCCGGCACTACTATCCAGAGGGGCTTCTCCATAAATAGCTTGATGCGATCTGCGCTTCGCAGCAGCGCTTCGCTATCGCAATGTTTAACAAACGCTTCCGCATCCCACTCCACCCCCTTGTCCCAAGATACAAACGCACCATTATCCAGTGCATAAGGAAGCCAGGGGTAGGGTGTCCAAGCACGCTTAGGTGAATACAAATGACCATTACTCCCATAGGTGCCTTGCCAGTAGTGCAAAACATTACTAGAGTGGTTCGCTGGCATAATTATCATTCAAACTCTACTTCCTCTACTTCAAACTCCAAACTAGGTGCCCCAGGAAGCTGCGCAGTCACTTCGAGCCCATGTTGCTCCAAGAACGCTTTTGCCTTCTCCCACTGCGCCTCAATCTCCTGCCACACAAAAGACGCTCTCTTAACCCGCACCTTCATGTAGGTGATATCACTTTCGAGCGTTCGCTTCTTTTCAGTAAGCGCTACAACTTCTTTATGGAGGGATGCTTGCTGATGCACCCATTGCGTAACTTATCAAAAGCCTGTTCGGGCGATTCTTCCTCATTGAATATTGCACTGGCAGAACACCAAGCATTTCCTTCACCCTCATCACCCACGACCTCTAAGCTATAATCAACCTGCGTAATTTTCATTCTCTACGTTTTGTAGTTTATAGTGAATTATATCAGATTTTATGAGTTAGTATTAGTCTGTTAGATTAAATTAAATGTTGCTAAAGTTAAAAAAAATATCATGGAAACATGGCTGGCGGTTGTTGTTGCGGGAATTCTTATAGAAATCATGTACCTTATTTCACAATGCGCTAAGTTTGTTCGCGCTCATGCGGAACTGGTAGAAAAAGCTAGATCCAGACATGAAGCGTATTTAGAAACTTGCAATGTCTGAATTTAGATACAGAGGAGCCAGGTCGCTTGCAGGACGAACTTCCCTGAAATCCCCGTACCAGCGCCAACTCAAGATTTCACAATCTACAAAGGCGCATCTTTTATTGAAAACATCAGGCCCCTGGATGCTGAGCGAAACCCCTACGACCTAACCGGGGCAAGTGTCAAGATCCAAGTCATCAGCCCTCTTGATGGAGTTACACCACTCTTAGAAATGTCAACGGTAGGTGGCGAAATCTCAATTACGGAGCCACCTACCTTCGGAGAATTCGTAATCAGCTTGGCTCCAGCTGATACCGCCGCCCTTTCAAGCGGGGGAGCTTACGACGTTCAAGTTAAGCTGACCGACGGAACAATTTATCCGCCCATCCTGCAAGGTAAGTTCATCTTACTGAAACCGTTAACCCAATAAACCGTGGTGTACCTAGACAGACTGAAATCACAACCCCTGGATTAGGTGCGGCGTTATCAATACCGTAAAGGTAAAGAGTTAAACGCTATTAACCGTGACCGAATCAAAAAAAGACGACTCTCAAACGAGTTCAGGTAATAACAACAAAGTTAGTTACCTTGCTAATGCAGTAGCAGCGAAGCCTTGCGGCGGCTTCCGCATCGCTACTGCCACAGCCATCATGTCGCTGACCGCATTGAACAACGGATCGCAGGAAATCGCTCGACTGCTCTTCAGATCAAATCGGCCAAGGAGCAGCTGACGACCATTCAGGATTTTTTGCAGAAAGACAAGGCTGACAGCTATACCAGAACCGAGGCGATTAAAGATTTTGGTCTTCGCGACCAGATGATTCAACGGCTGGAGGCAAAGGTTGAAGCTGAACTTGACACGCTACGTGCGAGACCTGGGAGCAGAGAATGAAACCGAACATCTACTTTCTAAGATTTTGCGTACAAGTAGGTTTTAGCTCTGTGGTTTTGACCTTCTGCATTTACCAGCTGCTAACCGGCGGCATTACACGGGATGGTAAAGACGGGGCTATTTACTGGGGCGGGCTAACGACTATCTTGGGTTGGTGGATGCCAGTACCGGCTCGACTGTCGTGGCGAAGCTCCTGCGCAGCCGAGAAAGTGAACGTGAAAAACAGTACAACGTAAACTCAAGACGCTAACTCGGATGATCAAGTCGGACGTAAACTCAAGACGCTAACTCGGATGATCAAGTCGGACGTAAACTCAAGACGATGTGAACGCGAAGATAATAGCCGGGGATGGACTAACCAAGTGGTCAACCTTGAACCATCACCGCTTCCCAAAAATCATATCAAACGCCACAAGCTTTAACCCCATTAGCTTGTGGCTTTGTATTATTCTGTAGTATTCAAAATAATGTAGTACTTGTAGTGTTCGGTAGCCGACCGTGTAGTACTTGTAATATACTTAGTGCAGAAAATGAGCAATTGCATCTTGCCGACACTTAAAAATGATCGATGCTCATCTAGCCTAATCTGACGACTCAACGCAAGAAATGCTGATATACCAACACTTCCCACTCATTCCAGCAACTTCCCGAATTGATCGTATTTAAATGACGGGATCGATCACTTTAAGTGTCGCCCTACAACGCCGCCCTCACTCCACTCCACCTTAATCCAGGGTGGGTTTCCCACCATCAAATCAAACCCGCCCCGCTCCATAAAAATATCGGCAAACTCCAATTCCCAATGGAAAAAGTGTTGCTGCTCCGCAATTTCTTCCACCAATTGCAATCGGGGATAAAACAGCTTCAGCTTATTCAAATCCACAAAACCCCAGGTGGTCAGAAATAATTTTTCCTGCTCCTGCTCCTGTGTTTCTGGAAATAGCTGCAACTGCTTTGTTGCTGGGGCTAACATCTCCGGTTCACCCAAAATTGCCCCCACCTCTTGCAGAAACTCCTCCCGTGTCGGCAACGGCTCCGCCTCAGCAATCGACCAAAACCAAAGCGTACACCAGTAGTCCATCACCAGCTTCAGCCTACGATAAGCACTGGCATTCGCCACCCCTTCCGAAAGCTTTTATTGCAGGTGAATTTTGTCCTTTTGTTCCAAGAGACTGCGCTGATGACCATTCCCCTTCTGCCCCCACACCACCAGTGGATCAGTCGTGCGATCCCGAATCTTTGCCACCTCTTTCGCATACGATTCCCACAAATCATGCATCCGCTGACTCAACCGAATCGCATAATCTGCCTGTTCTGCCGTGAGTTCTGTTTTAGCAAAGCCCTTCTGCCACTCGCCAATCGGCCGGATTGCCTTCGGTTCCATTGCCTTAATTACTTTATCGGTGTAGTTCGCCATCCCCGGATCGTCCAGCAAGAAATGAAAAATGGCATCCTTCGGCAACGCCTGACCCAACGGAATCCGCTCCGGTTCAGACTCATGCCACTTTGCCACCCCCTTCTTCAATCCCGTCACCTGCTTGCGCCGATACACCTGCCGCCGCGCCCCAATCAGCGAATTCCCACAGTGCAACTGCAACCCAACCCAGGGCACAAATACCTCACCCTCAACAATGCGCGTCCAGCATTGCCCCCGATCATTCGTTTCCTCTATCTCCTGGCGGTCGCGAAAAATGCAGTTCAGCCACAGCGACACCTCCGCCAACTCCCTCGCGATCGGGTTCTTGTCAATTCCATACACATTCCGATCCGCCAGCAGCATCTTCACCTTCTGCTTTTCCAGGGTGATGCGATCGTGGGGAATCCGCTGGTTCAGTTCATCCTGCTTGCGCTCCAGGTATGCCTCTGCCAGTTGGTCAATCGCCTCATTCAAAAAGGCAGCACTTCCCATCGCAGGCTCACAAATCGTCAGCTTCAGGATGTCATCTGCCGTCTTGTCCTTCAGCAATTCCTTCAGCGCATACTTGACCAAACACTGCGTCAGCGATTGCGGTGTATAGTAGCTCGCGCTCTTTTCGCGGTCGCGTCCTGCCAACCGGAAGATAAACTTGCCCAAGGGATGCTTTGGCACCTTTCCCCGCTTCCGTGCGTGGTCTTCCTCTAGTTCAACCTCGTCATCCTCCGGGTCATGCAGCATTGCCTGGTAGATGCGATCGCTTTCCTGTTCTCTGACTAACTCCTCTGGCTTAAACTCATCTAACCGAGATGCCGGGACGAAGTAGCCGACTTCCAAATCCGAGCGATCGTCCGGCTCACTGGCAGGCTTCACCTCATACAACTCCTCCTCTGCCAAAAACGCCGACAGGCTCAACAAGCCCTCATAGACCTCGCCAAGCTGGTTCACTCCTAGTTGAGCATAGCTAATGCGCCCCCGCCGCTGCTTGCCCAACGAATAGCGAAGCGCTGCTGCCAAGCGCAGATCGCGACAGCGACATCAACTCCAAGACTTGCCGCATCACGCCATTACGGAACTTTACCCCGTTGAGCATTTGGGTGCGATCGGGGTCAAACAAGTGACTTTTCAGCGCAGGCAACCGGAACGTATTGTGAACAACCTCCTCCTGGATACTCTGAAGATCCAGTTGGATAGAATCCTGAGTGGGATACCCCTTCCACAGCAGCTTGAATAACCGTCGAATCGAAGTATCGATGAAATAGCCATTCTCATCCTCGCTGGTGAGCAATTCTGCCTGCTCCAAATCCCGCAAGGTTTCCAGGCTGTACCCTTCCCGGTAGACCTCAGAACCCATCGGCACATAACCCAACTCCGGTCGCGCCTCAATGTAGAAAACGAATAGCAGCCGATAAACCCAGCGCAAACACTCCTGCTTCAACCGATCCGGGTCAATTTCTCGCTCACCCCGCTCTCGTTGCGCCTCGCTGGAAAACACCCGCCGCTTGCTCACTTCCCGCCGATAGTACAGCGCCTCATTGCCCAACAACTCGATCGCTTCTCTCAGGGCAAACTTGAGGTCTTCCGAAACACTGTAGGCGTGACGATGGCTATTCTCATCCAACTCATCCAGCAGCGCACTTCCTTCTGTGGGACAGGTATGCTCTCGATGCAACAGCGTTGCCACCGCTAACAGGGAATCCGGATCGCGTTCGTTCAGTAACTCCTGAAGGTCAAAGCGCAACAGCCGGGACGCATTCCACTTGTGGCGATCGACCAGCACCATCTGGTCGATACTGAGCAGAATCACCCATCGCGGTGGATTATCCTGGGCAAACACCTGTTCCGTCAGCAAGTCTTCCAGGTTCATGCCCTCCAAGCGCTCACCCTCGATCGCGGGTAAGCCCTCATACTGCTGGGCGTCCAATGTCAGTGAAAGAACATCCGTTGGTTCGGATATTGGGTTAAAACCTTCGATCGCCCAGAGTTGCGGCATCCCGCTACTGCGCGTCACTTCCGCTACCACTGGCAATAGGCTGTCATCGTCCAACACCTTGATTTGTGGTTGCCAGTCATAGCCCAGAATTGCCAACACTTGCCGGAAAAACTCGCGCTGAAGCGTCAGTTGTTCTTCGGCATCACGGGTGCGTTCCAGTCGGTACTCGCGCAAGCGAAAATAGTCCTGCCGCAAACCCCCCAACAGGCGATCGGGTGTTTTCTCATCCTCAGTCGCCTTTTCCTTCCATTGCTGCACGACTCCCTTCAAGTCTTCCTTGAGAATGGCATCTAAGTAGTGAGCCGAGTAGAACTCATTTTCGTTAGCAATTCCGGTCAAGGGCATCTTCGCAACTCCTATTCGCCTGCTTGTTGTTTCAGGAGATTAATCAAATCTGTTGATAGCCAAAGTCCTGCATCTTGCAGTTTCTTCAACCCCTCGGCAGCAGAGGTAATTAGTCCTCGCCGCTTGGCTAACACGATTGCACCTCCTGTTCCCAACGTGTTAATCGATAAAGCTTTAGCACATCGTCTGGCAGCCCTGTCATCAACCATAGCTCGATAGGCTGGATTTTCCAGCACGAAACTCAAAACCGATGATTCTCCTGCTCCTAAATCCCAGGCAGCTACGGATGGCGCGATCGTCACCTCAACTTGCTTCACCCAAGTCACATGGGGAAGCTGTTGAGCGGCTGTGTCCTGAGTTCCACTTGAAGTTACCTCTTGCCAGACAGCCTGCGGTACAACAATCTCATCAAAAAGCTGAGGTAGGAGGTCAGCCTGATTGCTTTTGAATAGCACAATGAGTGGGGAGGCATTAATCGCCACCTGGTTAATCGATACCATTTAGCTCCTCAGCTAATTCTTCAGGTGTGTATTGCAGCACACAGACTTTATAGCGAGAAAGAGCATTGATAAAATCGGCTCGACTCAATCCGGCAATTTCGGCAGCTTTCCCCTGAGACACTTCCCCCAGTTCATACCACTTCACAGCCGCTGCAATCCGCATCTCCTGAACAAACTCATCAGGCGCTTTACGCAGGGCAGAGAAAACCGTCTCAGGCAGTTGGATTTGAATGGCTTTCATCGTTTCTCACCTATTGACATCTGAGAACAGCAACAATCTTGATGTATGGATCGGGTTCCGTCGTCATCGACAAATCTACCCAATCTCTATAGTCCTTGAAAATCTTCTCAATGTGACTCAGTTCTCCCTGTCGTCGCTGTTGCTTGATAGCTTCGGGTCGCTTGTCATCCTCAAAGCGCAGATCCAATTGTTCTATATGATACCCTTTCAACCGTTCCAACCGTTCCCGCTGTTCCTTCAGTTTGGGCGCGAGGGTTGCGTCAAAGACCTGGCGTTCTTTCTGCAAGTAAGTCATCGCTTTAGCGATCGCCTGCGTTCTCAACGGCAACAGAGCGCCAACTTCAGCCGCGCCAGGATTGGGAATGGGACGTTGCCCCAACTCTGTACGCTGCACTGTCTCTAAAAACGGCTCTACCCGGATGAACTTTCCACCCTCAAAAACCACGGACACCCAGCGATTTATCACCGGAGAACCGCGACGGTTGGGGAAGCTGCCAAACAACACGAACGTCACTTCCTGAGATGCCATGCCGTCATGCAGCAGTAAAACCGGAGCCTGATGTCGTCCAAACCGGAACAGGCAGCGATCGGTCAGCCACTCCATCAGTGGATGCAAATCCCACAGGTATTGCTTACTCGTCCAGGTTGCTTCCTGGCGACGTGCGTCCTCCATCGCTTTCACGATCGCTGAGGGCGAGCGATCGGGGGCAGCAAGGCATTGTCTTGGGGGCGAATCTCACGCGGCAGGCGAGCGTAGCGACGTTCCAGTTCGGCTGGAAGCTGTAGCTCAATGAAGCGGTCTGTTTCGTTAATATTCAGGTTGGGAGGGCGCTTTTCTAGGGATTGCAGGGCAGCGATCGCATACTCATAGGTGGATGGAAACAGGCTCAACAGGGTTCCTTCTTCAACCGTTACTTGATAGTCGGTCCCCTCAGCGCTTTCCTCAACTGCATCGGGATTGTCATACCAGTCGAAGATGTTAAACTCTCCACCACTAGCCGCATTTTCATCTAATTGTTGAGAAAATGCCTGTGCTGAGATTCCCTCTTCAATAACTTTAGCAGTGACTTCCTCCTCGGCTTCTACATCAAACACTCCCATAAACACGGAGGGGTCGCCAATATTTTTGATGGCCTGCTCATCCTTATCCAGCAACACTTTCACAATTCGCTCGACCTCATCCATGCGCTCTAGTTGAGAGCGGGTCAACAGGTAGCGAATCTCCGGCTGACGGTTCTGCCCGTAGCGATCGATGCGTCCATTACGCTGCTGCAACGTCATTAAAGACCAGGGGATGTCAACGTGAATCAGTTTGTGGCTCAAGTAGTGCAGGTTTAACCCCTCTGACGCTACTTCAGTGGCAATGAGAATGCGGACTTTGGCGTTTTCCTGCCCAAATTCCTCTACGATACGGGTTTGATCCACATCTGGCATTCCACCATCTAAGACGCTGACCGCTTCCGGCTTCAACCCCAAATCCTTCACTAACTGCTCTTTCAAAAACCGCTGCGTTTCTAACCGCCCGCTGAAGATGACCAGCCTATCTTTCGCATCTCGACCCGTCCAGCCAAAGTCCTTCTGAATCAGCTTGAGCAACCGCTGGTACTTGGAGAAATCTTCTACCCTAACTCGCCCCAAAGCTTGTTTTAGGTCTTCTAGTTCGGCAATGTCATTTCGATCCGCCTCATTAGCCTTCTCTTTCTTCGTTAACCGTTTCAGCCGATTCGAGACCGTCTCCAAACAAGCGGCAGGACTCGAGAGCATCGCTTTCAATAGCGTGGTTTTGAAAAGCTGCCCTGCCTTACGCCGACTGTCGATACTATGCAGCTTCAGTTCGTTGAGAATATCAAAAACATTCTCTTCAGCAGTCGATGCCTGAGCCGAGATCGCCTCTACATTCCGTTCCGGCACATGCTGCTTTAAATCCTGAAGTACGTCCTTTTTGAAGCGCCGGACATATAAATCGCGAATATCATCTTTGGTATAGTTGGACTCCGACGCGATCGCTGTCGGGTCGAGCATATTCATTAAACTGGCAAAGCTCTCGGGACGACCATCATGCGGCGTAGCCGATAGCAGAATCAAAGTGTCGGAACGAGTTGATAGCCGCTCCGCTAGTTTAGCTCGCTGGGACGCTCCCTGTCCTTTGCCACGACGAGCTACGTTGTGAGCTTCGTCAATAATAATGATGTCCCAGTATGCCTGCTCTAGATAGCTGCGATATTCCCGGTCTTGCTTGAGCGTGTCAATGGAAACGATCGAGCGATCGTAGTAATGGAAGGGGTTATGATTACCTGGAACTCGAGTCCTAATCCGTTGCAGTTGAATCGAATCAAGCCGAACCAAGGGAATTGTAAACCGAGTCCAGAACTCCTTCTGAAACTGCACCATCATTGATTTGGTCGTTATGACCAAGATGCGTCGCCCTTGTCCGCGACGAATCAGTTCAGATACCAAAATTCCACACTCTAGCGTCTTTCCCAACCCTACGGCATCAGCAATCAAAATTCGTTGCCTTGGCATCTGTAGGGCAATGCTTCGCAGGCAGCAGTTGATAGCTCATTACATCCATTGCTGCCCGTTGTCCTACGTAAATTCGGCGATCGTCTGGAACGGTTTGCCGCAGCTGGGACTCGATAAACAATAGGCTGTGGGTGTACCCAGAGGACGTATCGGCGATTAACTCAGTTTCTTCTGGACGTAGTACTTGAAGGTCATCTTCCAGGTTCTCAATAAATTGGGCTGTCTTTCCTCGGATGAATTCCGAGACCCCAACGGCTTCTATAAGCCGACTGCCATCAGACGATTTAGTGGTGGTCTTAACCAGCCACTCGGCATCTCGACAAAGGATACGCGCACCTGGAGCGATCGTTTTTACCATGTTACATCACTAAGCATAGACCAATTTCTTCCAATCTCTGATTCTAAGTCCGACTTCTAGTAGTAGACGCTTCGCCCCGTCCCCATTATACTATTTATGGGTACAGCAACTAAAGACGTGGCTGGAGACATTGGCGATCGCTACCATTTGTACGGCACATTAGCACCCTTGCGGACTGGTTCTCCGATGAAGCGATCGCGCATAGTAATTCAGTTAGCCCACTCAGGGGCCGCCATCTTTGTATCGAATGGCACTCAGCTTAGGGGGTCGGACAGCTCTACAGTTCTGGATGAATACAAAATCGGCATATGAGCAGGAGCAAAATAACAAATGAGTAAAAGCGTAAATATAGATTGGGAATTTATTGCTGCAAGAGAAGGTGGTAATCAGCTAGATGCATACGTTCCAGAGCCAACAAAAAGCAAAAGCGGCGTAACAGTAGCAACAGGGGTAGACATTGGTCAGAGAAGCGCAGACGACATTGAAAGGCTTAATATACCTACAGAACTTCAGAAAAAGCTTAAGCCTTACGCCCAGCATAAGGGTACCGATGCCGAAAATTTTTTGGCAAAAAATCCGCTTCAATTGACTCAAGATGAAGCCAATTGCTTAAATAAAGCGGTTAAGGAAAGCGCAACTAGCAATCTGATTAGCAGTTACAATGCGGCATCTAAAAAGATAAAATTCGAGGAGCTTCCTTTGGAAGCGCAGACCGTCATTGCCTCTGTAGCCTTTCATTATGGAAATTTGAAAACAAAAGCTCCTAAGTTCTGGAATGCTGTAATCCAACAAAATTGGAATGGTGCGGATAATGAACTTCGCAATTTTGGAGATAATTACAAAAGCCGCCGCTTAGTGGAGGCAGAGTTGTTAAAATCAACGCTCATTCGGGAGGCATCCAAGAAAAAATAGTTTAGACAATTGATGTTATGTCGGCTATCAATTAGCACGAATGTTTCCTTGGCAACTTACTGAGCAAAGCGTTTATCTATATAAACAGAAAAAGCTCACCCAAAACTGGAAGTCGGGCGTCGCATTATCGACTTAAATCTTTACAAAGCGATCGCCCGAACTATAAAACTTGCTGAATCAGAGTATTGAGGATAAAGAAAAGCTTAAGAAAAATCCTGAAATTTATCCCAGTGGCATATATTTCACCTTGAAATGGCTGATTCTAACAGGTTGTCATCCTGACCAATCAGCTTTTCCTGTGCTAGTCGCGATCGTTGTGCCAGTTGTATCAGTACTGCCAGGGAAGCTGCCGTAGTTCATACTAACTATTTAGTACGCAGCATCATCACTGCAAACTTGGGAGGGCGAATTAATGGCTGAAACAATAATGCCAGGGACGTACATCACAGTACGCAAGGCGAAATTGAAATCATTCTGCCACTGCTTCCAATATACTTGACGGAGCACCATCGCGCAGATGTTACTGAAGAAGTCGCAATCTAACGCTCTTCTGTCACTAACAGCCGCGTCAAATATGAAAGCTTTACGCTGAAAGACTTCTATGAAACAAGCTAGGTTTAGCCGTTTCTATCAGTTAGCGTTCGCGTATAAGCAAGGGAGTAGGCATCAAAAACAAAAATAGAGGCTGGCTGGCAGTTGGCAACAGTCATAATTATACGCTCGCCCAATCGCCAATAAGTTTCTACTCCATTATAGCATGACAAAGGGTTTAAAACCCGCTGAATTGACTTGCGTCAAACATAAGAAATACATCTCTCTGCTCGCACCGGATGTGCCGGTTGGCTTTGGGGTGTGCAAGGAGGTGCTCCAACAGATGAAAATGTGTCATGAACGCTAAATATTTGCGTACTTTTAAGAAAAAAACTCAGTGCAACACAGCGCGCCTTGCGCGCTCGACTGAGTGATCTATAGAGCGATCAGTCATATGCAATTATTAACCCTAAGTGACTGACAAAGCCAACCTGACTACCATTACCACCACTACCACAATTCTCAACAGCAACAATTTAAACTGGTAGTAAAGCGCAACGCGGCAGGGAGTAGGGGTAAGGGAGTAGTGAGTCTTGTCAAATCCCCATAAATGAATAAAGGTGCTTTTATTAAGGAATTATTTTTTATTACTTAGCCATAAATGAATAAAGGTGC
>Ga0136638_10000105_pt1 | contig 14281 bp, 11 predicted proteins | sample AntDrymUQ8582206_2_FD_104671 | JGI IMG/M metagenome (GOLD analysis project Ga0136638, IMG submission 104671) | Polar desert sand microbial communities from Dry Valleys, Antarctica - metaG UQ858 (22.06) | ecosystem: Environmental > Terrestrial > Soil > Desert | place: Antarctica: Dry Valley...
CTAGAGGTTCGTAATCTCCATCCCGGAGGGCAAACCCAGCCCAATCGTCTGGATTAAAAGGATCGAACCAGAAATACTCCGGCACCCGTAACTGATTTTGATAAATCTGTTTCTTGTCAGTTTTATCTCGTTCTGCCGTACTGTCTGACAATAGTTCAATTACTACATCTGGTGCTTTTCCTTCTTCCCAGACTACCCAACTTTTGCGCTCTCCCTTGGGCACGCCCAGCACCACAAAAAAGTCCGGTCCCCTAAAGTCTTGGTTGCGCACCTGTGCCAAGCTGAAGTAGACAAACATATTGCCGCCCACGTACCCATCTTCTCGTTGAGCCAACCAGGGCAGCAGCTGGTGGATGAGGAAGTCAATTTGGAATTGGTGTCGTTGAGTTTCCATCGGAATACCGTCACAGCAGGGGAGTTCGTCTTGGGTGGGGGGCAATGCCACCTCAAGCAGGGCTGGCTCAATTAAGCTAGTTTCTGACATGACTGTTTCAAGTTACTATGTTAAAATTTATATTGTTGATTCCTATTATACAGTGGAAACGTAAGCATAAGGTGGGTGGTATTTTGGATAAGCTGAAAATAGTGATTATTACAAATCTTTATCCGCCTCAGGTAATTGGGGGATATGAGCGCGCGATCGGCGACTGCGCCCGATTATTACATCGTCGCGGTAACACTGTCCTCGTGCTGACAAGTAATACAGAAGAATATGCTGCTAGCTACACAAATACAGATTCAGAACCTATTGTTCGACGCTGCTTATCTCTGGGTGGAGGTTGGAGCGATGGAGGAGCCCATTGGTTTCCTCTTGAACGAGTGGCATCAATAACTCTAAACAACCGCCAGATTCTAGCTCAGGAGTTGCAAAACTTTCAACCAAATGTCTGCCTAGCCGGTAACATTGATTTTTTGGGACTAGAACTTTTGGAGAAAATACTTGCAGATGGTATACCAATTGCCCACTACGTGATGAATTCACATCCAGGCTATTCTGCCAATCTTGCCCCCAAAACTTCTCTGCATCAGTACATCACTTGTAGTAATTGGATTCGAGAGAATTTACAGCAACAAAGCTACCCAGTCGCGACTGCTCAGACTATTTATCCAGGTGCAGCTGTTGAGGAATTCTATCAAGCAGAACTACCACCGCGCGATCGACTGCGCATTGCCTATGCTAGTTTGGTGATGCCGTACAAAGGAGCTGACGTGCTGATTGAGGCTCTTTCTTTGCTTCATGCAGGTGGCGTTAGCTTTACGGCGACGATCGCCGGTGGCACCCTCCAATCTGAATTTGTTCAGGCTCTTCAGGAATTTGTGGAGTCAGAAGGTATGCAAAACCAGGTAAGGTTTGCTGGAGTTTTGTCCCGGCAGGAATTAAAGCAGCTGTACCGGACAAACAACGTGCTGGTATTTCCCTCCCGCTTTCAAGAGCCTTTTGGCATCAGTCAAATTGAAGCTATGGCGGCGGGATTGACGCTAGTTACTAGCGGCACGGGAGGCGCTGGGGAAATAGTAGAACACGGCAAAGATGGGTTGATTTTTGAATCGGAAAATCCTTTGGATTTAGCTGATACATTGGCTTTTCTACCTGGCCATCCCTCCGAATGGGAAAACATGGCGCTACAGGGACAGAAAACTGCTTTAGAAAAATTCAGTCAAACCAGAGCGATCGACCAACTAGAATCTGTTTTATCGAAGCTGGTAGGGATGAAGTCATAATTAATAGTTCGCTGAGTTTTTACAATCTTTCCAAAGTTGCTTTAAAAACTTCAAAGTTAATACCCAGAAATTCCAATATACTCTGAATGCGGTTAGCAATGGTGTGTTTTTCATAACACAGTTGATGCCCGCTTTGAGCTATTTGATGTGCTACATCGGGATTAGCAATAATATGGTTGATTTTATTGATTAAGTCTTCTGGATTGTCCTGTTCGTAATAAACCAAATGTTGCAAATTTTGGAAAAGTTGATTAGATACTTCACCAAGAATATTGTTTTGAATTAACACCGATCCGCAAGCCATAACCTCAAAAGGTCGATTTGTAAGTGTGGCTGAAATGGATGGTAAGTTTAATTGAATTTGATAGGCATTCAGTCTATCTGCATAGCTTTCTACCCCTTCTATAGTTTTAAACTCTCTGGTGTCACTAGCATTATACTGAAACTCAAATATATCAACGTTCCCACATTGCCTTAATAGCTCTATGAAGCGGCGACGATCTTGATAAGTTTCTTGCGTGAAATATGCAGATATATTTCCCCTAAATGCTGCTCGATTTAATCGCTGATTAAATGGTATTTTAATTTTAAAAAACTCTGGATCGATTGCAAAAGGTAGAAAAATAGTTGGGAGCGATACATTTGCTTGTTCTTGCAAGAATTGAACATCAGGTTCATGATGACAAACTAAAACATCAACACAGGGAATGGTGCTAACAAGTGCTTGGGAAACTTGTAGCTTCCATTGGGAGGTGTTTTGGACTACTTGGGCAGAATAGCACTCCTGTAGTATAGCTACTTTCTTGATAGGAGCTTGATGCCACTGATTTTGCCACTTGGCAGTCTTATGTAATGGTTGAGAATGCCAGTCAAAACCTAGAAGCAATACTAGATCGGCTTCAGGATTTTTTAGGTACTCAAATAATCCATCATCATTGTTTGGTTCTTCTGCTCCCCAATCAGCAATTGGAGCAAATACACGATTTAACAACCCAGCTTTCTGGAGAACATTAGCCCAACCCCTCCACAGATTCCACCCATGAAGTCCACAGGATTGCAATACTACATCAATACGAGGTCGAGCAGGATTATTAGATTTAATAGTTAAATTCGATGGAGTTGCTAATTGTGGGTGTCCCGCCCCGATCTTGTTGAGATCTTCTAATCGACAAGCAGTAATATTTCCTGCTGTTGTTTTAGCAGTAAGTAAATGAAATGAACTTATAGTTTGTTCATTTTCTTGATCTAATATAATTCTGGCCTGGACAAGAGGCAACAAGGCTGCCCACTGGCTGTCTCCCAAATTTCTGAATAGCGAAATTTCTGGTCCCTCTGTGACATCTAAATCTTCTTGCATGAGAAAATTCATAGTTACACTGGATAAAATTAGATTCGCGTCCTCTTCATTAGAGATATCGGTGATGTCTACGAGCAGAGCGATCTGACTTTTATCTGGGTGAATGGCGATCGCTCTGAGAACTCGTGCCAATTCTAGCTCAAGAGTCTCTTCTGGTTGAGACCAATCTGGAAAGATAATTAAATTAATGCCTTTCAGTTTTAAAGGCAGGAGAGTGGTGTTAATTAGGGCAGAACTAACCTTGGTTGCCATATTGGACCAAGAGAATTTTTTGGCTTGTTCCAGTCCCGCAGCAATCAAAGATTTACGGACATTCGGCTTTTGCACCTCACAAAGTGCGTTAGCAAGTCCATCCACATCGTTATCATTTACATATAATGCTGCTTGCCCTGCTACTTCAGGAATAGAAGCATTGGGACAAGTAATGACTGGGCAACCACAAGCTAATGCTTCTAGTACTGGTAAGCCAAACCCTTCATATTTTGAAGGATAAACCAGTGCCACAGCACCCGAATAAGCAGATCTTAATTCCTGGTCGTCAAGTTGCAGCATATAAACTGTGCTACCGGAGGTATAAGCTCTCAAATTATCTGCTAAAAATCCGCCCCCACCTGTACAAACAATATCAAATGCCTGTCCAGTAGCGAGTTGGGCAAAACCTTGGAAAAACAAAATCTTATTTTTATATTTTTGATAACCATCTGTGCCAACTAGAATAAAGTATGGTTTTGCTATACCATACTTTGTTTTTAACCTATTAATATCTGTCAAACTAGCTGGGTAAAAAGTGGCTGCCACTCCGCAATAAGCTATATCTATTGACTGGAGAGGAATCTCAGGGAAAACCCTTACGAGATCGCGAGCTGTATTTTCTGAAATAGCGATGTATGCAGAGGCATATTTAATGGCATCGTGTTTACCTTTCCAATAGGGATGGTCTGGTTCCCATCCCATAATTTCTGGAATCATATCATACGCCATGAACGCAGAGGGGGTTGATACTGGTATTGTGTAGTAAGTTGAAATAAATAAGTCAGCACCCTCTTCATCACAGACTTGCTGTAGCATTTCGCGATCGGCAGGGATATTGTTGTAATCGTAAGCTGGTATTTCGCGATACCAGACGCCATTTATTTTTGGCGCAGTTCCGGCGCGATCTAAAACAACTATATGTTTGGCAAATCCATTCGCTGCCCATTCTGACAGTAGAGATTGCCATACGCGAGCTATTCCAGTTTGATAAAGCTGGAAGAATACACCATCAATAACAATTTTCCCTCCACCTTCAGTGCGAGAAGAATCTCGTTCATTTATTGAATCATTCAAATTCTCTGTATTATTCTTTCTCTCAAGCTGTTTGAGAATCTTCAAATAATCACTTTGTAAAAGTGAAGTCTTGTTCGATTCTGCTAATTCACCTTTGCTTAATCGCTCGAACAAATTTTCTGGCAGTTCTTTTTCTGTCAGCAAATGCAGCGATGAGCCATTTGAATAGAGGTTGAGGTTCAACTTATCTGCAATAATAGCAAGTGATTTTAAAGTGTAAAGAGAAATATGCTGACCCTCATCAAGCGAATAATACCACCATTCATGAGGATGAAACCCCGTGCCTGGTAGCAATTCTGTGCTAAACAAAATATTTTTGGAAAATTTTAAAACTTCTTTAAGCTCAACAATCGGGTTAACTAAATGCTCAAAGACTTCAAAAGCTGTCACTACCTCAAATTGATTATTTTCTGTTTCTCCAACCTCAAATCCCTTAGCAAATATATTTTGACAAAATTTATCCACCCAATAAAAGTCAAATCCTGCATCCCTCATCAGCCTAACAAACAAACCATATCCACCTCCATAATCTATAAATCTGGCCTGATGATCGAAGCAGTTAAAAATCAGCTTGCTAGTTACTTTTGAAAACATCACATTTCGTAACACCAAGCCAACATCACTGCCAGCTATTGGTTCAGAATAAGCTTCTTCAAGCCAATAAGGGTTCTCTGTTTGAACAAACCCACAGTTTGAACATCGGAAAAAATCTACGGAATATTTACCCAAAACCTTGGCATTAGCGAAATGGTTAGAGTCTGAATCACAAATTTTACACTTTATAGGGATATCATTCAGTAACTTCCGAACTTCAGGAAGTAGATCTTGAATATCCCATTTCTCTAAACTTAACTGTCTGACATCCGGTAGATAAAAATGAGGCATTCCATCTTTGGGATTACCCTTCATATAAACACGAACTTTTTCTTGCCTTTCTGCTTCACTTTTAATTAACAAATCCAAATGATATACACTCAAATCCTCTATTAAGCTTTTACTTGACTGCATTAGTCCGTGAATCTCTTCGTGTATTTGTCCACTGTAATAAATAGATTTGTTATATTTAAATATCCGTCGCTGCCAATCAGGATAATGAGGTTCGCTCCCAATATAATGTGTTTTACTAAATGGGCTAATCCATTTACGAGTAATCCAATAATTATCGGATTCTAAACTCTTTCCATTTGTTTTGATAAAGCGTAAAAAATCTAAAGTTTTTCTGTCAATAAATTCATCGGAATCAATGACAAACACCCAATCAGTTTTGACTTCCTTTAGGTAGACATTTCTCTGAGCGGAGTGATTTCCTTTCCATCGTGAATAAATGATTCTGGCACCATAAGACAAAGCAATTTGACAAGTGGAGTCAGTACTACCACCATCAACTATTATTAAGTCGTCATAAACATCACCCAGAGATTCTAATGCCAAAGCTAAGGTTTTTTCTGAGTTTTGTACCATCATACAAACGGACAGGCTCTGGGTAGAAGTCTTGCTCATCTCCCATGCCTTTACTACTGCTTCCTCGATTGCTTGTTGAAGAGACTCGGCTTCTGATGACGCTGCTTCCTCTTCAGCCATGCGCCAAGCAGTCATTTCTGGTGTCAGTTTTTCATTAAATATATTTTCTACTGCGATCGCGCATTCAACAGCTATCGCTTCCCAATCTAACTCACCAGTACTCGTCTCTGGATATATTACTCGAATCTTATCCTGCGGCAGGTTGTAGGTAGCGATCGGATTATCTGCCTGGTTCTGAAAAATAGCCAAGTAGGAAGATGCGAACTTGATAACGCGCTCTCTGGAGAGTAAAACAACCCGATCTACCAGAGAAACATCAGAGCCCCAGCCATATGCTACAAATAAAGACCTGACTTGGGCACCCGCGCTTGTGTTGTAAGTGCTGATAAAGACATCGACACCCAGTGCGCGGCACAATGCAGATAACCGTCGCTCCTCAAGGAAAAATTGCTCAAATTCGACTGGAGGCGCAACTAAATTCTTGAATTTGCCAACAATTTCCTCAAAAGCAGGGCTTGAAGCACGGTTTAGAAAATATACTTGATGCTCCGACAGTCTCGTAACCAGCCCGGGGATAATTTCTCTCCAGAACTGGCAAAGCTCAGTCTCGCCCTGCTGAGTGAATACACAGCCATCTATCAAAATTTTCATCTCACTTCCTCCTATCTTTCAACTATTTTAACTATTTTAACTATTTCCACTCTCGCGCTCAGTGAGTAGGAAGACTGGTCGGCTCTCCCATTTTAGAATACTTAGACCATTTTGGTTTGTAATCTGCTCCCAGCCAGCCAACTGCGGCAGCGAGTTTTTCATTATTGTGAGTGCCGCCATCATAAAGGTCGAGATCCTTCAATTCCTCTCCCTTACCAAGGGCTACCATTTCCTCCCACAGTTCAGTACCAGGAAATGCAACACAATCTGAGTTTTGCCAATGGAGCGTGTTATTGTGCTTGGCTCCTATTTCCTTCAATTCGTTGAGAATTTTCAGATCGTTTTCCCAATCTTGCTCGGTTTCACCAGGCAGGTTTTTCATGGTGGTGAAGTGAAACTCCATTCCTGAGAAGCGAGTAATCAAATACTTGATGTTCTCGTAGCTTTTTTTAGCATTCAAGTTTTTCTTAGTATTATCCAGTAACTTCTGGTTGAAACTTTCAACTCCGAATCGCATCCCAACACAACCACTTTCAACCATTAGATCGTATATTTCCAAACTGGCTGTGTCAATCCGTCCCATCATCGTCCAGGGCAGACCTATATCTTTTAATCCCTTGCATAGTTCAGTAATTCTCTTAGTGCCTAAATTCCAAGTGTCATCATCAAAGAAAATGCTCTGAATACCCTGTTCGCTTAGTAGGTTGCTAATCCGCCACGCTTCCGCATAAAAATTAATAGCCTGCATTAACTTTCCTTGCATTGCATATTTGCGAAATTTTTCCTCAAATTCACCTTTGCTTACAAGCAGTCGGTTACGATTTTCCTTAACCTCTATCTTCAGGTTTTTTAGAAAATTTTGGTATGTAGAGATAACTGTCTTGATTTCATCAATTACCAACTCAGGTAATCGATTACGATACTGGCCATTATTCATTACCTTGGGCCACTGGCAGTATGTACATTTGAATGGACAACCGCGTGAAGTGCTAACAGTTAACTGCGATCGCGGAGTATTCATACTCGAATCCCAATAGTTATACAAATAATCCATTGGTCTAAATGGCAGAAAGTTTTCGCCATCAATCAAGTTAATGTCTTCGAGATGATCGTAAACATATATAGATTTTGCTTTATCTAATTTGGATACTATATCAAGGGCTGGTTTTTCGTATTCACCTATAACACAATGATCTACAAATGACTCAGTGATTAAATCGTTGGCATAAGCTTGAATGTGTGGCCCCACTAAAACAATGCGCGAGGAGAAACTCTCCTTAGCCCACCTAGCCAATTCTTTAATAGTGCGAAACAGAGGTGTTGATGTTTCCAAAAATAAAATGTCTGGCTGAAATTTGGCAATATGGCTTTTGACCACCTCATAATTCCAATGCTTGAGGGCGACACCGTCATAAAATTTGGCATCAAATCCATGTTTAATCAAGTAGTTAACTGCGTAGCCCATAAAAAAGGGAAAACAAGCATAATCTGTCAACCCAGCTGATGTCCAAGGCCAACGCGAACCTGCATTTGGCCCTGTATATATATTACCCTCATTATCATGCTTGACGAAAGGAATGTTCGCAAAAACTATGTTCATTTTACCTCAACTTTTTTTTGATTATTCAGATAACTTCTTTCAGGTATTTAATTAATGTTTCCATACGGTTGGCGTATGTATGATCGCTTAAAACGATCTTACGTCCTTCTTGACTGCGCCGCTGCCGTTCATCTCCATCAGCCAGGTATAGCACCAGTTTAGCCCATTCATCTTCATTCCCTGTAGTACATACAACAGCGTCTCCAAAGATAGCCTGTAACGAATCAACGCGATCGGACAGAATGAACCCTCCACACGCTAATATATCATATATCCTGAGATTTATGGTATCCAACTCAATATGTTCTTCTATATGAGCATTAAGATTTATTAAGGAACTGGAATATAATTTTGGTAAATCTGGCATTGGTAATTTCCCAACACAGACTTTTTGCAATGGCTCAGACCAAACTTTGTTACCGTATATTACGAGACCGAATGGCAAGGCGGGGACAAAATAACGCTGGTTGACAATTGGACCTCGGATATCATTCCCTACAAAAGATACAGGGTGCTGGTACGAATTTGAATCTTGCGGAAAAAATAATTCCGGATCGGTTGCAAAAGGAATAACTGCTCCCGAAGCGCAAGCCTTCATTAATCTTTCACTTGTAAATACATACCCATCAAAACCAGCTTTTACTTTATTAAATACCATCACTGTCCCCCCATGAAGTTCGGGAGGCTAGAGCCACTTAGTCGGGTTAGAGGCATTAGGAAAAGCATTTTGCAGGTATAATATATTCTTTACTTCCTCACTCAGTTCCAAAAATGGATAGAAGTGAATTAAGACATCGAGCTTCTCGTTAATTGCCCCACTAGCTTGATACAAATATACTGATTCAACATCATCACATCTGAGCAGATACTTCTGCCAGCCTCGCGCTATCAATTCATCGCCTTGCACGTTGCCAGGTTTATTGACATCAAATGTGTCAATTCCACGTAGACGCAATCCAATCCGCAGCTTCTGATTCATGTCTCCCTCTCTACTCGATGAAAGTCGGGCGCTTTAGCGTCTAGCCTTTTAGACAGCATATTGATCCACTGGGAGTCTTCCTGAGTATAAAAGGTGTGTAGTTCATACGGCTCGATTATAAATACATCTCCCTTGGTAGCGTAAAATTCCATATGTTCGCCTGAGTGCAGGTTGTCAACTACAATTTTTATTTTACCACAAATGATGAAAAAAAGCTCGCGTGTTTGCTTGTGATAGTGGTTGCCTCGCACCTGTTGTGCTGCGGTTTCAACAAAATTCGCCTCTGCCCAAGCCTCCTGAGTGATTCCCCAAAAGCCACCTCGCTCATCTACCTTCATTATATAAGGAGAAAGTTTTTGCATTACACACCTCCCCCCGCTTTTAATCTGGTAAATCCCTCTGTCACCGAGTTAAAGGTAACTCCAAGCCTAGTGGAGGTTTGTTCGCTTGACAGAGATGAGTCTGGCTGCAACAACATTTTGGCTGTTTGATCGCCCGCCTGCACGGGATAAAGTAGTTCGGCATTCATATCGAACATTCTAGCATAAGACTGAAAAAATTGAAAACGGTTTACTTTCTCTCGCCCCACGGTGTGAAATATCCCGCTCAGTCTCTTCTGGATAATAATCGAGATCGTTTCTGCTAGATTTTCAGCATAGGTTGGTGTATTAAAGATATCGGTGAAACATTCCACCACACGATCTCTGCTTAGTTCTGATGATAACCAGCCTAACAGAGGAGCCTTTCTACCATAGATTCCACCACTCCGACAGATGGCGGCGTTCTCTAGCTCTTGCAGCGTAAAGTCTTCACCTTGTAGCTTGGTTTTTCCATAAACTAAATTCGGGTTAGGCTCATCCGTCTCTTTGTAACCGCCCTCTGTGCAACTAAAAACTAGGTCAGTAGAGATGTATACCATGTACGCGCCAATCTGGCGACAGGCGCGGGCTATGTTTCTAGTTCCTAGGGCATTTGTTTGATAAGCTTCATCAGGACAAGCCTCACAATACCTAACATTTTTATTCCCTGCCGCATGAATCACTACCTCTGGTAACATTTGCTTAATGATGGTAGATACCTCCTCAGCATCTCTAATATCTAACTGAACTGCCTTTGTTATCTCCAACAAGTCATCGGGTATAGATGACTGAAAATAGGAAATAATCGTCTTTTGTTTAGGTGCAAAGTAACGTGCGAGGTTTGAACCAACAAAACCGCTACCGCCTGTTATTAATATATTGCTCATTTTCAATAATCTTCTAGTTGTGCTAACAAATCCAATTGCTAAAAATTTCTGCTCTTTGAGCCAGCTTGTATAATATATTTTTCCCCAGACTCTGCTATATAAATCCCTAAAGGCAGTTCTACATTACCTAAGCCATCTAAAATCCACATATCATAGAAATTGTCATTCATCATGCTGTTATCCTCCGGTTAGTCAAGTAAGTCAAAATTATCTCGAAACCAAAAATAATGGATCTTGGTAGAATGCCAGTATCGCCGCTTCTACATCTTCACTGATATTTCTACAAAGTACACCAATTCCACTGGCGGTGCGTTGCAGTATTTCATGCTGGAAGTTGTGTTCTAATGCCAGTTCTACTACTTTTTCAAACCCTTCTAGCATATTCCAGTTCAATACATCATGAAAAGCAACTATTGCTGACTCTGATAAGTATGGTATAATACATTCAAAATCCACATATAGTTGTTCGTTAGTATGTAAGCCATCTATGAACGCAAAATCAATATTCCCTCCTACACGCTCTAGAAATTGTGGAACATCATCTGGAGAAGCTCCTATGCAAATTGTTAAATTAATGTTGAGTTTTTTGGCGATTTTTTGAGTTAGAGCTAAACCTTCCGTTGCTTCCGTTCCTTCGCTACAATTGTCTATTCCATATAAGGATGCTTCTGCGTTTATTAGACCAAAAGCTATTGTACTCCAGCCTCCCGCAATACCAATTAAAAATTCTCGCTTTGGTTTAAATTCCCTTAAGACATTCTCGAAAAAGTAAATTTCATCAATGGCTATTCCTCCCCATGTAGAAAGAACGGCAAGTTGCGGACGATCGTCAACAATATTTTGCTTGAAAAGACAAGCAAAAGGATAAGACAAATAAGCATTCATATCTAGCGGCACTCGTGCAGGATTGAGCCCCACTCTAACTAAGTAACCTTCTTCAGTATAGGCTGACAATAACTTAACTAAAACATTTTTACTTTCTGATGAGGACGAATTCGCATTTATTTTTAGATTATTATCTTTTTCTAATAACTTTTGATTTTGCTTTCGATAATCTGATGGTTGTGCCAGCCAAATCCAATTGCTAAAAACTTCAAATTTTCTAAAAGACTCTTTAACAGCACTGGCTACTCCCCAAGTCCCCCCATCTGAAAAATCGTCTCCTCCGATAATACCGTTTGGTTTAACTCTGTCAATTGCCAGTTCTATCGCCTTCACTGTTGTTTCATAATCGTGAGAAATATCTATATAAATAAAATCAAATACCTGGCGAGTACTTTTTAGAAAATTTTCCGCTAAATCCCCGTACAAGAATACATTTGTATCCAGTCCAAGCTTACTTAGATTCGCTCTGGTTTTTTTCAGCTCGGGTGCAGACCCAAACCCAGCTTGCTTCCAGTTTAATCCGCGAACCGACTCAGGCCAATCATTACACGCTCGGTCATCAAACTTGTCAACACCAACAATTTCGTAACCTGTTCGCCCCAAGCTTTCTAGTATAGATACCATATAGGCGATATCGCGTCCGTAATAGACTCCAAGTATACAGATGCTCTTAATTTCTGGCTTCTGCAAAATTGTTTTAAAAAACTCCCACTGAGCGTTTCCCGAATACCCGATGCAAACCGTGTCTATCATCTGCCGATACTTAGCAAGGCTAGTTTCGTTCATAATATTTGCTTATTCTCCAGACGAAAAATATCTTTACTGGCTCGAGACGACCGGGGGGGTGAGCGATCGCGACAAAGGGAATCACTCAGCGCTCGCCCCCATTGCTTTCTTTAGCAGTCTTACCCACCCGCTGTTTCACCTCAGCTAACAGTGCCTTGTAACTTGCCTGGTCGGGATTTAACTTAACAAGCTTCTCCATAGGTTCAACAGCGCCCTTCAAATCATTCATCTCTAGACGAGTCTGTACTAGCCCCTGAAGGGCTATCTGATTATCTGGCTCCCGCTTTAATACTAGCTCATACCCGCGTGCCTGCGCTTGCAGTTGGGAATCTTTCGCCTGACTAGCTGCTGTCTTATCGTCCTGTTTCGGTGGGTTCAGAGAGCTGGTGAACATTCCAGCGGTTGCTATAGCCGTAGAGCCAATAAATGATACCGCACCCAATATCATGAAAATCTGTTGAAGCCGTTTCTTCATAGGTCGTTCTTAACGCGGTGGTGAAGTTGTCGCTAGCTAACCTTTCCCAGGAATGACGTCCACTCGGCGTCACCGAGGGATGACGTGCAGTCGGCGTCCCCTGGTAGGGGCAATTGATCAATTGCCCCTACCAGAGCCAGCTCTATATTTAACTTACCCAATTTTGTGCCGGTAGCGATCGCCCCTGTGAAACTTTCTTTGAGGCACCGGAGCGTGCGGTAGCTGGAGCTGCCTTCGCAACGCCATCGGGAGACAGCGGGTAGCACCAGTCAGTAGAGTGTCCATCCCCTCCGAACCATGAGCAGTCTTGTGCGATCGCACAGCCAACCGACATCAGCATTTTGGGCTGCCGCCCCAGCAACGCTCTGTGGACTACTATATTAACAGAGAGCGATCGTACTCGTGGCAAATTGGAGCAACTGAGGTAAATGCTTTCCCGATTCCCTCAAAACCTACGTCAATCCGTGGGAGTGTCTGTCGTCGCCCTGCTATGTGTTATGGCAGTTGGAGTGCTACAGGTGCCTCAACTCGATTATCTGAAACACAAAGCAAAAACCGCCTCCCCAGCCCAGCTAAAAAGAGAAGTAGCGGCAGAACAAGTGCGCCTCGATCTGCTCCAGAAACTGCCTGCGTTTGGTTTTGATAATTTACTGGCAAATTGGATATTGCTGGATTTTATCAAGTACTTCGGCGATGATGAAGTTCGCGCCGTGACAGGCTATCGACTTAGCCCAGAGTATTTTGAAGTGATTGTAGACCGCGATCCCAGATTTTTGGATATCTATTATTTTCTACCTACTGCTGTTTCTATATACGCGGCAATGCCAGAAAAGTCTGTAGCGCTGATAGCAAAAGGGCTAAAATCGCTTACCCCTAAAGTCCCCCCCGGATCTTATTACGTTTGGCGTCAAAAGGGAATTGATGAATTACTGTTTTTAGGAGATGCTGGATCTGCCAGACAATCCTTTGAAAAGGCAGCAGAGTGGGCGAGTGTCTATGATGATGAAGAAAGTAAGCGAGTAGCAATAATTTCTCGTCAAAACGCCGAGTTTCTTGCCCGCAATCCTAAAAGTAAAAATGCTCAAGTCAGTGCTTGGACAATGGTTTTAACAAACGCAGTTGACTTGCGCAGTCGCCAAATTGCCATCAGCCGCATCCAGGCGCTTGGCGGAAAAGTTATTATAACACCAGAAGGCAAACTGGCGGTGCAGCCGCCAAAAGAAGATTAAGCAAATACCACCAGCAGATGCTACCTGTATGGGGGCGATCGCCGTTATCCTGGTTATATGGACTTACTAGAGTACCAAGCCAAAGAATTGTTTCGGGAGATAGGCATCCCCGTTTTACCCTCTCAAAGGATTGACAATCCCAGAGAAATCAAAGGGTTGCAGCTGCCTTATCCGGTAGTCCTCAAATCCCAGGTGCGTGCTGGGGGCAGGGGCAGAGCCGGTGGGGTGCGGTTTGTGGAAAATACCATAGACGCGATCGCCGCTGCCCGGACAATTTTTAACCTGCCCATCCTGGGCGAATACCCACAGGTGCTGCTGGCAGAAGCAAAATACGACGCGGATCGGGAATTTTATCTGGCAGTAGTGCTAGACTACGTCGCCCGACGCCCCGTGCTATTAGGTTCTCCCCAAGGCGGCATCAACGTAGAAGCAGTCATGGAACAGGTACAGCAGGTAGTCGTTGACCAAGAATTCTCCCCATTCTACGCGCGGCGGTTGGCGATC
>Ga0136638_10000106_pt1 | contig 14261 bp, 12 predicted proteins | sample AntDrymUQ8582206_2_FD_104671 | JGI IMG/M metagenome (GOLD analysis project Ga0136638, IMG submission 104671) | Polar desert sand microbial communities from Dry Valleys, Antarctica - metaG UQ858 (22.06) | ecosystem: Environmental > Terrestrial > Soil > Desert | place: Antarctica: Dry Valley...
ATTTGGCACAGCATGGGCTTCATGGCCCGCGTCGTGGCGATCGCGCTGGTCGTCATGGGCTTCCTCAGCCTCTTCGTCGTGTTCGAGCGCCTGCTGGTGCTGATGCGGACATCACGTGAATCCGGCCAGTTCGCCAGCAAGGCGCGCACGCTGCTCGAGGCCGGCGAGGCCACCCCGCTGCGAGACCTCGCGCGTGGTTACCCCCGCAACCCGCTGGCCCGCCTCACCAAGATCGGTCTCGACACCTACGAGGCCAACCTCGACGGCAAGGACCCGATCGAGCTGACCCGCCGCGAGCTGGTCCGCAAGCTCGAGGTCTTCAGCGCCGAGGCCCGCCGCGGTATGGGCATGCTCGCCTCGATCGGCTCCACCGCGCCCTTCATCGGTCTGTTCGGCACCGTCATCGGCATCATCACCGCCTTCCAGGGCATCGCCTCTGCGGGCGGCGGCGGCCTCGGGGCGGTCTCCGGCGGCATCGCCGAGGCGCTCATCGTCACCGCGGTCGGCCTCGTGGTCGCCATCGCCTCGGTGCTCTTTTACAACTACCTCTCGGGCCGCTTCGACCGTCTCGACATGCAGATGCAGCACGCCGCTGGCGAGCTCGTCGACTACCTGGAGGGCGCCAATGGGGGCGACAGTCGGGGCGAGTAAGGGCAAGGGCGTCAAGCCCAACATCAACGTCACGCCGCTCGTCGACGTGGTGCTGGTGCTGCTCATCATCTTCATGGTCATCATCCCGAACATGCAGGATGGCAAGCCGATCGAGATGATCAACGTGTTCCATCCCGACAAGGACGCCGACGAGAAGGACGATCCGCTGACGATCACGATCGACCGCGCCGAGAGCTACCACGTCGACGACCGCGAGCTCCCGCGCGCCAATGTGCTCGCCGAGCTCCGCGAGGTCCACGCCCGCAGCGCGAAGCGCAAGCTGCTGATCCGCGCCGACGCGACGCTCCCGTACGCCAAGGTCCGCGAATTTTTCAAAGAGGTCCAGGACATCGGCTTCGGCGGCGTTGCGCTCGCCGTCGGCACGCAGCGCACGTGGGACCCCACGAGCGCGGAGGCCCAATAACCATGGCGATGCAACTCGGTGGAGGTTTTAAGAAGCTCCGGATCCAGCCGGAGATGAACGTGACCCCGCTGGTCGACGTCGTGCTCGTGCTGCTGATCATCTTCATGGTGCTCGCCCCCGTGATGAGCAAGAGCTTCTGGGTCCGCCTCCCGCCCAAAGATGACAAGGAGGAGCAGCTCGACGCCGCCAACGACCCGACCCAGCCGCTCGTGCTGACGGTCGCCGCCGACGGCAAGACCCTCATTAACAAAATCGAGGTCGAGCACGCCGAGCTGCCGCGCAAGCTGATCCGCATGCTCAACGCGCGCCCCGACAACACGCTTTATCTCGACGGCGCGGACGAGGCCCAGTTCGGCCACGTGCTCGCCGCCGTCGACCTCGCAAAGGCGGCCCAGGCCCATCCGATCGTGTTTCTCACGAACAAGATGCAGTGACCGACGGCCCGTGAATCTCCCGGCCGCCGCACGGTTCGGCGGCCCTCTCGTAGTTCGAATCGAAGATTGAAATCCATGCCCTTGCTCGACCGCAAGAGCCCGACGTTGCTGGCTGCGCTGGCGACGTTCGGGATCGGTGTATCCGAAACCCAGGCCGCAGGCCCGCGAGACTACGAAGGACCGCAGGGCTGGAGCGTCGATGGCGACGCAGCCCCGCCGGCCGAGACACCATCTGCTCCACCGGCTGCTCCCGACGAGTTCCCCGTCGAGGACGTACCGGCCGAGCCCGCGCCACCGGTGGCACCACCGCCGGAAGAAGACAGCGGCTGCGCCGACGGCGACTTCTGCGTCGAGGACCTGACGGAAGACGCGGATGCTCTCGCAAAAGAGATGGCCCCAAAGGCCGCGCCCAAGCCCGCGGGACCGGTCGGAACGATCTCCGGTCGTCTGCTCGATGCCGTCAGTGGTTCGCCGCTGATCGGTGTCAACGTCACCGTTCCGGGCACCGACTTCAAAACAAAGACCGACGTCGACGGCCGTTACCTGCTGCCAGTGCCGCCGGGCACGTATCAGGTGCGCGTTTGGTACGACGCCTACGAGGGCATGACGATCTCTGGCGTCGTCGTCGAGAAGGACGCGCTCGTCAACCTCAACCGCGAGCTGCGGCCGATCGCCGGCATGACGCAGACGGTGGCGGTCACCGCCGAGATCAACAAGGAGAGCGCCGCTGGCAAGCTCGTCGAGCGCAAGAAGTCGGTCGCCGCGCGCGACATGATGAGCCGCGACGACATCCGCAAGTCCGGCGGCGGCGCGACCTCGGCGGTGGCGCGGCGCATCGTCGGCAGCACGATCGTCGGCGATCGTTTCCTGTTCGTGCGCGGCCTCGGGCACCGCTACGGCAACACCCTGTTCGACGGGGCGCGCCTGCCGAGCCCCGACCCGAACCTGCGCACCGTGCCGCTCGACATCTTCCCGTCGGGCGCGCTGTCGGCGATCAACGTGCAGAAGACGGCGACGCCGGACGTGCCGGCCGACTTCGCCGGCGCCTCGGTGCAGCTCGAGAGCCGCGAGACCCCTGACAAGTGGTCGTTCACGCTCGACGCTCGCTTCGGTATCAACACGGCGACGAGCTTCAGGCCGGGCCTGCGCGGCGACCACTTCAAGGGTGACAACTTCGCCGCCGGCAACCTTCAGCGCGGCCTGCCCGGCATGTACGACACCAGCGTGCCGATCGGTCCGAGCACGACGGTCGGCGGCAAGCAGGTGTTCACGCCGGCGCAGCTCGAGAAGTTCGGCGAGTCCTTGCCCTCGCTCAACACCGCGGTCGGCCGTTACACGGCGCTGCCGAACTTCGCCGGTGGGGCCCAGCTCGGCAACACCTTCAAGCCGTTCGGCACCCGGCTCGGCTTCCTCGTCGCGGCCAGCTACGCCAACGCGACCCAGACCCTGCAAGAGACCCACAGGATCTACAACACCACCCAGCCGGTCGCGGGCGGCCCCTACGAGCTCAATACGGCCAACCCCGACGTCGCGATCGCCGGCACGAAGACGACGCAGAACGTCCAGATGTCGGCGCTCGGCCTGATCAAGTGGAAGCTCGACGAGCACAACCGCATCGGCCTGACCACGCTCTACACCCGCGACGCCGACAACGAGTCGCGCGTGCTCGAGGGCCGGCTTCGTACCACCTGCGGCGAGCAGTTCTACTGCCGCAACACCCGCCTGCGCTACATCATGCGCTCGGTGCTGTTTACCCGCCTCGGCGGCAAGCACGAGATCCCCGCGGCCAAGGGCTTCACGATCGAGTGGTTCGGGTCCTACGCGCAGGCGCGCCAGGACGACCCGCTGCTGCGCGAGATGCTGTTCAACCGCCCGCAGAACCTCGGGCCCGCCGACGCCAACTACGACGTCGAGCCCAATGAGTCGGGCAAGTTCCAGTTCTTCAAGCTGCTCGATCATTCCGGCAGCGGTGGCCTCGACTTCACGGTGCCGTTCAAGCAGTGGCGTCAGCTCGACGCTCGCTTCAAGTTCGGCGCGTGGGCGGAGACCAAGCGGCGGACCTTCGGCGTGCGCACCTTCGACTTCGAGCCGCGCGGCTGGATGGGCTCGCTGCCGACCGGCACCGGCAACATCCTCAACCCGGACACGATCGGCGGCGGAGAGATCGGGCGGACCAGCGAGCCCTTCGTCATCGGCGACCTGACCCGCCCCGGCGGCCAGGACGGCTACGCCGCGCGCCAGGAGGTCTACGCCGGTTACGCGATGCTCGACCTGCCGCTGGTCCGCTGGGCGCGGCTGGTCGGCGGCGCCCGCTTCGAGGCCAACGACATCCGCGTCGCGCCCTTCGACGCCTTCGGGCAGCCGGTCGACCCGACCGCCAGCGCCCGCATCCGCACCAACGACGTGCTCCCCTCGTTCGGCGTGATCTTCGCGGCGCGCAACGACATGAACGTGCGCCTGGTCGCCGCCCAGACCGTCGCGCGGCCGGAGTTTCGCGAGCTCGCGCCCTTCGTGTTCACCGACTTCGCGGGCGGCTTCACGGTGCAGGGCTACAACAAGCTGACCGCGACCAAGATCTGGAACGCCGACCTGCGTTGGGAGTGGTTCCCGAGCGCCAACGAGGTGCTCGCCGTCAGCGTGTTTTATAAATACTTCGACGCCCCGATCGAGCGCATGATCGCCACCAGCCCGCGGCTTCAGACCTTCCGTAACGCGAACTTCGCCAACAACGTCGGCGCCGAGCTCGAGGCGCGCAAGAGCCTCGAGTTCATCCACAAGTCGGCGCGCGACCTCTCGCTCGGCTTCAACTTCGCCTACATCTTCTCGCGGGTGCAGATCGCCGAGCCGCAGGAGGGCGACCTGCTCGCGCCGACCTCGACCCGGCGTTACCTCGAGGGCCAGTCGCCCTACGTGCTCAACGCCTTCCTCGGCTACGACAACGACCGCAGCGGCACCAACGCACGCGTGCTGTTCAACACCTTCGGCCGCCGGATCGCGTTCGTCGGCGGTAATCACCTGCCCGATGTCTACGAGCTGCCCGTCCACACGATGGACGTCACGCTCGCGCAGCGGGTCCACAAGAACCTCACGTTGTCGTTCAACGTGCTCAACATGCTCAACTGGCGCCGCCGCCTGGTGCAGGGCGAGAACGACGAGATCTTCTACTCGGCCCGCCGCGGCGTCTTCTTCATCTTCGGCCTCAGCTACAGCATCTGAAATGTTTCATTGTGTCGCGCACCTGTCACGATTCCGTGCGGCCTGCGTCACCTCCCCCTGGTAGGAACCTCGCCATGCAAAACCTCCGCGTCTCTCTCGCCGCTTCACTCGCCTGTTCGACCCTTTCGCTTCTGCTCGCCTGCGACGGTGGCGGTGGAGAGACCGCAGAGGATGGTGTGACCACGGACCCGACCGCGGGCGGCCCGGAGGAGTGCGACAGCGAGATCAGCGGCACGATCGAGTCCGACACCCGCTGGACCTGCGATCACACGCTATCCGGCATCGTCGCCGTCAAGAACGGCGCGAAGCTGACGATCGACCCCGGCGTCACGATCAAGGGCGGCAACGGCAGCGCGCTGGTCATCGGCCGCGGCTCGCAGCTGATCGCCGAGGGCACCGCCGAGGCGCCGATCGTGTTAACCTCGACGCTGCCCGAGGGTAGCCGCGCGCGGGGCGACTGGGGCGGCCTGGTGCTGCTCGGCGAGGCCCCCAACAACCTCCAGACGGGCACCGGCGCGGCCGAGGGCCTCGACGCCAACGACCCCAGTTATCAGTATGGCGGCACCGACACGGCCTCGAGCTGCGGGTCGCTCAAGTACCTGCGCGTCGAGTTCGCCGGCTTCGAGCTGACCAAGGACAACGAGCTCAACGGCATCACCTTCTACTCATGCGGCACGGGCACGCAGGTCGACTACGTGCAGTCGCACATGGGCAAGGACGACGGCATCGAGGCGTTCGGTGGCACCTGGAGCGGTAAGCACATCGTGATCACCGGGGCCCTCGACGACTCCTTCGACGCCGACCAAGGTTACGTCGGCAGCCTGCAATACGTCTACATCCAGCAGGACTCCTCGACCGGTAACTTCGGCTTCGAGTGGTCGAACCAGAAGGATCTACTCGATGCCACCCCGCGTACGCATCCGGTGGTCTCGAACGTGACCTTCATCGGCACGGGCACCAACGACGGCAGCTTCGTCGACACCAAGAGCAGCGGCGTCACCTACAAGGAGGGCGCGGCCGGTGAGATCCACAACGCGATCATCTCCTTCTCGTACAACGCCGCCATCGAGCTGACCTCGGAGGCGACCGAGATTGTCGCCGATGCCGGGGAGATCGCCATCACGAACACGATCTTCTTCAAAAACGCCCGCAAGGACGACGGCGTCAGCGTCTATGCGGGCGGCGAGGGATCGTCGTGGGACCTGGCCTCGTTCATCGAGGCCGCGGGGAACAACAACCATCTCGAGGTCGATCCGATGCTCGGCAGCAGCGCGTGGGGCATGGCGAACATCGTGCCCGCGGCCGGTTCACCGGCGCTCGGTGCCGGTCGTCCGGTCCCGGGTCACGAGGCGACCGACTTCATCGGCGCCGTCAAGGACGCCAGCAGCGACTGGACCCGCGGCTGGACCACGACCGCGTTGAACTGACCCACACCTTTTAGAAGGAGCACGGAATGTCGAGCACGATCCTCCTCGTCGACGACGAGAAAGATCTCACCGAGACGCTGCGGTACAGCCTGGAGCGCGAGGGTTACGCCACGCTCTCGGCGGGCAACGGCGCAACGGCGCTCGGCTATCTCGGCCAGGGTGTGATCCCCGACCTCGTGCTGCTCGACTGGATGCTGCCGGACATGTCGGGCATCGACGTCTGCCGGCAGCTGCGGATGGTCGAGCGCACGCGCAAGATCCCCGTGATCATGGTCAGCGCGCGCAGCGAGGAGATCGACCGCGTCGTCGGCTTCGAGCTCGGCGCCGACGATTATGTGACCAAGCCGTTTAGCGTGCGGGAGCTATTGCTGCGCATCAAGGCGATCCTGCGCCGCTGCGCGACCGAGACGGAGGACGAGGAGCCGCGCTTCGATCGCCTGCGCGTCGACCTCGACGGCCATCAGGTGTGGATCGACGAGCAGCCGACCACGCTCACCGCGCTCGAGTTTCGCCTGCTGACGACCCTCATGGCTCGTCGTGGCCGCGTGCAGACCCGCGAGATGCTGCTGCAGGACGTCTGGGGTCTGCAGGTCGATGTCACGACGCGCACCGTCGACACGCACGTGCAGCGGCTGCGCAAGAAGCTCGGCCCGGTGGTCGGCAACTACATCGAGACCCTGCGCGGCGTCGGCTATCGCTTCCTCGTGTCGGACGCGGTCACCGCTGCGCCGTGAAGCTCACCGGCGGCACAGGTCGCCGCGCGGGCTCAGCCCGGCGCCGTCGAGCATGAACTGCGGGGGGATCTTCGCGGGTGCCGCGGGCGCGGGCGCAGGCGTTGCTGCGGCGCTATCCCCATCTTCCCCACCATTCCCATCCTCGCCGTCCGCGGCGGCGGTGTCCTCGTCCTCCCAGCCTTCGTCGTCGGCCTCGGCGCTGGCGCCCGCGTCCCCGAGGTCCGGGTTCGGGATCTGCGAGCGGTACGAGATTGACACCTTCTGCTCTTTACGACCGTCGGGCCGGGAGATCCGCGTGCTCTCCGGCAGCACCGTCGTCGCCACGGGACGCAGATCTTCGTGCAACAGCGACCACAGGCGCGTCAGCCCGCCGGCGGCGTTGCGGGTCCACAGCGTGCTGCCGGCGACCCACCACGCGCCGGAGACCCACGCGAAGCGCAGCTCCTGCTCGGCGCCCGGCGTGCGCAGGCGCAGTACTTCGTGGCCGGTGCGGCGGTCCCAGCGTTGCTCGACCACTTCGACGGGTCCGGCGATGCGCGGTGAACCACCGAGCACGAGGTCGATCAGCTCGGGCGCCGAGAACGGCACGCCGATCAGCTGGCGGATCGCACAGTCGGCCGGGGGTCCGGCATAAAAACCCTCGGGCAGGCCATCGGCGGCGACGTTGCGCAGCGCATAACCCTGCTCGTGAAACGCGAGCGACACCAGCTCGCGCCCGGCGATCTGGACCTGTCCGGAGAACCTGGCCGGTTTCTGGGCCAGGAACATCAAGTTGGCCGCCGGTGAGCGACCGATCCGCACCTTGGCGGACGACACCCGCAACGCCGAGATCCTCGGGGCCGCCGCGGCCAGCAACACCTCGGAGGAGGGTGCCTGTCCCTCCGCGTAGGGCGCCTCGACGGCCTTCGGATGACAGGCAGTCATGGCAGTCATGGCAGGCGTGACGACGACGAGCGCCAACCAGACCAGGCAGGAGAGGGTGCGATGCGTCCGCATGTCGGCGAACCCTAGCCCGGATCTCGCGGCCCGTCACTGCGACGCACGAGCCCGAAAAAACGCCCGCGCGTGGCCGAACAGCGGCCGACGTGCATGCACGACGAGCCGCAGCCCCCCACGCGCGGGCGGGCCGCGCAGCTTCATGACCATGACCGTCGCACGGTTCTCTCCGTGGGGCGACCCTGGCCGCTGGACTTCACGGCCACCTGGCCATGCACGGCCCTGTCTGGCGATGCATGGCCTGCTCGGGTCCAGGGACGGCCGCGGCGGACGGGACCAGGGCCCGGGCGCGGTGTCCGACTGGGACGAGCGCACGCGCCGTCCATGGCGCGTGCCCGTTGCCCTGACAGGCGGGGCTGCTGCCCGCCCCGGGAGCGCTACATCTTCTTGGTCTCCTTCTTGAACTCGGCCTCGTCCTTGCTGACCTCATGCAGGGTGTTCTCACCCTTGACGGTGATCAGCGGCTTGAGCTTCTCGAAGGTCTTGCGGCCGATGCCTTTGATCCGCACGACCTGCATCGGCTCGGCGAACGGCTTGGCGGTGCGGTAGTCGATGATCTTCTTGGCCATCGACGGCCCGATCCCGGGCAGCAGCTCGAGCTGCTCCGCGGTCGCGGTGTTGAGGTTGACCGTACCCTCGAGCTCCGGCGCCAGCATCGAGAAGACCGGCACGCTCGCGAGCGGCGTGGCCTGGGCCGGGGTGGAGAGGGTCAGGGTGGCCGCAGCAGCGGCGCAGGTGAGCAGCGTAATGATGGACTTGAACATGATCGTGATTCTCCGCGGCGTGATGCCGACGGAACCACCAAAGCAAGCCCGACGCCTGCGTGCCGTTCGTGTAATTTCAACGATGTACGACCTGTCCCCAGGGACATGTGGCCCGCCCGTCGGCCAACCCCCGGCCCACCGGCGGGACAGCCTCTACTCGGCTCACGCCGGTTCCGGCGCGCTCACTCGATGCCGGGTTCCGGCGTGCTCACTCGACGCCGGGTTCCGGCTGAAGCGGCATGCAGATCTTCACCGTCTCGACGCCGAACGGCGCCTCCGGGGTGGCGATCCCGTACACGCCGTTGCTGCCGCTCGAGCGGCACTCGTAGCCGTCGCGGCACTGCGTGTTGCTGCGGCACTCCTTGCGGCAGCTCGTGCGCACCGACAGCAGGTCGGCGCATAGGCCCTCCGGGAGGCAGACCTCGTGCGCCTGGCAGTCGTTGCAGGCGACCGGCTCACCGTCGGGCGGCAGCACCGGCTCACCCTCGGGATCTCCCGCCGGCGTGAGCGTGGGGTCGGCGTTGCAGGCGAGGATGCGCGTCTCCAGGCCGCCGTGGAACGGCTGCGGGCGGTCCTCGAGCTCCGGGTCGCAGGCGACGCTCAGGAACTCGGCGCTGTACACCTGCACGCAGGTGCCCTCGCGCGGGCACGTGGTCGGGTTGCAGCCGTCGATGATGCACTCGCCCTTGCCCGCAGGGTCGACATCGCCGTCGCCGTTGACGAGATGCGAGAGGTCGCAGACCCGGTCCCCGCGCAGGCTGCAGTCCGTGCTCGTCTTGCACGGATTACCGATGCGTCTGCTGCAGGCGCCCATGGGCAAGGTGAGCGCGAGGAGCGCAAAGGCGAGGACTTGGCGGGCGGCCATCGGCGCGCGGAGCATACATCGTCGGGCGTTGGAGGGGGCCGCCGTTTTCTGGCACCCTGGAGGTCCGTGGCCCTGACTCCAGACGAGCTGCTCTCCCGGTTTCGCGGGCTCCTCGACGCCTACCGCGCCACCCGTGACCCGCTGCGCGCAGGCGAGGGCAACCTGCGCTGCGAGCAGTGCCTCGACTGCAACCGCTGCCGCTTCTGCGTCCAGTGCCTGCGCTGCGACGACTGCAGCAACTGCGAGCAGTGTGAAGATTGCGTGCGCTGCACCCGGTCGAAGAATTCGCGGCGATGCACCGCCTGCAACTTCGTCGAGCTCAGCGAGGCCTGTGAGGATTCCCAATATCTCGTGCTGTGCCTCGCGTGCTCGCGCTGCGAGCAGTGCTTCGCGTGCGTCGGACTTCAGGGCGAGTCGTACTGCATCCTCAATCAGCGCTACTCGCGCAAAGACTACTTCATCATCGTCCAGGGCCTGAAGAAGCGCATGGAGGACCAGGGTGCCAGCCTGCTCGGCGAGCTGGCGGCGGCCTCTCGCGGGCTGTGGACCGCCAGTGGCGCGCCGAACGGCGCCTTCGCGGTCACCGGTGCCGGCGTGCGTGCGGTGCTCGACGGGGCCGTGCCGCCGGCCGAGGACCTCATGCCGACCGACCCCGCCGACGAGGACCCGTGGCAAGACGGCGTGGTCCCGGCGCGCTTCGACGGCTGAGCAGGCGCCCGGGGAAAGCATTAGCATCCGGCGCATGTCAGACACGCGACTCGCGATCATCGGCTGCGGGATCATGGGCGAGGCGATCGTCGGCGGTCTGCTGCGCGCCGGGCTGTTCGCTCCCGGTGAGGTGCTGGCGACCACGCGCCGCCAGGACGCCGCCGACGCCGTGCAGGCGCGCCACGGCGTCGCCGTCACGCTCGACAACCTACGGGCCTGTCAGGCCGCGCAGACCGTGTTGCTGACGCTCAAGCCCCAGCGGATCGCCAAGGTCGTGCACGAGCCCGGCATGCGTGAGGCGCTCGCCGGCAAGCTCGTCATCAGCATCGCCGCCGGTGTCACGCTCAATCAGCTCGCCGAATGGTTGCCGGAGTCGTCGATCATCCGCGCCATGCCGAACACGCCGTGCCTCATCGGTGAAGGCATGACCGTGCTCGCGCGCGGCAAGCGGGTCGCGGACGCCGAGGTCGCCGTCGCGGCGCGGCTGTTCGAGACCGTCGGGCGCTGCATCGAGGTCGAGGACAAGCTGATGGACGCCGTCACCAGCCTCGGCGGCTCGGGCCCCGCGTTCGTCTACATCATGATCGAGGCGATGGCCGACGGCGGCGTGATGATGGGCCTGCCGCGCCCCGTCGCCCTCGAGATCGCCGCGCAGGTGTTCCAGGGGGCCGCGCGCATGGTCCTGCAGACCAGCAGGCACCCCGCGGCGCTCAAGGATCAGGTGACCACCCCGGCCGGATGCACGATCGCCGGCGTGCTGACGATGGAGGACGGGCGGATCCGTTCGGTGCTAGCGAGGACGATCCAGGAGGCCACGCGCGTCGCCGGTGAGCTCGGCAAGGACGCCGCGGCCGACCGCTGAGCTCGTCACGGCCGGAAATTTGTCGGAGCAGCCCGCCTGCGCCACCCTGCGGCGGCCGTGCTCGGCCCCTTGCGCACCTTCATCAGCGTGGCCTTCCTGGCCATGTTCCTGTGGGCTGCGTTCACCGTGAAGCTCGGGCGCCTGACCTTCGCCGACCACGTCGATCGCATCGGTCAAACCCCCGAGGCCAAGGAGCTCCTCGACGGCGCCCGCTCGCGCGTCGGACCCACCCTCGACGAGGTCAAGCACCGCGTGCTCGGCGAGTACGTCGAGGCGCCCACCTACCTGGTCGCTCCCGCCAGCACGACCCCGGCTCCCGCGACCCGGCTCGCACCCGCCGCGCCGAAGCCGCCTGCGCGGGAGCCCGAACCCGCCGCGCTCGCAAGCCGGGCCTCGACCTCCGACGCCGCCAAGCTGCCCGGTCGCCGCAAGCGACCCGAGTGAACGGCCGTCCGTGGGCCAGGCACCGCGGCCACCCGCGAACGCGGCCAGGTCCGCTATCCTGCGCCGGTGTCCGGCCTCGCCGCCCTCGTGCTCGCTGTCGCTGTCGCGGCCCCGGCGGCCCCGGCATCCGCGGCCCCGGCATCCGCGGCTCCGACACCGTCGCCCGGACCTGTCCCGGAGGCCAGGTCCGCGCCGGCCTTCGCCGGGCCGGTGACTGGTCGCGCGCGGCTCTCCGGTCAGGTGCTGGTATACGGCAGCCGCGACGTCGTGTTCGGCGCGCGCATCCTCGGCACGACCGCCGACGTCGCGACGGCGACGGACGCCGAGGGTCGCTTCGAGCTGTGGTTACCGCCGGGTGAGCACAAGCTGACGATCCGTGGCGCCGGCTTTCGTGACCTGCCGGTCCAGGTCACCCTGGCCGACGGCCAGGACCTCGTCTACGAGTATCGCCTCGCGCCGGACCTCGACGGCAACCCGTATCGCACGGTGGTCCGCCAGCAGCGCGAGGTAGCGATCTCCAGCACGAACCTGCGCGACGACGAGATCCACGCGCTGCCCGGCACGTTTGGCGATCCCTTCCGCGTCGTCAAGAGCCTGCCCGGTGCCTCGCAGCTCGCAGGCTTTCTCCCCTACGTGGTCGTGCGCGGCGCGGCCCCGGGCAACACCGGCTACTTCCTCGACGGCGTGCGCGTGCCGATCCTCTTCCACGTGGCGATCGGCCCGTCGGTCATCCACCCGTACTTCATCGACCAGGTCGACTTTTATCCCGGCGGCGCGCCGGTGCGGCTCGGTCGTTACGTCAGCGGCATGATCGAGGGGCGCACCAAGTCGGCCCGCCGCGACCGCGTGTTCGGAGAGTTCGACATCCGCCTCACCGACGCCGGCGGCATCGTCGAGGTCCCGCTCAATCGCCGGCGCGACGGGGCATGTCGACGCAAGAAGAAGCACGGCAACCTCGACCCGAAGACCCGCGCCAAGCTCGACTGCCGGCGCGGCGAGGCCCGCGGCTCACTGACGCTGGCCGGCCGCTACAGCTACACGGGCGCCGTGCTGACGGCTGTGCAGTCGACCGCGAAGATCAGCTTCTGGGACTACCAGGCCCGCTTCGACCACAAGCTCGGCCAGCGCGCGCAGTACACCGCCTTCGCGTACGGCAGCTTCGACTCGCTCGGCGACAAGCTCAGCCCCGACCCGCTGGTGCGCTTCGAGTTCTATCGCATCCAGCAACGCGTGAAACAGCAGCTCCCACGCGGCGGCACGGCGGTCTACTCCGTGGCGCTCGGCCTCGACCGCTCCGGCATCACGCCGAGTCAGGTCGCGGCCTCTGCGATCTCGACCGCGCAGTATCAGATCTCCCCACGCATGGACGTCCGCATGCCGCTCGGCGAGCGCAGCAACGGCGAGTTCGGCTTCGGCATCGATCAAGAGTTTCAGATCTTCCGCTCCGAGACCGACGTCCGTAATCCCAGCGTCACCGACTACCTCTCGGTGCTGCTCGGCGATCGCTTCGTCTCCGCGACGGGCCTGTACGCCGAGGTGCTGTGGAAGAAGGGCCCGATCGAGGTCCGTCCGGGCGTGCGCGCCGACATCTACGCGCAGATCGGCCCGTCCCCGGTGCTGCCGCAGGCGACCAGCGTCACGCACGCGGTCGGCGTCGACCCGCGAATTCTCTTCCGCGAAAAACTGAGCGACCGCTGGACTCTGCGCCAAAACTTCGGCGTCTATCACCAGCCGCCGAGCTTCCCCGTCCCGATCCCCGGCGTCGAGAGCTTCGGCTTCGAGCGCGGCCTCCAGCGCAACATCCAGGGCAGCCTCGGCTACGAGTTCTCGATCGCCGACAAGGCGATCCTCACCCAGGACGCGTACCTCGGCCGCCTCGATAACCTGCAGGACTATGACCTCGCCGCCGCCGCGCAGGGCAACATCTCCGAGTTCGACGACCTCGTCATCCGCGCGAGCGGCCTCGCCTACGGCCTCGAGACCATGCTGCGCCTCGCCCCGCGTCAGCGCGTGTACGGCTGGGCCGCGTACACCCTGTCTCGTTCGACCCGCACCTTCGAGTCCGGCGTCAAAGCGCCGTCGAACTGGGACCAGCGCCACATCCTCAACATCGTGCTCGGCTATCGCATCGGCGAGAAGTGGAACCTCGGCGGTCGCCTGCACTTCAACAGCGGCCGCCCATACACCACGCCCTCCGCCGGTCAGAGCGTCGCCGAGGCGCTGACCTTCAACCGCAACAACAGTCGTCTGCCCTCGTTCTTCCAGCTCGACCTGCGCGCCGAACGGACGTGGCGGTTCCGGACCTGGAACTTGCAGCTGATCTTCGACGTGCTCAACTCGACCTACGCCCGCGAAGTCTTCGCCTGCGTGCTCTCGGACACAAGCGGCATGGCCTCGGAGCCAGGTGCGGTCGCAGGCGCAGCCAGCTGCAACCAGCAGGGCCTACGCTACATCTTGCCGTCGATCGGTCTGCGTGGCGTGTTCTGAAAAGAAAACCTGCTCCAAGAGGCAGGTCGAGCTGACCCAAGGTTCCGGTGCTTTCAGACACGCGTGAGCATCCGCATTTGTAGACCGTTCAAGTGAATAAATGAGATGTGTCATCATGCCGCGCCAGGCATCTCAACGGGAGCTCATCATGAACGAAGTAGCGCAGGAAATCGGACGAAGGATCAGACTGTGGCGGACGGCGTCTCCTCCCCCGAAGACCCGTCGCAAGAATCAGGGTGAGACCGGCTG
>Ga0136638_10000107_pt1 | contig 14258 bp, 9 predicted proteins | sample AntDrymUQ8582206_2_FD_104671 | JGI IMG/M metagenome (GOLD analysis project Ga0136638, IMG submission 104671) | Polar desert sand microbial communities from Dry Valleys, Antarctica - metaG UQ858 (22.06) | ecosystem: Environmental > Terrestrial > Soil > Desert | place: Antarctica: Dry Valley...
AACGGCTGACATGCGTAACAGTACCCTGGATGCCACCTAAGAATATTTTGGGAGCTAGATTGATTAATGATATTGTTCTGGCTGAAGAAACCGATGAAGTAGCGCCAGGAAAGTTTCTAAGCCATTTTGATTTGTACGTACAAGGAATGCAAGAAAGTGGAGCATCTACTACACAGATCGATTACTTTATAGATTCTCTTTCAAATAAACAAACATTGGAAACTACCCTGAGAAAAGTCAATATTCCTCCAGCTACCAAGGAATTTGTATTGTTCACCATCAGCTGCACCTACATGAGAAATCATGAAATAGCAGCAGTTTTCTTGCTCGGTAGAGAAGATGTCATCCCGGCTATGTTCCGGCAGCTTCTTCAAAGTATGGATGGGTTAACGTGCGATCTCCTCAATTTGTACCTGGAACGACACATTCATTTGGATGAGGACGTTCATGCCCCGATGGGTGAACAACTGCTGTGTAGCTTATGCGGTAATGATTCTAAAAAGTGGGAGCAAGCTACCATCGTCGCATCTAAGGCGTTGCTTGCCCGAATTAATCTGTGGGATGGCGTATTGGAGGCTATCAGAAAAAATCGTTAAGTGTCACTTTTAAAGTAGATTCCGTCGGCTCTCAGGTTGAGAATTAAGCACGTCATCAATCCACGTTATTTGAACATGACTCGCTGAACTAACCGATCGGCGATCGCTTCAGGAGGCAGAACTTCAACCGCTGCATTTAGCTGAACTGCCGCTTTGGGCATTCCATATACGACAGAACTTTTTTCATCCTGAGCGATTGTGTGCCATCCCCGCGTTCGCAATAGGCTGAGACCTTCAGCACCGTCCTGTCCCATTCCTGTGAGTAACACGGCTGTTTCTTTGCGGTTCCAGTAATGGGCGAGACTTTTGAAAAATACATCCACCGATGGGCGGTAGGGATAGTCAGTCGGCTCTTTTATGTAATGCAGGCTGCAGTCGGAACGAAGACTGAGGTGATCGTTGGTGCCTGCAACCAAGACAGTACCTTTCTCTAAGCGATCGCCACTTGTGGCTAGTCTCACAGTCAAGGGTGTTTGTTGATTTAGCCAATCCGCCAGCCCAGCCGAAAACTGCATATCGATATGTTGAACGATCGCAATCGCAGCACCGAAGTTGGCTGGGAAACGGGAGAGAATGGCGGCTAGAGCTTTGGGACCACCTGTTGAGGAGCCGATCGCCACTAGGGGAGGGAGCAGGGTGGAAGGTGTGGAGAATGAAGTAAAATTTGAACTTTGGGGTTTGGGAGTTGAGGTTTGAGATGATTTGCCAATTAGCTTGCTAAGAGTCGCAATTTTTGTCAGTAGCGGTTGGGCAGACTTTGGACTTCCTTGGATTCCCAAGACGGGAGTGTTCACTGCATCGCGGGCACCATACCCCATTGCCTCAAACACTTTCCCGGCATTCTTTTCGACGCTTGCGGTCACAATCAGAATGGTGCAGGGAGACTGTTTCATGATCTGGCAGGTGGCTTCCACACCGTCCATGACTGGCATGAATAGATCCATCAAAATTAAGTCGGGGGTGTCTTTGGCGCAGTGGGCGACCGCATCTGCACCATCCCGGGCAATCCATGCCACTTCATAACCTGGAACGGTTAGTAGCACTCGCTTGAGGGCTTCTACTGCCATAGCCATATCATTGACAATCCCAATTCTCATCCTAAGTACAGGCTTATTCCAATCGTGTATTTATCTATTGTAAAGGTTTCCGTAAAAAAACTACCACTTTTAAGCCACCCTTAATTTTTAACCAATTGGGCGCTAGACTGACGACGGTCCGATTAAATCAACGATCGCGTTCACCAATGTATCCTCATGAAAGCTGCTTTTGGTGATATAATAGTCTGCGCCAGCTTCCATGCCCTGAATGCGGTCATCCTCGCCATCGCGGTAGGACACAATAATGACTGGAAGCGAATTGAGTTTGGGATGGTCTTTGATCTGTTTGACGAGTTCAATCCCATTCATGCGGGGCATATCAATATCGCTCACTACAAGGTCGTAATGTTTGCTCCGAATGGCTATCCAACCATCCATTCCGTTTACGGCAACATCAACATCGTAGCCTCGATTTTGCAGCACCTTCCGAGTCATTTCGCGCACAGTAATGGAATCCTCCACAACTAAAAGGCGTTTGCGATCGTCTCCTTTTTTTGCTTTGGCTTTATTCACGTCAACGGGTCTCAATTGACCAGTGGTGAGCATATTGTCAATGGATTGCACCAAATCAGAAACATCCACAATTAAAACCGGCAATCCATCATCCATTAGAGCAGAGGCACTAATATCCTGAACTTTACCCAAACGCGGATCGAGTGGACGCACCATTAAATCCCGTTCACCTAAGAACTGGTCTACAACCAAGCCATAAGCGTTGGATTGATCGCTGGTCACAACTACACAGATCGCATCATGGGAGGATAAAGCCTCCGGTAAATCCAGAACATGGTGCGCGGCAATCAACCCAATATTTTGACCATCTTTAGTAAAATATTGGCGACCTTCCACAACATAAATATCCGATTTTTCGAGTTTGACAAGCTGATCCACTCGTGATAGGGGAAAGGCATAAGGTTCACCAGAAATCTCGACAATTAGCGTCCTGATAACCGAGAGCGTGAGGGGAAGTTGAAGGTAAAAAATAGTACCCTTGCCCAATTGAGATGTGGCGCGAATCGTTCCACCAAACTCTTGCACCATATTTTTGGCAATATCTAATCCCACACCACGTCCTGAAATTTCAGTCACCCGATCGGCTGTAGAAAATCCAGGTATAAACAGAAACTCGATGATTTCAGCTTCGGTAAGTTGATCGGCCGTTTTGGGTGAAGCTAAATTCCGATCGATAATCTTTTGGCGCATCCGCTCGGTATCAAGTCCTCTTCCGTCATCGGAAACAGTAATTGCCAGCATACCGCCACGATGAAATGATTCTAGACGAACTGTTCCCTCCATCGGTTTGCCTGCTGCCTCTCGCTCTTCGGGGGTTTCGATTCCGTGATCGACCGCATTGCGAATCATGTGAGTCAGGGGTGCTTCCAGTTTTTTGAGGATATCACGATCGACCGGGGTTGACTGACCGACAATCTCTAGCTTGACCTGCTTATTCAATCGTCGTGCTAGGTCACGAACCATGCGATGAAAGGCTTGTACTCCATCAACAAATGGACGCATGTGGGAGGCAATCACTTCCCGGTAAAGGCGATCGCTCAAGTTCGTTGTGCGACGAGCATATAGTTCCAGTTCACCCAAGCGATCGGTGAGAATTTCCCGACATTCTTGTGCTTTACGTCGAGCTGTATCCAGAACTTGCTGGCTTTCTGAATTAACTGGAGTGTTCGATAATGTGGTACGAATCGTTTCCAGAAGTCTGGCAAGCTCTACTTGACGAGATTTGAGATCCGTAAAGGAATCGGCAAAAGGTTGCAGCCAATTTGCCTCAACCAGCGATTCACCCGCCAACCCCATAATCCGGTTCAAATTTTCTGCTGTGACTCGCACCACCCTATCCGTTGGGGTTGCGATCGTCTCAACCGTGGCAATTTCCTGAGGAGCGCTTTGACTCAGTGCTGAGCTTTGAGCGACAGTGGACAACGATGATGACCGCCGATCGCTAAAATCTGGAGGTAGCAGAGCCGCAATCACGGCATAACAGATCTCAAACTCTCCAGCTTTTTGGGCCAACCATTCAAGTAGATCGACTTCACTTACCTGACTAAGCTCTTGAAGCAAATCAACGCCTTGCAGTAACATATCAATCTGGTCTGAACCTAACGTAACGAGCTGGCGCTGCGCTGCCACAAAGCAATCTTCCATCGAGTGCGCCAGCTTAATGACGACATCTAAAGAAACAATTCGAGCAGCACCTTTAATCGAGTGAGCTGCCCGCATAAGCACTGCCAGTGCCTTCTCAGATTGCGGGTTAGCTTCTAGTGTCAGCAGTCCCTGAGTCAGAATAGAGATTTGGGTCTCAAGTTCCTGACGAAATAGCTCCAGCATGGAATCATCGCTCATGGTCAAAAAACCTTGTGTTTCAGGGTGTAAAACAATAGTTCGGAGTCCAAAAAATTCAGCTTCTTGTCTTTCCAGGTAACGACACCTTTGGTGTAAGTTTCCGATGCTTTTGAAATGACAACCGGAGCAGCTTTGAAATCATTGATATGGAAGCGGTAGGTTTCATGAACCTCATCCACCGGAAAGACCCACTTCTCATCATTTCTTCCAGCAACAATCATGCGTTGCGGATTAATCGTATTAGATAAATTTGCTGATTTTGCAACAGGCTCTAGACCGAGTAAGTCTCTGAGCGAAATACAGAGAAGCGTTTCACCGCGAATGTTGATCAACCCTAAAAATACAGAGTTACTGCGGTGAGGGACGGTATGAATGGGGTAAGGGGGAGTCACTTCTTGCAGGATGTTGACCGGCAATGCTAACCGTTCGTTACCGAGACGAAAAATGATCGCAGAAAGGGTATCTGTAGCGCGAACTAGCGTCGATTGTCCCACTCCGACCTGCTGTGTGGAAGCTTCTGACAAGATATCCGTCCATTCTTTGAGATACTCGGGTGGAGTATTTCGCTCTAGCAAGCTGCGTCCGGCAGCAGAGTAAACCTTGCAGTTGCGGCAGTGGATAACGGTCTTCAGTTCGCCACAGGTGCGATCGCCCATCACCCCAATCTGATTCCAGCAATCGTTCAGTGTTGGCTGGTCAAATTCAGAATCGTCTGGTATAGATACCTTATTCAAATAACTTTCCATTGTTCAATTTCTCAATTTTCAATTTCTATGCCATCACTTTGAATCGAGCAATTTCTGTCTTTAAGCTATGGGCAGCTTCGTCAAGCTGTTCTAAGGCGTGATTGGTTTCTCGCAACGAGCCTGCTGTCTGCTGAGATGCTTGGCTCAGATGCTCCATCGCTTCGCTAATTTGCTGCGCTCCCTGAGATTGTTCATCCACGCTCTGACTCACCTGCTCAAAACGCGGGGTCAATCCCTGCATCTGCTGAATGACTTCAGTAATGTGATCGCTAATTTTGTCTACATCTTCGACGCTACGAGCGACAGACTTCGTAAACTTGCCCATCTCCGTTACGCCGATAGAAACTGCCAATTGCATCTCCTTAATCATCTCTTCAATTTCTAGCGTGGCAACAGCGGTTTGATCGGCCAATCGGCGAATCTGTCGTGCTACGACCGCAAAGCCTGCCCCGTATTCTCCGGCTCTCTCGGCTTCCAGTGCGGCATTTAATGAAAGCAAGTTTGTCTGATCGGCTACAACCGTAATCGTCGTCACGACCCGGCTGATATTGTTTGCTCGTTCGTTCATAACTTCCAGTTTGTTAGACACGACCTGAGTCGCGTCTAACAACTGATACATCACAGAGTCAATATGGTTTAAATCATTTATGCTATTGTCTGCTGCCACTGTCGTCTGTTCAGCCATTGCAGCAACCTGCTCCATTGTTTTCACCAATTCTTTTGATGTCGCTGCAATTTGATGAGCCGTTGCACTCACTTCAGTCGTTGAAGCAACCTGTTCTGTAATTGTTGCTTCCAGGGTTCTTCCAGATGCCGTAATTTGGTCGGCAGAACTGGTGATTTGATTACCTGACTGTTGAATGCGATTGACTAGCGCATTCAGATCTTTATTCATGGTGTAAAAGGCATTCTGCAATTGACCGACTTCATCTTGCTGGTCAGCGAGTGTAATTTGGCTGGTTAAGTCTCCGCCTGAAATCTTTTGGGCAATTTCAACTACCCCTGCAATCTTAGCTCCTAAAGGTTTAGCGATCGTGTTGCTAAAGAAAATTCCAAATAAGATGGCAGTTCCCGGACCAATCAGGATTGCCACAAATGCCCAAAATCCGACTTGAGAAACATCTTTTGCCGATACACGTTCTGTTTCCGCTGTTAAATCCTCATTCATTTGCAACACCGCCAAAAGCGCATCGGTTGTGGCTGTAAAGGGTTGACGGTTTACCTGAACTTGCTTCTCAAGCTCTTTGTAGGCAGCGAGCGCCGGTGCCCGACCCGCTGAATTTTCAAATAGATTGAAAACTCCCAGCCTCTCGAACTGGAGATTACGTCTCAAAAACTCCTCATGGGCTTTCTTCCACGCATCCCACTTATTCAAAAAGTCTTTATATGCCTGCTTTTCAGCGTTCAACTTAGTAGTCGATTCATACTGCTGAAACCCCTCCTGAATTTGCTTCCAGGCGTTATCCATGCGATCGATCTCTGCCTGCCGATCGTTTTTGTTTAGATTGATATCCAGCAAGCCCCGTTCTGATGATTCGACCTGGGTTTTTCCTTCGTTAATTTTCCACAAGCCGGAGATGCTAGGGACACTATTGCTGGCTAGGGTGTCGATGTGCTTACTCAAGCGAGAACTGCCACTCAGACCCACCAACGCCACAATTAGCACCAAAAGCCCCATGAAGATGAACGCGAAGCTGAGGCGTACCTGCATGGATAGATTTTTGAACATATCAGGTTTCCCCTTCTAATCTTCTGTCCTGAGACTGTGCTGCAAGCGCTGAATTCGCTGCTGAATGATTTTTGCCCCTACTGTATCGCCTTGATATTCCTTCAACAAAGCGAGGTGAACTAACGCTTCATAAGAGGTTGGCTCCAAGTATACAGCACGTTGAAAACATCGCTCTGCTTGGGTATTCTGCTGGTCAGCCTGATACAGCTCTCCCAAGAGAGTGTAGGCAGCCGCACTCGTTGGACGATCGACAAGATACGACTTACAAAGCGCGATCGCTTCTGCCGATCGCCCCTCATCCGCTAACTTTCTCACCGTTTGTAAATCAAGAGACGATGTTGGTTCAGAGCTTAAATCGTTTGAACTGACTGATTTATCAGATGCTTTGATTTGCTGACTGTCGGGCGCCGAGTACTTTTTTACTCCTAAAGATTGCTTGGCGAGGCTTTGAGGAGTTGCTGGTTGAGATGACCCCTGTCTCAGTTGAGTAATATTGAGGGGCGCCAGTTGTGGAAGCGATGGTTTCGACTTTCGATAAGCAAATGTGAAAGGCTGCTGGACAGAGGCGTACTGATCTGCGACAATTTTTCCAGTGTCAGACGCTCCAACAAACAGTAACCCTCCTGGTATGAGTAGGCGATCGATCGCTGCTAATACCTGCGAACACGTTTCTGATTGCAGGTATATCAACAAGTTGCGGCAGAAGATGATGTCGTATTGCTTTTGAATGAGCGTAAGGGAGGTCATTACATTCCCCTGCTGAAAATTGACGAGCTTACGAACGGGCTGGCATAGTTCGTAACCCTCCGCCGTTTGCTGAAAGTAGCGCTCTCGCTTTGTCCAAGCCTCGCCGCGAAAGGAGTTTTTGGTGTAGACTCCGCGCTTTGCCTTTGCCAGGGATCGATGACTAATGTCGATCGCATCGATCGCGAACTGTTTCGGAAGCAGACCCGCTTCTAGTAGGGCGATCGCCATTGAGTAAGGTTCTTCGCCAGTAGAAGATGGAACACTCAGCAGTTGGAGCGGATTGCGGTTTGGCGACCGCAGCCATTCCGAGGTAACGTAGGTTTTCAGGTAATCAAACGGTTTGCCATCCCGGAAAAACCAGGTCTCTGGCACGATGAGTAGTTCGATCAGCTCCTGTAATTCTGAAGCGGAGGTTTTTAACCGTGCCCAATAGCTCTCCAGGTCAGGCAATTTACAGCCGACTCGACGATTCTCGGCTGCTCTGGCAATCCAGTTGGAGCCAATTGAATCGGGGTCTAAGCCTATAGTTTGGCGAAGCAATGTCGCGATCGCAGATAGTACCATCTGTAAGCCTAAGCGGTTTTGAATCGAGCAATTTCCGAGCGTAATCCATTTGCCGCCCCATCAAGCTGCCCTAAAGCACTGTTCGTCTCCCGTAAAGAGTCCACCGTCTGCTGAGATGCTTGACTCAGGTGCCCCATCGCTTCACTAATCTGTTGTGCTCCCATCGATTGCTCCTCAATGCTCTGGCTCACCTGCTCAAAGCGTGGGGTCAATCCTTGCACCTGCTGAATGACATTAGCAACCTGATTGCTAATGTTGCTGACATTCGCAACGCTATCAACAACAGATTTATCAAACTTATCCATTTCCATCACGCCAGTAGAAACTGCCGACTGCATCTCCTTGATCATCTGGGCAATTTCCAAAGTGGCAACCGCCGTTTGGTCAGCCAATCGGCGGATCTCCCGTGCTACAACCGCGAAGCCCGCTCCGTATTCTCCAGCTTTTTCTGCCTCGATCGCGGCATTCAGCGACAGCAGGTTAGTCTGGTCGGCAACCTTATTAATGGTCGTCACAACACTGTTAATGTTGTTTGCCTTTTCATTCATCACCCCAAGTTTTGTCGCGATCGAGGTGGTTGCAGCCGAAAGTTGGCGCATCACCGTTTCCATCCGGTTCAGGTCATCTTGACTGGCACCCGCAGCGGCTGCTGTAGACTGCGCCATCAGCTCAACCTGCTCCATCACCTTGACTAGCTCTCTAGAAGTGGCGGCAATCTGCTGCGAGGTTGCACTCACTTCATTGGTTGAAGCGAGCTGTTCTGTAACAGTGGCTTCTAACTCTTTACCGGCTGCTGCAATCTGAGTTGTGGAAGTGCCGATCTGCACTCCAGACTTTTGCATCTGGAGAATTAGGGAGTTCAGATTTTTGGACATGTAGTGAAACGTGGTCAGCAACTGCCCAATTTCGCTACCATCCTGAGTCGGCTCAATTGTTTGCTGTAAATCTCCATCAGCAATCTGCTCTGCTGCTTGCAGCACTCTTGGAAGCTGCCGCTGGATGGGCAAAGCAACCCACAAGCCGGTCGCCACGCTTGCCAGCAGCGTCACCAGCGTTCCCAGAATAATCACCAGAGTCTCAAAATTCTTGGCTTGCTCGCCCTCTCGTAGATTCTCAGCAAGTCGATCTTCAAGAATTTTAAGCGTCCGAATGCGGGCTGATTCAAGTTTGGCAAGCCTGGGGATTAAAATTTCCTGTTTCGCCTCAGCCAGCTTATTGGCATCGACTAGCGGATAAATTCCCGCCGAAACGCGATCGTAATCATCACCAATCTGGATCATTTCGTTGATTACTGCTTGAGCTTGTGGATCGACAACCTTTGCCAAGTCCTGCTTGTTCTGAAGCATTGCTTCTCGGGCGGTATCATAAGTCCCGCGATAGTACTTATCCCTTGGATAGAGGGCATATCCTCGGATACTGGCGATAATCCTAGCAATATCATAAGTAAGCTCATTCGTATCCCTGATGTTCTGAGAGATTTGCTTTGAGTCTTCCTGCAGCTTAAATACGTGTTGACTGCTTGAATACAGGATGGCTGCCAGTACGAGCAGGAAGAGGAGGGGAATCGAGAAAGCCAGTATTAGACGGTGGGTAATTTTGTTCAACATATATGTTGCTGATTGACAACCATTAATTACAACTACAATGAAAACCTTAAAAAGGATTGTGCTAACTCATTGCTTTTCCTAATTTCTTCAACATATTCTTCATCAATACTCCTTTGGGTTAGGCTGACTCACCCATCAGCAAGTAACTATGTCGCTCATCGCTGAAAAGCGGCTCAAGCTCGACACATTGAATAATCCGTTTTTCATCCACGATCGTACCACTTAAGTAGGGCGCTTCCTCAACCCGAATGCCCGAATCCCTAATCTCTGCGTCTGATATACTTAGCGTCTCCGTCACCCGCTCTGCCATCAGCCCTAAATATTGCAACGAATCGTTCTGGCGGAGCTGTTTGACGATAATGATGCGGGTACTGAGGTAAGAGCGACTCGGCGTACCTTGAATCAAATGACACAGATCGATGACTGGCAGGACGAGCCCTCGGTAGTTAAACAAACCAGCTACGTATTCTGGTACTTGATGTACTTTTCTGAGGCTGACTCGCGGAATCACCTCAACGATGTGAGAGCTTTTGAGCGCGTAGAGGTCATTCCCAGCGTAGAAGAGCAGGATTAGCATTTGAACAATATAGGTTGTTAGCAGAGGCTGATTAACGTTCGTTGCCTAAACAGCGAACTGAAAAATCAGGGTTAACACGCGGGTACAAAGTAACCCGTGCGTATATCATTTCATGAGTGTAACTTGCTAATATCATATCATTATTTCTTAATCTTTTCAGAATGACTGCTCTGATTTTTTAGAAACTAGCTCTGTGCTACCATAGATTCGCTCAACCCACAATGGCGGCATAGCCGATCGCGATACAGTTGACTACGACAAATGAGATTGTGAATACTTGAAAAAGAACTTGGCGATCGAGATATAGTGCTTGTTTTTGATGGCCTCCTTCATTGAGAATTTGAAGATAGAACGCAATGCCTGAGGCAGCAAGAATATAGAGGATCGTGATAATGTGAATGAAGCCAACTAGCGTGACTGAACCTTCAGTGCCCAAGCTACTGTCTGCCACCTGCATATTCACCAACGCACCAAACAATGCACCGACGAGTAAGCTCAACCGGGTAGAGATCGTAACTTCATATTCGAGTAGGAACGACAGCATCATAATAGCGGCCGTCACATAGACGCCAATGGATAGCTTGATAAAACTCACCATACCAATGCGTTGAATTTTGATGGAAACGACGAGGCGAGAATAGCGGCTTTGCTGTATATCAATTTCAGGATCGCCAAATGTTGTAGCGTAAGGAACTCTAAATTCCTGGATCGAAAAATTTGTGATTTCCCAATCTTCTAAATCGATGTTTTCATCGTATTTGGAGTTATTAAAATCTGGAGTATAGATAAATTCGGCCGCGCTCTTAACCGTTTCTTCAAACTGAATTTTTAGTTCGTGTCGATCGAACGGGTAGTTTCGGAGATTCCAATCCTGAAAAATTGTGGCACTCACTTCACGTTGTGACCAATACACGGTGTCTTTAGGTTGAAATAAATCCGATTTATTCTTCCTGGCTAATGTCCTTTCGTATGCTGTCCTAGAATTAATCACGTTGATAATTTGCGTACTCTCTAACGGATGTAGCTCTTTGGAGGGGCAGGCGCTCCACAAGCGAAAATCGGCGGTAAATGAACCATTTGCTGTGTTGAAGTCACGCAGAGATGCAACATAAACCCCAACACTACAGGTCTGAGGCGATGTAACCGTCTCCGCTAAAACCTCAGACGCTTCAACAAATGACCACACAACGATCGTCAGGACTAGACTAATAAACAGCCTACAAATTGTTAGAAGCAGAGACGAAAGTCTTACAAGCATAAACTGATTTGAGAGGAACCCCAGCAGCGAGCAAATTAAACCTATATTTTATAGCAGCAACGCTAAAACATCGATTCAGTAGCTGGCCACCAAGAATCGGTTCTGGGCAACTTCAACCCAAGCGTGTCGATGACATAAATCAGGCGAGCGCTTAGTGGTGGGTATTCAGAAAGCGAACTACCACCTTGTTTGCTTCTCTTCCATAGTGTCAATAGCATTGGACCTGTTTTAATAAAATTCTAGCATATTCACGGCTATTAAAATAGCCGCGTCGCGTTTCCTCCACGCAATAAATTGGCATGGCTCCCACGCTCTGTGACTATTTTAGGTGGCAATGAAGAAGATGAAGAAGTTGTAGAGGAGTAAGTTCTGATTCACCCTCCTAGTTTTTCAATCGCCCAAAACGCTTAGATTCTGGCATCCGGTCGGGACTCATCGCCGCCACCAAAACTCAACAGACTTCTTAGGTGCATCAGTCTGTTAGCGTATATGTTTATACTTCATAAATTTGTAAAAAATGAATCAAGGGCAGCAAGTGCAATCAGGCCATTCACCCCCCCACCCGACTCCTGAAAAACAAGTCGAACGGGGCGAGGAGCAAGACGGCTCTCAACCAAATGTTACCGCTAATTTCGTCCAAATCGACCTGATCCGCCTCCCTGAGTTCCAACCCCGGCGCTATTTTAATGAAGAGGCTATGCAGCAACTGACCGCCAGCGTCAGGGAACACGGCATCCTTCAACCCCTCCTTGTGCGACCAGTGGGCGAGAGCAAGTACGAGCTTGTTGCAGGCGAACGACGGTATAAAGCTGCCCAGGCAGCAGGACTCAGTGAAGTCCCGGTGGTGGTACGAGCAATGACGGCAACAGAAGCGCTGGAAGTGGCCTTGTTAGAAAACCTACAAAGAGAAGACCTCAACGCCATTGAGGAGACGTCAGGAATTTTGCAGCTACTCGCTCTCAATCTAGGATGTGATGTTGAGTTAGTTCCCCAACTGCTGTATCGGCTCAAGCACAAAGCAGACAAGTCTTCCCACTCTCAGGCTGATGCTGGGCAAAATGTTTTGCCCAGCCCCTCAGAGCCGAGTCGAGCCATTGGTCAAAATGTTTTGCCCAATAATGACTACCTTGATGCCGACACTTCTGACCCAAATATTTTGCCCAACTCCTCAGCGCAGAATGCTGATACGGCTTTGCAAAACCTTTTGTCAAATCCCCAAATTCTGTTGGAGAAGGTTAAGTCAGTGTTTGATGGGTTGAACCGAATGAGCTGGGAATCATTTGTCAAAAGCCGACTTTCCTTGCTAAATTTGCCGAGCGACCTTCTTGATGCCGTTCGCACCTCAAGAATTGAGTACACCAAAGCTCAAGCTATGGCGAAGATTAAGGATAAAGAACAGCGCTTAATTTTGTTGGAGCAAGCGATCCGAGAAGAATGGTCTCTTAGTCAAATCAAAGAACGTATCAACTCCCTGCGTTCAGGGAAATCAGCATCTGTCTCCAATCCTCTTGCCAATCGTTTGGATAGCACTTATAAACTCATCAAAACTAGCTTAAAAAAGAACCAAGAGATTTGGCAGAATCCTCAAACTCAAGAGCGGTTGTCAGCGCTGTTAACAGAACTAGAAGCGCTGTTAAAAGCTTCATCATAGTGGCGAACCGTAAACTAATATTATAAAAGTCGCATTTAGAGTAATGTCGTTTAAAGCAAAATTTATCCCCCCTTCGGATCTGGTTTACGTCAACAGGTTGCTCCTCACTGGCGACGCGGTATCAGCTATTTCCAGATTGGCTGGCGTTGGCTTGGCGGGTGTTCTCCACAAAGGACGGGTACTGCTTACTCCAGTCCCACTCCTGCACAAAGCGCCCCAAAAGAGCGGATGCCTCTAAGCGGGCAGATTGAGATTTCTATGACCAGATTTGGTTTTATCGCATCCGTTCCTTAACCTGTCCGACTCGATCGAGCGGGCTTTCACGAAAGGAAATTTTGGCTATGCCAGCAAGCACATTTATTTGCCAAATGCAGTTGTTGCCCTGCCGTCTTTCCCTGATTTGTCTCTCAATCTAGCTGAGGTGTTTCCGTCATCGTATTCTGAGGTTGAGAGTTAACCACCTCTTCAATCCACTGCTGCATTTGTTCAACGTGCGTACCTTTCCAGTAAATCTGACTGCACTTAGTACAGCGATGAAATTCATCTACGTCTTGCCTCACTAATGGTGGCAGTTGCTCAATAATGCTTTCCTTAGAAACTGACTCCAATAAACCATTGCAGCGTATACACCGTTGAAATGGTGTTACTGACTTTAATAGATCGAAACGCGACAAAACCTCGACTATCTGTCGCTGAGGATTGGTTGACCGCACGTAGTATCCATAGGAAACTATACTGCGCATCAGCAAGCGAAGATCTCGCGTTAGCAAAATCCGCTCTTGGGTGCTAGAAATGTAAGCTAACTGCTACATAGAACTTAGACATTGCTGGACATTGCCTGACAATGCTGTCTACTTCCTGCTTCTTCCTGGGGTGTCAAAAATAAGTCGAAAGTCGAAAGTCGAAAGTCGAAAGTAAAGAAGAAATCTCGGAGATTCGCACGCTTGTTAAGTTGGTTTGTTTAGGAGAAAGAGTGGTCTAGTATTGAGCAAAGTCTTACTTGAGACTTATTCTCTGTCTGGCGTTGCAGTTTTTTTCTTAAACTTTCGACTTTCGACTTTCGACTTTCGACTTATTCGTGTAGCCCGGACTATCTTATCTGAGGGGGCTTGCATTAGATTGATTGCTGCATTCAGATCTCTATCTATGCTAACCCCACAGTTCTGGCAGTTAAACACACGCTCGCTCAACAGCATAGGTTGAATGTGCTGACAGCAAGAACAGGTTTTGCTCGATGGATACCATCTATCAACCAGTTCAACCCTAGTAGCATAATTCTGTTGTTTGTACACCAATTGGCGTCTAAACTCATAGAATCCTAAGTCCGAGAT
>Ga0136638_10000108_pt1 | contig 14223 bp, 14 predicted proteins | sample AntDrymUQ8582206_2_FD_104671 | JGI IMG/M metagenome (GOLD analysis project Ga0136638, IMG submission 104671) | Polar desert sand microbial communities from Dry Valleys, Antarctica - metaG UQ858 (22.06) | ecosystem: Environmental > Terrestrial > Soil > Desert | place: Antarctica: Dry Valley...
CGGGTAGTCTGCCTGAAACCGTGCGGCGAGCTCTTTGCAGGGCGCGGCCGGCGTCCACTCATCAGCGTCGCCGAGCAGCATCAACAACGGTGCGGCAGGTTGCACCAGTGCGCGGCGCTTCCATCCGTTACAGCCCGGGTAGTACATGACGATTGCCGCCGGCGCCTGAGTCCGCCATAGCGAACGGTCGACCACTTCGAGCGCTGTTGCGGCACCATGCGACCAACCTACAACTGCGATCCGTTGCGGGTCGACATCGTCGCGCGTTAACAGCCACGCCGCGGTGCGCAGCACGTCGTGGCGCCGATGCGCCACCTTGATCGTGCGTTGTGCTGCGCTTTGCTTGCAAATCGCGCCCTGATCGCGCGAGCCGAAGCTGTCCGGCGCAACGACATGCCAGCCGGCAAAGTTCCAGCGTTGCGCGTACGAGGTGTAGCGATCGTCAAACTTGCCGCGGTTGTTGTATAGGCCTCCGCAGCCGTGCAATGCAATGATCGCGGGCCGGCGGCCATTTTCAGCCGCAGCTTGCCATTGCACCTGCAACGGAATGTCTCCGGCAATTGTGACTGGCTCGAACGCGCTAACCAGTCCGCAGCACGTCACCAGAGCTGCCACGCCGAGGAGCCGAAAGCCAGTTAGGCTGGTTGCCATCGCTTGGCCACTTCTTCCAACATCACTTCAGTCGCGCCGCCGCCGATCGCCAGCACACGCGCGTCGCGCACCAGGCGCTCGATCGCACTTTCGCGCATGTATCCCATGCCGCCATGGAACTGCTGGCAGGTGTACGTCACTTGGTTGACAAGTTCGCCGGTCAGCGCTTTCAGCATCGACACCTCACGCACCGCGTCGTGCTCTTGATCGACCAGCCACGCACAGTGATACAGCAGCTGGCGCGCCGCTTCGGTTTTCGCCGCCAGCATCGACAGCTGCTGCCGCACCGTTTGCTTGTCCCACAGCGGCGCACCAAACGCCTTACGCTCGTTGACGTAGCGATACGCCAGGTCGAGCGCAGTCAGGCAGTGACCGACCGCCATCGAGCCCAATGCAATACGCTCGGTTTGAAAGTTGCGCATGATCGCGTAGAAGCCGGCGTTCTCTTCACCGATCAGATGCGCCGATGGAACGCGGCAATTGTCGAACACCAGCTCAGCAGTATCGGATGCGAGCCAGCCACTTTTCTTCAGCGCGCGCCCGACGGAAAAACCAGGTGTGCCTTTTTCAACCGCGAAGATCGACAGTCCGCGCGAGCCTTTCGCGTTTGCATCAGTGCGCGCGGCGACAAATACAAGATCCGCGTGCACGCCGTTGGTGATGAACATCTTGGTGCCGTTGATGACCCAGCTTTCGCCATCGCGCCGGGCGTGAGTCCGGATCGCAGCAACATCGGAGCCGGCGTCGGGCTCAGTCACCGCCACCGCGGTGATCAGTTCTCCAGTAACGACTTTTGGCAGCCATCGCGCTTTCTGCTCTGCATCGCCCGCGTGTGCAAGGTGCGGGCTCGCCATGTCGGTGTGCACCAGCACGGTAATGACGAACCCACCCGACGACGAGCGCGATAGCGCTTCCTGAAACACGACATTGGTCATCATGTCAGCGCCGGCGCCGCCATGGTCGGGCGAAAACATCAAGCCGAGCCAGCCGAGCGCACCCATTTTTCGCAACACCTCGCGCGGAGTGAAGCCGGCTTCGTCCCACTCGAGAGCGTGGGGTTCGACTTCGCTCGCGATAAAGCGTGCGACCTGGCGGCGCAGATCGTCGTGTTCGGGAAGGGTATGGACGCTGACGTTCATGGCTATCCCGTTACATCCGGAACACACCGAACTTTGTCTCCGGAATTGGAGCATTCAGCGCGGCAGAGAGTCCAAGCGCCAAGCACATGCGCGTATCGAGCGGATCAATGACGCCGTCGTCCCATAGCCGCGCGCTGGCGTAATACGGATGACCCTGGTGTTCGAACTGCGCAAGAATCGGCGCTTTGAATTGCGCTTCTTCATCCGCGCTCCAGGCATTGCCGCGCGCTTCGATGCCGTCGCGCTTCACGGTCGCGAGCACGGACGCGGCCTGCTCGCCGCCCATTACATTGATCCTCGCATTCGGCCACATCCATAGAAAACGCGGCGAATACGCGCGTCCGCACATGCCGTAGTTGCCGGCACCGAAACTGCCGCCGATGATGACGGTGAACTTGGGCACCTTTGCGCAGGCTACGGCCGTGACCATCTTGGCGCCATGGCGCGCGATGCCTTCGCTTTCGTATTTGCGGCCGACCATAAAGCCGCTGATGTTTTGCAAAAACACCAGTGGCACTTTGCGCTGGCAACAAAGCTCGATAAAGTGTGCTGCCTTCTGTGCGCTTTCTGAGAAAAGAATGCCGTTGTTCGCAATGAAGCCGACGGGGATGCCTTCGATCCATGCGAAACCGGTAATCAACGTGGTCGCGTAGCGCGCCTTCCATTCGTCGAATTCCGAGGCGTCGACGATGCGTGCGATCACCTCGCGCACGTCGTACGGTTTGCGCGTATCCGTAGGAATGACGCCATACAGATCGGCCGGGTCGAGCTTTGGCGGGCGAGCTTCACGCACTTGCTGGGCTGCCGGCTTGACATAGTTGGTCGTCGCCACGATGCGGCGCGCGAGCGCGAGCGCGTGCGCGTCGTTCGCGGCGAGATGATCGGCCACGCCCGACAGCCGGGTGTGAACGTCGCCGCCGCCCAGATCTTCGGCACTCACGATCTCGCCGATCGCAGCCTTCACCAGCGGTGGACCACCGAGGAAGATCGTCCCCTGGTTGGCGACAATGATTGACTCGTCGCTCATCGCCGGTACGTATGCGCCGCCGGCGGTGCACGAACCCATCACTACCGCTATCTGCGGAATGCCCGCCGACGATAGTGTTGCCTGATTAAAGAAGATGCGGCCGAAGTGTTCGCGATCCGGAAATACATCATCCTGATTTGGCAGATTGGCGCCGCCGGAATCGACCAGATAGATGCACGGCAGATGATTTTCGCGCGCGATCTCCTGCGCGCGCAGATGTTTCTTGACGGTGATCGGGTAGTAGGTGCCACCTTTCACCGTCGCGTCGTTACACACGATAACGCACTCGCGACCGGAGATGCGACCGACGCCGGTGATGATGCCGGCCGACGGCGCCGCGTCGCCGTACATGCCGTAAGCCGCAAGCTGCGACAGTTCAAGAAACGGCGTGCCGGGATCAAGCAGCATCTGTACGCGATCACGCGGAAGCAGCTTGCCGCGCGCCGTATGTTTGTTGCGTGCTTCAACGCCGCCGCCAGCAGCGACGCCACTTACTTTATCCTTCAAATCGGCAACCAGCACACACATCGCAGCCGTGTTCGAAGAAAACTCCGCGCTGCGCATGTTGAGGCGAGTTTCGAGCTGTGTCATCGTCCTATGTTAGTGCTGATTGGTGGACTGGGCCGCAATTGCCGTCAGTTGTGTCATCGCGCCTGATAACCGAACAAATCGGTTTCGGTCCAGCCAAGTGCGGCGAGGTCGGCGACTCGAAACTTGGTTTCACTTGGCATCACAAATTCATCGAGCTGCGGCGGTTTAACTGCGGTGCCCGCCAGCATTGCGTGCGCCTGACCACGGTGATGAATCTGATGCGTCAGTAGATGCATCACGACGTGGAGCGCGGGATCGCGTTGAACGAACGACTCGCGATCCATATCGATCACTGAATCAAGCGCGGCGTCATCGGCCGTGATACACCAGTCGATCAAACGTTGATCAGATGTCACCTGCGCGGCGGCGAGTTCCTGCATGTTGTCGAAAGGTGTTTCCGCCGCGAACGAGCGCCGGATGTCTGGCTCGCGGTACAGGGCCCCGATGTAGTACCAGTCAACGATCAGAATGTGGTTCAGCGTCGCCCACAGGCTGGGAAAAAAACCGGTGCGCGGCGCCCTGAATTCATCGTGCGTCAATTGGCTGCAGGCATTGTGCAGGCGATGATTGGCCAGCCGGTTTCCATGTGCCAGCGTTCGAACATGCTGCAGCAATGTGCTCACGGTGACGGCATCACCGATACGCCGGGCGCGGAGGTCACTCTATCGAGCCACGCGACCACCGATTTATATGGCGCAACGTCGAAGCCGCCCTCATCGGCCTTGTGCGTATATGCGAACAGCGCCAGGTCTGCGATCGATAGCGCGCTGCCCACGAAGTAATCGCGGGCTTCAAGGTGCCGGTCCATCACGCCTAGTGCTGCGTAGCCGCGCTTTTGCAACTCTGGCAAACGCGAGTCGTCGTGCTGGTTCAGGAACGCGCGGATATAGCGCGCCACGGCGATCGCCGTTTCGTGACTGTATTGCTCGAAGAACATCCACTGCAGAACGCGCGCTCTATCGAGCTTGTCTGCAGGCACGAGCGGCGTTCCTTCCGCGAGAAACCAAAGAATCGCATTGGATTCCGGCAAATACTGGGTCTGATCGATTGCCAGCACCGGCACCTTGCCGTTGGAATTCATCGCGAGAAAGGACGGCGTTTGAGTTTCTCCCTGCAGCGTATCGATCTCGCGCCACTGATAAGGCAGTCGCAAATTTTCCAGCGTCATCTTTACTTTGTGGCAATTGCCGGACGACGCCATTCCGTAAACGACATAGCTCATGACGCGCTCCTTTTACTCGACCAGTGCCGAAGTTTGACACTGCTGGTATCAGGCAATATCCACAACCATGGATTCAGGCACGGGCTCGGTCGGCGTCGTGACGCCGCAGGTGATTCGATTCAATTCGCCGCTCAAATTGTCAAGCGGCGCGTCGATCGACGGCTATTCGTTAATGATTGAAGCCTATGGCAAATTGAATGTGGACCACACCAACGCCGTATTGATTTGCCACGCGCTCAACGCGTCCCACCACGTGGCCGGTGTGCACGCCGAAGATCCGAGCGTGCCCGGATGGTGGGACAACATGGTGGGCCCTGGCAAACCGGTCGATACCGATCGCTTCTTCGTCGTCGGAGTCAACAACCTGGGTTCCTGTTTTGGCTCGACCGGTCCGATGTCGCTTGATCCGGCCTCCGGACGGCCTTACGGGGCAAGCTTTCCGGTGGTCACTGTCGAAGACTGGGTTAACGCCCAGGTGCGCCTGGCAGACATGCTCGGGATCAAGCGCTGGGCCGCGGTGATGGGTGGCTCGCTCGGCGGCATGCAGGCTCTGTCGTGGACGATTCAGTATCCCGAACGCATTGCGCATTGTGTGGCGATCGCATCGGCGCCGAAGCTATCGGCCCAAAACATTGCATTCAATGAGGTCGCGCGCACTGCGATTCGCTCCGATCCCGACTTTCACGGCGGCGACTATTACGCGCATGCGACGGTGCCGAAGCGCGGGTTGAGAGTGGCGCGGATGATCGGCCACATCACATATTTGTCGGGCGAGGATATGGCGGAGAAATTTGGCCGCGCCATGCGCGAGGCCGATTACCAATTTCACTACGAAATAGAATTTGAAGTCGAGCGTTACCTGCGCTACCAGGGCGATAAATTTTCCGAGTACTTCGACGCCAATACGTATTTGCTGATCACGCGCGCGCTGGACTACTTCGATCCGGCCAAGGAACTCGGCGGCGATCTGGTCGCGGCGCTGGCGCCGGCGCGCGCGAAGTTTTTGATCGGCGCGTTTACCACCGACTGGCGGTTTCCGCCGGCGCGCTCGCGCGAAATCGTCGAAGCGCTGATCGACAACGGGCGCGACGTTGCTTACGCCGAAATCGACGCGCCGCACGGCCACGATGCGTTCTTGCTCGATGACCCGCGCTATCACCGCGTCGTGAAGGCGTACTTCGACAATATTGCGCGCGAGATAAGTCGATGAGCACAGCGCGTCCGCTCCGCATCGACCTGCAGCAGATCGCTGACTGGGTGCGCCCCGAAGGGCGCGTGCTCGACCTCGGCTGCGGCGACGGCACGTTGCTCGCATACTTGCGCGAATTCAAGCGCTGCCATGGCTACGGTGTCGAGATCAACGACGATCAGGTTGCCGAGTGCGTGCGCTCTGGGATCAACGTTATCCAGTCGAACCTCGACGCGGGGTTGCGCATGTTTGCCGATGCGATGTTCGATACCGTGGTGCTGTCGCAGACCTTGCAGGCGGTGCATAACGCGGAAAGTATTCTGCGCGAAATGGCGCGCGTAGCGCGCCAGGGTGTGGTGAGTTTTCCAAACTTCGGCCACTGGAAGCACGCGGCGTCGCTGCTGGCCGGGCGCATGCCAGTTACTCGGGATATTCCGTTTCAGTGGTACGACACGCCGAACATTCATCTGTGCACGTTGAAAGATTTTGAAGACCTCGTTGCCAAGGTGGGTCTTAACATCACTGGTCGCGCGCTGTTTGCCGATGGGCAGCCGATCGATGTGTTGCCTGCTTTGCGTGCGACGCTGGCGGTCTATCGATTCGAAACGCGATGAATATGTGAGGTTCTGTCAATGAGTTTGCGAGAAAAATTGATCCGCAATATCAACGATGTCGACTGGCAACCGTCGGGTCGCGACGGGCTTTATGCGGGAGTGAAGTCAGCCAGTGTGACCGGTAAGCGTGTTGCCGGCATGGTCGCGCGCAAACTCGGCGCGTCGATCGATATTGTGCCGCCCGGCAAGCTCACGTGCCCGTATCACTCGCACTATCGCGAGGAAGAGATGTTCATCATCCTCGAGGGCGAGGGCAGTTTGCGCGTGGCGGGGGAAATGATTGCGGTGCGCGCCGGCGACATCATCGATATTCCGCCGGGTCCGGAGTATCCGCATCAGCTAATCAATACATCAGATGCGCCGATGAAGTATCTGTCGATCAGCACCCAGGAAGATCCGGAGATTTGCGAATATCCCGACTCCGGCAAGTACGGCATCTACACGAGCGTCGCGGGGCCATTGCTGCAAAAACGTCGCCTGCACCGTCCGGACAGCGCTCTGGACTACTGGGACGGCGAACCCTGAGTTTTAGCCGGCGCTGCGCGACTGACCAGCCACACTAGAATCAGTACCGGAACACCGAGCCACGCAGTGGTTTGAAAAAAAGTGACGTAGCCGTACGCATCGACAAATGCACCCGAAAAGCCTGCGATGAATTTCGGCAGCAACAGCATCACTGATGAAAACAACGCGTACTGTGTCGCTGAATATGCAATGTTGGTGAGGCTCGACAGATAGGCGATGAACGCCGCCGACGCAATTCCGGCGGAAAGATTGTCGGCCGAAATGACGAAGATTAGTCCCGTCAAATCATGGCCGCGCGTCGCCAGCCAAGCGAACAACAGATTGGACGCCGCCGACAACACCGCGCCGACAAACAGGATGCGCATCACGCCGAAGCGCAGCGCCAGTGCGCCGCCGATGAATCCGCCAGCGAGCGTCATCAACAAGCCGTAGACCTTCGACACCGCGGCTACCTCCTCCTTGCTGTAACCCATGTCGACGTAAAACGGAAACGCCATTACGCCGAGCACAACGTCAGAGATGCGATAAATGGCGATCAGCGCCAGCAAAAGCAGCGCGTGCCATCGAAATCGCTGCACGAAGTCAGCGAACGGTCCCACCACAGCGACTTGCAGCCACGCGAGCAGGCGGGCGGTGCGCGGCGCGTAACCGCGCTCTGCAATCAGCCGTTGCGCAAGCGCCGCCTCTTCTGCGGCGCCCAACGCGCGGGCGTGTTCGGTGGACGGCTCGGGTGCCAACAGCACAGCGATCGAGCCGACCAGCATCGACGCCGCCATCACCAGGTACGCGACCATCCAAGCGGACGCTGCACCAGCGTCGGCTGCAAAGCCCGCCGCGATCCACAGCACACCGGCTCCGGCCCAGATCATTGCCAACCGGTAACCCGTCTGATACATCGCGGCCAACGCGGCCTGCTTGTCCACCGCGGCCGACTCGATTCGATAAGCGTCGAGCGCAATGTCCTGCGTGGCCGAAGCGAACGCGACCATCAACGCGAACATGACCATCGAGCGCAGCCCGGCAAGGGGATCAGCGAGCGCCATGCCGATCAGCCCGACAATGATGACAAATTGCGAGGCAAGCAGCCAGCTGCGGCGCCGTCCGAAGCGCCGGGTCAACCACGGCAACGGCAACCGATCGACCAGTGGCGCCCAGGCCCATTTGAATCCGTAGGCGAGAGCGACCCAGCTCAGGTATCCGATCGTGGTTCGATCGATGCCAGCTTCGCGCAGACGAAACGAGAGCGTGCCGAGCACCAGTAATAACGGCAGTCCGGCAGCAAATCCGAGGAACAGCATGCGTAACGTCTCTGGCTCGGTGTAGACGCGCAACGCATCGCGCCAGCGGCGTTGCGGCGACGGTGCCAGTGCATCCAGCGTGCCATCGTGCGGCAAATTCTTGCGCGTGCTCATAGCCGACCGCTGTATCCGATGGTGAGCGGCGCGTGGTCTGAAAAACGTTGATCCATGTAGATCTCTGCGGTGCGCGCGCGCTTCGCGAATGCGGCGGTTGCAATCTGATAGTCGATGCGCCAACCAACATTGTTGGCGTACGCCTGCCCAAAGTTGCTCCACCAGGTGTAGCGTTCGGGACGCGGATCGAGCGTGCGAAATACGTCGACCCATCCGTGACGCTCGAAAAGTCTCGATAGCCAGGCGCGTTCATCCGGCAAAAAGCCGGAATGCCTGCGGTTGCTACGCCAGTTTTTCAAATCTATTTCCCGGTGCGCGATGTTGATGTCGCCGCACACGATGAACTCGCGGCCGCTTGCGACCAGTCGTTTCAGATGCGGCAGGAATTGGGCGAGAAATCGGTATTTGGATTCCTGCCGGTGCGCCCCCGCAGAGCCGGACGGAAAATATGCCGAGATCACCGTTACGTCCTTGAACTCCGCTTCGACATAGCGGCCTTCGGCATCAAACTCCTCGGATCCGAAACCGAGCCGGACCTGACGCGGGCGCCTGCGCGACAGAAGCGCGGTGCCCGCATAGCCGCGCCGCTGCGCGCAGTGGTACCAGGCGCGCATGCCGGCCGGCCGGCTCTGCTCGGGAATATCGCATTCGTCGGCCTTCACTTCCTGCAGGCAAACCACATCGGGCGCAGCCTGCTCGAGCCACTGCGTGAGGCCTTTGCGAGTCGCCGCGCGAATTCCGTTTACGTTAAGGGTGGTTACGCGGAACATTGCAAATAGGTGAACAACGCGAGCTATACCGAAAAATCACGCTAATTTTGGTCGTTCACCGCGAGCGCATGCGGCAAAATTCGCAAAACCGGGTTGGGCGGTTGCATTATCGAGTGCGGCATGGTTCTGCGGCGGGATGAACGTGGATTCTCTGGGACACCAATTTATCGAGTTTGCGCTGGCGAGCAAGGTGCTGTCGTTCGGCCAGTACAAGACCAAGGCTGGACGCTTGTCGCCATATTTTTTTAATGCGGGGCAATTTAATCGTGGTGCGACGCTCGGTCGGCTGGCGCGCTTTTATGCGCAGACATTGTTGACGGCGCGCGCAGAAGGGCGGCTCGAGTTCGATATGTTGTTCGGGCCTGCATACAAAGGCATCACGCTGGCCGCGGCGACCGCAGTGGCGCTCGCCGAACTCGGCGCTGACGTGCCCTTCGCGTTCAACCGCAAGGAAGCTAAAGATCACGGAGAAGGTGGCGTCATTGTCGGCAGCGCACTCGCGGGCAAGGTTGTGATCGTCGACGACGTGATTACCGAGGGCGCGGCCAAGCGCGAGTCGGTCGGGTTAATACGAAAGCATGGCGCCGAGCCGGTGGCAGTGTTGATCGCGCTTGACCGTGTCGAGCGCGCCGGGCAGGGGGATTCATTGTCGTCGCAGTCGGCGGCTCAAGCGTTTGAGCAGGAGTTTGGCATTCCGGTGATATCGATTGCAAATTTTGGCGACTTGATGCAGTTTTTAGATTCCGATTCACCCCTCGCGCGGGATGCGCGTGCTTTTCGTTCCGCCATGGAACAGTATCGGGCCAAGTATGCAGCGTGATTCGTCACATCATTTCGTTTGGTCGTCGGTGCTCGCCGGTCTTGCGCTGTTGAGCGCATTAGCGCTGGCAGGTCCTGCGTGGGGCGTGGGTTCAATCTTCACTTGCACTGTGAACGGCAAGACATTTTCGGCTGATCGTGTGCCCCAGGAGTGCGCCAATGCCGACGTGCGCGAGTTGAATCGCGACGGCTCCGTGCGCAAGGTGATCGCGCGCCCATTGACGCTTGACGAGCAGCGTGCGCGCGCGGTCGAAGCGAAGAAGCGGCTGGAAGAAGAAGACGTGCAACTTGCGCAGCGGCGACGCGATAAATCACTGCTAGAGGCGTACGCAAGCGAGCAAGAAATCGACGCCGTGCGCGCCAAGTCGCTCGAGTCGAGCAACCAGGCAATCGAGCGTGCGAATCAACGGCTGACCGGTTTGAATGTCGAGCGCAAGAAACTCAACGACGAATCCGAGTTCTACAAGAAGGCGACGCTGCCGGATCAAATCAAGCGCAGCTACGTTTCGAACCAGCAGCAGGTAGGCGCCGAAGAAAAAATTCTTACCGAGGCGCGCAATGAGATCCAGCGAATCAACGAACGTTTCGACGCCGAAAGAAAGCGTTTTCGGGAACTGCTGGCGCAGGGCGCTCGTCCGGTGCAGCGCAATCCTGAGACCGACATTCTGCTCGACCCCCGCTTTCGTGGAAAATAGGCGATATAGCGTCGGATCAGAGGGGTGAGGTGAAGCGTTGGGCGATCCTGTTGTCGTGTGCAATCGCCACCGCGGCCGGCGCTCAGGGAAGCGGTGAGCTCTATATCGCGGGCGCTAACTTCGATTTCGCACAAGCGGTCGAGCGTGCGGTCGCTCAGCATCCCGCCAGCTCCAAATTTTTTGTGCTCGCCACCGGCGATGCGGTGCGCGGGTTATCGGTAGTGGCGTCACCCGAGCTGGTCGAAGCTCGCAGCGTGGGTGCGGCGCGCGGCGCGGTTTACCTGGTGTGCCGGCGCGATATCGAACGCGAGCTGTTCAGACTGACGGATCTCGTATCCGGCGTGGTCGCAGTGCGCGGCTGGCCGCCGGCAGGCAGCAGTGAGTTGCCCAGCGGCTCCAACTATTACCCGGGTGAAGATCCCGCGACTTTGCCGAAGTCGACGGAATTGCTGCGTCGCTTGCGTTCGACGTGTAGTTGAAAGCGCGCCACCAGTGGCGCATCGCGCTCAAGCCGACTGCAGCTTCCGTCTCAAGATTTCGTTTACTTGCTGCGGATTGGCTTTGCCGTGCGTCGCTTTCATCGCCTGACCCACTAACGCGTTGAACGCTTTTTCCTTGCCGGCGCGAAATTCGTCGACCGATCGTACGTTGGCGGCGAGCACCTGGTCGACAATTTTTTCGACCTCCGAAGCGTCAGAGATTTGTTTCAGGCCGCGCGCTTCGATCACCGCGTCTGCAGTATCTCCCTGCTTCTGCCACAACGCGGCGAACACTTCCTTGGCAGCTTTGTTGTTGATCGTGCCGTCGGCAACGCGCGTCAGCAACTGCGCGATCTGCGCGGGTAAAACCGGCGCCCGGTCGATCGACAGTCCCGATTCGTTCAGGTGCGCGGAGAATTCACCCATCACCCAGTTGGCAGCAACTTTCCTGTCGACCGTGAGGCGGGCCAGCGCTTCGAAGTAGGCTGCAAGCCCGCGCGATGCCGTAAGCAGCTGTGCGTCGTGCGCGGGCAATCCGTATTCACGTACGAAGCGGTCGCGCATCGAGCCGGGCAGCTCGGGCAACGCGTCGCGCACCTGCGCGATCCATTCTTTGGCGATCGCAAGCGGCAGCAGGTCGGGGTCCGGAAAATAACGATAGTCCATCGCGTCTTCCTTGCTGCGCATCGGGCGTGTCTCGTCGCGCTCGGGGTCGTACAAGCGCGTTTCCTGCACCACGGTGCCGCCGTCTTCGATCAGCTCGATCTGGCGGCGCGCTTCAAATTCGATCGCGCGCTCGAGAAACCGGAAGCTGTTCAAATTCTTGATCTCGCAGCGCGTGCCGAGCGTCCCGTCGCCCGCGTGCCGCACCGATACATTGGCGTCGCAGCGGAAGCTGCCCTCCTGCATGTTGCCGTCACACACGTCGAGCCAGATGACCAGCGCGTGCATCGCTTTGGCGTACGCCACCGCTTCGGCGGCGGAGCGCATTTCGGGTTCGGACACGATCTCGAGCAGTGGCACGCCGGCACGGTTCAGGTCGATGCCCGACATGCCTGCCGCGCCACTGTCTTCGTGCAGCGATTTGCCTGCGTCTTCCTCCAGATGCGCGCGCGTCAGCTTGACCGTTTTGATATAGGGCTGACCGGTCTTCGGTTGCACCACGAACGTGAGTGCGCCACCTTTAACAACCGGCGACTCGAACTGGCTGATTTGATAGCCCTTCGGCAGATCGGGATAGAAGTAGTTCTTGCGCGCAAAAATACTGTGCTCGGCCACTTGCGCGCCGATTGCAATACCGAAGCGAATCGCACGCTCCACCGCGCCTCGATTCAACACCGGCAGCGTGCCGGGCAGCGCCAGGTCGACTGCGCTGGCTTGCGAGTTTGGCTCAGCGCCGTAGGCAGTAGATGCGCCTGAAAAAATCTTGCTCGCGGTTGTCAGCTGTGCGTGCGTTTCGATACCGACGACGATTTCCCATTGTGTGGGCATCGGCTAATGCAACGTCGTAGTCGTGTTTTCGTTGAGCACCCGGCGCGCCTCGCGCTGCTCGTGGCAGTGAGTGTCCCAGGCGGCCTGGGCCATCGTGCGGTGCTGCTGCGCCTGCGACGCTTGCTGCACGCTGTCGAGCGCAGCCGCCATGTTCTCGTGCACGATGGCGCGAATTTCGGCCGGCGCCGTTTCGTCAAGGCGCCGCAGCGAAGCCACCGCCTGCGCATACCCGGCATCCACCTGGCCGAGCTGCAGCAGGCAATTCGCACGATCGGCCATTGCTACCGTTACTTCGTGCAAGAAACCGTCGCCCTCGCATTGGGGCAAATGGAGGTCGTAAAGTTCAAGCGCTTGCTTATATTGTTTCTGCAGGATGTGCATTTCCGCAAGTAGCAGGTGATCGAGGCAGGTCGCGGGACCATCGGGGATTTGCGCTGCGTAGTCGATGCATTGGCGCAGCAGCGCGATGGCGTCCTTGACGGTCCGCTTATCGGGCGCGCCGATTGCCGCCAATTGGCGCGCGTGCGCGGCTTTGGCAACGGCCGCGCGGTGCATCCAGCTGGCCATCGCAATTTCGTCATCGAGATCCTTGACGACGTCGTGCGCTGCGCGGTAAAGCCGGTACGCGGCTTCATGGTCGTGCGCATCCTGGTGCAGCGATGCCAGCGCCAGCGATGCGCGGTAGCGCGCTTCATGTGTCGCATCGGCGTTCCCCAGCACCGATCTCGCGTGCGTCAGAGCGGCACGAACGTCGCCCTCTCGCTGCATGAACAGCGCAAGCGCAGACTCGCACTCGGCTATCAACCTTTGATCATTGGAAAGCCGCGCCTGACTCAGCGCTGCGTACATCTCGCGCCGAGCGTCGCCAAAACGTTTCGAGAAATAGGTGTCAATGGCGCGCACATACGCAAACCGCAGCTTCAATTGCCGCGGTGCGCCGGGCGGCATCTGCCGTTCGGCATCTGCCAACGTTCGCTCGGCTTCCGCGACGCGCCCCAGGCGTGCCAGCAACACTGCGCGATCCTGCAGCAAGCGGATTCGATCGACGATGTGTGCGGCCGCAGCGACGCTTCGTTGATTGGCCTGTAGCAGTCGCTGCGACATGATTAAAAACCGGCCGGCCGGCGCAGGTGCCAATCGGTGGCGCGCTGATACGCGTGCGCGATCCCGAGCATGCGTGCTTCGTCGAAATAATTGGCAATCAATTGCAGGCCGACGGGTCGTTTGCTGTTGACCGGCCCGACGCCAAAGCCGCACGGAATGCTCATCGACGGTATGCCCGCCAGACTGCCCGGCACCGTGTAGTAATCGGCCATGTACATCGCGACCGGATCGGCCGCTTTCTCCCCGAAGGCGAACGCTACGCTCATCGTTACGGGCCCGGCGATCACGTCACAACGGGAGAACGCCCGGGTGAATTCGTCAGCGATAATCCGGCGCACTTTTTGCGCCTTGATGTAATAGGCGTCGTAGTAACCGTGCGACAGCACGTAGGTTCCGATCAGAATGCGGCGCTTGGGCTCGGCGCCGAAGCCTTCCGCGCGCGACTTCTTGATCATGTCTGCGAGATCGGTGTAGTGCGCCGCGCGATGGCCGTAG
>Ga0136638_10000110_pt1 | contig 14181 bp, 7 predicted proteins | sample AntDrymUQ8582206_2_FD_104671 | JGI IMG/M metagenome (GOLD analysis project Ga0136638, IMG submission 104671) | Polar desert sand microbial communities from Dry Valleys, Antarctica - metaG UQ858 (22.06) | ecosystem: Environmental > Terrestrial > Soil > Desert | place: Antarctica: Dry Valley...
CCCGCCCACTGACCATCGCCGCCCGAACCCCCGCGCAAGCCGAAGCGCCACAACCTCACAGGGAAGCGCGCCTCGAGCACCTCGGGGTCGGTGATCCGCGTGTTGGTCATGTGCGTGTGCACGCCGCTGCGTCCCGCGTGGCCCTGACACGCACCCGCGCCGCCGCCGAGCGTCTCGTAATACCCGAAGGTCGCGTCGCCGAAGGTCAGGTTGTTCATCGTGCCTTGACTCGCCGCCGCCAGCCCGAGCGCGCCGAGCAGCACGTCGACCACCCGCTGCGCCGTCTCGACGTTGCCCGCCGCCACCGCGGCGCCCGGCCCCGGGCTCAGCAGCCCCGGCGGGATCACGAGGTCGACGAGACGCAGACACCCGGAGTTGAGCGGCATCGTGCGACCCGCGAGCAAACGCAGCACATACAGCAGCGCCGACACCGTCACCGCCCGCGGCGCGTTGAGGTTGCCCGGGTCCTGCGCCGCGGTGCCCGTGAAGTCGACGCGTAGACGTTCACCGCGCCGCGAGACCGCAACGACGACCGGCGCACCATCGTCCATCGCGTCGGCGAAGTGGTGCTCACCGGGCGGCAGGCGCTCGATGGCCGCGGCCACCGCGTCGGCGGCGTCGTCCTGGATCGCCTGCATCGCCGCGCAGACCAGCGGGGTGCCGTACTGCTCGCACAATTCGGAGAGCAGGCGCGCGCCGGCGCGATTGGCTGCGATCTGCGCCTCGAGGTCGGCGAGGTTCTCCGCGGGCCGTCGCGCCGGCCACGGGCCTGCACTTAAAATCGACAGCACGAGCTCACGAGCGAAGCGACCCTCCGCCACCACCTGCAGCGCACGAAACACCACGCCCTCTTCATCAAGGGTGGTCGCGTGTGGCGGCATCGAGCCCGGCGCGATGCCACCGACATCCGCGTGGTGTCCACGACTGGCGACGAAGAAGCGCAGCACCCCTGACTCGTCGTGCACCGGCGAGATCACGGTGATGTCGGGCAGGTGCGAGCCGCCCGCGGCCGGGTCATTGGTGACGTACACTGCCCCCGGGGGCGGCTTTGGGTGCGCTGCCAGCACGCCGCGGATCGACTCCGGCATCGCGCCGAGATGCACGGGGATGTACGGCGCATTGGTCACCAGCTCGCCCTGCGCGTCGAACACGGCGCACGAGAAGTCGAGGCGCTCGCGGATGTTGGTCGACAGCGCCGTGCGTTGCAGGACCACGCCCATCTGCTGCGCGATCGCGGTGATACGCTGCGACAGCACCTCACGCAGCACCGGGTCGCGCGCGTCGGCCGGAGTCGTCGAGGAGCTGGCTCCCCGGAGGTCGCGCGCGACCAGGCAGCCGCGCACGAGCTCGGCGACAAAGCCCGGCTCGAGCACGATCGTCGCGGTGTCCTCGGCGACGATCGCCGGGCCGCCGAGCTGCTGGCCCGGCCGCAGCGACTCCCGCGACCACACCGGCACGGACTGCCACCTGCCGTCTTGCCACAGCTGCGCGGTCGATGGCGGTGCTGGCTTTTCAGACATGTCTGTTTCGACATGTCCGGACACACCATCCCCGAGCTCGCGCAGCTCGATGCGCACGCCGACGACCTCGATCGGATGGCCCTCGCGCGCATACCCGAAGACCTGGCGGTGCTCCGCCGTGAACGCATCCGCCAGCGCCGATGCATCCTCATTCACCGCGAGCGTCTGCGCCGTATGCGTCCCGCGATAGCGCAGGTCGACGCTACGCAGCGCGATAAACCCGGCCGCATTGTCGCTCAACGCCGCACGACCACGGCCCTCGAGCGCCACGAAGCGGTCCTCCAGCCCCGCGATCGCACCCGCTTTCAACAACAACTGACCCGCGTCGGCCTCGCCGTGCCAGCCGATGCGCGCGGCGCCCATGCCATACGCCGACAGCACGCCCGCGAGCGGATGAAACACCAGCGTGCGCACGCCGAGCAGCCGGGCGACCGCGCAGGCGTGCTGGCCGCCCGCGCCCCCGAACACGATCATCGCGTGGTCGCGGACATCATGGCCGCGGCGCAGCGAGACCTCGCGGATCGCGGCGGCCATGTGCTCGTCGGCGACCTGACGCAGCCCCTCCGCGACCTGCATCGGCGCGCGTTCGATGCCCGCCTTCACCAATTCGTCCGCGAGTTCGGCCAGCGCGGCGTGTGCCGGCGCTTCGGTCAATGTGAACGGGAAACGAGCCCCGGCGAGGCGACCGAGCACGAGGTTCACATCGGTGATCGTCAGCAACTGCGCGCCGCTGCGCCCGTAGCACAGCGGTCCCGGGTCGGCGCCAGCGCTGTCGGGCCCGACCGTCAGGCGCCCGCCGTCGACGCGACACACCGAGCCACCACCGGCCGCGACGGTGTGGATCGCCAGCATGGGGGTCCGCACGCGCACGCCGGCGACCTCCGCCTCATGCCTGCGCTCGAAGTGACCGGCGAAGCGCGTGACATCTGTCGAGGTCCCGCCCATGTCGAAGCCGATCACCTGCGCCAGGCCCAGCTCCTGCGCCACCGCGGCGATCGCTACCACGCCGCCCGCGGGCCCGGACAGCACCGCGTCGCGCCCGCGAAACTGTCGCGCAGCCGCCAGGTCGCCGCTCGACTGCATGATCTGCAGCTCGCTGCCGGGCAGCTCGGCGAGCAGCAGCCTCACGTAGTCACGCAGCAGCGGCGTCAGGTAGGCGTCGACCACCGCCGTCTCGGCGCGCGCGAGCAGGCCCTGCGCCCCGGCGACCTCGTGCGACAGCGTCACGTGCTCGAAGCCCGCCCGCTGCGCCGCTTCACCGACCTCTCGCTCGAGCACCGGATCGCGATGTGCGTGCAACAGCGCGACCGCGACGCTGCGCAGGCCCTGCGCGTGCAGCCCCGCGAGATCCCGCATCAACGCATCCATATCGGGACGCGACAGCACGTTCCCATCGGCGTCCTGGCGGGCGTCGACCTCGAGCACACGCGCATGCAGCAGCTCCCGCGGCGCGATCGCCAGGGCGAACAGGTCGGGCCGGGTCTGGTCACCGATCGCCAGCAGGTCGGCGAAGCCCCGCGTGATGACCAGCCCGCACGGGGCCCCGCGGCGCTCGAGCAGCGCGTTGGTGGCGATCGTCGTGCCCATGCGCACGTGACACGGGGGCACCGGGGCGTCGTCGGCGAGGCCCATCAGACGGCGAATGCCGACCAGCGGCGCCCGGTCCGACGACAGCAGCTTGACCGCACGCAGGCGCCCGGTGACCGGCTCACGCCCCACGCAGTCCGTGAACGTGCCGCCGCGGTCGATCCAGATGTGCCAGGCGTCCGTGCCCACGGCCGCATCCTACCATCTACTCGCCGGCTCTTGGCCGCGGGGCCGGGACATGCAACCACTACGGCGGGATGGAACACGAGCCCAAGTTTCTCCGCCACCTGCGCCGGCGCGCCAACCAGGTGTTCGCGCGCTGGCTGCCGCAGCCGGCGCGCTTCGTGTACGGGCCGCAGTATCAGTTCGCGTGGCCGGGCATGCCGATCGACGAGGTCCGCGGCGAGCGGGTGCTGACTGCGCTGGCGGCCGAGGGTCTGCTGCGGCGCGAGCACATCCGTCAGCCGCCGCTGGCCTCGTACCACGCGATCTTGCGGGTCCACGCCGACGCGTACATCGAGTCGGCGCAGACCGCCGAGACCATGGCGCGGATCGTCGGCATGCCGGTGAGCGACCGCGACACCCAGCGCATCCTCGATCTCCAGCGAAGCATGACGGGCGGCACCATGCTCGCCACCGACATCGCGCTGTCGACCGGCGACCTCGCGATCAATCTCGGCGGCGGGTTCCACCACGCCCGCCCGACCGTCGGCCGCGGCTTCTGCGTGTTCAACGACGTCGCCGTGGCGATCGCCGAGCAGCGATCGCTCGGCTTTCACGGCAAGGTCCTCGTCATCGACCTCGACATGCACGACGGCGACGGCACCCGGGCGATCTTCGCCGCCGATACCAGCGTGCACACCCTCTCGATCCACAACCGCGACTGGGACACCGCGCCGGCCGTCGAGTCGACCCGCGTCGCGCTCGGCGACGCCGTCGACGACGCCACCTACCTCGACGCCGTGCGCACCCACGTCAGCGTCGCGCTGCGCCAGTTTCGCCCCAAGCTCGTCTACTTCCTCGCCGGCGTCGACGGGGCCGCCGACGACCCCATCGGCGACTGGTCGCTGTCCGAACGCACCCTGCAGGCCCGCGACGAGGCGGTCTTCGAGCTGCTGCGCCAGCTCGCCCCCGACGCCGCCGTCGTCGTCACCCTCGCCGGCGGGTATGGTTCCGGCGCCTGGCGGTATTACGCGCGCAGCTTCGCGTGGCTGCAGAGCGGGCACCACGGCTTTCATCCGCCCGCAAACGACGAGCTGATGCTGATGCGCGCGCGTCACCTCGCCAAGCTGCTCAATGAGGAGGAGCTGACCGGCCGCAGCGCCGACGACCTCGGCCTTACCCTCGAGGACGTCATGCCCGGCCACGGCTCCCAGGAGTCCCGCCTGCTCGGCTACTACTCGCGCCAGGGCCTCGAGCTGGCGCTCGAGCGCCACGGCTTCCTCGACCGCCTGCGCGGTAAAGGCTTCAAGCAGCCGACCCTCGTCTGCGACTTCGACGACCCCAGCCGCCAGACGATCACCATCTTCAGTGATGCCGTTCGCAGCGAGCGACTGGTCGAGCTCGTGCTACACCGCGAGCGCCGGGTCGTGCCGGGCTTCGAGCTGCTGTCCGTCGACTGGCTGCTCCTGCAAAACCCGCGTGAGGACTTCGGCGAGTTGCACCCGCCGCTGCCAGGCCAACAGCGACCCGGCCTCGGCCTGTTCGACGAGATGGTCGCGTTGCTTGTGGTTGCATGTGAGCGTGTCGGCCTCGCCGGCCTGCTCGTCACCCCGTCCCAGTTTCACCTCGCCCTGCAATGGCAGCGGCGCCTCCGTTTCGTCGATCCCCGCGACGGAGCCCAACTACGGGCCCTGCGAGAGGCTCTGGGCGGTCTCTCGCTCCCCGCGATGACGCAGGCGTTGCAATCGAAGCGCGTGATCGACCGCCGCACCGGCCAGCCCGCCGAATATTTGCCGACGCCGATGGTACTGCCACTATCGCCGGAGCTGCAGGCCGCGCTCGACAGCGAGGGCTACGCGCGAGCGATGGACGAGGTCGCCGACGAGTTTCAGTTCGAGCTTCGTTCGTGACGGCCGCCACCGCCGCAACAATTGCTGGTCTGCTCCCGAACAGTCGCCCGCGCCAACGACTTTGCGCCTTGACGCAGATTCCAGTGATCCATTAGGGTACCTCGCGTCACTAACGGCTGGTTATGAAAGTGACAACAGGAGTGGGTATGAAAACCGGTACCGTGATGATGCGTGGGTTAGTTCTCTCTTTGGTTGCGGCGGCAGGTCTGGGCCTAACCGCCTGTGATACGCCGGATCCCGCGGATGGCGTCGATGGCGAGGTCTCGACCCGCAAGGACGACTCGCCCGGCCACCTCAAGCAGCAGCTTCGCGGCTTGCTCGCGGCCAATCACATCACCCCGATCGCTCCGCCGCCGGCCGTATCCCCGGCGATGTTCGCCCTCGGCGAGGCCCTGTTCTACGACAAGATCCTCAGCGGTACGCGCGACGTCGCCTGCGCGACCTGTCACGCCCCGCAGCACGCCAGCGCGGACGGTCGGACGCTCAACGTCGGCATCTTCGGCGTCGGCATCGGCCCCTCGCGCACCGGCGGGATGGTCGGTGGCCGCCACACTCAGCCCCTCTTCAACCTGCACCTGCTACCCGGCAACCTGACGATCGACGGCAAGGTCGAGCTCATCAACGGCCTCGTCAACCCGCTCGGTCTCGGGACCGACTTCATCCCGTACCCGGTCCAGCAGCTCCTCGGCTTCGACGTCGTCAACACCCAGGCGATCCTCCCGATCGCGACCGGCCAGGAGATGCTCGGCTTCCCCGATCCCCACGACAACAACGAGGTCGGCGACTGCGCGCCCTTCGACCTCAACTGCGTGTGGAGTGCCTACATGGCCCGCATCGTGGTAATCCCCGAGTATCAGACCCTGTTCGCCGCCGCGTTTCCGAACACCCCGCCGGCCCAGTACAACATCACCCAGGTCGGCGTCGCCATCGGCTCCTACGAGTTCGCCGCCTTCGCCTTCGATGACAGCCCGTGGGACCGCTTCGTCGCCGGTGACGAGGAGGCCATCAGCAAGGCCGCCGTCCGCGGCGCGCTCACCTTCTTCCGCTCCGACAAGGGCAACTGCGTCGCCTGTCACAGCGGAAACAACCTCACCGACCTGAAGTTCCACAAGACCCTGACCCCGATGTTCGGACCCGGCGGCACCGTGCCCGGCGGCGACGGCCCCGGCGGCCTCGACGACTTCGGCCGCGAGCGCAACAGCCACAACACCGCCGACAGGTACGCCTGGCGCACCCCGCCGCTGCGCGGCGTCGAGCTGACCGCGCCATACGGCCGCCTCGGCCAGTACACCGAGATCGAGGACCACATCCTCCACTACATCAATCCGACCCAGGCGCTGCTCGACTACGACATCACGCAGATCGAGACTCCCGCGCTGCACGGCACGCTGCTCGGCACCACCCAGGCGATCCTCGCCAGCGGCGTCGACCCGCTGCTGAGCACCGTGCACATCACCCCGGCGGACGTGCCCGACCTGGTCGCGTTCCTCCACTCGCTGACCGACGACGCCGAGCGCGACATGAACCACCTGATCCCCGCGACCGTGCCGAGCGGTCTCCCGGTCGATCAATAGGCCACCAGCCCGGCTCGGACCGGGCACCCTCGATGTGCCAGATGCTCGACGGGTCCCCCGACCCGCCGGGCATCACTTCGTTCAGGCTACGCGGCGTCCGGGCTACGCGGCCGTGATCACGAGCTTCCGGCCATCCGCGAGCGTCAGCTCGACGGCCATGCCGGGGGCGACCAGGGTGAGCGGCGCGTACGGATATCCTGGGCTCCTGAAACGGCCCGGCCATTTTGTAGCGCCCGATCTACTCCGACTCGCGCCCCCCGAGCGACGCCTTGATAAAGCTCCAGCGCGACGCGGCGAGGTGCTTGAGCAGGCCGAGCTTGCTCGCCGGGCCGACGCCCTTGCCGAGCTCGCCGCTGGCGTACATCTGCGCCGCCTTGCTGCGCTGCAGCTTGCCGCTCGACGTCTTCGGCAGGCTGCCGGGAGGCAGCAGCACCACCTCGTCGATCTTGAGCGCCAGGGCCTCGAGCGCGCGCGTCTCGATCTGCCTGCGAGTGGTCTCGTTGGCCGCATCGACCGCCGCGCCCTCGCCTGCACGGACCTCCGCGGCGACCACCACGTACTCACGCCCGAGGTCCGGGTGATGCAACCCGAACGCGATCACGTTGCCGCGACGCACGCCCTCGACCTGCGACGCCTGCCACTCGACGTCTTGCGGGTGGTAGTTGCGGCCGTGCACGATGATGAGGTCCTTGCTGCGACCGCACACGTGCAGCTCGCCGTCGACGAGATAACCGAGGTCCCCGGTGCGCAGCCAGCCGTCATGAAACGCCTCGGCCGTGCGCTCGGGGTCGTTCCAGTAGCCCTGCATCACGCTCGGCCCCTTGAGCTCGATCTCCCCGACCACCCGCTCCCCCGCGGGCTGCCCGGCATCATCAACGATGCGCAGCTCATGCCCGGGGAACACGCGACCGCAGTTGACGACATCGACCGCGGGGAACCCCTCACGCGCCGGCGCTGCGCTGCGTCCTGCGAGCGCCTCGGTGTCGACGCGGTCGGCCTTGAGGTCGGCGTGCAGCTCCACAAAAGTGATCGCCAGGCTGTGCTCGGCCATCCCGTAGCACGGCAGGAACGCCGTGCTGCGAAAGCCGTACGGCGCGAAGCGGTCGGCGAAGGCGCGCAGCGTCCCGTACTGGATCGGCTCGGCGCCGCAGCCGGCGACGTGCAGCTGCGACAGGTCGACGCCGGTCAGCTCGCTGTCCTTGACCCGCGTCGTGCACAGGCCGTACGCGAAGTTCGGCGCGAAGGTGATCGAGGCCTTCTGCTCCGAGAGCTGGCGCAGCCACACCGACGGCCGCTTGAGGAACATCAGCGGCGAGATGAACAGGATGCCCTTCACGTCGTATACGATCGGCGTGAACACGAAGCCGATCAGCCCCATGTCGTGATAGAGCGGCAACCAGCTGACGCCGACCGACTCGCGCGAGATCTGGATGCCCGCGCCGCCGCCGATCGCCGCGATGTTGGCCATCAGGTTCGCGTGCGTCAGCGTCACGCCCTTGGGCCGCGAAGTACTGCCGGAGGTGAACTGCAAGAACGCGACGTCGTCGGCCTTCACGACCACGCCGGCCGGCTCGGCCGTCTCCGAGACGTTGGCGAGCGCCGCCGCGTAGGTCTCGATCACGCGCAGCCCGGGCACGCTGGTCATCAGCTTGCCGAGGATCGGCCGCACCTTGTTGTCGGTGACGACCACGCTGCAGCCTGCTTGCCCGAGAATATGGGTCGTATTGGCGAGGTACGCGTCGAACTGCCCGAGGTTCATCGGCGGGTAGATCGGCACCGCGATCGCGCCGGCGAGCATCGACCCGAAGATGCAGTCGATGAACTCCGACGAGTCCGGCAAGATCAGCCCGACCCTGTCGCCCCGGCGCACACCCATCGCCTGCAACGCCGCCGCGCAGCGCTGCGCACGGCGCCACATCTGCGCGTACGAGACGAAGCGCGGCGGCTCCTTCTCGTGCAGCAGGTGGCTGTAGCCGGTGGTCTCTCGGTGGGCGACCGCCTCGAGCGCGGCACTCAGCGTCGCGGACGTCATACGACCTGCGCCCCGCGATCGTCGTTGGCGACGCGGACGACCGCGCGGGCGACGTCCTCGAGGGTCTCGACATCTTGAAACAGGTCCATCGGGATCGTGATACCGAGCGAGTCCTCGAGGTCGGAGACCATCTCGAAGCTCTGCAGCGAATCCAGGCCGAGGTCCTGGATCAGCCGCGACTTGGCGGTGACGTCGACCGCGGCGCGCTCGCTCGCGTGCTCCTCGAGATACTGGAAGATCTTGGCCAGGACGTTGTCGTAGCTGTGCTCTGCGGTGATCGTCATGCGGCCCTCGGACTCGTGGCGGGCCCTCAATAGCAGGGGCCCCGGACGCGGGCAAGCTGGGCGACCCCGCTCGGGTCCTTTCCCAGCGGCGTGCCTGACGTATTTGCTAGAGCGCGACCTCGTAGACGCGATACTTGGCGACCTGATACCCGCCCATGCTCTTGATGGCGCTATTGACCTTGAAGTTGTCCTCCAGGGTCCAGCCGATCTCGCCCGACGTCCAGCCCTGCTGCGCGCCCGCGCGATGGGTCGCCAGGAACAGCAGCGAGTCGATGCCCTGCCCGCGATACTGCGCCTTGATCCCGAGCAGGATCAGTCGGCCGGCCTTGATCGTCTTCTTGACCTTGAGGTCCCACAGCAGGCGAAAGATGCCGAACGGGAACAGCTTGCCGTCGAGCTTCTTCATCACCGGGTTGACGTTCTGGATCGTCAACACGAACGCCGCCGGCTTGCCGTCGACCTCGGCCAGCAGCGCGAAGTCGGGGTGCAGGACCATTTTGAGGTCCTTGGCGATGTGCAGGTACTCCTTCTTGCCGATCGGCACGAAGCCCCAGTTCTTCTCCCACGCGTCGTTATAGATCTCGAGCGTGCGCAGGACCTCGTTGTCCCAGTCGTCGAAGCTCATCTTGCGCAGCTTCACGCCGCTGCGCGCCGCCATCTTGTCGGCGACCCGGACGACCCGCTCCGGCGTCGGCTTCTGCGGGTCGAGCTCCCAGTGCAGCAGGTCCTTGGCCTTCTGCATCCCGCACTCCGTCAGCAGGCGATCGTAGTACGGCGGGTTGTACGGCATGTTGATGCCGGGGTCGCGCTCGAAGCCTTCGATGAGCACACCCGAGATGTAATTCGTCGAGAGTTCGAACGGGCCGATCATCCCGGTCATGCCGCGCGCGCGCAGCCAGCCCTTCGCCTTGTCGACCAGCGCCTGCGCGATCTCCCGGTCGTCCGGACACTCGAACATCCCGAGGTAGCCGGTCTTCTCGCCATGGAACTTGATGTAGTCCGCGTCCTCGACCGCCGCGACGCGCCCGACATCGCGACCGTCGACGCGCGCGATCCAGAACGCCGCCTGCACGTGGTCGAAGAACGGGTTCTTCGCGGGGTTGAGGTAATCGCGCCGGTCCATCAGCAGCGGCGGCACCCACTGCTCGCTCGGGTGGTGCTCCCGGTTCACGTACCAGGGCACGCGAATGAAGCGCTCGACCAGCTTGCGGTCGCTCAGAGGGACTTCGATCAACTCCACCGCACGACTCGTCATGATCCCACGCCTCCGGGTCGCGGATAGCCGTGCGTACGCCCTGGAGTCAAGTGCGCGGCCGGCGCTGGCGGCCTTCGCGAGATTGACGACTCCACCAGCGCGGGCTACCGCTCGAGTGTGCGTATGCATATGCCTGCCGTGGCCGCGATCACCCTCTCGTCCCTGCTCGCGTGCGGTGACAGCGGCAAGGCCAGCGACACCGGCTCGGGCTCACCGACGCAGGTCACCAGCGTCAGCGAGCCGGGCACCGGCGACCCCTCGACGAGCCAGACCACGCAGGGCGCCACCAGCACTTCGGGACAGGTGCCGACCACCAGCGATGGCACCACCGGCACCACCGAGCCCGTCGCCACTGGCACGACCACCACGACGACCGCCGGCGACACCACCGGGCCGACCGACCCGAGCCTCGGCGACACCGGCTTCGACACCGGCTTCGAGACCGGCTTCAACTGCGTGCAGACGCTGCAGGCCACCGTCCGCGACTTTCGCTCGCAGCACCCTGACTTCGAGGACTTCACCAGCGAGACCGGCCTCAAGGGCATCGTCGAGGCGACGCTGGGGCCCGACATCAAGCCGGTGCACGCGGCGGACGGCCCGACCGCGCAGACCTCCGGGCCGGCCAACTATGCCCAGTGGTACAACAATACGCCGGACACCAACATCGCCTTCGCGGTCGACCTGCCGCTGACCGAGGTGATGCCGGGTCTGTTCAGCTTCGAGAGCGGCGCCTTCTTCCCGATCGACGACCAGGGCTGGGGCAACGAGAATAACCCGCACAATTTCCACTTCACCACCGAGATCCACACCACCTTCAACTATCAGGGTGGTGAGGTGTTTACCTTCATCGGCGACGACGACCTGTGGCTGTTCATCAACGGCGAGCTGGCGATCGACCTCGGCGGCGTGCACCCCGAACTCAGCGCCACCGTCGACCTCGATGACCAGGCCGCCGCGCTCGGGATCGCCATCGGCGGGACCTACGCCATGGACATCTTCCACGCCGAACGCCACACCACGGACTCCAACTTCCGGATCGACACCAGCATCCAGTGCTTCCTCATCCCGGGATGAACCAGCATGAACTGGGATGAGGTGAGTGGTACGTACACAATGTCAGGCACATGAGCGGCCTCGCGCGGAGGGTATCCGCGGTTGACGGTTCTCCGGTTTCGCGTCAACGATGCGACATGAAAACTAGTCCACTTGGAATTGGCCTGGCGACGCTCCTCGCCCTCGCCACCGCCTGCGGCGGCGGCACCGGCAGCACCGCCGGCGCCAGCGAGACCGAAGGTGCCAGCACCGGCACCAGCAACGGCAGCTTCCCGACCACCGGCGCCACCGACACCTCCGGCAACAGCGAGAGCAACAGCGGCTCGACCAGCGACACGCCGACCTCCGGCAACAGCGAGAGCAACAGCAACAGCGGCAGCTCGGACACCTCCGCGTCCGCGAGCTCCGTCTCGGACTCGAGCAGCTCCGACGGCACCACCGGCCCGAGCAGCGGCACCACTGGCACGACCGACATGACCGGCAACGCCGACACCACGTCCGGTGACACCACGATGGGCGTGAGCGACAGCGACGGCACGGGCAGCACGGGTAGCACGGGCACCAGCGATTCGACGACCGGCGAGACCACCGACGGCACGACCACCGACGGCACGACCGGCGACGACACGACCGGCGGCAACGCCGACTGCGACCCGCTACTCGACGCCACGATCCGCGACATGAAGCTCGAGCACCCCGACTTCGAGGATTACGGGGGCAACGTCGCCTACAAGGGCCTCGTGAAGGACGATCTCGGCCCCGACCAGAAGCCGGTCTACGCCCACCCCGGCCCGACCCCGCAGACCAGCGGGCCCGATGCATTCAAGCAATGGTACAACGATACGCCGGGCGTCAATCAAGCGATCCCCATCCAGCTGATGCTGACGGAGATCCTGCCGGGCATTTACCAGTACAAGAGCGACGCCTTCTTCCCGATCGACAACCAGGGCTTCGGCAACGAGGGCCAGGGCCACAACTTCGCCTTCACCACCGAGATCCACACGCAGTTTATTTATAACGGCGGCGAGACCTTCACCTTCACCGGTGACGACGACATGTGGATGTTCATCAACGGCAAGCTCGCGATCGACCTCGGCGGCCTGCACCCTCCCGACACCCAGACGATCAACCTCGACGCCGAGGCGGCCAAGCTCGGCATCATCAAGGGCATCGTCTACCCGATGGACATCTTCCACGCCGAGCGCCATTCGACCGGATCCAACTTCCGCATCGACACCACGATCGGCTGCTTCGTCCCTCAGTGAAGCCCGGGCTGACCTGCCTGATCGGGCAGGTCAGCGTCGATCGAACGCTCCGCGCGCTCCGTCAGCGACGCCAGCTCGGCCAGCACACGATGGCCGAGGTTGTCGAGCTGGGCGATGCAGGCCGCGCTCGCCTCGAGGATCGCCGCCAGCGAGTCGGCCGGCGGTAGCTCGGGCAGCGCGTAGTCAGCCAGCGTCGCGGCCGTACGCGCGTGCGGGTACGGGTACGCGTGGCCGGCGAGCTCCGAGCGCAGCTGCTGCAAGCGCACTCGATGGTGGGCGAGCGCCCGCGCCAGCGCCGGTATCAGGCCCGGGTGCTCGCGGACCGACGGATCGATCTCGGCGTAGGCGGCGTGGTGGGCACGTAGGGCCTCGAGGACCGGCCGCACCGCGATCAACGCTCGCAGGCAGCCCTCGAGCCGCGCATGTTCGGCCTGCTCCGCGGCCTCGCCGAGCGCCCTGCCCGCGGCCGAGATCCGCTGCAGCGTCGCCGCGACCGCCGAACGGCAGACCCCCAGCAGGTGCGCACGCGATTGCAAGCGACGGTGATAGACGTCGTCGAAGGCCGCCTGCGTGTCCGCGGCGAGCCCGAAGGACGCGAAGTCGATCTTGATCTGCGCGTCCCGGTACAGCCGCAGCGTGATCATCTCGGCCAGCTGGGTCTCGACCGCCACGAGCTTCGGGAGCGCCTTGACGACCCAGGGCAGCTCGGCGTCGATCACCTCGCGGGCGGCCCGCAGCTGGTCGCGCAGCGGGACGTCCGCGACCATCCCCTGCATCCCCGTCAGGACGCCGACATCGAGGATCAGCCAGCCCACGACCTCACCGTAGACGCGCCGGGCGGCGCGCGCTCCGGTCATCTTGCGCTCGACCTCGTGGACCAGCTGCTCCGTCGAGACCAGGTTCGCGGGGCCGATCTCGTCGGTGAGCAGCTGGCGGTACTCGGCGAGCGTCACCTCGCGGGCCAGCGCCGTGAAGTCGCGGAACAGGCGGGTCGCGGCGCCCTCGCCGGTGAACATCGGCGGCTCCTTCTGGCGCAGCACCGCCAGCCGGTCGCGGATCGCCGGATGACTGGCATACATGGTCGTGTTCTCGGTCAGGCCGTGATCCACGATCTCGCGCTGCACCTCCGGATCGAGCTGGGCGATGTTGGCGCGCACGAGCGCGGGCAGGTCGTCCGGCAGCCGGCGGCTGCGCCAGGCGCCGCCGAGGTCGTGCATGGCCCCGTCGTTGGCGACGCTGATCACCGCGACCTCGCGCAGCGCCGAACCGAAAGCCTCCTCGCCGACCAGGCGCAGCGCATGGCGGTCGGCGTCGAACTCCATCTCACGCAGTAGCACGCTGCTCATCACGTGCCCGACCCACATCAGCGCCCACAGCACGCGCCGGCCCAGCCAGATCATGCCCTTTACCGCGTAGCCGAGCCACGAGAACAGCAGGTTGACCTTACTTCCTGCGGCGATCCAGCGCTCGACGCGGAGATCCCAGGCGTCGCGCTCAAACACCACGCGGGCCAGCCAGTGGTTGACCCGACGGATCACG
>Ga0136638_10000112_pt1 | contig 14096 bp, 12 predicted proteins | sample AntDrymUQ8582206_2_FD_104671 | JGI IMG/M metagenome (GOLD analysis project Ga0136638, IMG submission 104671) | Polar desert sand microbial communities from Dry Valleys, Antarctica - metaG UQ858 (22.06) | ecosystem: Environmental > Terrestrial > Soil > Desert | place: Antarctica: Dry Valley...
AATTATTTTTTATTACTTAGCCATAAATGAATAAAGGTGCTTTTAACCGTTAAGTAGGGAGCAGAAAGTATTCCCCTACTCCCTACTCCCTACTCCCTGCTCCCTACTCCCTCGCTCGGTAAACCTAGCTATGGTACGGCTATACGCCCGTGCTTTGAAGGGAAAAAGAGCTTATGGGACACGGCCTCAAAAACGCGGAAAAAATGTATCAATGGTGAGTGCAATTACACTAAAAGAAGTTTTGACTTTTTTCAATGTACTAGGAGCAATAGATGGAGTAACCTTTGAAGCGTTCATCCTTAGGAAATTAGTGCCGAAGTTATGGCAGGGAGAGTACGTAATATTAGAGAACTGCAGTGTTCATAAAGGAAGTATTGTATAAAAAGTTATTAAAGAAGGTGGAGGACAGGTAATATATTTACCTCCTTCCTCACCAGATTTTTCTCCACTTGAAAATTGCTGGTCAAAATTAAAGTGTATATTGCGATCTTTTGGGGCCAGGACTTATCAAGCATTAGAGTCAGCAATTACCCAGGCATACCAACAAGTGTCTGAACAAGACCTTTACAATTGGTTTACTCACTGCTGTTACTGTGCTTCATCTATTTGAGAAAGGCTATATCCACTCCGCGCCAAACTTAAACCATGCTGAAAAAGTTCATACCGAGCCGGAAATATTCGGCTCAATGCCCGAAGTCAGGTCGGATTACTCGGCGCTGGCTGCAATCCGCGTAGATTCCTAGAAAAGCTGCCCAAGTGCGATCGGCGTGTCCTTCGCTATCCCTATCGGCATCAACCCGAACGTTACCCAATGGCGTCGTGATTTTCCGCAGCTTGTGAAGGTCTGCTCGCAATAGTGAATCGCCCATTGGGATGCGGATCTTCCTATCCTCAAAGGCTTGCTTGCCCATAATCGCTAGATGCTGCTTCGAGGTGCTGGTGAAATGAACGCCTTCAACTCGGTGTTTACCGTATCGGCGCTGCGCGTCCTCAACAGGTTTCTCTCCAAGACCAGTAGCATCCATCGCTAATCGCACTACGCTGTAACGGTTGATCAAATCGTCTAGAACGGCATCTTGTTCAGCAAAACTGGCACGCCTTAGGGTGCTGATTTCTCTTGTCCAGAGTACGTCACCAATTTTCTCAAATACTCACGCTACCCACAGGTCATTCCGCCTCCCGATGTCGCAGCCGATAAAACAGTGTCCACCCTGGTAGCTGTCAGGGATGCCTGCTAATTCATCTTCACAACTGTTAATAAGATCGTATGAAAGCCAAGCAGTTGCTTCGTCCAACCATTTGAGTTCAAATTCTTGCTCCCAGGCGTCGTCATCATTTAATGCCTGCTTTAAATTTTCGATATCACGAGGCAACCCATCTCGAACTGCTGTATAAATATCCGTTACGTGGCGACTCCAGATTTCCTGTTCTGATCTCATAATGTCGTAGAAATTATTGCCTTTGCCATTAGGGGTACTCGTAATTCTAATACTATGGCCAGCACTGATAACTGGAAACAAGGCAGTCCAAATTTTTCTACTATCTTGGTGCCAGGCAAATTCCTCGAAAAAAACGCCATAACTATGACCGCCTGCGGTCTCTGCGTTTGCTGAAAGAGCAGTAATTCGACTAGCTTGAGGTAAAACTATTTCTAGGGTTTTATATGTGGCGTCGGATGTCCATTCATAATCTAAAAAGTCAAATGACATTGAATAAGCTTGACAGTGAGGTTTGATTGCCTCTTCCATGACTTCTTTAGCTTGCCGCTCTCCGCGAGACAGTATAATCCACCGAGCTTTGTGGTTATTGACTTCTGCTTGAAAGCAACTATCGACAATCTCTAAAGCTGTGCAGAAGCTTTTCCCTGTTTGTCGAGCCTGCATAGAAATTTTAAGCCTGCTTTTATCTAGCAGCCATCTTTTTTGGTAAGGGTAAAGTTGAATGGCGGGCATCTAGTTCTCCTCAATTTCTGATAAGAAGCAAGTTGCCCGAAATCGCAGTTCAAACAATTGCTCGTAAAGTGGATTCAGCTTGCACAACGGTGGGATATGAATTCGCCAGAAGCCCAACAGGTGGATGTCTCGCGCAAAAGGGCAGCTAGCAGGAATTAGCTTGCCGATAAGGTTGGCTGTCCGTCGATCGCAAACTTCAACATTGGTTATCCACTCCTAGCAAGCTACCAATCATAGGTTTTTAATCCCCACCCAGGCTCCCACTTCTCCATTCGGGTGATGCTCCACCAGCAGCCGCCCCACATAAATAAGCCGGTCGTCGATAAGTACTTTTGCTGATACGAGGCTGTCGAGAATAGCACTCCTAGGCGTTGTCCAGATCGATAGTGGAACGGTGCTTGCCCTGAAGTACAACTTCTACCGATACCGGCTCAAAAATGGGTAGCTCCATGCGATCGCCCATCTGCAACAAGATTTCCCCCTCTGTTGCTTGCCGCCATTCCCGGTATCTTTTGGGCAGATAAGTGCCGTTAGACGTAACCCGGGGGCGAGGTTTTGGTACGACGGAGCCAGTCAGCCAGAATTTAAGTGAAAATTCCATACACTTCCTCCCGTACCCGGCGCAAAGTTTCGGGGTCTAATTTGCTCTTTCCACCCTCAGCGTCAAGCGCCTTGAACTTAGCCTCGATCTTGTCGCGGATCTCTACGTGGTACAACTTCTACGGAAATGGAAGTCCGATTCAACGCGGCAACCATCTGCCCCAACTTAGTTAGGGATAAATCTTCATCAGCTTCCAAGTCCAAATTGATTAGTGCTTGGAAAGCCTTCTGCTGCGTCAGTCGTGTTAGCGCGTCTGCCAGCAGATTTTCATCATCGCCAACTGACTCAACAATGGATCGGGCTTGCTCGGTGACCAACTTAATCGCCGACAACTGCTTCTCAAATTCCTGCCCGTAGCGATGAACAGCGCTTTTGGAAATTGAGAACCCCTGCTCAATGAGCCAGTCCGCTAGAGCTTGATAGTCTGAAAAAACGTTGTTGACCAAATTCCTTTCCAACTCGGCTCGGACGTTATCGGGCAGTTGGCTTATGGTTGAGCGACGCGGCATCATTAACCCCCCACCTTGGTCAAGCTGGGGAAGTGCGCCCAGGGTTGGTCGCGTCCCATCATGGATTTAGATCGCAGGAGGTTATAGGAATAGAGCAAGTTTTCGCCCGACTTGTCCTTGTACCCCCAGCTAAAGTATTCGCCGTAGGGGTCATTAACCCAAAAGCCTTTCTTACTGTCGCTGTAACCGCGCAACAGAATAATGTGTCCGCTGCCAGTAAGCTGCCCGGAATAAATCACGGGATTGCCATTGGCCAAGTGAACTTTGACTTCTTCCCAAGTGGCGTTGTCTTTAAAAGTGTCTTGGATTTTGTATTCTCGGAAGACTCGCGCCAAGTGGACGTGAACGTGGCGGTCCCATCCCCGTGCTTCAACCAACTTAAACATTTCATCTTCAAGTTGAATGTTGGGACGGGAGGGGCGACGCCCATAGAAGTAAGCAGCCATCGCTACGCAGGTCACATTACAGGTGCCGAATGGCCTGTATACGTTGTCGCGCTGGGAGAACCAAGGGACTGCGATGTTGACTTCATCCGGGAGCTTGTCACCTAATTTGTACGGCCCGACTGATTTGGTGCCGTCGTCTTGGACAATTTCAACGTGCTTACGGAAAGCTACCCACGTATTTCTGCCTTTAAGTTGGGTATCGCTTAAAGCAACGCGAACGTGATTGCCTTGACCGGGCATGAAAGAGTGCAGTGTGAAGGCGGTGCCAGCTTTCACCGAAACCTTTTCATTTTCCGGTAACAACGCTGATTGCACCGGCGATTGTTTGAATACCGTATCTTCTAAAACTTTAAGCTGAGGCATCTACTGTTTGAAAGGAGCGTTCTTTTTCAGCATCAGCTTGCCAACCAAATAAAACAAAGGTGTATTAATACGTCGTGAAATTTCTAGGACTGAACTATTACATACTGATGCGAGTCAGATATTTCACCGACAATTTCAATTAGACCTATAGCTGTAACCAATGTCGTGCGATCCACCCTTGGGGGCAGCGCAACGCTTACGCCCCTACCCCAACCAGGCCGAAACAACTTGCTGGAGCGCATCTGGCAATCTATTACCTCATTTGCCCGAACGCCTATCCAGGGGCAGCAGCGCCCACTATCTACTTACCTATCTACGAATGACTCGACAGGACTCAGCAGGCAATATGATTTAGAAATAAGTGAATATCCAATCCGTGACACTCAAAAAGCACGTCAATTGATTGAGATGTATGAGTACTGCCCAGAAATCGCGACTGGGATAAATGAGGTCTCTGATTCTGTTTGGAGCAGCGATGATGGGGACGACCAGGGGTTCGCGATGCGGAAGCCGCCGCAAGGCTTCGCACCAACTCTCAACGATAACGAGACACGTATCGATCCAATGGTGGAGAAGATTCTCCGCCGGTTGATTGATGAAGTAATTGGCGGCACTACGCTGGAACTAGCGGCAGAGCGCATTCTGGCTTACGGCGACGCTTTTGCATCTCTGGATGTTGATACTCGCAGGAAGCGGGTTAATCGGGTACTGTTTCTGCCTACCTGGGAAATGTTTCGGGTTGAGGATAATCAAGGGCAGTTATTAGGTTTTCAACAGCGTCGGTATCTTTCAGATGATGAAGGCATTGGCTTCCACCCTATTCTTTGTACTCACTGGCGATATAGAAGGAAGGTTCTCTACGGGCGATCGCTCTTTTATGAATCAATTGATGATCGGCATAAACTAAAAGCAGCTACTGAAGACTTAGCTAGTGCTAGTCGAGCAGTGGGCGTAAATCCTTCAATCCATCAAATGCCCGATTCGGTTGATGAGGACTATAGGGCAGAGTATAAACGGGCTTATGAAGCTAAAAAATCTCAATGCGTAGTTACAGATTTTTATTTAATGTACGGGGCTGACATCAGGAAGGTATCCACCACGAACCCCGACTTGAAGGCGCTGGCGGATAACGTGCTGATGTGGCGAGCGCGGATTATTATGCGCAGCCGCGTCCCACCCTGGTTGATGGGGCTACCTACCGTTGGCGCAAGAGAAATCGCCGGGCAACCAGCGCTAGCATACGCACGTTTCATTAATCGAGTTAGAATGGCGCTAACTGAAGGGATTAAGCAAATATGTAACCTAGAGCTGGCATTGAATGGTATTTCCAAGGAACAATGGCAGTACCGGATCATCTGGCCGCGTATTGCAACTAATCCATATGGAATAGACCGAGGGGTGGATGATGAAAGCGGAAATGCCCTAATTCAAGACCTGGATTAGCTTGGCAAAACGTGTTTCCACCGCCTATTACATCTAATTGATGATATCGTCCCGTGCGTTACACCGTAATCCTTGGCGATTTTGGGGGGTGATTCTCCTGCTACAATTCGTCGTTTTATTTCTGCAACTTGCTCAACCGTTAACATTAACTCGCCTCGCTTAGAAACACAACTTGCCACGTTGATTTCTGGATCTACGTGTTTCCATAGCCTACCACATCTAATTGATGATATTGTCCGGCGATCTACACCGTAATCTTTGGCGATTTTGGGGGGTGATTCTCCTGCTACAATTCGTCGTTTTATTTCTGCAACTTGCTCGACCGTTAAATCACCTTGATTAGAAACACAACCTGTCACGTTAATTTCTGGGGCTACGTGTTTCCAGCTTCGGTTATGCTTAATGCTGTCTACAGCACCAGCGCTTACTCCATAGCTCTTTGCTATTGCCGTATTTGTTTCTCCAGCCAAAATGCGATTTTTTATCTCTACAACATCCTTTTCAGTCAGCTTCTTGCCAAGATTTCTCGGTTTAATGTCAGTCGCAGCTTCGACGTATCGCCACACTTTGCCCTGTACAATAGCTATTATTGTAGTTGGTGAAACTGCGTAATCTTGGGCAATTTTGGAATAAATCTCTCCAGCCAGCAATTTCTCATGAATTTCTGCAACATCTGAATCAGTTAGCTTCTTCATGGTTTTTGGAGTAAATATGCGCCTTTCGATGTGTAACCATGTCTTGCCATATAAGATGGCGTTAATGTTAGCTCTTGATATGCCGTAATCCTTGGCAATGTCGGTTATTGACTCTCCATCTAAAAATTTTTTGACAATTAAGGGAATATCTTCATCGGTCAGCTTAGAGTTCGGATGTGTTGAACCAAGAAAGCGAGGGGGAGCGCTCGTGTCTTTAGTAAGGTTGAAACCAACTCGGCGGTCGTAAGAGCGGAATTTATCGCTCCACTTTAACTCTGCATCTGACAAAACTTCTGGTATTGGCAACAGTAATTCCAGAATTTCGAGTTTCAGCGAAGCCTCTCCGTATTTGTTAACCGCTCTTTGAAGATGAATGTTATGGTGAGTTCCTTTTTTGAGATCGTGCAGGTGAGTTGACCATCTAGCCGCAATGTTCGTGCTGTTGCCAATATAAATTTTTTCCTTAGCGGTGCAGTGTATTGCGTATATGCCGCTGGCGATATTTTTTCGAGCCATTGTTATTGTCCTGCTTTAGATTTTTACGAAAATTGATGTTGAGGGTAGTTTCGCGATCGCACGCCGACACATTTTCGGTTAAGCCGAAGATAATATCAGACAAAAATCGGAGAAAAGCGCTTGCCTTAACTACTGCTTTTCGCTCCACACGTCCATCGCACTAGCGATCTGCTTAATGCTGTACCCGCTGCTGGTAATCAAAAAGGCGCTTGACAGCATCAAAGGTATTGTCAAAGCTGTGGTCGATTCCCGATCGAGGTCGATACGCACTAATTCCACTGCTAGAGATCTCGCAGATGCGACCTATGCCTTTGGTCGTTACACGAGCCTGACCATTACGTTGCTCGATAACGTAAACGTGAACCGTATACTCAGCAGATACCCCATCACCAGTAGGTTTCAAGAAGCACCCATGCGGTACGTCGCTTGAGTCAATCAGAGCACTGGTTGCGCCCTGCTCATGGATTTTGGCGAGATCCGCCCATCCCGGCTGCTCCAACAGCAGCTTCATGTGTTTGCACTCCGACTTGTGAGCCTTAGTAATGACTGGGCAGGTGCAAAGCAGGGGATTAAAAGTGATGATGTACTGGTTGCCGGTTTCCAGATTGGTACAAATTGCCTGCTTTGTCTCAAACTTGAAATGATAGCCGCTAAACTTTTTGGGAGAAATGAACGTAGCGCAATTGCTGCCGTTTTTGGAGCGATACCGCGCCCAGGGACATCGGTTGCGCCCGACATATCGGAACTCTGTAATAGATGCGGCGTAGTCTTCCAGAATGCAAGCAACCGCGTTGATTAAATGGGTTGGGGTTGAATTGATTTGCAGAATACTCATTGTTAGTTTGAGGCGGTAGTTGGGGCTGCAACTGAGCAGCCCCGGTTGAGGTTATTCGTCTGAATCCGGTGCAGGAAGCGTTTCTACTTCTTCAAGAGGTTCTGACTCAGACTCAAGATGTTCTGGAACAGACTCAAGAGATTTCTGGCGTAGCTTCCACTTCTCAACGCAGATGAGATTTTCGTTAGGAGGCAGCGGCAGAATCCCTTGATGCTCCAAGAACAAGATGTGAAGCACTATTGCATCCAATTCCGAAGTGGCTGAACGCAAAAGCTGGTGGGTGCTATCTACGACATCGCAGAAATGGATAGCTGAATCCTCGTGTAGCAAGCCCTGGTTAATGACTTTCAGGTGATTTTCGGCTTTAAGCAACGCTCTGACAATATCGATGAGTCGCTGCCGTGGATTGACGGGATTGCCTGGATCGTTCATGGCGCATCCCCCAAGCTTTAACGATGGCTTGTTGGGCTGCGTCTACAGTTCGGCGCTGGTAAGGACGAACGATCGCATCAGTCGCTTGCTCGGCAGTTTTGTACCGGCGCTTCTTGCCGACATAGCGCGGCTCGGCTACCCACAACCCGGTTTTCAAGCAGCGGTAAAAGATGCCGATCAAACTCATCCCCTTCCAGACGCGATACACGCCAGAGGCAGAATCGACCTCAATCAGTTCTTCTTCCTGCTTTTGCTCGTAGGCTTCAAGTTTGCGCTCGATTTCCATCGCGTACTCGACCTCGGCGTCACAAGCTTCGTCTGGTTCGGGTTGAGCAGTGGCAGCGGGTTGCTGCTCTGGCTGAGGCTCAGTTACTTGGGTTTGATCGGGATTTAATTCCCGGAAGTATGGGCAGGCAGGGCGGTCAATAGCAACGTACTTGTGGTATTGGTCGTAGTTGTTGCCGACGCAGTGACCGCTGCTGTATCGCCACATACATTGACCGCAGTTGTTTTTGGGTGGAGCCGCGATCGCTTTAGACTCCTCCTCGATGTAATCCTCTAACTCCTGCTGGGCGAGAGTCTGAGCATCGACAGTAAGCTTAATGTCAATTACCCACTCCTCGGTTGGAGCAGTGCCGGTGACGGGTTTAACCAGAAAGCGACATTGAGTTTCAGTGCAGTCAAAGTCGATAACCCGCATGATGGGGATGAACGGCACTCGGAAAATGTCACCGACGTTAGCGGAAGCTGTAACGGCTGTATGGACTTGAGGCCAAACAGCCTTTGTTCGTTGCTGATTCGTTGATACCATTGGATTACCTCACTTTTGTGGGGGATTGGTTAAAGCCGTTGCTCGTCTTTGGTCGGAGGGGCAGCGGCTTTAGATTTTGGATGCCTTGGTAGCTTGATGGTGCTTCCTGCATCCTTACCATTAATACGTTAACCCGTTAGCGAGTTGTCAACTGGTTAACGCAAGAAATTTTCCTTATTCGTTTGACGCTAACGAGTTGCTATTATAGAAGTGAGTTTTGGGATATGGATATGAAGCAGCTTAGGGAACGGAAGACCCTTCGTACCGTTGATGTCGCTTATCACCTGGGCATTGCGGAGTCCACGGTTCGCAATTGGGAGAAAGGGAGAACAGTGCCAAAGCTTAGGCTTGACCAGTTTGGCAAGCTACTCAGGCTTTATGAATGCAGCTTTGAACAGCTGGAGCAAGCTACGATGCGATCTCTGGAAAAAGCAGAAGAACACGACAGCGATCGCAGGTGAAGCCGTCAATCCTCTAAATCTGTCATTAGACTTACTGTTCGATCAGATTGATCGGCACAACCCCAAAAAGCAGAGGCGATCGCCCAAGTCCTTCCAAAACCAAGCGATCGCCCTTCACCTTACCTAAATAGGAGGCAAGCAATGAATATCATAAAACGAGAAGAAACGAGCAGGTCATCCACCGCTTCGTTCAACTCTGCCAGCAACCGCGAGTTGGATGAGCGCAACATCTACCAGGCGAGGAAGTGAGGCGGCTAGATAGTGCTGGTCATTTTAACTGATAAACCTTGACCTACCCCAAGGGCGGTACATATACGTTAAGACCAGTCTGTGATTCCAGTAACAACCTAAAAAAGCAGGATAGGCTCCAGCCTAAGATGCAGTGTTAGCAACTGACTTTGTGATTTGTAGTATTAAATGGTGGCAACGAAAGCTAGCCGGGTATTGCTTGCCAGCTGGGACGGTACGCTGGTGAGCCGAAATCTTGTGGTTGCGCGCTGAAAATTGTGGATGATGGCTTAGCGTACAGGGTACTTTTGCTTCAATGTTACTGAACACTTTGGCTGACGTGCCAGAAAAAAGATAGCCAAGCATACCTCCCTCGCTGGAAAAAGGTGCATATCGGCAAGTAAGAAACTGGTTTTGAATGTCTTGCACGTACGGAGCAACGGCTCCATCTGAACTCAGAACTTTGGCCTCTAAAGGCCATATAATTCTCTCGTTACTCCTTAGAATAAATGCAATGTCATACTGCGGCGGTTGTGCTTGCGCTGAATACGCGCTTTCCAATTCAAATACTTCATGTTGAACATCAAATGGCTCGTAACCCGTCATAGTTCTACGAATTCTCCGCTCTAGGAGTTGAGTGATGCTCCTTTCTAACTGCTCCTCTGCTTGACGACAGTCAATTTCCGATATAACTTCTTCAACTAAAAGATCGTATCCTTTCCAGACGATCCCTACGAGATCCGTTATGGCATCCTCGCTCCACCGGTTAGCTAATTCGACAAATTCCGGCGTTTCCGGCCATCGCAACTCTGGGATTGTCCGACCTCTTTTAGCCACTGTATAACTCCTGTATGATTCTCGATTCTCTGTCCAATTCTGTTCCTCCAAACATAATATCTGCTGCCACTTCGTCGGCATCACGTAAAGCCATAGAGCGAGTCCAGTAGCGGATTTTGTCAGGCTTTATTAAATAAATGGTGGGTACTGTTATCCCATTCAATTGAACAGAATCATAAACTTTGGCAACGCGCTGATAAAAAATCCCGCCTTCTTCTGTATTTCCTCTCTCTAATAACACCTTATTTAACCTCTTTAATTGGTCAAGTAATTTAGAGGAGTCAATAGACTCTACTTGTATCTCTTCGTAGCCTGGTCGGTTGAGATAAAAAACCACTAACCGGACAGGAATGAGAGAGCTACTTGGCTCTTGAAAGATAGTGGCACAGACATTTTTATTTTGACCAAATCCTGCCTTTATGACTTGTAACAAATACTCGCAATACTTTTTAAGAACTGATTCCTGTCTATTTTTAGAGTGCTCGTTAAGGTCACTGCGAGTTGTTTGACGCCCAGGTGAAGAACTATCGCCTTTAAAGTCTGGTAGCGTGTAATTAAACAAGTCATCAATTAATATACACTCACTATCATTAAAGTTAAATGCCTGACGCACATACTCGTCAACTTCGTCAAATGTTTGAAAAATTTTAATATTTTGCAACCTTCTCGAACGCTCTTTAGGAATTGGAACGCGCCGTAAATCTTTTACACTCGGTTCGGGCCTATAAGAAGCAAATCGACCACTCGCAAGAAACAAAAAATAGACAGCTAGCTTACTGTTGTAGGTTAGACAGGCAGACTCTAAAAACGAAAAATCTTTTTGGCTGGTATGTACGCTTATATAACTTTGGGAGCAAATAATACCTTCCTTGCTAGAGGATTCAATTATAGCAGCTGCAAACCTGCCACTTTGTCTAGGCCAGGCTTGTTTTACAATCATTTGTGGCATTTGAAATGCATTAAAATTTGTTGAGGCTCTTGAGTCAGTACTTGGATCATTATTGACCGGAAGTCCTTTTACTTTAAGGAAGAGAAACGTGCCACTCGGAAATCCACCAGATTCTAATATTTGCTTACCGACTATCCTGATCTGTGACTTTTTCCTATCTCCTCGGATAACTCCTTCACGGCTGACGACAATGCCTTCCATCTCAAGCTTTTCGAGATTTTGTTCCCAGCTTAATCTCCGAACCAAAGCTAAATCACGTCTTCCACCCCACATCAATGCCGTCCAAACTAAAGGATCTGAGATCGCTTCCTGTGGATAAATTAAATTAATGTCCTGTGGTTCTATGGCTATGCGATAGTCATCTTCATTGGTACGGGTTGGCTTAGGACAAATGTATGACAAAGGGCTGCCGTCAGGAAGACTAGCGTACATCGTAACAATGCAAGAGGGTGAAATAGCATCCTTAAAGAGCCCAAAGCGTAAAGCAGATAGATTAACTATCTCCTCGACTTTAAATTCTGAGAAAAGTTTTTGCCGAAACTCTTTGGCAGTGTTACTGTGATTAAAAATTAAACCACCAGCCGGCTGCATCATCGCAACCTGTCCCTCTAGCTTAATTAAGGCAGCAGCTTTAGGCAGAAAGAGTGGGCCAATATTGTTGTTAGTAATCTTCCACTTATCTCCTGCCCAAGACTTAGCGATTTGAGTTACGGTGTTTTTTCCCCAAGGCGCATTGCCTACAACCAAATCATAATTTGCGGCATCTGCAACTGTGCGAAAACCTTCTATATCTTCTCGGAAGAAGTCTGCGCCTACCAATTGCCTGCCTCTCAATGTTGGAAAGCGCACCTCCCGCCAATAATGGCGAGGATCGATTTCGTCACACATAGTTAGGTAGAGGCTAAAAGAGGCAACTCTTACTGCTTGAGGATTAACATCAACACCAAACAAATTCCGCTCAAGCAGGGATTTTAAGACGTTTGATTTTATTTCCTCACCCGGATGAGCTTTTTTCCATCGATGGATTAATCTCTGAAACGCTTTAACTAGAAAAATACCCGATCCACAAGCAGGATCGAGAATTTTCACGTCCCAAACTTCACTATCCCAAGGAAGAACCCCATCAAGGATGAAGTCAACTATGTATCCCGGTGTGTAGTGAACGCCTTGATCAGCGTTGTTTTCTCTAACAAATTCTTCATATATGCTGCTGATAAACTCAAGGGGTATGGCGTCAAAAGAATATTGTGGCCAGAGACACATCTGCCTACTCCCCATCTCCAGCTTCCCGCTGACGAACTCCGCAAGCAAATCGAGGTGCTGCTGACTAACTTTCCGTTCCTCTGCTTGCCATTCTTTTCCACGTTCCGATCCTGTAGCTCCTTTTCCTGGAAATAGATCCCCATTAAATCTTTCGTTAAGCCAGCTGAAAAAGTTATAAGTATCTCTGTGGTTTCCTAAAATTTCTGGCAAACCACGGTAGCTAGCCGATAGTTTTCCAATTTTATGCAAGTGAGCGAGAAAATCTTCATTCAGGGCGGGATTTCCCTGAGAATCTTTCCGGTCGAAAAGGAATTGAATGAAAATAATCCTTGCTAATAAATCATGGGCAATGCTGTCATCGAGTTTTAGTATTTTGAGCTGCTGACGGGCGCTCTTGAGGTTACTGAGTAGCATCTGGTCAGCAGCATGGCTTGGTTGAAACCGTTCGTTATGTTCTTGAAAAAACTGGCCGGAGACTAAACCAGCCCAGTGGAGGTGGAGAGCTTCGGCAGCTTGTTGTGAAAGTGACGGCTGACTCAGCGATTCAAGCTCACCCCTTGAAACTTCAACGACTGGCTTGAGGATGCCAGATTCACCTGGTGGTTCTTGGTAACACGTCCAGACTCGTAACCGATGGGGCTCCATCGTGATCAAAGATGGGGAGCGAGAGAAGCTCCATGCAAGTTTATAAGTTTCTCTGAGCGTAGCGTCTGACACTGGTCTTTGGAAATCGCAGACAACAGCAATAGGTGCTTCAGTTGCGTCCCCATCAGGATTTGCTGCCAGCACTCCTACTTGGACGCCAGCACCATCCGGGAGGTGGCTTATAGTCCTTCCTAGTTTTTCCCTAGCGAGCCGTGCATAGACGCTTGGCCCAGCACCATTTGGCTCCATGATCTGCTCGGGGCGAGGCCAGTGGAGGTTTTTGCGGGCTAGTTCAAGTAATCCAGACGCTGGCATACTATTGTTCGACGCTACATCAGACTATAAAGGCCCTATGGCCTACAGGGACCACCTTGGGGCTTACTTTTGCTCCTTTGGTGTGCCGTTCCATTTAATTGTATTACAATATTGGCAAGATTTAATAAATCGTATTATTTTTTGTCAAAAAAGTCATACACCAGCTACTGGTAAACAGAATGGCTCTTTTAGAAGGCTTCACAAGGCGGGAAACTCAAGAACTAACAGGGACAACCTCCAATCGACTGCAATATCTCGAGAGGTCTCAACTGGTGATACCTCACAGAATAGGGCAGTCCCAAAGGCCTACAGTCCTCTATACCTGGGAGCAGGTCTTAGAAATCCGGGCGATCAAAAATCTGAGGCAGGGAATCTCTCTCCAGACAGTGAGAAAGATCACCAACTTCTTGGACAAAAGCGGATTCGACGACAGTCTGAGCGACAAACGGCTGATTGTTATTGATGATGAAGTCTTCTGGGTTCAGCAAGATTGGAAAGACTTTCCTGAGAAAATGCCATCGGATCTAAAAGTGGCGGGGAACAAATGTAAGGATGTGGGGCAGTACGTCTTGCTGGTAATACCCCCACTGTCTGAGATTGTTAACGAAGTCTGGGCAGCAGCGGAAAAATCTAAGGCAGTAGATTTTGAGAGCTTTAAACAGCGGGCTAAAGCCAATCCTACTAAAGTGGCATAAAGTAAAGTCCGGTTGACAGGCACCTTCTACCCACAAAGCTGGTTTGGACATCTGGACACTAAACTCAAGTGGCGAGCAGCTCCGCTAGTGCGATCGCCGC
>Ga0136638_10000113_pt1 | contig 14094 bp, 11 predicted proteins | sample AntDrymUQ8582206_2_FD_104671 | JGI IMG/M metagenome (GOLD analysis project Ga0136638, IMG submission 104671) | Polar desert sand microbial communities from Dry Valleys, Antarctica - metaG UQ858 (22.06) | ecosystem: Environmental > Terrestrial > Soil > Desert | place: Antarctica: Dry Valley...
ATGATGCGATCCGCCGCCGAAGCCCTGCACGGCGCCGACCCGGGCGTGCGCTCCGGCGCCCCGGGCCCCGAGCCCGAGCGGCTCATCATCTACCTCGGCGACGGCAACCCCAGCGCCGGCCAGCTCGCGCCCGACGAGCTCCTGCGCCACCTCGAGAAGCCGCTCACCGGCACCCGCGTGCAGGCCGTCGCCCTCGGCGCGCGCTCCGACCTGCTGTTCCTCGACGCCCTCACCCGCCGCACCGGCGGCGACATCCTGCGCGCCGACGCCAAGGACGACCTGCGCGGCCTGGTCCGCGAGCTGCGCCTGCGCGCCGAGGTCCCGGTCGCGCGCGACGTGCAGCTGACGCTGCCGCGCGGCATGGAGTACGTGCACCCGCAACGGTTGACGGCCCTGCGGCCGGGCGACACCGTGCTGCTGGTCGGCAAGCTCAGTGGTCCGGTGCACGGCAACCTCGAGCTCCAGGCTTCCGGTCCTTCGGGACAGGTCGTAAAGGACAGCTTCCAGGTCGACCTCGAGGCGACGCCGAACGCCGAGGCCGCGCGCCACACTCACCTGCCGCGCACCTGGGCCCGCTTCGAGATCGACGACCTGACCGCAAACAAGGGCCACGCCGCGCGCACGGAGATCATCGATCTGTCGCGTCAGTACAACGTGCTGTCGCGCTACACGGCGCTGCTCGTGCTCGAGAACGACGCGATGTTCCGGGAGTTCAACGTCGTGCGGCAGGCCGGCAAGACCACCGGCTGGAACGGCCAGCTCGGCGGCACCACGGGCACCGCGCCCGCGGGCCAGGTAGCGACCAAGGACAGCGCCGCCACGAGCACGCCCGTGCCCGCTGGCCCGCCGCCGCCGCCGAGCCCGATGCCGAGCGCCGAGCCGCCGGCCGACAGCAGCGCCCGGGAGGCCGACTCGAAGCCCGCGCCCTCGCCCGCGCCCAAGTCGGCGGAGGCCAGGAAGGACGAGTCGGCGGACAGCCTCGGCCGCGCCGGTCGCGACGCCGAGCTGCAGGAGATCCCCGATCCCTCGCGCAGCCGGTCCGAGTCCGCTGAAGAGGAGCCGTCGGCCGAGAAGGTCGCCGACCTCGACGACTCGCTGGTCGAGCCGGTAAACGACAGCCCGGCCGCCAGCGACAAGAAGGCCAAGTCGGATGCCCCCGCGAGCCCGGCCAAGGCGTCGCCGAAGCCCAGCAGCCCGGCCAGTCGCACCAGCAGCGACGAAGGCTACGGCAGCGGCTACGGCGGCGGCCTCGCCTCGCCCGGCCGCCGCCTGCCCCCGCAGTGGAAGATCAACGCCGCGGGCCCGCCGACCGCCGACGTGATCGCCAAGCTCGAGACCATGCGCCAGCAGGTGCTGCGCGACGCGACCAGCCGCCCCAACCACCGCAAGCTCGTCCAGAGCGCGATCCGTGCCGGTGCGCCGGAGGCCTTCACCTACGCGACCGCGTGGTCGCAGGCCGACCCCGACCACGCGCCCGCGCTGCTCGCCGTCGCCGACCTGCTCGCCGCGCGCAGCGACCCCGCGGCCATGCGCGCCTACGGGTCCGCCGTCGAGGTCAACCCCTTCAACCTCAAGCTGCAGACCCGCCTCGCCGACGCCTACGCCAGCAAGGGCGACATCACCCGCAGCTGCGCGCACCGCCGCGCCGTCGTCAGCATCGACCCCGTCAAGTCCGACAACCACCTGCAGCTCGCCCGCTGCCTGTCCACCCTGGGTCGCCAGGACCTCGTGCTCGACGCCGTCACCGACGGCCTCGGCCGCGCCAGGGGCAACGTCGCCGAGCTGCGCGCCTCGCAGTCGGGCCTGCGCCCGGCCAAGGTCCGCCCGGTCACCGGCAAGCTCAAGGCGACGCTGACCTGGAACGGCGCCGGCGACCTCGACGTCGCGTTCATCGACAACCGCGGCCGCCGCCTGTCGGCCGTGCGTCCGGAGGGCGTGACCGTCGAGCAGCTCGGCAACGGCGAGACCGCCGGACTGGCGAGCGTCGCGGGCACGGTCAGCGTCGAGGTCACGCGCTTCAGCGGCCAGGGTCCGGTCTCGGGCGAGCTCAAGCTGCGCACCCCGGAGACCACGCGCATCTTCCCGTTTACGATCGACCAGGGCACGCTGCGGCTGGCCAACGTGACCTTCACCGATTATTACCGCGGTGGATGGTGACCAGAAGCGAACGCAACATGTCTCTTCGGGCAGGTGTACTGGCGATACTGCTGAGCGGCTGCGCGACCGCGGCCACGCCCGCGACCACGGGTGTGGTCATCGACCCCGAGGCCCCGCCGGTCACCCCGCACGGTGACCTCGAGATCCTCCGCCACCGCGCCGCGATCGGCCTCGCGGCGGACGTACGCGCCGAGCTCGCCCCGCGCCTCGCCTCGGCCGGCGACCGACCGGGACCCGACCCCGGACGCGACGCCCTGCGCGCGCTGGCGATCGAGCTCGCGCTGGTCCAGGGCGACGCCGACGCCGCCCGCACCGAGCTCGAGCGCCTCGACCGCACGATCGCCACGCAGGGTGAGAACGCCAGCGCCGAGCTACGCGCCCTCGCGGCGACCCTGCGCGGCGCCTGGCTGTTCGACGCCCGCCGCTACGCCGACGCCCGCAGCAGTCACATGCGGGCCCTCGTCGCGCTCGACAAGATCGCCGCGCGCCCGCAGAGCGCCACCCAGAAGGGCGCCGCCTTGCGGGCCCTCGCCCGCGATCAGCTCGCGCTCGGCGAGGCCGAGACCGCCGTCGACACGCTCGGCAAGGCGATCGAGATCCACCGCGACAGCCCCGAGGCGCACATCGAGCTCCACGAGGACCTGCTGCTCGCCGTCGACGTCATGATCGCCCTCAAGCAGCCCGACGAGGCCGTCATCGTCTCGAGCGACGCGTACAACCAGGCGCTCGCCAAGTTCGGCTCCGATACACTGCCGCACGCCGAGGCCCTGCTGATGGTCGGCGCCGCTACCCTCGCCAAGGGTGACCGCAGCGCCGCGGGCAGCGTGATCGCCGACGCCCGCGCCATCCTCGACAAGCTGCAGTCCGAGCGCAGCGACCCTCGCTTCCCGATCTCGGCGCGAGCCCTGCGTCGCAGCGACGACCTCATGCAAGCGCTGACCGCCGCGAATACCACGAGCACGGGCACCACCTCGATCTGACCTGCCGCGGCGCCTGTCCTCGCGGACAGGTGACGTCGCGCTGGCCGGCCGTCACTGCTGCTCCCATTCCTACACCGGGCGCAGATCCTGTAATTTGGCTTACAGTTTGTTCACCGGTTGTTCCGGCCGAAGCTCCCGACCACGCCTCGCAACGTCGATCGCTTGACATCGTCGTCCCCACCTGAGAGCGTCTCGCCATGAGATGCCTCGGACGGTTCGTTGCCACTGCATGTGTCGCGACTACTGCCTGTCAGGCCGGGCCTGTGATCGAGCCGCCGGCAGCGGAGGTCGGTAGCCCCGCCGATGATGATGATGCAGGACCCGACCCGGACTCGCCCACCGCGTCGCCCACCTCCTCGTCGACCTCGAGCTCCGACTCCACAGGGCCCGCCGGTACCACCGGCGAATCCGGCGACTCGACCACGGGTCCTTCCGGGTCGAGCGAGACCACGGCCACGACAGGTCCCCCGAAAGCTGCGGAGACGGACTCCCGGGCCCCGGAGAAACCTGCGACCTGGGGTACGCAAATAATTTCGATGGGGGCCCTTGCACCCAGAACTGCCAAACCGCGGTCTGTGGCGATGGTTTAATCTGGATCGGGGAGGAGCAGTGCGATGCCGGGGACGCGAACAACGATCTGACCTATAACGGCTGCGGCGAACACTGTAACACGGTCCTTCGTGTGGTGATGGCATCCTCCAGCCCGAGGACGAGGAGTGTGATCCCACCGTACCGCCGGCCGAGGGCGTCGCGGAATGTGGGGTCGCCTGCCGTTATAACGCTCGACTCGCCTTTACCAGCTCCACCAGCCACTCCGGAGACCTCGCCGGCCTCGCCGGCGCCGACGCCCTCTGCGTCGCCGCAGCCACCGCCGGCGGCCTCGATCGCGCGAGCAGCTACCTCGCCTGGCTCAGCGACGGCATCAACGGCCCGATCGATCGCTTCAAGGACGGCGTCGCCGACAAGGCCACCCCCTACGCCCGCCTCGACGGCAAGCTGTTTTCAGGAAACTTCGCCCTGCTGACCACGTACGGGCCCCAGCGCACCCTCGACATCGACGAGTTCGGCGTCCAGCTCCCGCCCGAGACCCGCGTCTGGACCGCCACCGGCCCCGACGGGAAACCGTACAACGTCGACGCCTGCGGGATGTGGAACCTCGACCTCTTCAAGCTTCAGGCCCGCGTCGGCCTCGCCTCTCCCTCATCCGAGCCCGGAGCCTTCGATTTGTGGAAGGCAGGCGATCACTGGTCCAGTTTTGAATTTTACCCCTGCAAGCTGATGAATGTTCACCTCTACTGCTTCGAGGATTGAGACCGGAACCGCCATGACCCGAACCTTCCCAGTCCTCGCGCTCCTGCTCCTCCCCGCCTGCTACGCCGACAAGCTCGAGGCCATCCTCGCCAAGTACGACAGCGACGGCTGGGCCGACAGCTCGACCGGAGCGCACACGGGCACCAGCAGCTCGACCGGCCTCGCGTCGACCACAGACCCCGACCAGACCACCGGCGACACGAGCGACACCACCGAACCGGCCACAGCGTCGACCGGCACATCGGGCACCGCCGGCGCCGGGGACACCACGGACACCAGCGCCGCCACCGGCTCGGGCACCGACGCGGGCTCGAGCAGCACCGGTCCCGCGGAGCCGTTTTGCGGCGACGGCCTCAAGGAGGGCGATGAGGAGTGCGACGACGCCAACGACATCGAGGCCGACGGCTGCCTCAGCGACTGCACCAAAGAATGGTTCGTCTTCATCACCAGCTTGCCGGCCACCTCGGGCGACATCAAGGGCCTGATCGGCGCTGACTACCAGTGTCGCCACCGCGCCACCAAGATGTTCCTCCCCAACGGCGAGCGCTACATGGCCTGGATCAGCACCAGCGAGGTCCAGCCCGTCGATCGCCTCTATCACGCCCGCGGCCCCTACAAGCTCGTCAACGGCCTGCGCGTCGCCGCCAACTGGGACGCCCTCATCGTCGGCCCGCTCGAGCACTCTATCATCGTTACAGAAATGGCCGAAACCAACGACGCTCTCGTATTCACCGGTACCCAGCCCGACGGCACCCGCGCCCCCAACTCGACGTTTTGCGACGACTGGACCGACAACGGGACCGACCTCACCTGGTACGGCGACGCCGCGTCGACCAACAAGGACTGGACCTTTGCGATCGAGGCGAGTTGTGGTGGCGGCGCAGCCATTTATTGCTTCGAACAACCGTGACCCATGCGCCGTGCCGCCAACCTATACCTGCTCTGCTTCGTGCTCCCCGCCTCGTCCGGCTGCGCGGTCGAACAACCCGCGGGCCCCGACCACGACACCTCCGGCGAGGCCAGCAGCAGCGGCGACACCTCGACGACCGACGACGACAGCGACCCCGGCTCGCTCGACACGTCCGAACAGACGACCTCAAGCCCGGACAACTCGACCGGGGGCGACGCCAGCGCAGGCGAGGCCACGAGCCACGACCACACGACCGCCAACCCCGACACGCTCGACACCAACACCAGCGCGGCCGAATCCACCGGCGCTCCGCCGCCCGTCTGTGGCGACGGCCTCAAGGAGGGCGATGAGGAGTGCGACGACGCCAACGACATCGAGGCCGACGGCTGCCTCAGCGATTGCACCCGCGAGTGGTTCGTCTTCATCACCAGCTTGCCGGGGATGCAAGGCGACCTCAAGGGCCTGACCGGCGCCGATTACCAGTGTCGCCACCGCGCTACCAAGATATTCCTCCCCAACGGCGAGCGCTACAAGGCCTGGATCAGCACCAGCGAGGTCCAGCCCGTCGATCGCCTCTACCATGCTCGCGGCCCCTACAAGCTCGTCAACGGCCTGCGCGTCGCCGCTAACTGGGACGCCCTCATCACCGGGCCCCTCGAGGCCCCTATAAACGTCACAGAATTGAGCGAGACCCTTCATGCCGCGGTCTGGACCGGTACCCAGCCGGACGGCACACGCGCCCCGAACTCGACCTTTTGCGACGACTGGACCGACCAGGGCATCAACTCCACCTGGATCGGTGACAGCGGAGCGACCAACCAGGACTGGACCTTCGGCATCGAAGATAGTTGCGGCGGCGGTGCAGCCATCTATTGCTTCGAGCAGCCGTGACCCCATGCGCTTCGAACAGCCTGATCCATGCGCGCAACAGGCAGCCGTCCACGGGTCCTCGCGGACGATGACACCGGCTGCCGCCGCCAGACGCGCCTGACAGATTCTGGCCTGTACGACGGTGTTTGGCCGCCCGTACAAGAAATTGCGTACCGCCTCGATCGAGCCCCGCGACCCGTGATCGACATCACGAGACGACCCGTCGCGAGTCCCACGGGGCGAGGAGGTGGCTCGCGGACGCAGCGCAGTCCTGTCGTGTACTTGAGCCCTGACGCGGGACCGGGGTACGGTGGCGCCTCGCCATGGCTGGAACATCCCCCGACTCGACGGTCCACGCGCCCGAACAAGAGCGCCTCCACAGCGCGCCAGCGGGCGGCGGGCTCCTGGGGTTTTTCCGCGACTTCCACAACAAGACGATCATGTTTCGTCTCGGCGACTGGATCTTCGTCACCTACGGTCTGATCGCCGGCATCGCGTTCTTCTTCGGCTTCAGCACGACCGTCTGGTACCTGGCGATGATCGGTCAGGACCCGGCCGTGACCGCGGCCGTGTGCCTGTTCTTCGTCATCCCGTCGATCCTGATGGTGTCGCGGGTGACGAGCATCCTGCTCGAGTGGCGCGAGCTGTTCAAGCGCCCGCTGCAGACCCTGCTCAAGCCCGGCTACATGCTTCACGGCGGCATCTTCGGCGGCATCCTGGCGATGCTCGGCTACTCGCTGGCCGGCGGCCCGAGCCTGCCGCAGCTGCTCGACGCGATGGGCTTCGCCATGCCGCTCGGCGAGGCGATCTGTCGCCTCGGCTGCTTCGTGTACGGCTGCTGTTGGGGCCGGCCGACCAACAGCCGCTTCGGCGTCCGCTACACCAGCGTGCACTCCAAGGTGATCCGCTTCCAGCCCGAGCTGCAGGGCGTCAAGATCCACCCGACGCAGATCTACGCGCTGACGGCCCACCTGATCCAGTTCACGATCTTCTACGCGCTGCTGCCCTACAAGGCCTTCGACGGCATGTTCGCGGCGCTGTACCTGATCACGCACCCGATGATCCGCTTCGTGCTCGAGACCTTCCGTCAGGACGATCGTGGCAAGCTCGGCAAGCTAACCCACAGCAACATCTACAGCCTGATGATGATGGGCATCGGCCTGCTCGTGCTCGCCTTCGGCCTGTCGAGCTCGGCGACTAACCTCCCGATCGACGTCCAGTTTCGCTTCATCCACACGATCTCCGGCGTCGAGGCCCTGGCATACTGCCTGCTGACCTTCTTCGTCGCGGCCGGCGCCTTCGGCGTCCACTACCGCAACGTCGGCTCGTGGCTGTCCAAGCCGTCGAACGGCGTCGCCGTCAGCGTCGACGAGCTGAGCATGGGCGCCGCCACGCGGGACGACGGCTGCGAGTCCTGCGATCACCACGAGCGTTGAGCCTTGAGCGACACCACCTCTGACCTCCCCAGTGGCCACGACGGCCAGCCCGGCCAGCCCGGCCAGCCCGGCCACGACGAGCCAGCCGCAGCCGCCCCCGACCCCCACCGCCAGTTCTTGGCGGAGGTGGCTCGTCGGCGCACGTTCGCGATCATCAGCCACCCCGACGCCGGCAAGACGACGCTGACCGAGAAGCTGCTGCTGTACTCGGGCGCGATCCAGCTCGCCGGCGCGGTGCGGGCCAAGAAGGCCGGGCGCGCGACCACCTCGGACTGGATGGAGATGGAGCGCGAGCGCGGCATCTCGGTCACCACCTCGGTGATGAGCTTCGAGTACCCGCACCCGGACCTGCCGGCCGACGCACCGCCGGTGCAGGTCAACCTGCTCGACACGCCCGGCCACGCCGACTTCGGCGAGGACACCTACCGCGTGCTCACGGCCGTCGACGCCGCGCTGATGGTCATCGACGGCGCCAAGGGCGTCGAGGAGCGCACCGAGAAGCTGATTGAGATCTGTCGCCTGCGCGACACGCCGGTCGTCACCTTCATCAACAAGTACGACCGCGAGTGCATGGACCCGCTCGAGCTGATGGGCGACGTCGAGAAGAAGCTCGGCATGACCTGCGTGCCGCTGACCTGGCCGGTCGGCATGGGCAAGCGCTTCAAGGGCGTCTATGACCTGCAGCGCCACCGCATGCACATGTTCGCCGCGCAGGGCCACCACAAGATCCAGGAGGGCATCCTGGTGGAGGGGCTCGACGATCCCAGGCTCGACGAGCTGCTCGGGGACCAGGTCGACGAGCTGCGCATGGCCGCCGAGCTGCTCGGCGGCGCCAGCCAGCCGCTCGACCACGCGGCCTTCCTGGCCGGCAAGCAGACGCCGCTGCTGTTCGGCTCGGCGATGAACAACTTCGGCGTGCGTGAGTTGCTCGAGGCGTACATCCGCCTCGCCCCCGGCCCGCTGTCACGCCAGGCGATCACCGGCAGCGCCGTGACGTCCCCGCCCGCGCCCGGTGAGCCGGTGCCGATGCGCACGGTGTCGCCGACCGAGGAGGCCTTCACCGGCTTCGTCTTCAAGATCCAGGCGAACATGGACCCGCAGCACCGCGACCGCATGGCCTTCATGCGCGTGTGCTCGGGCCGCTTCGAGCGCGGCATGCGAGCGTTCCATTGCCGCCTCGGCCGCGAGGTCGGCCTCGGCAACGCGACGACCTTCCTCGCCCGCGACCGCGAGATCGTCGAGGCCGCGTACGCCGGTGACATCATCGGCCTGCCGAACCACGGCACGATCAAGATCGGCGACGCGTTCACCACCGGCGAGAGCCTGCGCTTCACCGGCATCCCCAGCTTCGCCCCGGAGCTGTTTCGGCGGGTCCTGCTCAAGAGCCCGCTCAAGGCCAAGAGCCTGGCAAAGGGCCTGACTCAGCTGGCCGAGGAGGGCGCGATCCAGGTGTTCAAACCGTTCATCGGCAGCCAGTTCATCGTCGGCGCGGTCGGCCAGCTCCAGCTCGAGGTGATGAAGCACCGCCTCAAGAGCGAATACGACGTCGACGCCGACTACGAGGGCGTCGAATACTCGACCGCCCGCTGGATCACGCCCAAGACCGAGGGCAAGACGAAGGTCGACATCCAGAAGCTGATGGAGAACTTCCAGACGCGAAACCAGCAGAACCTGGCGACCGACAGCCACGGCGACCTCGCCTACCTGGCGCCCAACCGCTGGAACCTGCAAAAGGTCGAGGAGCGGTTCCCGGACATCCGCTTCGCGGCCACGCGCGAGCACACCTGAGCGGTGCCCGGAGGCTCCGGGTCACGGCGCGTGCTGAAATGCTCGCGACGGTGCCGGTGATGCACGAAGTAGCGAGCGCGAGGTGGCGAGATGTCGGGCTGTTCTTCGTGCTCGCGTGTATGTTCACCTGGCTGGCCGACCTGCCGCTGGTGCTCGCGTGGACGCGGCAGGTGACTCCCCCGGAGTACGCGCTGCCGCTAGCGGGTCTGGGGGCGTTCGGGCCGACGCTGGCGGCCGTCGTCGTCGCCGGCTGGCATCGTGAGCTGCGCGGCGTGTTCGGTCGCTGGCGCACCAATCCCGTGTGGATCGTCGTCGGACTGTTCACGCCGATGGCCATGCACCTGGTAGCGACGCTGATCGAGGTGGCGCTCGGTGGCTCGCCGGCGCAGTGGTTCTATCCGCCGGTTCTCCCCGAGAGCGTCGCCGCGATGGTGGTGTTCTCGGTCGGTGAGGAGTTCGGCTGGCGCGGCTACGCCTACCCGCGCCTGGCTGTGCTGTGGGGCCCCGTGCTCGGCAGCCTGCTGCTCGGGGTCGTGTGGAGCCTGTGGCACCTCGGCATGCTGTTCACGCCCGACGGCCGGGCGCCAGAGCCGTGGATGTTCGCGTTTTATACCCTCGACCTCGCGCTCAACAGCGTCGTGCTCGCGTGGGTGTTCGAGCGAGGTAATCGCAGCATGGCCGTGGCGTTCGCGGTGCACGCCGGGGCGCACCTCGACAACGTGCATCAGGCGACGGTGAGCGAGCCACGGCTCGAGGTCCTGCGCTTCGTCGTGCTGGCGATCGCCGCCGCGTTCGCGGCCCGGGCGTTGCTGCGGACTGGAGCGCGCGACGCCACGCCGGGCCGTTGACGGTCTCATGGCGCCGGGCGCGGCGGCGCGAGCACGTGCGTCTGCCACTGGCTCGCCGTGCTATCGAACCACAGCAGCTCATCATGGTGCTGCTGGTCGAGCGTACGGATCGTGACGAGCAGCTCGTCGATACCATCGCCGTCGAGGTCGATGACGCCGAGCTGCACGAGCGGCACGCCGAGCGCCGGCGGACGTGGGGCTTGCAGCACCTCACCGGCCTCGTCGATGCACAACACGGCGGTGGCGTACTGGTCCTCTTCGGGTTCGATCTCGCTGTTGACGACGGCGATCCGCGGGCAGCCCGGGATCGCCACGGCGAGCACGCCGAGGTCTGCCGGCACGAGGCCGCTGTGAGCCGCGAACGCGGGGGACCGCGACGCCAGCTTCGCGCGCAGGTGCACGAACACGCTGACCTCCGCGGCCAGCGTCATCGGCACCGGTGACGGCGTGGGGGGTACGTGGGTCCACCAGGCTCCTCGCGCCGCGCGGTTGGGCAGGCAGGCCGTGGTGATGAAGACCAGGCGATCACGGACGATCGGTGGATCGAGCCGGACCGTCAGCAACGAGAGGGTCGGCGTGCCGTCGGGCGCTGCGTCCACCTCGCGCGTGAACTCCGTGGTGGTGGTGGCCGACCGGCTGCGCACGATCGTCAGTCGCGGGCCTCCGGCGACCGGCGCTCCGGCGACCCGGAGGGCGATCTGCGCGGCCTCACCGTCGCGCTGCAGCGGGCCCAAGCGGCTGGACTGGTCGGCGAAGCGCTGCGGCAGCGGCGTCGGCTCGCAGGCAGGCCACTCCGGCAGCGCAGGCGGTCGGGTTTGTGGCGGGGTCTGCGTCGACGCCGGCCGATCGACCTCCCGCCACACCTCGGCAGGACGGTCCTTGAACGCCCACGCGAGCCCATAGCTGAGCGCGAGGGCGAGCACGAACACGAGCGCGAGGACACGTACGTTCATTGCCGGGCGACGCTCAGGGCAGCGTGTACTTGCTGAAGAAGGCCCACATCTCGTCGTTGGCCGAGAGGTCGGTGCTCGCGGCACCGTATGGACAAAACGCCTGGCCGGGCCAGCAGTGGCCCATGCCCTCGAAGGTGCAGAAGCCGACGGCGACCCCGGCGTCGCAGTCCTCGTGGCTCTCGCAGGAGGCGGCGCCCGCCTTCTTGCCGGGGATGGCATCGTCGGTGCAGCCGTCGCGCTCGGCCCACTCCTGAAAGGTCTCGGGCCCGCTCTTGCCGAAGTTGCCGCCGCCGTTGTAGGCGACGAGGATGTCGGCGGTGCCGTTGAACATCATGACCGGCACCGGCCGGCCGGGCTCGCAGGGCTCGGTGCCGTTGACGGCGGACACCGGCGCGACGGCGGCGAAGATGTCGGCGGCCTCGCACGCGAGGCGGTGCGACATGAAGCCGCCGTTCGACATGCCGGTCGCGTAGATCCGGCCGGGGTCAATGCACAGCTGGTCCGACAGCGATTCGACGAGCGCGCGCACGAAGCCGACATCGTCGATCTGCTGGGTCATCGCGTTGCCGCAGCAGGCGCCCGCGTTCCACGAGCTGTCGATGCCCTGCGGATAGGCGACGATGAAACCCTCGGCGTCGGCGGTCGCGTTCATGCCGGAGAACTGGCTCTGCTGCAGGGAGTTGGAGGTGAAGCCGTGGAAGTTGAGCACCAGCGGGGTCGCGGCGTCGATGTCGACGCTGGCCGGGATGTGTACGAGGGCGGTGCGCGGGAGACCGTCGTGCTCGACCTCGACCGTGTGATCTCCCGGGCCGAGCGAGCCGTCGCCGCAGTCGAGCGCGCCGGTCGTCGCGGTCGTGCCGGCGGTGGTCGTGCCGGCGGTGGTCGCGTCCGTGGTCGCGTCCGTGGTCGCGTTCGTGGTCTGGGAGTCGCCGGTCGTGGCCGGTCCGCCGGTGCTGGCGTCGCCCGAGGCGCCCGAGGTCGTCGCGTCCGTGGTCGGTGGGTCCGCCGTCGCATCGCTCGGCGTGTTCGTGGTCGCGTCGGTCGTCGTCGGGTTCGTCGTCGTGCTCGCACCGGACTCACCCGACGAGCCGCCCGAGCTGCCCGCCGGCTCCGGTTCGCCGCAGGCGCCGAGGCTGATAAGGCTAATCAGGGCGGAGACTGCGACGAGGACGCTTCGATGGCGCATGACCTGGCATCTTAGCCGAAGACCCCGCGCCAATGGACGATGGCGGTCACAGCCGCTGGGTCGGCGTGGGGCCTTGCCAGGTCGGCGCCTCGCTGTCATCGCTGGCGCTGAGCGCTGCGAGCACCGCCTGCGCGCCGGGAAAGCGGGCCGCGGGGGTCTTCTCGAGCATGCGGGTGACGACGGAGTCCCACGCGTGGGGCAGGTCGGCGCGCAGCTGCCTCGGCGGCACGACGGGGTCGGTGCAATGCGCGAGTCCGACGGCGATCGGTGTATCGCCGCGAAACGGCGGGCGCCCGGTGAGCGCGTGGTAGATGACGGCGCCGAGGGCATAGATGTCGGTGCGAGCGTCGATGGCCCCGCCTTTGATCTGCTCGGGGGCCATGTACTCGGGGGTGCCGACGACCATGTTGGTCGCGGTCATGCCGGCGTGCAGATCGGCGCGGGCGATGCCGAAGTCGATCAGCTTCACGCGCTCCTGGGCGTCGATGAGGATGTTGGCCGGCTTGAGGTCGCGGTGGATGACACCGGCCGCGTGCGCGGCGGTGAGGCCCTCGCACAGCTGGCTGACGATCGGCCGCAGCTGCGCGGGCGTCAGGGTGCCGAGGCGCTGGATGCGGGTCGCCAGGCTCTCACCGGCGACGTACTCCATCGACACGAACAGCAGGCCGTTCTCCTCGCCGAGGTCGTGCATACGCACGACGTTCGGATGGGAGATCCTTCGCGCCATGCTGGCCTCGCGGCGCAGGCGTTCGGCGGACCCCGGGTCGAGCAGCGCCATGCCGGCGATCACCTTGAGGGCGACCTGCTCACCGAGCTGCTCGTCGCGCGCGAGGTAGACGGCGCCCATGCCACCGGCCCCGAGCGGGCGCTCGATGACGAAGCGACCGGCGACCTTGGTACCGGCGCGGATCTTCCCGCCAGCGAGGTTACCGGCCTCCTCCGCGGCCGCGAGCGCCAGGCGGTTCGCGCCGGCACCCGAACCCGCAATGGCGAGGCTCTGGGTGGCGAGGCGGTTGAGCTTGGCGTTGAGCTCGAAGTCGACGTTGCAGATGATCGTCTCGAGCGCGCGCAGGCGCTGCTCGAGCTCGTTGCGCTGGGCCTCGAGCGCCTTGAGCTGACGCCCGTCCCCGTCACCCCGCTCGAGCTGCTTCATCCGGGCCTCATGCGCGTACTTGAGGTAGCGCATCGCCACGATCGATCCGAAGACCGAGAAGAAGACGATGAAGGGGACGAGGATCTCGGCCACGGAGCACCGCTACCTGAAAACCGAGGCGGCGAGATCTCGCCACGACATGAGTCGGAGCGAGTCGGGCCGAGGCTCGACGCGCGACAGGCTCAGACCTTGATGCCGCGGGCCCGGATCTCGGCCAGGACGACGTCGATGCCGCGCTTGTCGATGATCTTCATGCCGTGGCAGCTGACGCGCAGGGAGATGAAGCGGTTCTCGCTGGGCACCCAATAGCGCTTGGCATGCAGGTTCGGCATCGTACGCCGGTGCGTACGGATATGCGAGTGAGACACGTTCATGCCCGCGAGGGGGCGCTTACCGGTGACCTGGCAGACTTGCGACATTGGACGAAGGGCCTTCGAGAGGAGGCGGGAGATAAACACCGGGGGCCCGGGAGTGTCAAGTCGCGGTCGGCGAGTCCATGGGG
>Ga0136638_10000114_pt1 | contig 14025 bp, 14 predicted proteins | sample AntDrymUQ8582206_2_FD_104671 | JGI IMG/M metagenome (GOLD analysis project Ga0136638, IMG submission 104671) | Polar desert sand microbial communities from Dry Valleys, Antarctica - metaG UQ858 (22.06) | ecosystem: Environmental > Terrestrial > Soil > Desert | place: Antarctica: Dry Valley...
GACTCGGGCAATGAAGCCCAGTGCGAACTCGAACCAGGGCGTGGCTCGGTGGACATGTCAGCGGTGTGCACGCCGTGCATCATGCACGACGCGCTACGGCGCCTTGCCGGCCAGTCGGCGCGGCAGCAGCCATGGCAAACGAATCAGCATGCCGGCCAGCAAGCGCGCGTGCAGCCGCGCCATTCTCAGGTTGTCGCGCAGCATGCGAAAGTGTGAAACACCGTCGGCGGGATAGGTCACGGGCGTGGCGAGATTGACTACGTCGGTGCCGGCCCAGAATAGCCGCACGATGATGTCGGCATCGAACTCCATCCGGCGCCCAAGGCGCGTGCGAGCGTCGAGCGCAACCGCGGCCGCTATCGGGTACAGGCGAAAACCGCACATCGCATCGGCAATTCGGCGCGATAGTGTGTGGACCCACACCAGTACGGTGGTGATGCGCCTTCCGTGCAAGCGAACCGCGGGTACGCTGGAGTCGTACTGTGGAACGCCATTTATAACGGCGGCGGGATATTTTTTGGCAAGCGCGACAAACTCGCCGATGCGAGACGGATCGTGCTGCAAGTCCGCATCGATTTGTACCGCGTGCGTTAGGCCGCCGGCCTGCGCGGCTCGCATTCCAGCCATTACAGCGGCGCCTTTGCCTTGATTCGTTTCGAGCCGCAAGCCATAGAGCCATTCCGAATTTTCATCGCATAACGTCTGCACCGCCTGCGCGCACGGCGCATGGCTGCCATCGTCGATCAACCAGCAGCGGAGGCCGGTGGCGCGTAACGCGTCAACCAGGCGCGGCAGTGCGGCATGATGGTCATACACCGGCACGATCACACCCACGCGCAATTCAGTCGATGAACGCAACGGTCAAGCGCTTCGATAAACGCGCAAGTTCGGCCGCAGTTGATCTAGCACTGCAAGTGTTTCGCTGCGTGGAGCCGCTTCATGTCGCGATTAGGCAGCCGATTATGCAGCCTGGGCGCCGCGCTGCTGCGCGACGAAAGCCGCCAGCGCGCGCACGCTGGCAAAGTGCCGCCGATTGTTCTCGTTGTCAGCGGTGAGCTTGACGCCGTAGCGCTTGGCCAGCGCAACGCCAATTTCCAACGCATCGATCGAATCCAGCCCGAGTCCTTCAACGAACAGCGGCGCCACCGGATCGATGTCCTCGGGACGCATGTCCTCGAGCCCGGTGCATTCGATGATCAACTGCGCGATCTCTGTTTCAAGTGGATCCACAACGAGCGAGCTCCTTTACGTACAACGCGTGCAAGTGTTCGGTCAGGCGCCGGGCAGCGAGCGAGACACTGCGATGCTCGGCAGTAAAGAGTGCTGGATCAATCGGCGCGTGCCCGAGCACGCGCACCCGCGGGCGCACTTTGGGCGCAAGCCACCAGCGACTTCGCTTGGTCAACAACGGCTCGGAAAAATGAATCGTCACGGGGATCACGGGGCAACCCGAACGCACCGCAATGTGCGCGGCTCCGCGCCGCAGCCGGATGATCCCGTCATCGGCCGTGCGCGTGCATTCGGGAAACAACACCAGCGATTCACCCGCCAGCACGCGCGCGCGGCATGCATCGACCAGTGCCGGGGCATCAAGGTTGACGACATAATCGGCGCCTCGAATACCCCCCGACGTAAACGGATTGACCTGCAGCGAGCGCTTGGCGACGACGACGCCATCGCGCACCTGACTGAGCAGAATTAGCGCGTCGATCAACGACGGATGATTGGCGACGATCAGCGAGCCGGGGTGTGGCATACGATCGACATTGCGCAGCTCGAGATCGATCAAACGCAACGCCCGCATGCTGCCGACGGAAAAGCGGCACATGTAATGCACGATGGTGCGTACACCTCTGGCACGGCGCGCGCGGTCGCGCACGAACAGCGGATACAACGGCACCACGAGCGCGCTCATCCCGGCGCCAAAAATTCCGAATGCCACGAACAGCGCGACCTGGCCCATCGAGCGCGCCGCGCGCCCGGTGACGGCGAACAATGACGTGCCGCGACCCGTCGCACAGGCAGAAGTGAGCGAAGCAGGACGCTCGACTTGCTCGTGCTCAGACAGGACCACTGCCATTGACATCCCCTTGCTGCGGCTCACTGCAGGCCCACCATTAAACCGCCACCCAGGTCAATTCCGCCGCATTGTAAGTCCCCGTCATCGCCTCGAAAACGCCGGTAAGCGGGGGTTCAGTCAGACCGGCCACGGCAAGTCGACAGTCATTCCACTGCGATTCCCACGCCTGAGCGCTGGCCTGCGGGCCGGCTTTGAACCGCGCCTCCGTCCTGACCCAGGCGCGCAGTACGGAGAGTGAATTGCCCCGATCGGCGGGCAGCCCGAAGTGGGTTGCGGCGGCGCGTGGATCACGGAGCGTCTGAGGTGAGTCAAGATCGACACCGACCGGCTGGCTTGCAACGACGACTGCCACTGCGGTCATCGCGTGCGCGATGCTGGCATACGCCGGCGGCTTTGCGCTGAGCAGCAGGCGACCGTCGCGGTCGATCTCGAGCGATGCGTCGTCGACGCCGGCTGACCGCGCCAGCAGCCGCACCATGTGATGCCCCAGTACAAACTGTTCACGCCGCAACGGTCGCTCGATTCGCTCGAGGCGCGCCCGCTCGGAGTCGGTGAAGGTTGCGATCCGTGCCACCTGCCAGCTTGCCGATAGCGGTGACTCGAAACGACTCAGCCACAGCTTCGCCGACATCAGCACGTCTCGATCAAGGGCTTGCCAACACGACACTGGCGCGCCCGCTGAGCACCGCTTGTTCGCTCGTGCGCAGCTCGAAGCGGTACGCCACCTGATTTCCTGACCTGAACTCGCTGATCGCTTCGATCGTCAGCGGAGCGTCGCAGTGATCGAGACGATCGATGCTCCACCGCAGATCGGACGCCGCCACCAGGTAGCCATGACGCGGCGCATCGCTGGCGGTGCGCGCGCCGGCGGCCAGCAGCGCGCCATGAATCGCCATCGCCTGTGCGCCATATTCGAGCCCGCACAGGATCGAAAGCGCATCCTCGTGCGCCAGCGGATGGTTGGCGGCGCGGTGCGACTCACTTTCGCACACGATGCGCTCGTCGTCGTAGGCAACGACGCGATCGATCAGCCGCATGCGGCCCGCGTGCGGCAACAATCGTTCGAGCGGCGGCGTTAGCACACCGCCGTCCGCACGCGCAACGCACGGCCGCTGCCCTGTCGCAGCACGACCTCGCCTGGCTGCGGCCGCGCGAGCGCCGCGAGTAACGGCAGCAGCCGCGCAGTCGGGTTGCCAATGCGCACGGCGTCGAGCGTGGGATCAATCAGCGCGGTGTCAGCCACGCCGTTATCCGCATCGGCTGCGCCATCGAGCAGTGTCAGATGCGCAACAGCCGATGCAAAATTCTCCGGCGCCAGCGCGAGTGCCAACGCCCAGGCGTCAATCGTCGGCCGCGCGGCCGACAGCGGAAATGGATACGGCAGGTCGTAGCACACCATTAACACCGGTGTCTGATCAGCCAGCGCCTGCACTGCCGCCTCGAGCAGGGCAGCGGGCGCGGTGCCATCGAACGCGCACAAACTGGTGACCGCGCGATGGCTCGCAACGGCGATGCTGTAGTAACCCGACGCGGCGTTGTGCACGGAGTTATGAAACTTGGTCGGTGAAATTTGATAGTCGCCCGCAGCGAGCATGGCGCAGATATCGTGAATGATGTCCGGGTTGCCCGAGCTGCTGCCGAAAACCGCAGGCAGCGTCGTTGCATCGAGCTTCGCGTGCGTCAATGCCTGCTGCGCCGCGGTCAACGCGATGCGCGTCGACGGCGTCGCCCGGCGGCGCTCGGCCGCCGGCAGCAGTTCGCTCGGCGGCACGATGCTGTCGGTGCGTACGTAGGCCGTAGAACCCGATAACACCTTACGCGCCGCCGGCCAATCTAGAAGCCCCGGGCCGAAGACGCCGATCCCTAAAACGGCGCACGAAATCACGAGAGCGTTCGGTTCAATCTGCGCGGGTTGACAGGCTCACGGCCGAATATCACGCTGCAATTGCTGCCGCCGAACCCGAACGAGTTGGAAAGCGCCACATCGATGTCGCGCGTTTCGTTGGCGAGTAACACCGTGTTCGGGCATTCGGGGTCGACGTCGGCCGTGTTCAACGTGCCGGGCAATAGCCCGCGCTCGAGCGCGAGCAATGCCACGATCGACTCGACGATGCCAGCCGCGCCGAGCAGATGCCCAAACCAGCCCTTGGTCGAGCTGGTCGCTGTCGCTCCGAACACGTCGGTCACCGCACGGCCTTCGGCGGGGTCATTGGAGCGCGTCGCGGTTCCGTGCAGGTTGATGTAGTCGACCGCTTGGGGCGCGAGGCCTGCCGCGTCGAGCGCACCGCGCATCGCCAGGCGCGCCCCCAATCCCGCTGGATGCGGTGTCGACATGTGGTGCGCGTCACTCGACTCACCGGCGCCGAGCAGATAAAGCGGTGCATCGGCACTGGCTTCGAGCAGCGCAAAGCCCGCACCTTCACCGATCGAGATACCGCTGCGCGCGCGATCAAATGGGCGGCATGGCGCATTCGACAACAACTCGAGCGAGGCGAACCCGCACAGCGTCGTCAAACACAACGAATCGACTCCGCCGACCACCGCAGCGTCGATCCAGCCCGCCCGCATCAGCCGCGCAGCAGCAGCGAATACCTTGGCGCTCGAAGAGCACGCGGTGGAAATGGCGAAGGTCGGACCGGTAGCACCTACCGCTTGTGCCACCAGCGATGGCGCAGAAAAATTGTTCAAGGTCGCCGCGTAATCGAACGAAGCCGGCAACCTGCCGCGGGCGTCGCGCGCGCCGTAGGCCTGCTCAGCTTGCCCGATGCCCGACGTGCTGGTGCCAACAATGACTGCGACCCGGTCCGCGCCGTAACGCTCGACTGCCTCGCGCGCCTTTGCAATGAATTGATCCTGCTGCAAGCCAAGCCACGCCAGCCGATTGTTGCGGCAGTCGTAACGGGCCCATTGCTCGGGCAGCGTTACCGAGCGCAATTGCGGCACCTCGCCGATCCAGGTCTTGAGCGAAGGAGAGTGGCCGTCGAGCGCGAAGTCGCACCGCGATTCGTATTGCTGCAGGCCGCTGCGCCGCGTGCGCAGTGCTTCGAACAACGCCTCGCGCCCCGGGCCGAGGGCGGTCGTTGCGGTGTAGGCGCTGATAGCGACTGCAGGGAACGTCATGCCGCCGCAGCAGTCGCAGGCGCGAACGCCATACTGACAATCAACGCTACCGAAGCGCCGATCGCCACCGTGATGCCGATCATGTGCAGCACCGGCGTGGTCGATGCTGCAAGCGTCGTAAACGCAATCAGCGTCGTTCCCGCAGCGAGCGTCACAGACAGCACGACCGGCAACTCGGCGGGCGCCGGCTCGGCATGCGATTCGCGAATTGAACGCGCGCGCGGCATGCCGAGAAACAGCGCGTAATTGGTGCCGACGCCCGCAGCCAGCAGCAACGCAACCAGGTGAAACAATGTCAGCGGCCCTTCGATCAATACCAGCAGTGCCGCCGTTATCGCGATCGACACTGCAACCGCGGCCGAGATGCGCGCGGTCGCCCGCAGATTTCGTAGCTGCACAGCGAGAATCAGGACGATCAATGCTCCTCCAAGTGCTGCGGCCCACGCTGCGCGTACCCGATAATCGGCGATCAGCGTCTGCACTTCGGTCAGATCGATGAACGCAATGCCGGGTGCGTCTTTCACGCCCTCCTTCACGGCCGTGGCATCACTGACATCGCTTAACGTGATCAGCGCCGCAGCACCAGTCGAACCAGCCCGCGTGCGCTCGACCAACTGGGCTGCCAAGCGCTGGCCGAGCGCTGTGCCCGAATAGTAGTCGGGCGTAATGATGAGTTCGCGCGCGCGCTGCACGTCGGCAATGAACGGTTCGAATGCTTCGACCCGCAAAGCACTCGAGTTCAATGCCTCGGTCAATCGAGCGCGCAATGTCGATTCGTCGGGCAACGCTGAACGGCGCGCCTGCTGGATCGCCTCGCTCGGCACCAATTTGGCGGGTGAATCGAACCCGGATATCGCGCCGCGCACCTGCAACTCGTTCAGAGGCGTGTGCACTCCTTCGGCGCGCGACAACGCCTGATCGATCGTCTCGCCCTCTACCGCAAGAACGAAGCGCAGATCGCCGAGCCCCGAGCTCTGGCGCAGGCGCGCATCCATTTCTCCAGAGCCGCGCGCCAGCGGCGAAATGGCGGCCAGCTCATCGTTCCAGATACTGTCGCCTCGTGCAATCAACATCAGGACAGACGCTGCAGCGAGCAATACGACCGCAATTCGCAACCGGCGCGCGTGCAGCGCGCAACGCTCGAGCAATGCAAAGTTCACCAGTCGCGCGGCGTCGAGCGGCCGCAAAACGTCGGGCAGACAAAAACGCGCGACTGCCGCGGCGACTGCGATGCCAACCATCGACATCAACCCGAGTTGCATCAGGCCGAGAAAGCCCGACAGCATCATCGCAACGAACCCTGCGCTCGATGTCAGCACCGCGAGCCAGAGTGCGCGCCACAAAAATGTGTTCTGCCCCGGACGCCGCTGCACCTGAACGTAGAGCGCGTAGTCGACCGCCTCGCCGATCAAGGTCAAGCCGAAGCCCAACGTGATTCCGTGAATGCTTCCGAACATCACGCTGACGGCGGCGAGGCCGGCCAACGCGCCGGTCGCCGTCGGCAGCGCCGCCCACAGTAAGAAGCGCGGGCTGCGCAACACCAACAGCAACAAGAGGCCAACCGCAACTGTTGCAATCAACGTCAGGCGCTGCGCATCGTGCTCAATCGCCTGGCGCGATTGCACTGCGAATACTCCGGGTCCGGTCAGATGAAGCATTAGCGCCTGTTTCGATTCCGCCGAAACTTTTGATTCCGCTTGATCGAATGCGGTGCGTATTGCCGCTACCGCCTGCGCCTGTGCGTCGACATCGAACCCGGGCGCGCGTGTGGTTGCAACCAGCAACGCGGTGCGCCCGCCCGGATCGAACCACACACCGTGGACATTGACTGGAGAGCGCGCCGGCTTCAGTGTGGCGGCGATTGCGAGCAGCTCCGCGGTCGGATCACGTGCCGCAAACGGCTTGATCAGCGGCGCCGCCGATGAGCGCAACAAAGCTTCCAGCTCATCAGCCGCCGTGCGCAACCCATCGACTGTAAATCGTTGCGGCGCGACTTGCGCACTCAACGAATAGCGTGCGTTGAACAGCCGGTCGCGCTCGGTGACGAACATTGCCGGATCGCCGTTGGCAACGAATGCGAATTGGGGATCGGCGCGCAGCGCAGCTGCAAGCTGCGCTGACCGGCTGGCGGCGGCGGGCGCTCGCTCCGCGCTGGCGGCTTCGACACCGATCAGTATCACTCGCGCCGCCACACCATCGCGCAATTGTTCGGCGAGCAACGCCTGTTCGCGCGTCGCCGGCCCGGGCAGAAACGCGGTGATATCGGTAACCACTGCAGCGCGCGCGACCAGTGTCGCGCACAGCGCCACGCCGAGCAGCCACGCGCCCCAGCGAAAGGCCGGGTGCGTCATTTTTTTGGGGGCGCAGCGGACGCGGCGAGCGGAGTGATATTGAGCAATGTCAGATCGCCGTTGGCTTCGACGATCTCTACTGCGCCCAACTCGCTGCCGGCGCCACGCAACACGACCCTCGATACCGCTTCGAGCAACGAGCGGTCGCGCGGCACAAGCGAGACTTGCCATCCCTGCGCGGTCTGTGGCGCGATCCAGGAGACTTGATAGTGGCGCCTCAATGCAGGTAGATCGCCGGCCAGCGTAGCGCGCAGGCTTTCAATCAATGCGGCCAGCAACGGCGCTTCCGACAGAGCAAACGTGCGCCGTTGAGTGCGCCCGCGCACCGGCGCGCCCTCGTACGTCACCGTGTTGCCTTCGATCCGCACCGATTCTCGCTGCGGCTCGCTCGTAAGCTTTTCCAAAATGTCCGGCGCCCGAAAGATCAAGGTGCCGCTCGATTCGATCGGCGCTTTCAGCAGCGTCGAAAACTTGCGCTCTGAAAAGCGCGCGTGCCGCTCGCGCTGCGCGCCAAGATCGGAGAACAGTCGCACCAGTGAGTCGTCGGCTTGCGCGGACGCCGGCGATATTAGTGATGCAAGCGCGGCCAACATCAACCAACGACGGCGCGCCGCGCAGCAGACGTGCATGGTGGCACTCACCGACCGACGCGCGTCTGTAACTGCAACGAACCGCTGACGACCACGACACCGTTGCTGGTTAACGAGAACCGCATGGTGTCGGCGTTAAGACTTAGCGCGCACTCAAACGCCTGGTCCGGCGTCACCGGCCGCAGGAACTTGACGCGCTTCACACCCGCGATCACGCGGGTGTCGTTTGCCAGCCAGCGCGCCGCGGCGGCGCCAACCCATGCCAAGAGCCAGGCGCCGGGAACGATCGGATGCCCTGGGAAATGCCCCGCCAGCATCGGGTGATGAGCATCGACCACGCCGCGCAGCGCGGGAAACGCAGGCGAGCGCACGGCGTGCACGTCAGGATCATCGGTCATCACGTTATTAGTAACTCAGCGCGCCCGATCGAAGCGTTCGGTCTCTTCGCACGCAACGGAGCCACCAACGATCGGTTGACTGCGACGTGCTCGCACAGTCTGCTCGGCGAAAGCCAACAACTCGTCGCGCGGTAATTTGCCCTGCGCATTGCGCGGCAGTGAACCGACCAGCATCAGCGGGCGCGGCAAAAACGCCGGATCGATCTGGGCCCGCAACGCGGAAAGCAATTCGCGGCGCGTGACGTCGGGCGCGACGACGACCGCCATCAAACGTTGCTCGCGCGCCGGTCCGTCGCAATGCCGCGGCAGGAAAATCGCGCCGTCGATCACGCCGTCGATCGACAGCAGCAACCGGTTGAGGCCCTCGAGGGACGCGCGCTTGCCGCCGATATTCACGACATCATCGGCGCGCCCATCAAGCTCGAATGTGGTGTCACCGTGCAGGCGAAGACGGTCGGCCAGCCTGCCTGGCTGCACGTGCCCACCGTAGGCACGGAACTCGCCGTCACGCTGCTCGACTTTCACGCCGCGCATCGTCGTCCATACCGGCCCTTCGACAGTGCGGCGAGTGGCGACCATGCCGGTTTCGGTGCAGCCGTAGACCTCAAATACGCGCGTGCTCCAGATCGATTCGCAGCGTGCGGCCAGTGCCGGTGCGAGCGGCGCGGTGGCGCTGACCACGCGGTCGAGCGGCGGCATCGAGTGCGACGATTCGGCCAGAGCCCGCAAGTGCACCGGCGCAGTGATCAATACGCGCCGCCCGTTTATCTGCGATAACACCGCGCGCACTTCGTCGGGATGCAACGGATGCTCAGCCGCAAACGCGCACGGCCCGTGCAAGGCCATTAACACCGTCGACTCGAGGCCGTACATGTGTTGCGGCGAAACGGTGCCGATCAGCACGACTTCTTCGACCGCTGTCTGATCTAGCTGCAAGGCGGAAGTCTCGGCGCGCGCACCGTCGACGACGCCGCCCCAGGTTTTTATCTGCGGCTGCGGCTCACCGGTACTGCCCGACGTAAAAGCGATTGCCGCCGCGTGCGCACGTGCGATCGTCGGCGGCGGCCACATCGACGCAGCCGCATCCGGCTTCCAGGTCGAAGCGCCAATCGCCGCCGGTGACGTTAGCGCGCCGCGCCAGCTGACGCAGCCCGCGTCGTCGCCGAGGTACAGCGTGTCCGGATAGCGGCGCGCCAGTTGCGCCAGCATCTCCGGCGTGCGCGACGGCGGCAGCAAACTGGTACGGCCGGCAATTAGAGCCGCGCAAAAGCCAACCGCAAAGAAATAGCGATCTCGGCAGCTATTGAGAACATATTGCGCGGGCGATAACAGCCGCGCGAGCGCTATCGCATCGGCCACGAAGCGCCCGGCGGTAATGAGTTCACCGGCACGGAGCGCGACGCGTGCGTCAGCGGCGCGGTGAGCGATCAACGGCTCGGCAATCATCGAGCGCTCGAATCGGGTTCGGCTGGTACCAACCGGCGCTGATAGGCAACGATGCGTGCTGCGATATAAAGCGGCGTATGCGGCGGCAACGAGGGGAAGCCGATGCGACGCACGATCCACTCAGCCGCGAACATCAACCCAATCAAAGGCCACATCAGCACGTTAACGAACAGCGACCACCACTCGAATGGCGCGTAAACTGCCAGCAGCAGGGACAGCGCGGCCATCGTGATGAAAAACAGTGTCCACGCCTGAGTCAGTGAGCGCAAATAGCGCAAGAAGTCCACCGACAGCACGGCGCTGTTGTCGAGCTCGGCCACACGCACGATCAACGGCGTCTCGCCCGACCGCAACGTTGTAGCGAAGACGCTTGCGAGCACCAGGTTGAGCACTATCGACGGCAAGGCCGCCAGCAACTGCTGGTGCGACAGCACCACCGCACCCAACAGCGCGCCAAGCGCCAGTCCGATCAAAACGGCGCTGCGGCTGCGAATGAATATCGCAACGACGCAGGCATCGACGATCATCAGCAGGAGCATCGACCATGCGGGATCAATCCAGTTGCGCAGCAACTGCGGCACCACGTGCAAAGCAGTCGACAACGTGATCGCCACGGCAGCAAGCAGCAGCATGCTGCGAAGCGAGCCACGGGCAGCGGTGCGGTTCATCGCTCGCGCGGCGGCACCATCGTTGTCGATCGAGCGAAAACATAGCTGACGGCAAAGCCGCCGCTTACCTGGCGCCGCTGCGTAACAAGCGGCGAATCGGCAAACACCGCGTCCGTGAGGTTGTCGTACTTGATAAACCCGCCGAACCACCAGCGGTCGACTCGGTGCGACAGCGCAGCAAGCGCCTGCCAGCCACCGTAGCCGGAACGCGCGCGATATTCCGGACGCGTTGCGGTCGCATCGGCGGCAGACACGCTGTAGAAATATCCATTTAAACGACGGTCAGAGAACGGCACTTCGACCAGCAGCCCGAGATTCCAGCGATCGGCCGCGGTGGCCGACGGCCAGCGCAAATCGAGATTCAACTGTGGAGCGAAAACGTATCCAACATGACGCACGCCGTCGCGAAACGTGAACGCCGCGCGCGCCGGCAGACGAAGGTCAAGCGCGGCACGTTGATCTGCAGTGCGCCACAAATGAACGTTGGCGACCGGTCCGAATTCAAACAACGGCCGCAGATCTTCCATGCCTTGCCGCGCGCGATTGCGGTCACTGTCGACCGGCACGCTGCCGTTGATGCTGAGGTTCAGGTCGACTCGTTCGCTGTCAAACAATCGCGCACGCACGCCATCGCGATCGGCGCGAAAAATCTCGCCTCGATACACCAGCCACGGTACGGGCAACAGATAGTTACGGACTTCTTCGGAGCCTCGATAGTCCGGCACGCGCAGCGCTGCCGCGCCACCGCCCAACTCCCATAGTGGAAGGTCCTGCGCAAATGCAGACGTGCATGTGGCGAGCAATGTCAGCAGCGCGCCAACGCCGCGCACTTTTGTCTGCACGTTCATCCCGATCCGTCGGTCGCGCAAATGGCCTGCGGCCGAATTGCATTCTTGCGGTTGACCACGCTGGCCCACGCACGACGCCAATGCCTCAGAGCACTGAGGTAATAGATGCCGCGAAATGCCAATATGCGTCGCCGCACCGGTCCTGACTCGTATACGTCTCCGGCAAGAAACGAAATCACCGCACGCTGCACGCCGAACGTGTTGCGCGGATTCATGATCAGGTTGCGCATGATCGGCGATGTCATCCGGTAGATCATCCAGGTAAACGCCTTTAGCCCGCGCCGCACGCGCCGTTCGAACGCGCGATTGAGCCGGGGGGCTGCTGCGGGCTCGCGCAATGCGCCTTCGACCACGTCAGCCGCATACTGCGCGCTCTTCATCGCCAGATACACGCCACTGGAAAAAACCGGATCGACGAATGCAAAAGCGTCACCGACCATCACATAACGCTCGCCGGCCATCTGGTCAGAAGTGTAGGAATAATTTCCGGTGGCCGTCGCCGCTTCGATCAGCGTTGCATCCTTGACGCGCTCCCAAAGCGGCGGGCAGGTCTGCAGCGTGCGGAGAAAGAAGGTTGAAGGATCGGTATCACGGGTCTTCAGGTAGTACGGCCAGCAAACGGCGCCGACACTGGTCGTGCCATCGGCGAGCGGAATAAACCACATCCAGCCGTGCGCAAACCAGTAGATCTCGATATCTCCCTCGGCGGCGCCGATGTTGCGCTGCGCGCCGTTGAAGTGCCCGTAAAGTGCGGCGCTGGTGTGCTTCGGATTCTTGCGCTTGATGGCGAGGCGCGACGCCATGAAGGTGTCGCGTCCGGTGGCGTCGATCAAATAACCAGCCGTGGCTCGAATACTGCGGCCGTCGTCGCACTTCGCTTCGACGACGACCTGATCGGATTCGAAGCGAACACCCGTTGCGCGGCACGCTTCGATGACCTCGACGCCGCGCGTGCATGCGTGTTGCAACAACGCATGATCGAATTCGGAGCGCCGCACCTGATAGGCATACTTCGGCACGCCATCCCACGCGTCGGCAAACGCAAACGACTGACTCGCCGCGTGCTCGGCGGAGTGAAATTGAACCGAATGCTTGACGAGCCCGACTTTTTCAATCGCCGGTGCGCAGCCAAGCTGCTCGAACAACGGCAGATTCAACGGCAGCAGTGATTCTCCGATATGAAAACGCGGATGTCGATCTTTCTCCAACAGCAGCACGCGTCGACCTTTTTGCGCCAGCAGCGCGCCGGCCGTGCTGCCCGCCGGGCCACCGCCGATGATGACGACATCGGCGCTGAGTTGATCGACCACGCGTGGTGCATCGAGTCGTGCCGGCGGCGATTGGGTAGCGAGCATGGTTGAGCGAGTGTATCAATCGAGCCGCCGCCGATGACTAGAATCCGCACCTTTTGCCGGCAGTTAACACAGTGCCCAACCACGTAAATCGTATCGGAATGCAGTGGTTGTCGGCGCCAGATTTCGCCCGGTCTTGCGCTCTGAACGATCCCCGCACACTCGGTGTTGCAATGCATGGCGGCGTTAGCCCACTGGCGATTGCGTCGCACTTGCCGCAAGCGCATCTACTTAAGGGCGTCATCGGTGACGATGTGCCGATCGTCGAGTTGTGGAGCGGGCGGTATGAAGCAACCGAACAGCTCGTCGGTGCGACTCACTGTCGGCACAACGGCGAGGTTTTGTTCGCGACAGTATCGGCGAGCGTGGCGCGCGATGCCGAAAACGCGCTCGGCGCGGCGACGTACACAGCGTATCGATCGCTGCTCGACGCCCTGCAGTTGACCGGCTATCCACACCTGATGCGAGTCTGGAATTCGATTCCGGACATCAATATCGATGACGCTGGACTCGAGCGTTACCGGCGATTCAACCTGCAGCGCCACAAAGCGTATGAAGAATCAAAACGGCCTACTCACACCGGGGCGCCCGCTGCGTGCGCACTCGGCTGCTTCGGCGGTCCGCTGGTGCTCTACTGCCTGGCATCGAAGAGCGCAGTCGAGTCGATCGAAAATCCGCGCCAGATGAGCGCTTATCAGTATCCGCAGCAATATGGTCCGCGCGCGCCGAGCTTTTCGCGTGCGGCACTATGGCGCGGGGCGGATCTGGAAAGCGACGTGCTGTTCGTGTCTGGCACCGCGAGCATTGTCGGTCACCAGACGCTGCACGCCGGCGATGTCGTCGAGCAGACGCGCGAGACGCTCGCGAACTTGGAAGCAGTCGTGGCCGAGGCCGCGCGGCGCGCGGGACACGCGCTGGCGACGCTGCCCAACATGCGGTTAAAGGCCTACATCCGCCGTCCCGAAGACGCGCCGCAGGTGCGGCGAGCGTTGCAACTGCACGGACTGGATGCGAACGCCGTGCTGTATCTGCATGCAGATATATGCCGCGCCGATTTGCTGGTGGAGATCGAAGCGGTCGGTCCGGCGCGCTCGCTGCAAGTCAAGACAGAAACAGCCGATACGCAGGATTCCCGGTCTCATTCCAACAGCGGTAGCCGAGCGCTGCCAGAA
>Ga0136638_10000115_pt1 | contig 13968 bp, 16 predicted proteins | sample AntDrymUQ8582206_2_FD_104671 | JGI IMG/M metagenome (GOLD analysis project Ga0136638, IMG submission 104671) | Polar desert sand microbial communities from Dry Valleys, Antarctica - metaG UQ858 (22.06) | ecosystem: Environmental > Terrestrial > Soil > Desert | place: Antarctica: Dry Valley...
GCGCCTCAAGGATCGCGGCGCCGCGCTGGTCGCGGGCGGGACCGACACCCACCTGGCGCTGGTCGACCTTTCCCCCCTCGGCCTCACCGGCCGCGACGCCGACGAGGCGCTCGAGCGCGCGTCGATCACCTGCAACAAGAACGGTATCCCCTTCGACCCCCTCCCCCCGGTCAAGACCAGCGGCATCCGCATTGGCTCGCCCGCGGGCACCACCCGCGGTTTCGGGGAAGCGGAGTTCCGCGACATCGGCGATATGATCGCCGACGTCCTCGAAGGGCTTCGCGCCAGTGGGGCGGAAGGCAACGCCGACGTCGAAGGCGCGGTCAAAGCGCGGGTCGAGGCGCTATGCGCACGCTACCCGATCTATCCGGGGCTTTGATTGCGCTGCCCCTTTTGCGCCGCGGCTGACAGCCAGGTCAAAGACAGCCGCCCGACCGAAGACGGCGCCTCGATTCGCCGCCGCCGCCAGTGCGAGGCCTGCGGCGCACGCTTCACGACCTTCGAGCGCGTCCAGCTTCGCGAGCTCGTCGTGCTCAAGAAGGAAGGCAAGCGCGAACCCTTCGACCGCACCAAGCTCGAGCGGTCGGTCGCCATTGCCACCCGCAAGCGCCCCGTCGAAGCCGCGCGCGTCGAGCGCATGCTTTCGGGAATTCAGCGCCAACTCGAAACGTCGAGCGACGGCGAGGTCGACGCGAAACACATCGGCGAGCTCGTCATGGCGGGCCTCAAGGCGCTGGACAGCGTCGCCTACATTCGCTTCGCGAGCGTCTATAAGGACTTCGCCGAAGCCAAGGATTTCGAGGAGTTCGCGGGCAGCGTGACCGACTCGGCTCCGGAATGAGCGCGTCGCCCCCGGCAATCGTGCTGGTTCGCCCTCAACTCGGCGAAAATATTGGCCAAGCCGCCCGCGCAATGCTCAATTTCGGGCTCACCGACCTGCGCCTCGTCGCCCCGCGTGACGGCTGGCCGAATCCGGCGGCAGGCCCCGCCGCCAGCGGCGCGGATGTCGTGCTTGCCCACGCCCGCGTCTTCGCCACCGTCGCCGACGCGGTCGCCGATTGCGGCGATGTCCTCGCCACTACGGTGCGCCGGCGCGGATTGAGCCTGCCCGCGCTTGCTCCCGATACTGCGGCAGAGCGCATTCGCGTTGCGCCCGTTGCGACCGCGGTTCTGTTCGGCCCCGAACGGTCGGGCCTCGAAACCGACGACGTCGCATCGGCCACGGCGATCCTGACCGTTCCGATCAACCCTGGGTTCGGATCGCTCAATTTGGCCCAGGCCGTAATGCTGGTGGCCTACGAATGGTCGAGGAAGGAGGCGCTGTTTTCGCCGACGGTGCGCGACGATCTCGAGCCGCCCGCGCCGTTCGCCGAGCTGGAAGGCTTTATCGCCCAGTTAGACGCGGCTCTCGACCGCGCCGGCTATTTCCATCCCCCCGACCGCACGCCCACAACGCGCCAGACCATCCGCACCATCCTAACCAAGCCCGGCTGGTCATCCAGCGAGGTCAGGCAGCTGCGCGGGATGCTTCGCGCGATCACCGAGCCAAGACCTCCGCGGCGCAACTAAGTTGTTGCGGAACAAGGCCTTACGCGGTATGAAGGTGGCTGGCCATTTTCAACTGATTGCGCGCCCTTACTTTCGGAGAGTTCGATGTTCCTTGTAATGCTTGCCCTTACCCTGGCCGGTCCCGAAGTTGCGGCGAAGCCCGCGCCGGTCGATCATTCGCAGCACGCGATACCCGCGAAGACGAGCGCAAAGAAAATCTGCAAGCGCGACGATGCCACCGAGTCGCGCATGCTATCGAAGCGGATCTGCAAGACCGCGGCCGAATGGAAGCACATTCCCGACGGATCGAACCCGGATGAGGGTAAGCAAGGCGTTTCGGGCCGCGCGCGCTAGGCTGCATTGACTTTATAGGGCGCTGCGCACATCAGCCGCGCTTCGCAATTGGCTCCGCACACCGGTGAAGCGGATGCCCTGCCGTCCCCGACCTGATCGGGGCCAAGCAGCGCGGATCCGGTCTTGGTCTAACGCAATTGAAGGATGAATGATGTCGAAGCGCTCAAGCGCCAAGTATAAGCTCGACCGGCGGATGGGCGAGAACATCTGGGGTCGCCCGAAGAGCCCGGTCAACAAGCGCGAATATGGCCCCGGCCAGCACGGCCAGCGCCGCAAGTCCAAGGTCTCCGACTACGGCATTCAGCTCAAGGCCAAGCAGAAGCTCAAGGGCTATTACGGCGACGTTACCGAAAAGCAGTTCAAGCGGGCCTACACCGACGCAAGCCGGATGAAGGGCGATGCCAGCCAGAATCTGATCGGTTTGCTCGAACGCCGCCTCGACATCGTCGTGTATCGCGCCAAGTTCGCGCCGACGGTGTGGGCCGCGCGCCAGATCGTCAGCCACGGCCACATCCGCGTCAATGGCGGCAAGTGCAACATCGCTTCGCGGCGGATCGACGTCGGCGACGAGATCACGCTGTCGGCCAAGGCACAGGAAATGGCCCTGGTCATCGAAGCCCAGTCGCTGAGCGAGCGCGACATTCCGGACTATGTCGTTCCCGATGGCGCCGCGAAAGTGACTTACACCCGCGTCCCGAAGCTCGATGAAGTTCCCTACCCGGTCAAGATGGAGCCGAACCTGGTCGTCGAGTTCTACTCCCGCTAAATGCGGCGAGCTATGAAACGGCAAGGGCGGTCAGCGATGGCCGCCCTTTCCTTTTGTGCGTCCCAGCCTAGAAAGGCAGGCAATCCCAAAGGACATCGCCATGACCCTTCGCTCGCTCGCTCCCGCCCTCATGCTGGCCGCGCTTGGCGCCTGCGCGACCATTCCTCGAGGGGCCGCCCCCGCCCTTTCGCTTGACACGCTCAAGACCGTTACGCAGACGCTTTCCTCGGACGAATATGAGGGCCGCGCTCCGACCACGCCGGGCGAGGAAAAGACCATTGCCCTGATCGCCGGAGCATTCTCGCGCGCCGGGTTGCAGCCCGGCAACAAGGGCAGCTGGTACCAGGACGTGCCGCTGATCGAGACCGTCACCACGCCGAGCGCCCTTCGCATCACCGGCGGGCGGGCGCCGCTTTCTCTCGCCTACCGCACGGACATGGTCGCCAACAGCTACCAGGCGCAGCCCAAGATCGCGCTGCAGAATAGCGACATCGTGTTCGTCGGCTACGGCATCAACGCCCCCGAGCGCGGCTGGAACGACTATGCCGGGGTCGACGTGCGCGGCAAGACGGTGGTGATCCTTGTCAACGACCCCGACTATGAAAAGCCGACCGTCGGCGGCGTCTTCAACGGCCGTGCGATGACCTATTACGGCCGCTGGACGTACAAATATGAGGAGGCCGCGCGGCAGGGCGCGGCGGCGGCATTCATCGTTCACGATACGCTTCCCGCCGCCTATCCGTGGGGGGTGGTGACGTCCTCCTGGACCGGCCCGCAATATAATATGGACGCCGCCGACAATCATATGGACCAGTCGAAAGTGATCGGCTGGCTGACCCGGGACTCCGCGAATACGCTGCTCGCGGACTCCGGACAGGATCTCATCGCGCTAACCGCGGCCGCCAAGCGCACCGGCTTTCGCGCGGTCACGCTGCGCAGCAAGGCGTCGATCACGCTCGAGAACAAGATCAAGCGCCAGGCGTCCAAGAACGTCATCGGAGTGCTGCGCGGCAAGAAGCGGCCGGACGAATATGTCCTCTACACCGCGCACTGGGACCATCTCGGCCGCTGCGATGCCGATCCTGATGGCGACGACATCTGCAACGGCGCGCTCGACAATGCCACCGGTACCGCTGGCCTGATCGCGCTTGCCGAAGCGCATGCGAAGGCCGGCGCGCCAGACCGATCGATTGTCTTCCTTGCCGTCACCGCAGAGGAATCGGGGCTGCTCGGCTCGCGCTATTATGGCGAGAACCCCGTCTACCCGCTCGCTCAGACAGTGGGCGGCGTCAACATGGACGGCCTTAACATCATCGGCGAGACGCGCGATCTGATCGTCGTCGGTCCCGGCAAGTCGGAGCTCGAAGACTATTACAAGCGCGAAGCAGCGGCATTGCATCTGGACGTGAAACCCGAAGCCACTCCCGAAAAGGGCTATTACTACCGCTCGGATCATTTCAGCCTCGCCAAGTTCGGAGTGCCGATGCTCTATGCCGAAAGCGGCGAGGATCTGGTCGCTGGCGGGCTGACCGCGGGACGCGCGGCGGCCGAGGACTACACCGTCAATCGCTATCACAAGCCCGGTGATGAATATAATACTAACTGGGACTGGTCGGGGGCGCTGCGCGACCTCGGCATCTACTATCGCATCGGCCGCAGCCTTGCCGACGGCAATGCCTGGCCCAACTGGTATCAAGGCGACGAATTCCGCACCATCCGCGACAAGTCGCGCGCCGCGCGATAGCGTCGATGCTGCGCCAGCCGCCCGAATGGGCGCCGCACGACGCCGTGTGGATCGGATTTCCGAGCCATGAGGAGCTTTGGGAGCACGACCTCGGCCCCGCGCGCGCCGAAGTGCTCGCCTTCGCGCATGCCGTTCATGCCGACGGTCATGGCGAAACGGTCCGACTGGTCGCGGCCGACGAGGAAGCCGGATTTGCGGCGCGAAGCCTCGTCCAGCCCGGAATCGAAGTTGTGCACGCGCATTTCGGCGATATCTGGCTGCGCGATACCGGGCCGATCGTGCTGGGTCACGGCCGGGCGCGCGAAGCCCGCGACTTTTCCTTTAACGGATGGGGCGGCAAATACCGGCTCGAGGGCGACGACGAAATCGGCGCGAGCCTTGCCCAAGCGGCCGGTTTTCCTGCGCGTGAATGCGCCTGGGTCCTCGAAGGCGGCGCCATCGATGTCGATGGGACGGGGTTGGCCGTTACGACCGAACAATGTCTCCTAAACCCCAACCGCAACCCGGACATGACCCGCGAGGCAGCCGAGGCACGGCTCCGCGCCGACCTCGGCATCGAGCGCGTTCTCTGGCTGGGCGAGGGTCTCTCCAACGACCATACCGACGGCCATGTCGACAATCTTGCGCGCTTCGTCGGCGAGGGCCTGCTTGCAATCCCGCAACCCGCCGACGGCGATCCCAACGCGGCAGTCTACATTGACGCGAAGAAGCGAGCCGAGGCTTTCGGCGTGGAGGTGCTCCCCATCCCGTCTCCCGGCCGCATCGAGCGCGGGGGAGAGATCGCCCCGGCGTCGTATATGAACTTCTACATCGGAAACGCGGCCGTGGTGATCCCGCTTTACGGCGCACCGAACGACCAGGCCGCGGTCGCGACAGTCGCGGCCTTGTTTCCCGAGCGCCAGGCGATCGGATTTCGCGCCGATCATATCTTGACCGGGGGCGGTAGCTTCCACTGCATCAGCCAGCAAATCCCGCTATAGCGCAGACATGACCACCCTCACCGTCGCAGCGCTTCAGCTCGCCTTCTCCGACGACATCGACGCTAATATCTCCGCAGTCAGCGGCCTTGTGCGCGAAGCCGCAGCCAGGGGCGCGGAGGTCATCCTTCCGCCCGAGCTGTTCGAAGGCCATTATTTCTGCCGCGTCGAGGACGAGGCACTATTCGCCAGAGCGAAGCCGACCGAGGTACATCCCGCGGTGCGCGCCATGCAGGCGCTCGCCGCCGAGCTTCGGGTCACCATCCCGACAAGCTTCTTCGAGCTCGACGGCCCGCACCACTACAACAGCCTCGCAATGGTCGGGCCCGACGGCAAGGTGATGGGGGTCTACCGCAAGACCCACATTCCCGACGGGCCTGGCTATGAGGAGAAGTTCTACTTTCGTCCCGGCAATACCGGCTTCAAGGTCTGGCCGGCCGCGGGGGCGACACTCGGCGTCGGGGTGTGCTGGGATCAATGGTATCCCGAAACCGCGCGGGCGATGATGCTGATGGGCGCCGAAATCCTTTTCTATCCGACCGCGATAGGATCGGAGCCTCACGACGCCGACCTCGACACTAGCCGGCTGTGGCGTCGCGCGATGATCGGGCATGCGGTGTCGAACGTGGTGCCGATCGTCGCCGCCAACCGCATCGGCACCGAGGAGGGGCAGCATTTCTACGGCCACAGCTTTATCTGCGACGAGCGCGGCGACATGCTCGCCGAGTTCGACGCGGAGGAGACCGGAGTACTAACGGCGACCATCGACCTGGACCTGGTCAAGCGTCACCGCGCCGCGTTCGGTTTTTTCAGGGATCGTCGCCCCGAGATGTACGGGCGGCTTACCGAGGACTTTTAAGCTCAATCGCGCGAGCGAACGCGGCCTCGAACATCGCCGCCGTCAGCCGCCCGGTATTCTGGTTGTAGCGCGAGCAATGGTAGCTATCGATCAGCAGCCGCCCATCGGGCAGGCGATGCTCCGCGAGGTGGCCGAACTTGTACGCCGCCAACCGGCCGCCGCTGGTCCTGACCGCAGAACCGTGGGCGATCTGGCCCAGTGCGACCAGCATCCGCACGCCCGGCACAGCTTCGAGCGACGCCTGGTAGAACATCCGGCACGTCGCGATCTCTTGCGGAGTCGGCTTGTTCTGCGGCGGCAGGCATTTCACCGCATTGAGGATGACCGCGCCCTTCAGGCGAAATCCATCGTCCGCGCGCCCTTCGTAGATGCCTTCGGCGAGCCCGAACTTGGCGAGCGTCGCGAACAGCAGCTCGCCGGCATAATCGCCGGTGAACGGCCGCCCGGTGCGGTTGGCGCCATGCTTACCCGGCGCGAGGCCGACGATCCCGAGCCAGGCGTTCGGGTCTCCCATCGCGCGCACAGGCGCGTTCCACCAGTCGGGATACTCGGCGCGCAAATCTTGGCGGAACGCCACCAGCCGCGGGCATAAAGGACAGTCGCGCGGCGGCTCGGCCTCTCCGATCGGGCTCGGCGGCAAATTGTGCAGAGCCTCGGGGCTGGCGGGGAGCATAGCGCCCGGTCTAGGCGGGCGGGCGTGGGCAGGACAAGCTACGCCATCGCGCTGGGATCGAACCGGCCCCATGGCCGCCACGGCGGACCAAGGCGCGTCGTCGAGGCCGCGATCGAAGCGATTGCGCGCCTGCCTCTGGAAATCGGCGCAACTTCGACGATCCGGGCGAGCCCGGCAATGGGCGGAGCGGGCAGAAGTTTCGCCAACGCGGCAATCCTCTTGTGCTGCGAAATGGATCCGGCGGGGCTGCTCGACGCGCTTAAGGCGATCGAGCGAGGCTTCGGCCGCAGGTCCGGCCGGCGCTGGGGGCCTCGCGTGCTCGACCTTGACATCCTGCTCTGGTCGGAGGGCACTTGGACCGGCGGCAAAGCCCTCGTTCCGCACTACGGGCTTCAATCGCGCCACTTCGTGCTCCAGCCGCTCGAGGAGATCGCGCCCTCGTGGCGGCACCCTCTGCTCGGGCTCACGATCCGGCAGCTGCGTTCCCGGTTACGGCGCGCGAAGCCGGTTGACCGCGCACCTCGCCCTCCCCTACGCCTCCACGCCGAGGGCCCTTAGCTCAGTCGGTAGAGCAACTGACTTTTAATCAGTAGGTCGCTGGTTCGAATCCAGCAGGGCTCACCATAGCAGCGGGGATGCATCATTCGGGCTTGGGATGCCTCGCTGCTGCAATCGATCGTCGAAGCGCGTCACGCGTTCCCCTTGATCTGGACGTCCGCCCGATGGCTAACCGAACTGGGCGGGTGGGCGGTGCTTTGGCCGATCTCGATCGTCGTCGCGGCGACGCTCACGCTCAAGGGGCACAAGCGCCGGGCCGCAGCGCTGTTACTGGTCACGGTCGGCGGCCGGCTGATCGTCGAGCTTCTGAAGTGGGCGACCGACCGGCCCCGGCCGCAGCTGTTCGACTACCCGATGATCGTCCATTCGCAGAGTTTTCCGAGCGGACATGCGAGCAACTCGATGATCGTCTATCTTGCGGCGGCGCTGATCGCTGCGCCTCTGCTGACGCGCGGAAGGTGGCCGGCCACCGCCGCCATCGTGCTGGCGATAGCGATCGGCTTCACGCGGCCGATGCTGGGGGTCCACTGGCCGAGCGATGTCCTCGCCGGCTGGGCGCTCGGCCTGGCGTGGACATTAAGTACGGTGTGGCTTCTGACGCGGTGGATGGAGGAGCGGCCGGTCGCCGGCCGCTCCGATTAGACTAGACGTTCACCGAACGCTTGAGGTCGCGCGCGCGATCGTGGCCCATCTTGACCTTGGTGTAGGCCTGCTGGACGACCGTGAGGGTGTCGGGCGACAGATCGACATTGCCGATCGCAGCCTCGAACTTCTCCTTGATATAGTCCTCGCCGCGCTCGACCTCTTCGATGATCGCCTTGTCTTCGCGCGTGCTGACCATTTCGCGAAGATTGAGGAAGGCACGGTGGGCGGCGCCCAGCATGGATGGGGAATCGGTCGGTTCGCCGCCCATTCGCGTGACTGCGTCGCGGAGCATATGCGCGACTTCGACCCGCTCCTTCGCGCCTTCGTGGAACAGGGTCTTCACCGCGCTACTGTCGACGTCGCGCGAGGATTCCTCATAGCCTTTGACGCTGTCGTAGACGGTCGAAAGAAGCGTGTTGAGGACGGCGACGTCCTTGTTGTTGTCGTTCATCATGTTCTCCGGTGAATTGGGATAGAGGTTTCAGAACGAGCCTCGCGGCGAAAGGTTACGCGGCGACGCCAAGCTTGCGTCGAAACAGCAGCATAAGATTGTTCGCAGGCATTTCGCGAGCCTCCTCGAGGCTGAAGTGCGGCGCTGCGGCGGCTGCGACATTCTCGACGCGACGAAGCCCCCATTCCGGATCGCGTCCCTTCAACGAGCGGTCGAATGCCGCGTTGCTCGGGGCGGTGGCGACGCCCTCCCGCAGATAGGGGCCGTATAGAATGAGGGCGCCGCCTTCTAATATGCGCGCCGCGCCTGCGAGCAGGCCGAGCGTCGCGATCCACGGGCTGATATGGGTCATGTTTATGCAGACGAGCGTGTCGGCGCGAGCGATCGGCCACTCGGCTGCTGCGGCATCAAGCGCCAGCGGAGGGTACAGATTGGCAAGCCCGGCGTCTTCGCGCCACGCCGCGATCGATATGCGCGCGTGCTGGTCCAGGTCGCTCGGTTGCCAGACCAGCCCCGGAAAGCGCCGCGCGAAGTGCGCCGCATGTTCTCCCGTACCGCTCGCGACTTCGAGAACAAGGCCGTTCGCGGGCAGCCATTTGGCGAGCACTTCGGCGATCGCATCGCGATTTCTGTGCGCGGCGGGCGCGTGCGCCTTCACTCCGCGGCTTCGGCGGGGTCCGGTGCGCGATAGGTCAGCACGGGCCTCCGTGCCGCCAGCGTCTCGTCGAGGCGCCGGCGGGGCGCGTGGACGGGCGCGGCCTTCAAATCCTGGTCGCCGGCCTTCGCGCGCTGCGCGACCGATCGCAGCGCGCCGATGAACTCGTCGAGCGCGGCCTTGGACTCGGTCTCGGTAGGCTCGACCAGCATCGCCCCATGGACGACGAGCGGGAAGTACATGGTCATCGGGTGGAAGCCCTCGTCGATCAGGCCCTTGGCAAGATCGAGCGTGCTGAGCCCGCCCTCGAAACCCTTATCGCTGAACAGGGCTTCGTGCATGCAGGGTCCGCTCGCCCCGAACGGCGCGTCGAGCACGTCTTCCAACTGGCGCAGCACGTAATTGGCGTTGAGAACCGCATCTTCGGCGACCTGGCGCAATCCGTCCGCGCCGTGGCTGAGCATGTAGCTCGCTGCGCGCGTGAACATACCCATCTGGCCGTGAAAGGCGGTCATCCGCCCGAAGGTGCGGCCATGATGCTCGCCCGCGATTTCTTCCTCGACGAGGACGAACTGGTCGCCCTGCTTTTCGACGAAGGGCAAGGGCGCGAACGGCGTCAGCGCCTCGGAAAACACCACCGGCCCGGCGCCCGGGCCGCCGCCGCCATGCGGGGTCGAAAAGGTCTTGTGCAGGTTGATGTGCATCGCATCGATGCCGAGGTCGCCGGGGCGGACTCGGCCGACGATGGCGTTGAAATTGGCCCCGTCGCAATAGACCAGCGCGCCCGCGGCATGAACCGCGTCGGAAATCGCGATCATGTCGGGCTCGAACAGGCCGCAGGTGTTGGGGTTGGTGATCATCACCCCGGCCACGTCCGGCCCGAGGCGCTCCTTCAGTGCGTCGAGATCGACCCTGCCTGCCTCGTTGGCGGGGATATTCTCAACCGCATAGCCGCAAAACGCCGCCGTCGCGGGATTGGTGCCGTGCGCGCTTTCGGGAACCAGCACCACCGAACGCGCATCGCCGCGCGCTTCGAGGGCGGAGCGGATGGCAAGCAGCCCGCACAGCTCGCCATGCGCTCCCGCCTTGGGGCTCATCGCCACCGAATTCATTCCGGTGAGCGTCACCAACCAGTGCCCGACAAGGTCGATCAGCGCGAGGGCGCCCTGCACGGTGTCGGTGGGCTGTAGCGGGTGAATATCTGCGAAGCCGGGAAGGCGCGCGATCTTCTCGTTGAGGCGCGGATTGTGCTTCATGGTGCACGAACCGAGCGGGAAGAGCCCGAGATCGATGGCATAATTCTGGCGGCTAAGGCGGGTGTAGTGGCGCACCGCCTGCGGCTCGCTAAGCCCCGGTAGGTTGATGGGGCGATTGCGCTCCAGCCCCGCGAGACGGGTCGCAATCGCGGGCGGCGCGCCTATGTCGACGCCCGTCCCGTCTTCGAGCCCCATCTCGAAGATAAGCGGCTGTTCGAGCATAAGCGCACGGTTGCCGGTGAACGTCATGCCAGCGCCTCCTGCAGGGCGGACGCGAAGGCGTCGATATCTTCCTCCGTGACGGTCTCAGTGACGGCGACGACCAGACCGTTTTCGAGCGTTGCGGCGCCCGGATAGAGCCTGCCGAGCGAAACGCCGCCGAGGACGCCGGCGTCCGCCATCGCCCGCACGACCGGACGCGCCTCCCTGGGCAAGCACAGCGTGAATTCGTTGAAGAAGCTCTGGTTGACCACCTCCACGCCGCGCAACTGGGCAAACTTGTCGGCGGCTTGACAGGCGCGGGCGTGGTTGACCGCCGCAAGATCGCGAAGCCCGCGTTCACCAAGCAGCGTCATGTGGATCGTAAAGGCGAGCGCGCACAGCCCCGAATTGGTGCAGATGTTCGACGTCGCCTTCTCGCGACGGATATGCTGCTCTCGCGTCGAAAGCGTCAGCACGAACCCGCGTTTGCCGTCGGCATCGACGGTTTCCCCGCACAGGCGCCCCGGCATCTGGCGGACCAACTTCTCGCGGCACGCGAACAGGCCGACATAGGGGCCGCCGAAATTCAGCCCGACACCGATCGACTGGCCTTCGCCGACGACAATGTCGGCCCCCATCTCGCCCGGCGGTCGTAATGCGCCCAGCGCGACCGGCTCGGTCACCACGGCGATCAGCAAAGCCCCTTGTTCGCGGCACCGCGCCGCAATTTCCGACAGGTCGCCGATACGGCCGAGGATGTCGGGATATTGAACCACGACGCAGCTCGTCTCGCCGTCGATCGCGCCCAGCAGCCGCGCGACGTCGGTAGTCGGCAACAGTTCCGGAAACGCGGTTTCGAGAAGGTCGCCGGTGAAGCGCGCCATCGTTTTGGCGACCTCGACATAGTGCGGGTGCAGGCCCGACGAGAGAATCGCCTTGCCGCGTCGCGTCACGCGGCGTGCCATGACGATTGCCTCCCAGCACGCGGTCGAGCCATCATACATCGAAGCGTTGGCGACTTCGCATCCGAACAAGCGCGCGACCTGGGTCTGGAATTCCAACAGCGCCTGGAGCGTGCCCTGCGCGATTTCCGGCTGATAGGGCGTGTAGCTGGTCAGAAACTCGCCGCGCTGGATGAGATGATCGACGCTCGCTGGGATATGGTGCCGATAGGCGCCGCAGCCGAGAAAGAAGGGCACTTCGCCCGCGACCATGTTGCGCTTCGCGAGCGCACCCAATTGCCGTTCGACCGAAAGCTCGCTGGCATGATCGGGCAGCGCTGCGATTTTCCTATCGAGGTGCGCCGCCTCCGGAACATCGACGAACAAATCGTCGATCGAAGTTGCGCCGATGGCGCCGAGCATCGCGCCGCGGTCGGCATCCGAGAGGGGCAGATAGCGCATTACCGGCTCGCGACGTAGCTGCGGTAGGCGGGCTCATCCATCAGCCCATCGAGTTCGGCGGTATCGCTAAGCCTTAGCGTAAAGAACCAGCCATCGGCTTCGGCGGAAGTGTTGACCAGCGAGGGATCGTCGACCAGCGCCTGGTTCCCTTCGACGACTTCGCCCGATGCCGGCGCGTAAACGTCCGACGCCGCTTTGACTGATTCGACGACCGCGGCCTCGCCCCCCTTGCGCAACGCCCGGCCCGCATCGGGGACTTCGACGAAGACGACGTCGCCGAGCTGGCCCTGGGCATGATCGGTGATGCCGACCGTGGCGACGTCGCCATCGACCCGTATCCATTCATGCTGTTCGGTGAAATAGAGGCTCATGCGGCGGCTCCCTTGCGGTGGTAGCGGTGGGGAATGAAAGGCATCGGAACGACCCGCGCCTGAAACAACTTGCTGCGCTGTTCGATCGTCACCGGCGTGCCGGGCTGCGCGCTCGCCGCGGGTACATAGGCCATCGCAATCGGCGCTTTGAGCATCGGCGAAAAGCCGCCGCTGGTCACGCGGCCGACTTCGTTGCCCTCCGCGTCGAGCACAAGAGATCCCTCGCGCACCGGCTGCCTTCCTTCGACCGCAAGGCCGACGCGGCGCCGAACCGGGCCGGCCTCGACCTCTTTCAAAATTCGTTCGGCGCCCGGAAATCCGCCTTCCGCGCGCCGCCTTTTGGAAACCGCGAAGCCGAGGCCGGCCTCGATCGGTGTCGTCGCGAGATCGAGATCGTGGCCGTAAAGCGGCAGCCCGGCCTCGAGCCGTAGCGAATCGCGGGCGCCGAGGCCGATCGGCTTGACCTCGGGCTGTTCGATCAGCCGCGCGGCGAGCGCCTCGACCCTGTTCGAAGCCACCGAAATCTCGAACCCGTCCTCGCCGGTATAGCCCGACCGACTGATCCACATCGCCGCGCCGTCGATGGTGAAGGCCGCGCCCTGCATGAAGACGAGATCGGCCACTCCCGGGGCAAGACGCGCCAGCGCATCCACCGACTTGGGGCCTTGCAGGGCGATCAGCGCTTGCTCCTTCATATGATCGACGATCACGGTGGCCGGGAGCTTGTCTTCGAGATGCGCGATGTCGCCGTGCTTGGTCGCCCCATTGACGACCAGATAGAAATGATCCTCGCGCCGCGTCGCCATCAGGTCGTCGATGATGCCGCCGGTCGCGGTCAGGAGCAGCGAATAGCGCAGCCGCCCGTCTCCGAGCAGCAGCAAATCGGCGGGCATCAATGCCTGGAGCGCGGTGTCGATCGCCGGCCCGCGCAGAACGAGCTGCCCCATGTGGCTGACATCGAACAGTCCTGCGTTCTCGCGTGTCCAGCGATGCTCGGCGATAATGCCGTCATACTGGATCGGCATGGTGTAACCGGCGAAGGAAACCATCCGCGCGCCCTGCGCACGGTGCCAGGCGTCGAGCGGAAGCGCTGCCGCGGATCGTTCGGGTTCGCTCACATCTCTCTCCAACAACGTCGGCAACAGCGCTCGCACGCGGGTGACCGCACGTGAACGCTTGTCCCCCTCTGTCATTGGACCTGAGAGCATTCGCCGAACGCGTTCGCGACGGCCTACCCCTTCGGTGGGACGGTCGCCCGTCCGCTTTCCAGAGTGTCTTGATGTCCGCGCGGTCCTTGCGACCTGAGAGATTCCGGGGTGGTTGCTCCTTCGGCGGCGGTCGGTTTCAAAGAAACCGGCCACGCTCTCCCGCGCGGTCATCCGGCGGTTGCCCGCCAGCGACGCGCCCGCCTTGAAGGCGCGCGAATGCTAAGTCAATTCGCTCTAGCGCGTCGCGTTATAGGCAAGCTGTTCGGGCGTCAGCTGGAATCCGACAAGCATCTCGAAGC
>Ga0136638_10000116_pt1 | contig 13907 bp, 11 predicted proteins | sample AntDrymUQ8582206_2_FD_104671 | JGI IMG/M metagenome (GOLD analysis project Ga0136638, IMG submission 104671) | Polar desert sand microbial communities from Dry Valleys, Antarctica - metaG UQ858 (22.06) | ecosystem: Environmental > Terrestrial > Soil > Desert | place: Antarctica: Dry Valley...
ACTCGCAGCCCTGGAGATATTGCTGTCGTGGCAGAACCAGAAGAAGAACTACTTTATAATAACTTGAAACAAAAGTCTCATTTCTTATCCTTGCGCGACCAGATTAAATTCATGGTGAATCCAGATTTACATCGAATTCACTCAGATTACATTAGTCAACGAGCAACAGCCTCTGGTTATAAAGCTTTAGCGCCATCAAATTGGCAGGAAATACCAGACCTTACTGTTGCTAATCTTTACTGGTATTTCCGAAAAAGAGATCGATCGCAACAATAGGCAGCACGGGGAGAACGCATATTCTCAATAACGACTCCCGTAGGGGGTCCCTCCCCTTGATAAGGGATAAGGGATAAGGGGGGGTAGGGGCGGTTAGGCTTGCCCGACAACACGCAGTCATAATTTCACCCAAGACACCGGGCGGGTGTGGAAGCCCGTTAAGATTAAGGCACTGTACAAATTGACCATAATGTGAATTAACGAGATTGCGCCATTTCAGCTGTAAAGCGATGCTTCTTAGGAGTCGGGTTGGGAGCGCATCGCCACGAAGGTAAGCTAATCGCCCTTAATTTTGCCTAGCCCACTCTTGACAAAAATGAACGGGGTTTGATATAATATAGTTGTTAGGTGCCATACTGTCATAAAAATCGGTAGTTATGAAAATTCAAGCATTAGATATTCACATTGGACATCGCATCATTGCCTACTGCAACAACAAGATGCAGAAATGCACTGTAAGAGAAATTCTGGATCCTGGTAAGAGCAACATCACGCTAATAGTATTCACATCGGAGCATTATCGGAACTCAGCCTCATGCGTGATTCGATTCCAGCGGGATGCGTTTGTTGATTTGGCAGGGTAAATGTAAGATCTTGCTGTCGATACGCGACTCGGCTGACTCTCCAATGCGATTTTCAGTTCAAATTATTATTTGCAACTAGACCGGCAAATTGGCGGATATCACCGGGAGCATCCCGCTTTTGTAAAAACGCCTAATGCGCCAAGAGGGAGCAGCTCCCTGGGAACCCTTCAATGCCGCCTAATGCTAGGAAAGCCCCTCGGGTAGATCACCTGACGCCAGGTGCCTGTGGGGTATATTTGCAAAAACGGGCTGCTCCCCTATCCTACGTTGTTAGAGCGTGTTTGAAAATCAGTTGATGCGATCGCTCTTCGATCGGCACTACTAGCCGAAAATTTAGAAATCTCAGATAATGGATGATACGACGCTGTTTCGGTCAAAAATGGAAATACGTAGCGCCTATGCCACTACAACTCACAATCGACTATCCAGAAACACTTCCAGACGCCCTTCTCCAGACGCGGGAAGACTTTGAGCAAGAAGCTAAAATGGCTATGGCTGTAAAGCTGTTTGAAATGAAACGACTTTCTTCAGGCATGGCAGCTGCATTAGTAGACATGGAGCGAGTTTCTTTCCTGCTGAATTTGCATCGTTATGGAGTCGCCGCGATCGATCTAACAGAAGAGGAACTTCTATCCGATCTAGAGAATGCCTGAAACTTCGCGAATCGTCATCAACACGGCGCCGCTTATTTCCCTCGTGGCTGCTCTGGGCGACTTAACCGTACTACAATCACTCTACTGTCAAGTGCTGGTGCCCTTTGAAGTCTGCAAGGAAATACTTGCAGGTGGTTCGACAGGCTTTGCTGTAGCGGAATTTTCGGCGGCTTCTTGGCTACAAAAATGGTCAACTCCCCTGACAATTTCCCCGATTCTGATCAATTCATTAGATAAATGGGAGGCGGCTGTCATTCAGCTTGCTATCATTGAAAACATCCCAACTGTCTGCATCGACGAGACAGCAGGCAGGCGGATAGCGAGATTAAGTGGTCTTTCAGTAACGGGTTCTATTGGCATTTTGTTACGTGCCAAGCGGGAAGGATACCCATTCTCGATGCGGGAGGCGATTCAGCGTATGAGAAGTAGAGGCATAAGGCTAAGTGAAACTGTCGTCGCTTTTGCTCTTGAACAGGCTGGTGAGGGCGATCTATCTTGAACAGGCGTTAAGCATCTGTTTGCGAGTCAGCGCCGGGTTGTGGTAGGCGTCTGGATAGTTAACGGCTGCGATCGTATGGTTTAGGGATAGGGATCGTCCATACTGCTTCTAAGCTGTTTTGCCGAAGCCTTGCCGATATCTGCTACTTAAAACCTACAGTATTAGCTGCCCTGGTTATTTCAGGTTGAACCGAGTGTAATCCGATTCGGTTATGTGGTGCTTGCTATGGGCAAAATCCCTGCCATCGGATTGAGTGGCAGTATAAGTCAGTGTGGCATTGCGATCGCCACCAACTTAAGCTTTTGTCTAAGTATCCTAACTGCTTTGCACCATTCCAAATGCCTACTCTATGGAAAGATGGTTGCTACCATCGCTGCTTAATGACATTTTCAAAAGTGAAAAGTCATCAAAAGTTTAGCGACACCTATTGGATAGCCCCCAGTGCTTGCAAAGTCTCTTCCTGAGCTTTAGTTAAACGTGTAGCGCCAGTAATATTCATGCCCTCATAGGGTTTTGGAGGTTTTAGTGTTCGGATCTCCTTACCCGTTTTAACATCCCAGAGCTTAATTGTTTCATCTTCACCACCACTACCTAACATGTCACCATCAAAACTAAAAGCAACTGAACGTATGCTGCTGTTATGTCCCTCACAAATAAATCGGCATTCGCCAGTTTTAACGTTAGTGTTAACGTTCCATATTCTCACCCTATTGTCTTCGCTGCCACTGGCTAAAAATTCCCCAACAGGACTAAAAGCTACTGATTGTACCCAGTTTTCATGCTCTAGCCAAGTATCCCGGCATTCACCAGTGTTAGCATTCCATATTTTCACTGTTTTGTCATTACTGCCGCTAGCTAACAATTCACTATCGCGACTAAAAGCAACTGACCAAACTTTCTCAGTATGTCCAGATAAAGTCTTAACATTTAAAACATTAATGGATTTGCCACTGTTGCCACTATCGATATATCTAAGTATCACAGTTCTGTCTTCACTGGCACTAGCTAACATTTTGCTGTTGGGGCTGAAAACAACTGACCATACCCTATCAGTATGTTCGGTGAAAGTTTGTATGCATTTGCCTGTCTTAACATCCCAGATTTTTACAGTATTGTCTTCACTGCCACTGGCTAAGAGATTACCTTGAGGATTAAAAGCGACTGACCTCACCCAATTAGTATGTCCCTTGAAAGTTTTTAGCCATTTGCCTGTGTTAACATCCCAGATTTTTATAGTATTATCTTCACTGCCACTTGCTAACTTTGTCCCATCAGGACTAAAAGTTACTGAGTGTACCCAGTTGTCATGCCCTGACAAAGTATTCAGGCATTCACCAGTGTCAGCATCCCATATTCTTATAGTTTTGTCTTCATAACCGCTTGCAAGTTTCCGCTCTGTAGGACTAAAAGCAACTGACAACACCCAGTTAGTGTAGCCCTGCCATATTTTTAAGCATTCGCGTCTATGGACATTCCATAGTCTCACTGTGTGGTCTTCACTGCCACTTGCTATTGTTTGTTTGTCGGGATTGAAAGCGACTGCCCATACCCTATTGTTGTGCGACCAAGTTTGTAGGCATTTACCTGTGCTAACATCCCAGATTTTGACTTGACGATCTTCACTACCACTGACTATAGTTTCACCGTCTCGACTAAAGGCAAGCCGCCAAACTCTATGCTGGTGTCCCTGCAAAGTGTTGATGAGTTTGATACATTTATCGCTTGAGATCTTCCATATTTTCACCGTTTTATCTTCGCCGCCAGTTGCTATTGTATCGTTGGCTCCGAAAGCAACTGACCATACTGTATAGGGATCTGCTTGCCAACTATTGATCATTTTACCAGTTGTAGCATCCCAAATTTTTACGGATTTATCGGTACTGCCAGTAGCTATAATTTCTTCACCCTTCTCATTTTTACTAAAAGTAACTACAGTTATCCAATCGTCATGTGCTGACCAACTTAGGCAGTTTACACTTGGGCAAGTATTCCAATCCCATATTTTTACAACTTTATTTTCACTGCCGCTAGCTAGCTTTTGACCATCAAGGCTAAAAGCGACTGAAAAAACTCTGTGGCTGTAATCGTCAAAATTTTTAATTAACCTCCCTTGGCTGATATCCCAGATTTTTACTGTTTTGTCTTCACTGGCACTAGCTAACCTTGTACCATCAGGGCTAAAAGCAACTGACCAAACTCTATTAGTATGTTCTTTGAAGATAAAAATTAGTTGACCAGTTGTAACTTCCCACACGCGAATTTCACCCTTAGCATCCCCTGTAGCCAGCAATTTTCCCTCTGGGCTGAATGCCACCGACAGTACGCTACTAAAAGTTTCAGTGAAAACTGAATTAGTTAAATCGGAGTGAGAAAAATTCACATCATGCAATTTTACTCCCTGTAGGTAAGCTTGCCAAACTTTGAGGTTAGAAAAATCATAGCCGTTTAAGTCTGCCCCTAAAATGCCAAATAAATTTAAAATATTTCCTGCTGCGTATCCTGGTACCTGCTGATATTCCGATCGGCACGTCAATAAAATATTATCAAGTCGCTTTATAAGTTCAGGGTTCCCAATATTTATACGTATTTCATCTATAATTAAGCTTCTAACACCCCGGATTTGATTTTTAATAACGTAATCCTTAGCCGTAGTTTTAATTAAAGCATACTTATTTAATATTAACAAGTTATTTTTTTTATTCATAATCTCTCCTTTAACTTGTTCAAGCAACAAATTAATGAAAAATTCCCTAATACAATCTACGAGGGTAAATTCATCCTTAGTTTGCTCGATTAGAGAACGCCGCGTTAGCGATTTTAAAGATTCTGATAAACGCTGTTGCGATGCCGGTGAAACAAGATCTTCTTTCAGTTCTGCGTATGAAACTGGTTCGCGGTTAATGGCCAACCAGTACATTATATCTATTTCGCAAGGTGATAATCGATCGATTTGCTTTTTTAAAACCTCTGAAAACTCATTCGAGGTTGCTTGTCCTGGTTTTAAATCCTCTTCCAATAATTTTGAAATATTGTTCTCCCGCTCATCTCGAATTATTGCTGCCATAATCTGTAACAACTTCGGATTACCAGCACAGTGCTTGATAAAAATTTCCCATTCATTTTCTGAACCACACAAATTACCCTTAAGATTACAAATTTCTCGTCCAGCTTCCCAGCTAACACCCTCTAAACGATATGAGCGAACAGGTAAATTTTCTTGGTTGAGGTGTGCCACTTCTTTAGGTTCTTCCTGGCTAGTGAGTAGCAAGCAACTTTCATGGCATGTTTCTCCTACCCGTCTGATTAATTCTCCATACCCCTCATAGCCGTTACTATAACTTCCAGCAGTAGCACCTGAGAGGAAAACCGACTCAAAATTATCTAATATTACCAGGCACCGTGCGGACTTTAAGCGATCGAGTAGTAGCGTAATTTTCTCGCCTAAGCTTGTAGGCAACTGAGTGGCAGTTACTTGCTGATTGGACAAAAATTGTATCAGTGTCGCCAGAATGTCTTCGACTGGTGGAGCATATTTGAGCGAGCGCCAGATAATGTACTTAAACTTATCTTTGATCTTCTTTGCTAGTTTTACTGACAAAGTTGTTTTGCCAATCCCCGGCATACCTATCAGCCCTACAATGCGGCATTTGTCTTCTATAATACATTGTTGTAGCGTAGTTAGTTTATCCTCATATCCATTGAAAAACTCAATTTCTGGTGCCTCGTCCAAATCTTCATGAGTCTTGGTACTCTCCGCAGGCTCAAGTGAGTGAGTTATTTCTGACTTTAGTATTGTTTGTTGTTGAGCCAGCTGGTTTTGATTGTGTTCTTTATTCCAAGAATCACATTGCTTCCTAAATTTTTGTTGAATTTCATCTTCTTTTTCATACTCAAGTGTTACTATTAGTGTAGGGCTTCCCTGCTGGCTAGAACATTCAATTATCTGGAATTTTTTCAAAAACTCAAGTGCTGACTTTACTTGCTGTTCCTCTAATAGGGTATCATTCCACTTCGTAAGCTTGCTTAATGAGCAAAGGGTCACATAAAAGTTTTTTTGGTTCGGTCTGGTACTTGACTTTTTAAGCTGAAAATCATAACTCTGCCTATCGGTTTCAGGTTTATGTTTTCGAAGCGCCTCGAACTCGTATCGCTCGATTCCATCTGCTTGATGGTAATTAAGTAATGCATTTAGTAAATTTTCAGCGTACTTCTGAACCTTTGGACCATAACTTTTCTTCGTCATACATTTGAGGTTATATAGCAATCCTAAATAATTTGTTAAATTCCCCCCTAAGTAGGGGCTTTACGCAGGAGCGCCCAACGGATAGCAACGCATTTTCAGTGCCAAGCGATGCCCTTACATTCCCAGGCGAGGCTGTGATACAAAAAACCGCAATAAAGGCGTTGGAGCCTTGCTAGCCAGTTGCCCGTTCGGACTCATGTGCCACCTCGACAACATTATCGGGTTTATCACCAAGAAGGCTACATGGGGAATCCAAACACCCCACCATTACTGGTGTTTTCAAGAGGCTTTCCTAAGAAATCTTCACTCGCCAACTTCCTAAGCCGATAAAACGATTTATTTGTTCTGGTAGCTTCTGGCTGTGACTTACTATTTTAATTTAACCATTTTACCTGAGTGTGTTTCATCTGTCTAAAGTAAGAGATTTGAACCGCTAGGCTACCGAGAGTAAAAAATACCAAGATTTCTGAAATATGTAAAACCCGCTACTAAGTGTTACGTCCCGCCGCACCACGAGGTAGATCCCCCCCTACCCCCCCTTAAGAAGGAAAAGATTTTGGGGGGAAGTCTTGCCTGGGAACGAGGGCGCTAATGGGCTGCGCCCAACGCTAGGAAGGAAGTCGCACGATGTTCAAAATTCTAATAGGACTGCTATAGATTTGTAAAGTTTTGTGACAGTTTCAGGTTTTTTACTAAGTTTTTAACTACCCGGAAGTGGCCTCTACCCCAAGTTCTTAACTCAGAGCTTGAGTAAGCTGCCGCCTAGCTTGAGGGTAGGGGTACTTCAATATCCTTGTTAGTAAGCAACAAAAGCTTGCCTGAACCTTGAAAACTGCATATTAGGAGTGAAGCGATGATCGATTTTCCCCTGAAAGGGCACCGACGCAGTGACGTCGCTGATGGGGTCCCGATGGAGACGCATTTCACGCTCTACGCCAACGGAGCAATGGATGGCGTTACCAAGAGCTGGACGAGTAACTCTTTCGAAGGCGCTCATGGTGTAGCAGGCGTCATCCTCTATGCCGGAGATCACGCCCTCTGGTTCTCAGACGCGCATCAATGTGGCGTTGGCGGTCGCTTAGATTTCACAGGTTCAAGCGATCGAACGGAATCCTGGAAAGAACAGGTTCCTGAGCGTGTGATGGAGCAAGTCACCGGATACGCGATCGTTCATGAAAACCGGGGTGGGAGTGACTTCCTGGACTGGGTAAAGTCTAATGCTAGTGCGATCTTTTCTATCTGTGGGGTCGCATTTATCTAACTGAAGATAGCTGGCTGCACTCATACTGCTTAGGCAGGTACTTATATCTCTCGGTTCTGCTAGCTACCAACTATCGCTCAGAGAATTTGATGGGGCGATGGGGTGAAATTGGGCACTGCTTTCCCCACCGCCCCATCGCTCGCTTAGCGCCCCGAGAAATCGGCTGCCGGAATGATCGGGTTGGTTATTTCCCCAAACGGCGCTTACCGCCTATTGCTGCCAAGTGGTCAGGATGCCCTTTCTAAACTAGAACATTTTCAACCAAAGGATACGTCATGTTTGCAACCCTTTCACTTCCAAGTCACTCAAGTTCTAATTACTCTCGCTTGTTGGAAAAAGCCGGGTTATTCTTTGATTTCCCAACCTTTGCTCCAACCTTTGCTGAGGAAAAGCCGTACTGGAATAGTTCAGAAATCAACGATGCTATCGGCTTAGTAACGCCAGGAAACTCTTGCTGTGGTAACGATGGCTGCACCTGTAAGCCTGCTAAGCAGCAAAATATTTAATACTCAATGCTGGCGACTAATCTAAGCCCAGGGCAGCAGAAGGCACAAGAAAAAACCAAAACTTCTGCCTTCTGCTCCCTGCCCTCTGCTTTAACCTCGCAGAAATTGTCCATTTATACTGGTAGCCGCTTTGCGCTTCAGTGGTGCTTGTCACTCCGCCAGATGTTCCTGCTTTTTTGTGTTATCAATTCCACTTTTAGGAGACCTAAAACTATGAAGCTTTCCTCGTATCATGTTGTAACAAAACCGTTCTTTGATAAAGCCGACAATCTGCTCAAACGCCTTGTTTATTCAAGTCGTACAGCAAAAGAAATCATAATCGACGACTCTAGCTGGAAAAAACTGGAATCAGGGAAAATTGAACAGCTTCCGCAAGAGATGTTGCTTCAGCTAGTTGATATTGAACTACTGGTTCCAGCCGATCAGGATGAACTTACAACAATTCTCAATCGAAATGATGCAACAGCTATTGACGACAATACTCTTTATTTGGTTATTCAACCGACGGCTTATTGTCAACTCGGCTGTCATTACTGTGGTCAAGAGCATACTAGCAAAGAACTTAGTAAGGAGGAGCAGCACTTATTCATAAAACGTACTCGTGACAAGCTTGAAAGCAAGCAATTTCGGAAGATCCATATTGCCTGGTTCGGTGGGGAGCCTCTCGTAGGGATCTCAGTAATTAGAACACTTACCCCAAAACTACAGGCGCTAGCAAAAAGTTTCGGTTGTGATTATGAAGCCAATATTGTTACCAATGGTTTGGCACTCACCGAGAAAGTGGCAATTGAAATTGTACAGGACTGGGGTGTGCGCTCCATTGAAATTACCCTTGATGGGGATCGAGAAGCTCATGACGCCCGACGAATGCAGAAGAATAAGATGCCAACTTTCGATAAGATATTTGCCAATCTTGTTGCACTGGCACAATGCAAGGAGATTAACGTCGAAATTAGCGTCCGCTGTAACGTTGATTGTCAAAATTATCAGTCTGTATCATCCCTTATTCGTTTGTTAGCTGAGGAGGGTTTGCAAGAGAAAATTCGGTTTTACGTAGCACCGATTCATTCCTGGGGAAATGATGCTCACACTCGTTCGCTGCCTCCAGAAGAGTTTGCTGCTTGGGAAATCAGTTGGCTGAGTGAAATGATTCAGTTTGGGTTCAAACCTTCTCTTATTCCAGAGCGTAAACCTGTAGTCTGCATGGCTGTTCAGCAAAATGCCGAGCTGGTGGATGCTTACGGCAACATTTTCAATTGCACCGAGGTGTCGTATGTGCCCACATACGGTTACCCAAACGAATACGCAATTGGTCACCTAACAGGCAAAGAGATGCCTGGAAAACGTGAGCGTTTGGGAGGCTTTAACAAGCGGATACGTGAAGGAGAATATCCATGTTCTTCCTGTCGAATGCTTCCTGTTTGTGGCGGTGCATGTCCGAAAGCTTGGCAAGAAGGTTTGGAACCTTGCCCAAGTGCAAAGCATAATATTGAGCAGCGTTTAATCCTAAGTTACGCCCTCTCACGAATCAATAAGCACTAAATGGCATTTGTGTGACAGAGCGGAATGTTTAGAAACTCCAGTTGAGGAGCAAGCCTAATTTCTTCTCTGTCCCACAGTCTACCCCAACATTTGTAGGTGTTATATGCTACCTCAGTCGATGGTTGATTTAGACAACAAAATTATTCATAATACACTCCAAGATTACAGGCATGGTTGTACGAAGCCAATCCAAATTACGCCTGATAATTCTGGCGATGTATTTGCCTACAAGCTCCAAACGCTCATGGAAAACCGTTTGCCACTTAAAGATCGGTTACTCATGCGCCGATCTGCAAATACTCGTAATCAGGGTTTAATTGCAGCTCGTAGTGGACAACTCATGGTAGCTGAACAATTATTCGCAGAGACACGTATTCTATTTCAATCTGATACGTCCTCGATTGAGGGTAAGCTGCTGCACAAATCTTTTTTAGAGCAAGCAGAAGCCTACCTCGATTATCGTCGTAATAATTTTGACCGAGTAAGGAATCGAACCTCTGAGGCTTTAGAAATTGACGTGGTTTTAGAAGAAGAATACGGCTACGAGATTCTTGTTCTACACCGCATCCAACTCGTGCATAATCTTGTGCGTACTCATGCACGAGGTATGTACTTTGACCGCGCTATTGCTCTTGCTGGTCAACTTCTCAGCTATCTTCAAGGAACATTAGAGATATTGCCAATTTCAGGTTCCTGGGGTTCTGAGCGTATTGCCCGTCAATCTCCAGAGCTTGTCGCTGCGATGTTTGCACAAATAACTAGCGAGATTGCTCTAATTTTGGCAGATCAGAATCGTTTATTTGCTCGCGACCTGTTTGCACTTGTCACCCCTTACATACAGTTACAAGCTAATTCTCAATCTCATTGCCATCCAAGAGCTTACGCCTGGTTACTTCTAAAGCAAGCATTCTTAAATAATGACAGAATTACTTTTTTGGAACGAGCATCCCATTTTCTTGCTGAAGGGCGCGCTGACACCCCCGTCATCTGGTATGCGACTGTTTTTGATTTGGTTACTCTGTCTAACGAACTCCAGCTTCCAAACTCAGACTTGGTAAGACAAGAGGTTGCCAAAGATGCAATTAGCTGGGAATACCTTCCGCAAAAGTTTTCTTTACTCTTAGTAGCAGCTTGAACAAGGCTCTATCCTGCAAAAAAGCCAATTTGAAACTCATAAGGAGATAAAAATGACAAAGGGTTCAGGAAACACGATCGCCGAGTCCAGAGAAGTGCATAATTTCAATAAAATTTGTGTGAGGGGGTCTGCTGAATTAATCATTACTCAGAGCGACCGGGAGTCTTTAGTCATTGAAGCAGAAGACAATGTCATTTCTTACATAGTATCTGAAGTAAGAAATGAAACACTTGTTCTCGAATTAAATAATAACCGCTGGCAAACTATTCAACCTACTGAGCGAATAAAGTTTTGTGTCGAAATGAAACAAGTGGCTGGTTTACAAACCGCTGGGGCGTGTATAATTAACACCAATGGTATTAACACTGTTTGTTTAGACCTTGAGGTCAGCGGTTCCTGCCAAATTGTTATCAGTACGCTTGACGCTAAGACGTTGAAGGCAAAAAGCAGTGGATCTGCTAAGATTGACTTAGCCGCAGGCCAGGTAGACAACCAGGAGATTCAACTTTGCGGTTCGAGTGAATACAACGCTCCAAAACTGGAAAGCAAAGCAGTTAACCTTGATATCAGCGGATCGGGGGAAGCGACAGTTCTTGTACGCGATGCCCTATATGCTAGGATTAGTGGCAGCGGCAAAGTAAACTTCTACGGGACTCCCAGCGTTACAAAGCATATGAGCGGTTCAGGCGAATTAAAAAGGTTAGGTAATGTAGAATACTGAATAGATAACCACTTTTTAAAAACGCCTTGCCTTTCATGGACTTGTAAAAAATGTACTCTATACAATTTGATGTTGTTAAACCCAATGACCAAAAAGGCGATTGCGCTTCGTGCACGCTTCGCGAACGAATTGCACAACTGCTTGTTCTTGCCTTTGAGAACGGCTCTGGGCTCAGTCGAATTTGTCAAGCAGAAGGTGAGGAACTCCGACGCCAACTGCACTTATTGTTTCAGACGGCGATCGCAATGCAAGCCGCAGCAAACCAACCCCTGTTAAGTGCCATCAAGGATACTCAACCGATAGGTGTTGCAATCTTCACAGAACCAGAAAGTCTTTTCCCTCTTTGGGCACAGGTTCGCTCCTTCATACAAATAAGCTTTGGTGTCAGCCCACTTGTGGCTTGGCGTATGTGGAAAAACAGCAAAATTTTGAAAAAACACCATCCCCCAGATCCTCATTATTACCTAACCTTATTAGGCGTACATCCAGATTTTCAAAAAATGGGGATCGCTCGCGCTTTACTTGATGAAATTCATGCACGCTCGGAGGCGCATCCTATATCAACAGGAGTATACTTAGAAACAGCAAAGTCAAAAAATGTAACTTTGTACCAACACTTTGGATATCGTTTGATGGCGCATTTAGAGCTAAACGGCATTGAAACCTTCATTATGTTTCGCCCGAACCGTAATGAGTAATTTTACCTGCTGATGTTAATCGTAAGTGGATAGATAGCAATATGACATCAAAATTCTTCCAAGACCTTAACAATTTTCTGAGTACCACTATTCCGGGGTACAGTCTTGCCGAGAGCGTCATTGATAATTTGGTTCGAGACACCGTTACACCAGTTACAGGCTCAATTTTACATTGCTCCCTCTACGGTGCCGAACATTCTGGAATTTATATAGGCGAGGGGCAGATTGTAGAATTACAGGGTAAGCTTAGTGGTAATAGTGGTACTATCAGTGTCACTAACAAAAATGGGTTCATTAAAGGTACAAATGCTTTGACAGTGTATGTTGCCTGCTATGGTGATGGAACTGAACCGATTGGGTCACAAGCAGCAGCCCAAAGGGCAAGAGAAGCTATAGGACAGAGAAAAACCTATCATTTGTTTAACCAAAACTGCCATATGTTTACTTCAGGTTGCATTACGGGTAATTTTAACAACGATGACAATTTGTTTATGGAGTTACAAAACACGATTAGGCAAGAATATGGGTCGTTTAACTGGCGAGCATGGCATTGAGTTTATTAAAGCCTAGTCGGAAAACTGGAAAAAACGCTCGAACTAAGTCGCGAACTGGCAAATTTTTTCCCTGAGACTCGGAGCAGAACGCCGACACTCTCATAGATGTTGCCGAATATGGAATGAAAGCATCCTCCCGGCGAAAGATTTTTGCGCAGTGAGGGAGACAGCTAGTTGGGTAACATATGCCGCTTAGTAGAATACGTCCGGGTAGATAATGACAGCTTTTTAGAAGGGCGCGAGCGTTGGGGAATATTAAAGCCAAGAAGGAAGGTATAATTGAAGTAAAATGGAAATCGCTTAGGGTAGCAATCAATGGGGTAGAACAGTGCCAACAATAAACGTGACTGTAGACAGTACGGTGACAGAACTCATTAGCCTCGCAGCTGAAAGTGGAGAAAGAATCGTCATTGAGCAACAAGGGATACAGATCGCCGCCCTCATCACCTATGCAGATTTGCAGCGACTTGAGGCAATAGAAGCCATTCTACTTAAAAAAGCAGAACAAGAGGAATATCAATGGCTTAAAGCAGCACTCAGAAATCCAGCATTTGATTTCCTGAAACACCCAGAAGAAGACATATATACTTTAGCTGATGGCAATCCATTCCATGACCCAGAATGGATTAAAACAGCAGCCAACGACCCAAGTTTTCCTTCCCCAAGCGATCCAGAAGAAGACCTCTACACCCTAGCTGACGGTAAACCATTCCATGACGAAGGGTAAGATTTTCTTAGTGCCTTTTCCTTATGACGATCTATCAGCAAACAAGCTGCGTCTGTGCAGCTTGTTTGACTAACCCTGTGGGAGGGCGTCGTCACGTCATCTTGGCTTATATTACCAGCCGTATTCCGTCGTGAACAGGCGTTGGGCATCTGGGTGCGAGTCTGCGCCACACTAGAGAAAAATTCCATCAAAGCCAACTCATGCAGACTCTGGAAAAAACCCACCCCAAACTCGCTGAACTAAAAACCCGCCTTACCGAAATCAACGATATCGAATCAGCCGCCTCGGTGCTGTACTGGGATCAAGCAACCTATATGCCCGCCGGGGGTGCGGCGGCACGGGGACGCCAAATGGCTACCCTGCGTCATATCGCCCACGAAAAATTTACCCATCCTGCCATCGGGCAACTGCTGGAAGACTTACGCCCCTACTCAGAAAGCCTGCCCTACGACTCCGACTCAGCCAGCCTCATCCGCATCACCCGCCGTAACTACGATCGCGCCGTGCG
>Ga0136638_10000117_pt1 | contig 13890 bp, 12 predicted proteins | sample AntDrymUQ8582206_2_FD_104671 | JGI IMG/M metagenome (GOLD analysis project Ga0136638, IMG submission 104671) | Polar desert sand microbial communities from Dry Valleys, Antarctica - metaG UQ858 (22.06) | ecosystem: Environmental > Terrestrial > Soil > Desert | place: Antarctica: Dry Valley...
ACGAACAGCAGCAGGCCGCCGATCGTGGAGAGCACGGACAAGATGATCAGCGGAGCCGTCATCACGGGCGGCGACTCGTGCGGGTGGACGGTACTCTCCCACCGGCGACCGCCCAGGAACGTCATGAGCATAAGGCGCGTCATGTAGAACGCCGTGATGCCCGCGCCGAGCAGGGCGGCCAGACCGGCCCACCAGCTCTCGGTGAACGCCACCTCGATGATCTTGTCCTTGCTCCAGAACCCGGCGAACGGCGGGATCCCGATGATCGCGAGATAGCCGATCCCGAACGTCACGTACGTGACAACCATGGCCGATCGAAGCCCGCCGTACCGGCGCATGTTGACGTCGTCGTTCATCCCGTGCATGACCGACCCGGCACCGAGGAACATGTTCGCCTTGAAGAAGCCGTGCGTGAGCAGGTGGAAGATCGCAAACGCATAACCCGCCGGACCGAGGCCGGCGGCGAGCACCATGTACCCGATCTGGCTCATGGTGGAACCGGCGAGCGCCTTCTTGATGTCGTCCTTCGCGCAACCGATGACCGCGCCGATCAGCAGCGTGGCGGCGCCGACCACCACCACTGCGGTCTGGGCGGCCGGCGCTGCCTCGAAGATCGCGTGCGCGCGGACGACGAGGTACACCCCGGCGGTGACCATCGTCGCGGCGTGGATGAGCGCCGAGACCGGGGTCGGGCCCTCCATGGCGTCGAGCAGCCAGGACTGCAGCGGGAACTGCGCCGACTTGCCACAGGCGGCCAGCAGCAGCATGAACCCGATCGCGGTGATGATCGCCGCGTCGGCCTCCCCGGCGAACGCGAACACCTGGTCGAAGCTCGTGGTACCGAACGTCGCAACCATGAAGAGCAGTGCCAGCGAGAGGCCGACGTCACCGACCCGGTTCACGACGAACGCCTTCTTCGCCGCGACTGCCGCCGTCGGCTTGCGGTACCAGAAGCCGATCAGCAGGTACGACGCCAGACCGACGCCCTCCCACCCGACGTAGAGCACGAGAAAGTCGTCAGCGAGAACGAGCAGGAGCATGGCCGCGACGAACAGGTTGAGGTAGGCGAAGAAGCGCCGGCGGTCGGGGTCGTCGGCCATGTAGCCGACCGAGTACAGGTGGATCACCGCACCGACCCCGGTGATCAGCAGCACGAACGCGATCGAGAGCGGGTCCACGAGCAGCCCGACGTCGACGCTGTAGTACGAGGTCGAGATCCAGCCGAACAGACCGATCTCGCGGGACCGGTCGCCGGCGTCGTGCCCGATCATCGTGAGGAACAGCACGACGCCGAGGCCGAACGACGCGGTGATCGTGCCCAGGCCGAGCCAGTGGCCCCAGGTGTTCGTGCGGCGCCCGCCGAGAAGCAGGACGGTCGCGCCCAGGAGGGGGAGCGCGACGAGCAACCAGGCTTGCTTCTCGATGCCGGCCGCCGCTTGAAGCTCGGCCACGGGCTCGAACGCTGCGAGTCCGGTCAGCACGCTGATCCCATCGCCTTCTGCACGTCGATCAGAACTTCAGCAGGTTCGCGTCGTCGACCGAGGCCGAGCGTCGGGTGCGGAAGATGGTCACGATGATCGCGAGCCCGACCACGACCTCGGCCGCAGCGACCACCATCACGAAAAAGGCCATCACCTGGCCGTCGAGGTTGCCGTGGTGCCGGGCGAACGCGACGAACGCGAGGTTCGTCGCGTTGAGCATCAGCTCGATGCACATGAAGACCACGATCGCGTTCCGGCGGACGAGCACACCGGCGGCACCGATCGTGAAGAGCAGCGAGGCGAGCACGAGGTAGTGGGTCGTGGTCATGTCCGCGGACTCCCGTCCGGCGGCACCGGTCCTGGCTCGCCGGTGCTGGTCGCGGTGGTGGCGGGCACGATTGCCGCTTCGCCGTCGGCGGCGAGCGTCTCGACCGCGGTCGCCGTCCCGGCCATCGGCCGCGGGTCCAGCCGCTCACCGCGTGCCGTGAGCACTCGCGACAGCGAAGACTCGGCGATGCTGCCGTCCGGCAGGAGCGCCGGCGTGTCCACGGCGTTGTGCCGGGCATACACACCGGGCGGCGGGAGCGGGGTGACCTGGCGGCCGTCGCGGACACGTGCCTCGGACAGCTCGCGCTGCGTGGCCCGGCGCAGGTGACGCTCGCGGTGGGTCAGCACCATCGACCCGACCGCCGCCGTGATGAGCAGTGCGCTGGTCGCCTCGAACGCGAACACGTAGTCGCTGAACAGCAGCGCCGCGATGCCCTGGACGTTGCCCTCGCTGTTCGCCAGGTCCAGGCCGACCGGCTCGGCGGCCGTGACCCGCAGCGTGATCGCCACCGCGAGCACCCCGAACCCGGACGCGGCGAGCAGCGCGGCGACCCGCTGGCCGCGGATGGTCTCCACCAGCGAGTCCGACGCGTCGACGCCGACCAGCATGAGCACGAACAGGAACAGCATCATGACGGCACCGGTGTAGACGATCACCTGCACGACGCCGAGGAAGGGCGCACCCTGCACGATGTACAAGATCGCCAGGCAGATCATGTCGAGGGCGAGCATGAGTGCACCGTGGACCGCCTTGCGGGCGAAGACGAGCCCCAGCCCGGCGAGCACGGCGACCGGTGCGAGCACCCAGAACACAACGGCCTCGCCGGTGCCGCCCAGCGCGAGGACGCTCGAGGTTGCTGCGGCGCTCACGGGGCGGGCTCCACGCTCGTCCGATCGTCGCGGCCCGGACGATCGGCGGTGACCCGACCGGCGTAGTAGTCCTGCGCATCCATGCCGGGCGGCATCGCGTGCGGCGCCTCGACCATGCCCGGCAGGAGCGGTGCCAGGAGGTCGACCTTCTCGAAGATCAGGTCGGCTCGGTTGTTGTCGGCGAGCTCGAACTCGTTGGTCATCGTGAGCGCACGCGTCGGGCACGCCTCGATGCACAGCCCGCAGAAGATGCAGCGCAGGTAGTTGATCTGGTAGACGCGGCCGTATCGCTCACCCGGTGAGAAACGCTCCTCCTCGGTGTTGTCGGCCCCCTCGACGTAGATCGCGTCGGCTGGGCAGGCCCAGGCGCACAGCTCGCAGCCGATGCACTTCTCCAGACCGTCGGGGTGCCGGTTGAGCTGGTGGCGCCCGTGGAACCGCGGCGCGACGACCTTCTTCTCCTCGGGATACTGCTCCGTGACGACGCGCTTGAACATCGTCCCGAACGTCACCCCGAACCCCTTGATCGGGTTCAGGAAGTCAGGCACGTGGCTGCCCTCCCTCGTTCGTGGCCACGCTGGCGGCCCCGTTCGTCGTGTCGGCATCGGAGGCGGGGTCACCGCTGGAGACCGAAGCCGCCACCCTCACCGGCTCGCTGGCGGTCTGCCCTGGCAGCGGCGGGACCGGGTAGCCGCCGGCGAACGCGTCGAAGGGGGCGGCCGGTTCGGGCGTACCGGTTGACGGCCCACCGGGCGCTGCATCCTGGTCACCAGCCTGCTCGCGCGCCTTGGCGGTGTCGTACAGGTAAAGCCCCACGAAGATCACCCCGCACACCACGGCCGCGCCGAACGCGAACGCACGGGCGTCGATCTCGGCGTTGCGCATCGCCCGAAGAGTCGCGACGATCATGATCCACACCAACGAGGCTGGAATGAGCAGCTTCCAGCCCAGCTTCATGAACTGGTCGTAGCGCAGCCGAGGGAGGGTCCCGCGCAGCCAGATGAAGAAGAACAGGAACAGCATGATCTTGCCGACGAACCACAGCACCGGCCACCAGCCGGCGTTCGCCCCGTCCCAGATCGAGATCGGCCATGGTGCTCGCCAACCGCCGAGGAACAACGTGGTGGCGAGCGCCGAGACGGTCACCATGTTGATGTACTCGGCCAGGAAGAACAGCGCGAACTTCAGGGATGAGTACTCCGTGTGGAAGCCCCCGACGAGCTCGCCCTCGGCCTCTGGGAGGTCGAACGGTGCACGGTTGGTCTCGCCGACCATGGCCGTCACGTAGATCAGGAACGACGGCAGGAGAAGCACGCCGTACCAGGACGGCAGCGCCAGCTCGAACGCCCCGAACACGTCCACCGATTCGCCGCTGGCCTGCGCGGCGACGATCTGCGAGGTGGACATCGAGCCCGCGTACATGAACACCCCGACGAACGCGAGACCCATCGCGACCTCGTACGAGATCATCTGCGCGCTCGAGCGCAGCCCGCCGAGCAGCGGGTACGTCGAGCCCGAGGACCAGCCGGCGAGCACGATCCCGTAGATGCCGACCGACGCGATCGCCAGGATGTAGAGGACGGCAACCGGCAGGTCCGTGAGCTGCAGCGCGGTGGCCTCGCCGAAGATCGAGACCTGCGGGCCGAACGGGATCACCGCGAACGTCATGAACGCCGGCACGGTGGCGAGCAACGGGGCGAGCAGGAAGACCGGCTTGTCTGCGGCCTTCGGCGTGATGTCCTCCTTGAACGCCAGCTTGATGCCGTCAGCCAGGGACTGCAGGAGGCCGAAGGGACCGTTGCGGTTCGGCCCGATGCGGTGCTGCATGCGGCCGACCACGCGGCGCTCGAGCCAGATCGTGAAGAGCGTGATCAGGACGAGGAACCCGAAGACGGCGATGACCTTCAGCAGGATCAGCCACCAGACGTCGCCACCGAACCCGCCGATCACGTCCGGCGTCGGGGTCGAGGGCGCTCCGGCGAAGGTCGTGCCGGCACCGGCACCGGCGCCGGTCACGTGGTCACCCCGGTCTGTACACGCACGAGGTCGCCGGGCTCGGCGACCAGCGACCGGCGGAGCGTCGAACCGGCAGAGTTGCCGGGCAACCACACCACCCCGTCACACATCTCGGTCACCAGCAGCGGCAGGGTGATCGACCCGCGGTCCGAGCTCACGGTCAGCTCGTCGCCGTCCGTGGCGGAGCACGAGGCGGCCGTAGCCGCGGACAGCCTTGCCACTGCGAGCCGTGCGGTCGCAGCCAGGAACGGCTCGCCGTCGGACAGCCGGCCGTCGTCGAGCAGCATCCGCCAGCTTGCCAGCACGAGCGAGCCAGGGGCAGCGGTCCGTTCGCGAGCGGGACCGACGGGAACGTCCGGCGCCGAGGGGCGCGGACCCTTCCACCGACCGAGCGCCCGGAGCTCGTGCCGGGCGGCGTCGATGTCGGGCAGCGCGAGCGGCAGGTCCATCGCATCCGCGACCTGGTGGAGCACGCGGGCATCGCTCATGACCGTCGCCAGCTCGAGGACCGGGCCGTACGAGCGGTGGCGACCTTCCCAGTTGACGAACGTGCCGGCCTTCTCCGCGTGTGCGGCGACCGGGAGGACCACGTGCGCCAGGTCGGTCACCCCGCTGGGCCGGATCTCGAGGCTGACCAGGAACGCCACGGTGGCCAGCGCGGACCGGGCGCTCGCCGGATCGGGCAGGTCGTCGATCTCCACCCCGCCGACCACGAGCGCGTCGAGCTCACCGGCGGCGGCAGCGGCCAGGATGCCGGTGGTGTCGCGACCGGCGGACTCGGGGACTGCGCTCCCCCAGCGTGCCTCGACGTCGGCGCGGGCCGTCGCGTCGTGGACGGACCGGCCGCCGGGCAGGAGACCGGGCATCGCGCCGGCCTCGATCGCGGCGCGCTCACCGGCTCGCCGGGGCAGCCAGGCGAGCCGGGCGCCGGTGGTCTCGGCGAGTCGGACCGCGGCTGACAGTCCACCGCGAAGCGTGCCGAGCCGCTCCCCGACCAGGATGACCGCGCCCGGCCGGCGCAGGCCGGCGGCAGCGGCCTCCGCGGCCGCACCGAGTGCCGCGGCACCGGTGCCGCCCAGTGCGTCCAGCACGGCGGCCTCGTCACCCGGCACGGTCGGGAGCAGGGTGCCGTGCGCCTTGGCCAGGCCCGGGCTGGCGAGTGCCGCGATGCCGAAGACGGCAGTACGGCCACGCCGCGCCGCCTTGCGCAGGCGGAGGAAGACGATGCCGACCTCCTCCTCGGGCTCGAGCCCGGCGAGCAGGACCGTGTGCGCGTGCTCGAGGTCGCGGTAGGTCACCCCGAGCCCGGTTCCGGCGACCCTGGCGGCGAGGAAGTCCGCCTCTTCCGCCGAGTGGGTCCTGGCCCGGAAGTCGATGTCGTTCGTCTCGAGCACGGTCCGGGCGAACTTCGCGTAGGCGTACGCGTCCTCGAGCGGGAGCCGGCCGCCGACCAGCACGCCGGCGCGCCCGCGGGCACCGATCAGACCGCGAGCGACGACGTCGAGGGCGTCGGACCACGACGTCGGCTGGAGCACGCCGTCGGCGTCGCGGACCAACGGCTGAGTGAGACGGTCAGGCTGCGCCGAGTACTGGAAGGCCCATCGGCCCTTGTCGCAGTTCCACTCCTCGTTCACCTCCGGGTCGTCCCCGGCTTGGCGCCGCATGACCGCGCCCCGTCGGTGGTCGGCCCGCAGCGCGCAGCCGCTCGAGCAGTGCTCGCACACCGTCGGCGTGGAGACGAGGTCGAACGGGCGGGCGCGGAACCGGTACTTCGCGCTGGTGAGCGCACCGACCGGGCAGATCTGGACGGTGTTGCCGGAGAAGTAGGACTCGAACGGCTGGTCGGTGTAGATGCCGACCTGCTGCAGCGCGCCGCGCTCGAGCAGCTCGATGAACGGATCGCCGGCGACCTGCGCCGAGAACCGGGTGCAGCGCGCGCAGAGCACGCAGCGCTCCCGGTCGAGCAGCACCTGTGCGGAGATGTTGATCGGTTTCGGGAACGTCCGCTTCACGTCGACGAAACGGGTCTCCGAACGCCCGTTGCTCATCGCCTGGTTCTGCAGCGGGCACTCCCCGCCCTTGTCGCAGATCGGGCAGTCCAGCGGGTGGTTGATCAGCAGGAACTCCATGATCCCCTGCTGGGCCTTGTCGGCCACCGGCGAGGTGATCTGGGTCTTCACCACCATGCCCGGAGTGACCGGGATCGTGCAGGACGCCTGCGGTTTGGGCATGCCCCGGCCGTTGCCGTCGTCGACCACCTCGACCAGGCACTGCCGGCATGCTCCGACCGGGTCGAGCAGCGGGTGGTCGCAGAACCTCGGGACCTGGATGCCGAGCAGCTCGGCGGCCCGGATCACCAACGTCCCCTTGGGCACGGCGACCTCGAACCCGTCGATCGTCAAGGAGACGAGGTCCTCACGTGGGGCGAGGGCCTCGCCGGCCGGGCTGGAAGTGGTGACGGTCATCGCGCGCTCACGCCCCGGCCTCGCTGGTCTGGAACACCGTCGCCCGGACGGGGTCGAACCAGCACCCGGTGCCGAGGTGCTGGACGTACTCGTCGCGGAAGTACTGCAACGACGACGTGATCGGGCTGGTCGCTCCGTCACCGAGAGCGCAGAAGGAACGCCCGAGGATGTTGTCGCAGAGATCGAGCAGCTGGTCGAGCTCGACCTCGGTGGCGTGCCCGGCCTCGAGCCGCTGCAGGATCTGGCGCAGCCAGAACGTGCCCTCGCGGCAGGGCGTGCACTTGCCGCAGGACTCGTGTGCGTAGAACTCGGTCCACCGAAGCACGGCCCGGACGACGCACGTGGTCTCGTCGAACACCATGAGCGCGGTGGTGCCGAGCATCGAGCCCTGCGCGGCCACCCCTTCGAAGTCCAGCGGCGTGTCGAGATGCTCCGCGGTCAGGATCGGCGTCGACGACCCGCCGGGCGTCCAGAACTTCAGCTCGTGGCCGTTCCGCACACCTCCGGCGACGTCGAGCAGCTCACGGAACGTCACGCCGAGCGGTGCCTCGTACTGGCCAGGGTGCCGAACGTGCCCGGAGATCGAGAACAGCTTGAAGCCCGGCGACTTCTCACTGCCCATCGAGCGGTACCAGTCGACCCCGCGGTCGATGATCGACGGGACGCTCGCGATCGACTCCACGTTGTTGATCACCGTGGGTGAGGCGTACAGGCCGGCGACCGCAGGGAACGGAGGCCGCAGCCGTGGCTGGCCCCGGCGCCCCTCCAGCGAGTCCAGCAGCGCCGTCTCCTCACCGCAGATATAGGCCCCGGCGCCGGCGTGGACGGTGACCTCGAGGTCGTACCCCGAGCCGAGGATGTCGTGGCCGAGCAGACCCGCCGCGTACGCCTCCCGGACCGCCTCGTGGAGGCGGCGCACCACGTGCACGACCTCGCCGCGGACGTAGATGAACGCATGCCGCGCGCGGATCGCGTACGACGAGATGATCACGCCCTCGATGAGCAGGTGGGGCGTGGCCATCATGAGCGGGATGTCCTTGCAGGTGCCGGGTTCGCTCTCGTCCGCGTTGACCACGAGGTACTTCGGCTTTTCGATCCCGTCCGGGCCGACGCCCTGTGGGATGAAGCCCCACTTGAGGCCGGTCGGGAAGCCGGCGCCGCCACGTCCGCGAAGACCGGAGTCCTTGACCTGGGCGATGATCGCGTCTGGGGCCATGTCGAGCGCAGTGCGCAGCGCACGGTAGCCGTCGGTGGCGCGGTAGGCGTCCAGCGTCCACGACGACTTCTGGTCCCAGCTCCTCGAGAGGACAGGTGTCAACGTCACGACGAACCACCGTTCTGGGCGTGCTGCCCCGACGTGCGCCTGCCGTCGTCCGGCGCCTCGTCGCCGCGCTCGCGAGCGCGGCGCAAACCGACCAGCGAGGCCGGACCGGCGGACGGGCCCTCGTGCGCGCGCCCATCAGGGAACCCGGCCAGCACGCGGGCGGTCTCGCGCCAGGTGCAGACCGGACCGGCACCGCGAGTCGGGTCGGGGGGATCCCCCGCGCGGAGCCGGTCGACGAGGTCGCGGGCGCTCTGGACGGTCTGGTCGTCGAAGAACTCCCAGTTCACCATGAGCACCGGGGCGTAGTCGCAGGCGGCGTTGCACTCGATGTGCTCGAGCGTGACCAGTCCGTCGGCCGTCGTCTCGTCGTTGCCGATGCCCAGGTGCTCCTGGAGCGCGGCGAAGATCGCGTCCCCGCCCATGATCGCGCAGAGCGTGTTCGTGCAGACCCCGACGTGGTAGTCCCCGATCGGCCGACGCTTGTACATCGTGTAGAACGTGGCCACCGCGGCCACCTCGGCCGTGGTGATCCCGAGCTCGGCAGCACAGGCCTCGATGCCGGCCGGCGTCACGTAGCCGAACTCCGCCTGCACAAGATGCAGCATCGGAAGCAGAGCGGACCGCGAATGGGGGTAGCGGGCCATGATCGTCCGCATCTCAGCGATCGTGTCAGGTCCGATTGAACGTTCGGACGCGCCCGTGACCTCCTCGATCACCGATCCACCCCTCCCATCACGGGGTCGAGGGAGGCCACTGCGGCGACGACGTCGGAAATCATGCTGCCCTCGCACGCCGCCGCCACCGCCTGCAGGTTCGTGAACGACGGGTCGCGGAAGTGCGCGCGGTACGGCCGCGTCCCGCCGTCGCTGACCAGGTGGACTCCGAGCTCCCCGCGTGGCGACTCGATCGCCGAGTAGACCTGCCCGCTGGGCACGCGGAAGCCCTCGGTCACGAGCTTGAAGTGGTGGATCAGGGCCTCCATCGACTCGCTCATGATGTGGCGAATGTGATCGAGGGAGTTGCCGAGGCCGTCGCCCCCGAGAGCGAGCTGCGCCGGCCAGGCGATCTTGCGGTCGGCGATCATGACTGGCCCGGGCACGAGCCGGTCGAGGCACTGCTCGACGATCTTGAGCGACTCCTCCATCTCGGCCATCCGGATGAGGTAGCGCCCGTACGCGTCGCAGGTGGTCTGGGTCTGGACCGCGAACTCGTACGTCTCGTAGCCGCAGTACGGCTGCGACTTGCGCAGGTCCCACGGCAGGCCGGTCGAGCGCAGCGGCGGACCGCTTACGCCGAGCGACATGCACGCGGCAAGGTCCAGGTACCCGATGCCCTCGGTGCGCAGCCGGAAGATCGGGTTGTCGTCGAGGAGCAGCCGGATGTCCCGAAGACGCTTGGGCATGAGGTCGAGGAGATCGCGAACCTTCTCCACCGCACCCGGGGGTAGGTCCTGGGCCAGGCCGCCCGGGCGGATGAACGCGTGGTTCATCCGCAGCCCGGTGATCATCTCGAACACGTCGAGCACGAGCTCTCGCTCGCGGAACCCGAACGTCATCACCGTGAGCGCGCCGAGCTCCATGCCGGCGGTTGCCAGGGCCACGAGGTGTGACGAGATCCGGTTGAGCTCCATGAGCAGGACGCGGATGACCGTCGCCCGGTCAGGGATCTCGTCGGTGACCCCGAGCAGTCGCTCGACCGCGAGGCAGTACGCCGCCTCGTTGTAGAACGGCGAGAGGTAGTCCATGCGGGTGCAGAACGTGACCCCCTGGGTCCACGTCCGGAACTCCATGTTCTTCTCGATGCCGGTGTGGAGGTAGCCGATGCCGCAGCGCAGCTCGGTGACCGTCTCGCCCTCGAGCTCGAGGATGAGCCGCAGCACCCCGTGCGTGGACGGGTGCTGCGGACCCATGTTCACGACGATCCGCTCCTCCGGAGCCGGCCCGATGGACCGGACGATGTCGTCCCAGTCCTGGCCCGTCGCGGTGAAGACGGTTCCCTCGGTGGGCTCGCTGTCGGTGGCCGCGTACGGGTCGGCCCTCCGGTGCGGCCCTTGAGAGCTGCGCTCGTCGGTGGACATCAGCTGTATGCCCTCCGCTGATCCGGTGGCGGGATGCTCGCGCCCTTGTACTCGACCGGGATTCCACCGAGCGGGTAGTCCTTGCGCTGAGGGTGCCCGGGCCAGTCGTCTGGCATCTGGATGCGGGTCAGGGCCGGGTGGCCGTCGAACACGATCCCGAAGAAGTCGAACGTCTCGCGCTCGTGCCAGTCGTTCGTCGGGTACACCGACACCACCGAGGGCACGTGCGGGTCGGCGTCCGGGCAGGTGGCGACCAGCCGGATCCGCCGGTTGTGCGTGATCGAGAGCAGGTGGTAGACCGCGTGCAGCTCCCGTCCGCTGTCCTGCGGGAAGTGCACCCCGGACACCCCGGCGCAGAACTCGTACCGGAGCTCGGCCTCGTCCCGCAACCGCCGGCACACGTCGAGCAGCGCGTGGCGGCGGACGAAGAACGTGAGCTCACCACGGTCGACCAGCACGCTCTCGATCGCGTCGTCCCAGGCGATGCCGCCAGCGGCGAGGGCGTTGCCGAGACTCTCGGCGGTGGCGTCGAACCAGCCGCCGTACGGAGCCCGCGTGGCCCGCGGCATGGCGATCGTGCGGACCAGTCCGCCGTAGCCGGAGGTGTCGCCGGTGCCGTCGATGCCGAACATGCCGGTCTTCGTGCCGACCACCTCGGCGATCGGCTCGACCCGGCCGTCGTCGCCCGGGACGGTGACGATCGCGCGGTCCTCGCGGGCCGGGCTCTCCCCTTCGGGCCCGGGACCGGGCGTCACGACACCCGGTGGGGCCGGGACATCGTCATCAGGACGACCGGCGTCGGTGGTGCCGTCGACCTGCCCGTGGCTGCCGTCGATCGTCACTGCAGCAGTCCCCGCTGGTCAGAGGTCGGCACCGCGGTCAGCGCGAGCTGCTCACGCTCGCCCACCTCGACACGACGATGGGCACCGATCTTGCGGTTCCGGATGTCCTCGTGCAGCTCCATGATCGCGTTGATGAGCATCTCCGGCCGGGGCGGGCAGCCGGGCAGGTAGATGTCGACCGGCACGACATGGTCGACCCCCTGGACGATCGCGTAGTTGTTGAACATGCCGCCGCTCGACGCGCAGACGCCCATCGAGATGACCCACTTCGGGTTGGCCATCTGGTCGTAGATCTGCCGCAGCACCGGCGCCATCTTCTGGCTCACCCGACCGGCGACGATCATCAGGTCGGCCTGCCGGGGTGAGGCGCGGAAGACCTCCATGCCGAAGCGGGCGAGGTCGTACCGGGGACCACCCGAGGACATCATCTCGATCGCGCAGCAGGCCAGGCCGAAGGTTGCCGGCCACAGCGACGCCCGGTGCGCCTCGTTCGCCATCTTCTCGACGGTCGTCAGCAGGAAGCCGCTGGGGAGCTTCTCCTCGATGCCCATGCCTTCACCCCCTCAGTCCCACTCGAGCCCGCCGCGACGCCAGACGTACGCGTACGCGACGAAGACGGTGACGATGAACAGGAGCATCTCGACCAGCCCGAAGATGCCGAGCGAGTCGAACGTGACCGCCCACGGGTACAAGAAGATGATCTCGATGTCGAAGACGATGAACAGCATCGCGGTGAGGTAGTACTTGATCGGGAACCGGCCGCCGCCGACCGGCTGCGGTGTCGGCTCGATCCCGCACTCGTACGAGTCGAGCTTGGCCCGGTTGTAGCGCTTCGGGCCGGTGAGCGATCCGGCGACGACGGAGAACAGCGCAAAGGCCAGCGCGAGCGCGCCAAGGACAAGGATCGGCACGTAGCTCGACATGTCCTTGCTCCTCTCCTCCGTGCTGCTGTCGGCCGTCGGCCGCTCAGCATCCTAGGGTGGCCCGGTCGACCCACCCGCCGGGGTCACGCCGCTGGGGCGAGCCGGTTCAAGCCGTTGATCAGCCGGTCCATCGCGTCGCCGCCCGTGGGCTCGGTGAGGTTCGCCAGGAGCTTGAGCGTGAAGCGCATGAGCGTCGGGTGCGGCAGCCCGTGCCGGGTGGCGAGCTTCATCACCGAGGGGTGACCGATTGCCCGGACGAAGATCCGGCCGACGGTGAAGTAGCCGCCATAGACGTCCTTGAGCGTGCGCGGGTAGGCCTGCAGGGCGTGCTCACGGGCCGCGGCGGTCGGTCGGCCGGACGCCTGCACGATCACGTCGGCGGCCAGCTCGCCGGCCTCCATCGCGTACGCGATGCCCTCACCGTTGCACGGGTTCACCATGCCGCCGGAGTCGCCGACGAGCAGCATCCCCCGGTCGTAGTGCGGCTGGCGGTTGAAGCCCATCGGCAGGGCCGCCCCACGGATGTCACCGACCTGGTGCTCCGGGGTGAAACCCCATTCCGGCGGGACGGAGGTGAGCCACCGGCGCAGCAGATCCTTGTAGTCGGTGCGGCCGAACGCCCGGCTCGTGTTCAGGATGCCGAGCCCGACATTGCTCGTCCCGTCCCCGACGCCGAAGATCCACCCGTAGCCGGGCAGCAGGTGACGCTTGCCGTCAGGCGTGGTGTCCCACAGCTCGAGCCAGGACTCGAGCCAGTCGTCCTCGTGCCGGGGGCTGGTGAAGTACGTACGGACGGCCACGCCCATCGGGCGGTCGTCGCGCTTGGTGAGACCCATGGCGAGCGCGAGCCGGCTCGAGTTGCCGTCCGCCGCGATCACGAGCGGCGCCCGGTAGGTCACCACGTCGCTCTTGTCGCGCGGGTCGGCGTCGACCGGCCGGGCTCGGACGCCGACGATGCGACCGGTGCGCTCGTCGAGCACCGGACCCGTCACGGTCGTCGACTCGTCCAGGCGGGCGCCCGCCTTTTGCGCCTGGCGGGCCAGGACCTGGTCGAAGTCCAGGCGGGTCCGCACCAGGCCGTACGACGGGAACTCGGTGAGGTCCGGCCACTCCACCTGCAGCCGCATGCCGCCGCCCATGATCCGCAGCCCGTGGTTGCGGATCCAGCCGTCTTCCGGCCGCGGGTCGATCCCCATCCGCAGGATCTGACGCACGGCACGCGGCGTGAGCCCGTCGCCGCAGACCTTCTCGCGGGGGAACGCCGTCTTCTCCACCATGATCACGTCGAGCCCGGCCTGGGCCAGGTGGTACGCGGCGGTCGAGCCCGCAGGGCCGGCCCCGATGACGAGGACGTCAGCCTCGCCAGCGAGCCGTTCGTCCCGCGCAGCCGGCGCCGTCGGCGACAGGTGGAGCGCCGGGGTGTCGCTCACCCTCACCACCTCGCTGCTCGCTCGCGGTTGCCCGATCCGGACCTGTGCGCTGGTCCCAGAACACCTTCGCAGGTGCGCTTGTGAATAGATTCACGAGCGCTCGGTCGAGTGTAAACGCTGCTCGCCGATGCGCCC
>Ga0136638_10000118_pt1 | contig 13873 bp, 10 predicted proteins | sample AntDrymUQ8582206_2_FD_104671 | JGI IMG/M metagenome (GOLD analysis project Ga0136638, IMG submission 104671) | Polar desert sand microbial communities from Dry Valleys, Antarctica - metaG UQ858 (22.06) | ecosystem: Environmental > Terrestrial > Soil > Desert | place: Antarctica: Dry Valley...
CTTGGTGGCACCTCACCAGTCTTTGCTGACTACATTGTGTTTGCTGCCTTTCAATGGGCAAGGGCAATGAGTCCGATCCAACTTCTGGAGCCAGACGATCCAGTGTATGTTTGGCGCGATCACCTACTCGATGCCTTTGATAGATATGCTCGTAGCGCCTTGGGCTATACAGTTTGACTGACACCCATTCAACACGCGACCCAATCATGATTGACCTGTACTACTGGACAACGCCCAATGGACACAAAATCACGATCTTTCTGGAGGAAGCCAATCTACCCTATACCATCAAGCCCATCAATATAGGCAAGGGTGAGCAGTTTGAGCCGGAGTTTCTCAAAATTTCTCCCAACAACCGTATTCCTGCGATCGTGGATCTTGCCCCTGCTGATGGGGGTGAACCGATCAGCGTGTTTGAGTCGGGAGCCATCCTGCAATATCTGGCAGAGAAGACGGGGAAATTTCTGCCAGAAGATATACGCGGTCGAGTCGAGGTGACGCAATGGCTGTTCTGGCAGATGGGTGGACTCGGTCCGATGCTCGGACAAAACCATCACTTCGCTCAATACGCACCCGAAAAAATTTCCTACGCGATCGAGCGGTATGTCAAGGAAACCTCGCGGCTGTACGGTGTGTTGGACGATCGCCTTGCTGACAGGGAGTTCATCGCAGGCGATTATTCGGAGCGTAGCGGCTCCTTTTAGGAGCATCGCTGACATGGCGGCGTATCCCTGGATTGTCCCCTATGAACGGCAGCAGCAGAATCTTGACGACTTCCCGAATGTCAAACGCTGGTTTGAGACTATCAAGGATCGCCCTGCTGTGCAGCGTGCCTACGCCAAGGCTGATGCCCTCAATACCCAGGCTACGGTCACGGAAGAATCTAGAGAAATTCTCTTTGGTCAGGGACGCCGCCCTGCGGAGAGGTGAAGTACTCTTGTCTATTGCGATCGACGGTGGGAGCGCTGCTTGTCGGTTGAGTGACTGTCATTCGTCCCTAGTGCTGCGAGGGTGATTCATAAGAAAAGTGGCGCATCCCTCTCGCGTTATACGTTATGTATACGCGATCTTATACATCAGGCTGAGATAATGGTTTTGGGTACGTGATCGCATGACAAAGATTAGTTCTAATGGATTTGATGCCTGAACGGTTGCTGCAACTAGACGATGTACGGAACACGGACAGCTAGGAGTTGATAGCTGCCCTGTTCTGTGAAAATTGGCTGTAACGCCGCCGCAAGGATTAGGCAGCAGAACCGCTACTGGTAGCACCAGAAAGACCAAGCATCTTCCCAGTTTTAGATGGCGATTTTTTAAACGGTTAGTGTTTTATTTCCTTACAATCCATACGAGTCATACACTCTTCTGCTTCTTTTCGGGTTGCCCAACACCCAATAGCCGCTGGTGGATCAGGGGGAATCCATATAGTAATTACCCACACTTTGCTCTCTTCATCAAAAAATAGATAGAAAACCTGCCCCGTTCCACTCTGCATATACTTAATGCGTTCTTCCCAATTCACAGCGCGAATTACTCCTTATCAATTCACAGCATGATCGACCAGAGAAGAAGCACAATCAAAAACGGTGCTGCTTCTGCTTCCATAGCATCTCCATTCTACAACACCGCTTTTGGCGAAAATATGTTGTCTGATGATTCATGCATTTGCAGTAGCTAAGAGGTTACTTTTTTTTGCTCGTAAAGAAATTTAAATAAAATCCTCATATTAAGAAACATTACAGAATAGATCCTAAGTAACATTACTTGAGTTAGAGTGGGCTAAATTAAGTCACGCTTGTTCACCACACAGTACCAACCACAGAAGATAACAGAAATAATTCTGCGATCGCAACCAATCCCAAAGGCGTAATCTCAGCATACTTCATTTTTGAAGTGCGGAATGTGGGTTATACGTTTTTTGCAGCTTCCCTAGCTTTATGCCTAATAAGCCCAATTTTCATTTCCTAGCGGTTCGCGCTTTAAGATGTCGCGGCAGCGCTGCCACTGTGGCAGGTACTTGTCCATGTAAGCCTTAAAGCGATCGCCATGCTGACGCTCTAACAAATGCACCAGTTCATGCACCAGCACGTACTCAAGGCACTCAATGGGTTTTTTGGCGAGCTCTAGATTCAGCCAAATGCGGCCCTGGTTAATATTGCAGCTCCCCCATTTGGTTTTCATTTTCTTGATGCCCCAATCTGTCACCTGCTTCCCAATCCGGGGTTCCCAATGTTTCAATAAGTCTGGAATACGTGCTTTCAGCTGATTGCGATACCATTCGTTCAGCACTAATGCCCGATTTTGGGTTGAGGTGCCGGGATTGACGAAAAGCTGAAGGGTGCTGTTGTTTTTGATGATAACTTCGTGGCGACCCAGACGCTCGATCACTACCAGGGGATACTGCTTACCGAAAACATAGTGACTTTCCCCCGTTATCATTTCGCGCTTAGATTGGCGGGGTTGGGATTGGAAGCTGGCTTGTTGTTTTTTAATCCAGCTTAAGCGGTTAATCACCGCTAAACGCACATTGTCATCGGTCATGTGTAGAGGCACTGCTAAACGTACATGACCATCGGGAGGACACACCGATAGGTGCAGGTTTTTGATGGGCTTACGCACAACCTGCACGGGAATGCCATTTACAACAATGTTTTGGTCAATTGTGAGGTTACTGATACTCACGTTGGTTTTTCACCAGTTCTAACACTTCGTCAACGTTAATATTATATCCTGCGGCTGCTTTACGAACCGCTATGGCGATTTCTCGCTCTTTGAAAAGGTTGCCGACCCAACCTTCTTTTTTAGTGTCGCGAACAGCAGTATCGATGCGGAGCGCTAGGGCTTCATCTTTTCCTAAGTTGTCGTACAGCGATCGCTTGGCTGCCGTATCGAGCGAAACGGGGTATACTGATTGTGAGGTGCCTGTTGACTGCACGACCAGCTTGGCTAGTTGCTGGACTTTCTCTAGATACTTCTGATAATCGATCGCCTGTTCCCGGCGCTCTTGGATCAGAGCATTCAGTAGTTCCGACATCTGCTCGTAGTATTTGGGGTTGACCGGGTTCTCATCAATGATGGTCTTTCGGATATTATTCTCAATGGTTTCTGCCATTGCTTCTGGGTCTTTTTTCAACCCACCGGGGAGTTGCTCCAGCGCACTCAGTCCATTTTTGACGATTAGTTCAACCAGACCTAGGTCTTCAAACTCAGACACGACCACACTCTCATCAGCACGAATATAGCTGTCAAGCAGGTGCCGCATGGCGGGTTCGTAACGCTTCATGTCGAGGTAGTCACCACTGGCGACTTTGACCTCATCGCACATCTTGGTGTAGTGCTCAACCTCGGCTTTGATGCTGGCGGCTTCTTGGGGGCTATAGCCTGCTTCTGCCGTCTCGTTTGCCAGGTTGGCATAGGCACGCATCAGGGCTGCGACGGCTTTATACAGGGCTACCCGCTTTTGTTCGTTATTGGCTAAGGTGTCTTTGTCCGTAGTGTCCGTGGCACAGAAGTGGTGTAAGTAGTCTTTGGTGTCGCGTGGGAGTTGGACGGGTTCGCACAGGGCTTTAACGGTTTCAAGAGTTTCTTCGAGGCGATCGCGGGCTTTCTCCAGACGATCGCTGAGCAGTCCGGCTACATCTTCCTGGTCATAGCCATCCAGTGCGCCACTCGTGTAGTCGCCGATCGCTCCTTCTAGCCGCTGGAATAGATCTTTGTAGTCCACAATGTAGCCATATTCCTTGTCGTCTCCATCAAGGCGGTTCACGCGGCAGATTGCCTGGAATAAGCCGTGGTCGCGCATCTGTTTGTCGATGTAGAGGTAGGTAGCGGAGGGGGCATCGAAGCCGGTTAACAGTTTATCTACCACGATCAGCAGGCGCATTTGTCCAGATTCGTTAATGAAGCGCTCTTTGACTTTTTTCTCGAATTCTTCGACCCGATACATGGCTTTGTCTTCGGGTTCACCAAAGTACTCAGCCAACATCTTGCGATAAATGTCGTACTGGTTCAGCTTTTCGGTGAGTCCTTCGCCGCTTTCTTCACCTTTAATATCACCAGGAGATGGCTTGTAACTGGTGATAATGGCGCACTTACCTTCCAGGGTCGTTTCGCTGAATAGCTCATAAACTTTACACGCCTGGTAAATGCTGGCGCATACTAGCATGGCGTTGCCACGCCCGTCCATCAAACGGGGTTTGGTGTCCATATCAAACACAATGTCGTTGACGATCTGCTTTAGGCGCGATTGGCTGGAGAGCACCTTTTGCATGGTGCCCCATTTTTGTTTGAGTTGCGTTTTGGCGATGTTGGATAAGCCACGGGTTTTGGCTTCAAACCACTGGTCGATCTTTTGTTGTGAGGTGAGATGTTGGTCAATATCACGGGCTTCGTAGCGCAGATCTAGCACCACGCCATCGGCGACGGCTTCATCAAATTTGTAGGTGTGAATGTAGCTACCAAAAACTTCGATGCTTTTTTGTTTGTCTTTTTTCAGCAGAGGGGTGCCAGTAAAGCCAACAAAGATCGCTCTGGGCAAGATCGCCTTCATCGCATCGTGGAGTTTACCGGATTGAGTACGGTGGCATTCATCCACAAACACGAACAGATTGCCTTTAGGCGTGAAGTTGCTAGTTAGCTTGCTTTGCAGGTCTTGAATAAATTGGTCAGTGGCTTTGTTGGAGTCATCTTCACCGCTGCCGAACTTATGCACCAAGGAGCAGACGAGCCAAGGGGTAGTTTGATCCAGGGTGGCGATCAGGTCGGCTCCGCTTTTAGTGCGATAGATTTCCTCATCCACGCCAATGAATACTTTTTCGATTTGGTCATCCAGTTCGGTGCGATCGGTGATAATTAGCACCCGCGCATTAGTAACGTTTTCCCGAATCCATTTAGCCAGCCACACCATTGTTAGAGTTTTACCGGACCCCTGAGTGTGCCAGATAATACCTCCTTCGCGACGGTGGACGTGCTGTTGGGCAGCGTGAATGCCGAAATACTGGTTGTGGCGGCAGGTCTTTTTGATACCAGAGTCGAACACGATGAAGTTATGGATGATTTCCAGCAGCCGGGTTTTATTACACAGCAGGCTGAGGTGCCAGTCCAGGGAGCTATCGAAGGGGTTGTCTGCGGCTTCTTTCCATTGCAGGTAGTATTTTTCGGGGGTTTCGATCGTGCCATAGCGCAAGCCCTGGGTGTCGTTGCCTGCCATCACCAGTTGCATTGTGGTGAAGAAGGGGCGAATAAAGGTTTTTTTCTGGTTGTCGAGGTTTTGGCGGATGCCTTCGCCAATGGAAACACTGGAGCGTTTGAGTTCCAGAATGCCTAATGCGATGCCATTGACGTAGAGAACAATGTCGGGGCGTTTTTTGTTTTCGCCTTTGATGGTGACTTCTTCGGCAAGGGAAAAGTGGTTATTTTCGGGATGCTTCCAGTCGATCAGCCAAACGGTCTGGTTTTGCTGACCTGTACCTTCTTTGACTTTGACGCCGTAGCGCAGGAGGCGATAGACAGCTTTATTGGCATCGTAGAGGTTTTGCCCTTCACTGAGGGCAGCGGCAAGGTCTAGTTCGCGCAGGGTTTTGGTAATCAGGGTGTTGCTAACGCCTTGCTGTCTCAGCCATTGGCTTAGCAAATCGGCTTCGATGTTGCGGTTGTTGTCGCGGGTTTCCCAGTTGCCTAGGTAGGTGTAACCCAGGTGATCTCGAAATAACCTAACGACGCGGTTCTGGGTAATCCGCTCTTTCTGCCCTACAGTGCTCACGGTGCCTTTTCCTCGCTGGGTTCTAGACGGTAGAAACGCGCTTAGTCTGCTGATTCCTTAGTTATAGCAACCGTGTTCTGTTCAGCAGCCGATTTTTATGATTCCTGCATGAAAATTGTGGCTTCTGTCATGGCGGGGGTTACTCCCCGACGTTCCCTCTGAGAACTTTGATCTGCCCACGTTTTGCTTTGCTGTCGATCCGCTTTTTCTTGGCACTGCGAGAGGGCTGAGTGGGCTTGCGTTTCTTGGCTGTGACAGTGACGCTTTGGAGCAACTCTTGAAGGCGGTTGAGGGCATCTTCTTTGTTTTGCTCTTGAGTGCGGTGTTGCTGAGCTTTGATGATGATGATGCCGTCTTTGGTAATGCGGCGATCGCCCAGGTTAAGCAGGCGCTCTTTATAAAGGGGCGAGAGGGATGAGGTGTTGATATCGAAGCGCAGGTGGATGGCGGTAGCAACTTTGTTGACGTTCTGCCCGCCTGCACCTTGGGAGCGGACGGCACTCAGCTCGATTTCGTTGAGTGGGATGGCGGTGCGGGTAGTAATTTTCAGCATAAACGGGTTTCTGAACGATCGTTATTTTTGCTCCTGAGTTGAATTGCGCGCATTCATGCCTCAAATTTAAGGCGAACCCTCCCGGTGAGGAGTTCTTGCATCATGCCTTGTTTAATGGCTAGGGTTTTGGCGCGGCGTTTTTCTAAGGCCGTGATTTCGGTGTCTATGTCGAAGAGGACTTGGGCGATCGCTTGTTGTTCGGTTGTTCTTGGACACACAACAGATAAATTCTTAATCTGTGTCCCAGTTATCAATGGTTGACCAGAGCCAAACACCAATGAATTTAAGTCTTTATTCCAAAGCTGGTAAAGGAAAAAGTGAAGGTCTGAGTCATTTTTTAATTTAATCATTATGGTGTTATCAGATACGCCATAAAGTCCAGATACAAAATTCAGCTTGCCTGCATTTGCGCCAACCCTCGCAACTAAAATTGAATCTCCTTCATATTCAAATTTTTGACTATATCCAATAACACCAGTCGAACCATATAGCGGATAATTACCAGAGCCTCTTTTTACTATAGATTTTCCTGAGCCAACAAAGCTGGTTAGCTCACCTAAAGGTAAAACTTCCCAATCTTCGGGAATCACCCCAACCTCAGTTTTTTTATAACCTTTCCCCTCACCAAACCCCGGTAGGCGTTTTTTCCCCGTGAGGAGTTGCTGCATGGTGGCGGTTTTGATGTTGCGCTTTTTGGCGATGAGCTTATCCAGTGCTGCAATTAGGGCATCTACGTCTGATAGGATTTTGGCGATCGCGTGTTGTTCTTTTTTTGGTGGTAGTGGTATTTTTATAGATTTAATAATTAGCCCATTAAGGTTCTCTTGATTGCCTGTATTACTTAAATTTCTAATGCAGTCATACTGATTAACTAAAAAATGAAATATATAATTATGCTCTATATTATTATTGAGTGATATAGCAGCACAAGCTTGATTAGTTGAGGCTTCAATATCAAGTATTGCAACTTTTCCCCTAGTTTTGCCTTGACCATACATTGCCATGAGCAAAGTCCCTGGAGGAAATAACTTTGCGGCTGAATTATTCAAGCCATTCTGAGTAATAAATTGCTCTGCCTCATCAATAATATTGAAATCGATTTGAGTAGTTGTTATCCAAGCAATAGATCCATCCCAGTATAAGGGATTGGTTCGACTGGGTGTTCCCCCCGAACTCACAGAACCAATATCACCAATAGTTTTTAATTCCCAATCTTCAGGAATCACCCCAACTTCAGTTTGCTTATACCCTTTCCTCACCATACCAACCCCATCTTTTTCAAATGCTCATCCACCTTGCTCGATAAGCCCTCAACCTCCTGCACCAACTGGGGTAAGGGTTCCGCATAGCGTTCCTCTAAAGTCTTTACCCGGTTTGCCAACTGCTGCGTCACCCGTTCAATTTCCGCTGCAATTGCCTCCTTTAGCGTCGCCTGCCATTTATCATCTACTACCAAGGTTTTAATTTCAACCTCCGTTAACTTTCCATACTTGTAAAATACTGCCTTATCCAGTGCTGTCTGAGTATCTTTTACCGCCTTCTTTTTTGTGTCCTCTTGCTCAAACAGCTTCAGGCATTGCTTAAGAATTGATAATTGCTCCTGATCGCTTGATAATTCTGGCTCTTCAAAAATTGTTAATTGTTTAGTCTGACCTATTAATTTTTCTACATTTTTTCTGGTCACCTTCCCCGCATCCGTCTGGGCATCAATCAATGCACCATCTTCCCCGCCATGCTCCTCAATCAGCGTCTCCAAATCCTGAGTAATAGCATCTAAATCCGCCTGGATTTCATCAATATGCTGCTGTTCTTTGGCAAAATACCGCGCCACAATCAGGCTTGGTGGTATCAAATCAGCTTTGTATTTTTTCTTGCCAATGATTAAATCCGGCTTTTCCTTCAACTTCTCGCCATTTTTAACCACCAGCTCTCGCAACACATTCCCCGCTTTCCAACCATCTTGTACCAGTATATAAACATCATCCTGCATCGTCTCAGCCCAGTAGTCCATCAACAACTGGTAGATGTCATATTTGTTCAGTAAATCCGCCTTAGCAAACCGAGCCAGTAGATCTTCGGAAAGGGTTGTGATTAGCTCTTTGGGTTTGTCACCAATGGCAATTCCCTTCATGCGCTCATCATGATCCTTGCACCAGTAAGTATACAGCATTAGGGAACGATCGGCAAAGGCGCTAAATTCCGGGTGGTTGAGAATCGTCGCCTTCACCTGACTGGCTTCAATCAGACTCTTGCTGTAGCCCTGTCTCCCACTGGGTGCAAACAGAGTCGAACGCAGATTGGGGAACACCTTCCAGTAGGCTTGCAGTGCATCGATATCCGCGTCAGGGATGCCCCCATTCAGGTGGGCATTGAGGTCGTGCAGGTCTTCTGGTTCGCTGGAATCAATATAGCGCGGAATATTGAGGTTGTAGTCGTTCTTTTCAATCTCCGACCATGAGACCATGCGGCTGTAGCGGGGTAGCTCAAGAAGCCGGGTAAACACATCCACAATCTTGTGAATGTCCTGACTCCGCAGTCGGTTCTTGTTGCCATCTTTGATAAAGCCTTTGCTGGCATCCACCATAAACAAGCCCCTGCGGTTGTGAGCATCAGCCTTGTCGATGACGATAATGCAGGCGGGAATGCCCGTACCGTAAAACAGGTTGGCGGGTAAGCCAATGATGCCCTTGATGTAACCCTGCCGCACTAGGGTCTGCCGGATGCGCGCCTCCGCATTGCCCCGAAACAGCACCCCGTGGGGCAAAATCACCGCTGCCTTACCCGTGCTTTTCAGGGATTTGAGAATGTGCAGCAAAAAGGCATAGTCGCCATTCTTATCCGGTGGTATGCCATACTCAAACCGCTTAAACTCATCATCCGCCAGATTCACCCCATTGCTCCAGGACTTATAAGAGAAAGGTGGATTGGCTACCGCAAAGTCAAAAGTCTTCAGGCTACCATCAGTATTTTTCCAGTAAGGGGCTGAGAGCGTGTTGTCCTTCCTGATATCTGCCGTGGGGTAGTCATGCAAAATCATGTTCATTCGCGCTAGGGCAGTAGTAGCATTGTCCATTTCCTGCCCGTAAATCGTCAGACCACGCGGGGCAACTTCCACTACTTTGAGCAGTAGTGACCCTGATCCACAAGTGGGGTCATACACCGTTTCGTCTTGTCGGGTTTCGGATGTAATGCCCACTACCCTGGCAAGGATGCGTGATACCTCTGCCGGGGTATAAAACTGCCCCTTGCTCTTACCCGATTCAGTAGCAAAGTGGCGCATCAGGTATTCGTAGGCATCGCCCAGTAGGTCATCGCCTTCAGCTCGGTTCGCACTCAGATCTAGCCCATCAAAAATTGCCACCAGGTTAGAGAGGCGATCGACCATCTCTTTGCCCTTGCCCAGTTTGTCCTCATCATTAAAGTCGGCAACATCAATGACGCCTTTGAGTTTGTTCTCCTCTGCCAGTGCCCCGATAATTTTGTTGATCTTGTCGCCAATTTCCTTATCACCCTTGAGCGCCACCATGTCATTAAACGAGCCACCTGCGGGCACTGTAATCATACCGTTGGGGTCATTGCCATACTTGTCGGTGACGTATTTCATAAACAGCAACGTCAGAACATAATCTTTATACTGGGAGGCATCCATCCCCCCACGTAGTTCGTCGCAACTGGACCACAGTGAACTGTAGAGTTCGGTCTTTTTGATAGCCATTTTGGACTTCTAGCTTTTCAGATTATGTGTTCCTTATTCACCATTTTACATCATAGACGATTTCAAGCAATCGCACTAGCTGTTACTTTTTTCTCCCTACTTTCAATGCCCTCCGCTCGGACGGTGGTATCGGAAGTGCGATCGCTTCGGAGTACTTTCGTGCGATACGCGAAGCGTCGCGCTTCGCGTATCGCAACGTTACATTTTTAAAGTCTGCTACCAGTGGTTTAATCCAGGGTAGGCCATCGGGAGTCTACCTCCAGATTAACCAGGTCAGGGCATTTTTGCAACAGACACCCAAAAAAATCCTGGGAGTTGATTATGATGGCACAATATAGGGTGGTAGAGTAGACTCAGATGGTAATGAGGGCTAGTAACGATATGACACATTTTGGTATCCTTTGTCCAGCAGCAATTGGTCATCTCAATCCAATGTGTGCCTTGGGTAGAGAATTAAAACGGCGCGGACATCAGGTCACGCTATTCGGGATTATCGATATCCAATCAAAGATAATGAACTCTCAGTTGGACTTTTGCGCGATCGGTGTTGCTGAGTTTCCAGCGGGAAAACTGGAGCAAATATATAAACAGTTAGGAGGAATGAGTGGAATAGCAGGATTGAAGTTTACAATAAGTTGGCTTCAGCAGGAAACAGCTATGCTTTTAAAGGAAGCGCCAGAAGCACTGAAAAATGCGGGAGTGGAGGCTTTACTGGTAGATCAAGTAACTACAGCGGGGGGAACCATTGCTGATTTTCTCAATATTCCCTTCATTACTATATGTAATGCTTTATTATTGAATCAAGAGCCTGGAATTCCACCATACTTTACAAGCTGGAATTACTACAACACATGGTGGGCACGTTGGCGCAATCAAATAGGGAACGCCTTGCTCGAAAGACTTGTACTCCCGATCAGGGTAACAGTCAGACAGCAGCGCTATCAATGGAACAAACCTATCTATTCTAATCGCGACGATGCTGATTCCAAATTGGCTCAGATATGTCAGCTACCAATAGAGTTTGATTTTCCACGAGTTAATTTGCCCCAGTGTTTTCATTATACAGGGCCGTTACAAGATCCATCAGGGTTAGAACCTGTTTCCCCCTCCATTATCTCTTTTCCGTTTGAAAAGTTGACAGGAACCCCGCTGATTTATGCTTCTCTGGGGACTTTACAAAATCGCAAATGGGAAATTTTTCAGACAATTGCTGCCGCTTGCGTGGGGTTAGACGCGCAACTAGCGATCTCGCTTGGGAACCCAAACAGCCTAGAATCTCCCTCTAATCTACCTGGTGAGCCTATAGTAGTGAACTATGCACCTCACCAGCAATTAATTAATAGAGCCAGTCTCATCATCACTCATGCAGGGATGAATACTGTGCTAGGAGCATTGAGTAGTGGAGTGCCTCTGGTAGCTATTCCAATTACGAACGAACAGTCAGGAATAGCCGCTCGTCTAGCAAGAACCGGAGCGGGGAAAGTAATACCTCTGAAACGCTTGAATCCTTCTAGGCTTCGCGCTATGATAGAAGACATACTAACCTCAGATTCTTGCAAAAAGAATGCATCCAGGCTACAAGAGGCGATTCATCGCGCTGGCGGGGTGAGTCGTGCTGCTGATATTGTAGAACAGGCGGTTTTTACGGGTAAACCAGTCTTGACTAACGCCAATGGTTAAGGAAACTATTTGAACGTCTGCGGGTGGCATGGGTGCTGCTGATTCTTCTGGCTACGGCTGCCATGAATATGGTTGATCGCTACCTGACAATAAGATTAATGTTTGCTTAAGGAGGAGACATGGTTTCAAATGTAATCTTGATAGACGACGATAAAGAAGACGGGATTCCCCTGTACTCGCCTTTTACCGGCATACCATATTTTTATGAAGATGGTCCCGATTTTGATCCAGATGGCAGACACAGAGATCCTTCTCTTGTATTCTGTTACATTGGACAGATAGGAGACTTTCATTTCATCAGACCTGATGCTGAAGAAATCGTTAGTGCAGCATTTTACGATGAGTCTGATGATGAGTCTGACGATGAGTCTAGGGAGGAGCAGTCGTCAGGCAAGAAAGTTGGTAAGCGTAATGGCGATCATGATATGGTCAAGGAGCTTATTAGAATCGCGGAGAGTATCTCCACCCGACTTAAAACCGAAAGAAATTTGAACACTCTGACATTCGTTCAAACGGGTGGCTATAACGGGATGATCGTTAGTTGCTTTGAACAGGGCTATCTGTCCGATGGGGAATGGTGTCCGCTTAGGTGCAAATGACATCGATACCTGGTACTTCTGGATGTGTTATATAGGAGAATTGGGCAGTATAATCATCGGAGCAGAAGGCCGAACTCACTAGATGATAGCGTACTATCTGGACTTTAGACGATCTAGTATTGTCGTACAGCCATTAGTGGGGATCGCGCAGTCCCTACTATCGGAATTTTCAGCAACGATAATAGCCTTACCCCAAAAGTACGATAGCTACGGGATGAAAGTAGCGTGGTGGGAGAGGCAGCAGGAAGGCGAAACAGGAAGACACGGAGCCAATACAGCTGGAGTTGCCGGGGTTGGAGTAGGGTTAGTGGGCGATTTGGTGTGCCGCCCTTGGGATTCACCGTCCATCTGGTCGCTGTGGTTTCCCTTTTGACCCACCACAGCGGCAAAATGGGAAACCTGAGAAAAGTGCCAGAAAAGTGATTAATCGCTAGATCGATGAGGTGCTGAAGGTGTGTGAGGCGGGTTGAGCCATCTGGCTCTTCAAAAATTTTCTATGTGAATTTTTTCATACTGGATTTACTTGGGGGGGTAGGTAATTCTAGTAATACCCACTTGAATTTAGTTTTCCTCAAGTGGCTCAAAATAATGAATACCAAAACTTTTCTGACTATTCTTGTCAAAAGTCTTAGTGACCCTATTAGCGTTAGAGTCATCAGCGTTTCTTTAGCTATTGCACTTATTCTTGTACCTACGAGTGTCTTTTGTGCTGTATTGTTTAATTTTGAGGGGAGGCTCAAAATCCATGCAGGGGCTAACGGTATCGATATAACCGTAGATCGTACCCACAAACATTAAGGTATCGCTGCTCGAAGTTCCTTGTTGTCTTTACTTTCCAGCCGAAGCGTGCAGCAGCCACGCCCAATTACCGAGGGTGTTTCCCACCGCAAGTCAGTCAGAGGATTAGGCGATCGCGTTCAGTCTTTTGGCGACTTGGGGGGCGAAGCCTAACGCCTACGACAGCGTGCATGACCGGCTGGCGGCTGCTTCCCCATCGCCTTGGTGGAATTAAGTGGAATTAATCTACATGGAAACTGGATGCCCAGATAGTTTAGGTTATGTGTACTGCTAAAAAATCACCAATTCCTTTTATCATTCCTTCGACATCAGAACGGGTAAACTTTTCAAATTCACCGTGAGCAGCCTTGTTTCGTATATCTGCCCAAGCTCTAAGCTGTTTTGCTTTTAGTTCATTAAAAACACCTACTTTTTTCAAGTCATCAATTAGAGGATTTAGTGTTTTTAATTCTCCCTTGCTATTAACTGTCGGTATAGGTGGTGTATGATTGTCACAGAGCGTTCGCAGTGATTTTTCTAAAACTGCTCCTGCCAATACCGCTGCTGGTACATGGTCGTACTTGCCAGATTGCCTCTCTTTTAGTAATCGCTCTGCTTGTCCCATGTAGTCTGCTGATATTTCAGCCTCAATCTGGAGTAGCAAGTTTCCTAGAAACCCCTTTTCAAAGTCTTCTTTTAAAGCTTTTAGTGTTGAAACAATGGTATACATACGGTAATAATTATCTCCTGTGCGATAATTAATTCCTATCAACTTTAAATATTTTAAA
>Ga0136638_10000119_pt1 | contig 13868 bp, 12 predicted proteins | sample AntDrymUQ8582206_2_FD_104671 | JGI IMG/M metagenome (GOLD analysis project Ga0136638, IMG submission 104671) | Polar desert sand microbial communities from Dry Valleys, Antarctica - metaG UQ858 (22.06) | ecosystem: Environmental > Terrestrial > Soil > Desert | place: Antarctica: Dry Valley...
ACGTGGAGACGTGGAAGGCGCTCGAGGAGGTCCACGCCGACGGGCGCGCGCGGGCGATCGGAGTCTCGAACTTCCAGATTCCGCACCTCTACGCGCTGCTCGAGCAGAGCGAGACTGTGCCGGCGGTCAACCAGATCGAGCTGCACCCCGGTTTCTCGCAGCCCGAGCTGCGCGAGTTCCACGCCCAGCATGGGATCGCCACGGAGGGTTGGAGCCCGCTCGCCCAGGGCGGCGGTGACCGTCTCGACGGCACGCGCAACCTCGACGACGAGCGCATCACCGCCATCGCCGACGCTCACGGCCGCACCGCGGCCCAGGTCACCCTGCGCTGGCACCTGCAGCTCGGGAACATCGTGATCCCGAAGTCGGTGACGCCCGAGCGGATCGAGGAGAACATCGCCGTCACGGACTTCGAGCTGACCGAGGCCGAGATGGAGCAGATCGGCCGCCTCGACGACGAGGGCGGGCGGATCGGACCGGACCCGGACAGCTTCGGCGGCTGAGGGCGAGCACGGCGCACTACCGGGTGGCGTGGCGGACGGATCGACGCGGGCCCTACGAGCCCTCGAGCGACAGCTGCGACTCCCGTTGCGCGCCGCCGCTCTCCTCACGCACGCGCACCCGCCCGTCGAACACGGCCGGGTCGAGGAAGGCCCGCATCAGCTTCTCGTGGGCACGGTGGCGCAGCGCCTGGGCCTCGTGGCGCACGGCGCGCGCGTAGTCGCCCGGGGCGCTCGGGCGCTCCTCGTGCAGGCGGCGGGCGAGCACCTGCTCGGCCGCCCAGCCGTAGACGGCGTTGGCGGCGACCTCGACCTCGAGCATCCGGTAGGGCAGGTACTCGCGCAGCCGGCGCTTGCCGATCCCCGCCCGCCGCGCGGCGCGCTCGAGCGCGCGGAACTCCGGACGGCCCTCGTAGACGGTCACCACGCCGCTCTCGGGGTCGAACTCGGCCTCGACCTGGGCGTCCTCGTCCTTGCGGGCGATCTCGCGCACCCAGCCGCTGGCGTGGTGGCGGACGATCGCGACCTCGAGGTCGGCGGTGTGCTCGCCCGCCTCGGCGAGCACGGTCAACCGCGCGCCGGGCTCGACCGACACGCGCGCCCGCACGTCGACGGCGACCCGCGCGTAGCCGCGCTTCCCAGGCTCCGGAACGGCCTGCGGCGTCGCGCGCAGCCACAGTCCCGGGTCGCCGGCGAGCGTGACCGCCGTGCCGGGCGCGATCCGCTCGGGGTCGATCAGCAGCGACGTTCCGCGCATCTCGCCGGGGTGCAGGCGGATCGGCGAGCTCTTGAAGCGCAGCGCGAGGCTGGCGGGCTCGTGGTCCGGTGGCTCGCCGGGCGGTGCGGGCTCGGGCAGGCGTTGCGCGTCGCCCGGGGCGGCCTCGGGGCCGGACCCGGCCGGAGGGAGATCACTCACCGCGCCGCCGCGCGCGAACGCCGCTCGGCCGGGCGCCTCGAACGCGGCCCGCAGCGCGTCGTTGAGCGCCCGCAGGCCCTGCTGGTCGCGCGCCTTGACGGCCTTCCCCGGCGCGACCATGTGCGCGCCCTCACGGCGCTCCTCGTCGGCGACGATCGGGCGCAGGACGCGGTCGATCGCCTGATAGAGGCTGCTTACGATCGGGTGGTGCTCGTTGAGGCCGCCGCGATCGACGCGCACCACGACCTGCGGACGCGGTGACTCCAGCGCGCGGCGCTGCAGCGTTCCCAGCGCCTCGCAGCGCACCTCCCCGTAGAGCCGCCGCGTTCCGGGACGGCCCTCGTGCCCGGCCAGCGTCGCCTCGTGCGCCGCGCGCCCGGAGCGCACGACCAGGCCGCCCGGTCGCCCCGCGCGCGAAGGCCCGAGCGTGAACGGCTCGGCGGCGCGCCGGACGACGATCCGCGCCGCCACGCCGGGCGCCACCTCGACCTCGTCGTCGAACAGCACCGGCCGCTCGGGGTCGGGCTCGGGGGATGGGTAGGTGACCAGGCCGGCGGGCTCGCCGGGCAGCGCCAGCCACAGCTCGCGCCGCGGGTCCTCGAGCACGGGGCGCAGCTGGACCAGCCGGGCGACGAGCGCGCGCAGGCGGCCCGGCTGGGGGAGCCGCGGACCGGCGAGCGGGACCGTCACGCGCGTGCCGCTGGACTCCAGGCCGAGCCGGGCGCGCGCGGCGGGGCTCGCCGCCTCGTCGCGTACGTGCGCGTAGGCGTAGGGGTCGTCGCCGGCGCTCGGCAGGAACCAGCTCTCCACGATTCGGCCGTCGCGCACGCCCTCGATCCGCCCGCCGCCCTGCGCGAGCCAGACGTCGCGCAGGCCGCGCCCGAACAGGCCGCGCTGGTCGGCCTGGCCGGGCGCGGCGCCGAGCGCGCCGAGCCGGCGGTCGATCAGGTCGACATCGACGCCCTCGCCGTCGTCGGTACAGCTGAGCTCGTGCTTCCAATCGAGCAGCGCCGGCAGGCCTGTCCCCGCGAGACCTTCGCGCCAGCGCGTCAGGAGGTTCCGATCGGGCGGGCCGAATGCCAGCTCGATGCGGCCGTGCTCGCGTCCACTCGCGGCGATCGCCGCGTCGGCGTTGGTGACCAGCTCGGGCACGATCTGCACGAGGTCGATCCCGCCCTGGGCGAAGTTCTCGCGGAAGTAGCGCCCGCGCACGCGACCGGGTCGCAGGGCGGCGGGCGAGAGGGTCATGGGCCGAGGATAGGTGCGCGGCCGGAGTGCGCGAGCGGCCGGAGTGCGCGAGCGGCCGTCGAGCTCGTGCTCCTCCAACCCGAGGCGCGGGTTCGGCGCTATGCGTCGATCCGGGGGCGAGTAACGCGTCCTCGTGCCTTGAGAGGGCGTGAAGTCAGAGCCGAAGGAGGTCTACGATGACCGTCATGCCGGTTGCGGAGCGCATGACCGCGGAGCAGTACCTGGCGCTGGGGGAGCCGCCGGAGGGACGGCGGCGGACCGAGCTGATCGACGGTGAAGTCGTCGTGAGCGAGGCGCTGCCTCTCCACAGCTATGTCGTGAGCGACGTCAGATTCGCGCTCGAAGCGTGGACGCGCGCGCAGTCAGGCCGCGGTCGGGTGATGGACCCGCTCGACGTGCAGCTCGACGACCACAACGTCTGCGTCCCTGATGTCCTCTGGTACGCGGAGGGTCGCGCGCCCGCTCGGGATGCGGGACGGCCATCGCCCATGCCCGACCTCGCCGTCGAGGTGCGCTCGCCCTCCACCTGGCGCTACGACATCGGCGCGAAGAAGGCCGGCTACGAGGCGCACGGCCTGCCCGAGCTGTGGCTCGTCGACACGGCGGCTGAGGAGGTGTTGGTCTTCCGCCGATCGAGCGCGGGTTCGGCCGCGTTCGACGTCGCGCTCGAGCTCGAGCGCGACGACCGGCTCGAGAGCCCGCTGCTCCAAGGCTTCGCCCTCGTTCTCGCCGAGCTCTTCCCACGCGGGTAGCGCAGCCCCGCTGGAGCTACCGGAGTGCGGTGAGTGCCGTGGACGGGAAGGGGCGCATCATTCCGCCTGAGCATGCCCTCGGGGTCGTTCGTGGAGAGGGCTCTGGGGCTGGAGTAGGTGTGAAAGACGCGGTCGCCGTCGCGCAGGAAGCAGCTGGTGCCGGGCTGCTCGCTCGGCTGCTCGCCTGCGAAGTAGTACGCCGTGCCCGCCTGCTCGTGGTCCTCCGGGGTGCGGTAGTTGTATTCGACGGGCGTGACCGACTCGTCCATCGTGACGTGGAAGTCGTAGTTGAAGTCGCTGCCGAAGGACGAGTACCACGGGAACGTCCAGCCCTGGCGGGCTTTGTAGTCCTCGATCTTGGCCAGCGGCGCGCGCGAGACGTAGGTGAACGAGGTGTCGCGGGCGTGCAGGTGGTCGAGCAGCCCTTGGAGACCTCGTCGGCACCGGCCGAGCAGCTCGAGCAGCCGTCGGTCCAGCTCGGGTCGAACATGAAGTGGCCGACGATGAGCTGCGAGCGGCCCTCGAAGAGGTCGAGCAGGCCGGCGTTTACGCTCGCGCCCTCGAACACGTACTGCTTGTCGACCTCGACCATCGGCAACTCACGCCGCCTCGTGCTCAGCGCGTCGCGCGCGCGGGTCATCTCCTTCTCCTCGGCGAGCACCCTGGCCGTCTGCGAGCAGACCCTCGGTGCGATCGGTCGAGAGCGTCGCGAGCACGGCGAGGCCGATCGCCCCGCCGACCTGGACGGTCGAGTTGATCAGGCCCGACGCGAGCCCGGCGTCGCTCGGGGTGGCACCCGACATCGACATGGTCATCAGCGACGAGGGACCGCCCGGCGACGGCCCCGGCGCGCGCGAGCGCCGGTAAGCTCGCGCGCTGTGTGCGCGTCTCTAAGGCGCCGGCCGTGAAGGCGGGGGCTGGCGGGCATCCCGCCCGCGGGCGGCGGCTTCGGTTGCACCTGCCAGGCCGCCCGCGGTGGCGGCTGCCGGCATCGCGCGAGGCCCGCCTCGCGCTCATCGGGCTTGCGGCGCTGCTGGTGGCCGGAGCACTCTTGCGGCTGCTCTTCACCGTCGCGTGGAGGCCGGCGTTCATGGGCTGGCCCGACGCCGCCAGCTACATGGACGTCTCCCAGGGCGAGCTGTTCTCCAGCACGCTGCGCCCCGCGGGCTATCCGCTGTTGCTGAAGGGGCTGTACGCGCTCGCCCCGACCCTGTCGCTGGTCGTCTTCGTGCACCACATGCTCGGGCTCGCGAGCGCCGCTCTGCTCTACCTGGCGGTCGCCCGGTCCGGGGCGCCCCGCCTGCTGGGCCTGGTCCCGGCAGCGATCCTGGCCCTCGGGGGAGACTTCATGTTCCTCGAGCACTCGCCGATCAGCGAGTCGCCGTTCATCTTCCTCGTGGCGGCAGCGCTCTATGCGGGTATCCGGGCCCAGGAGGGTAAGAGCCTTCGCTGGGCGGCGCTCTGTGGCCTGGCGCTTGCGCTGGCGGCGAGCGTTCGCGTTGTCGGCGGGCCGTTGCTGGTGGTCGTCGGCCTGTGGGCGCTCGGCGGCAGCGGCCTGGCGTTTCGACGGCGGCTCTGCGTCCTCGCCGTCGGGACGGCCGGCGCCGCAGCCGTGCTGGTCCCCTACTACGTGGCCGAGTACGCCGCGGTCGGGGACACCGGGCTCAGCCGCAACGGCGTCTGGAACGTCTACGGTCGCGTCGCGCCGTTCGCCGACTGCTCGAAGTTCACGCCTCCGCCGGGCACCGAGCGGCTCTGCGAGTCGACATCCCGCCCGCGCCGGCCGTTCACCTACCAGTACACGTTCAACTGGTACTACTCGCCGGCGGTGCGCTACTTCGGCAACCCGCACTCGGCGACGCCCGAGCAGACGGGTCAGGTCGCGGCCTTCGCCCGGGCGGTGATCGTGGGCCAGCCGTTGACTACGCGGAGGAGGTGGGTGCCGGACTGCTCCGCTACGTCGCCCCGGAGTCCTTTCGCGGCTACGGCGGTGGACCCAGCTATGACGACCTCGTGCACGGGCCGATCCTCTTCAACCGCCTCTTCCGCAGGCAGGGGCTCGGCGTGGCGAGAGAGCACGGCTACACCGACGCCGGCGGCTTCGGCGTCGACCACGGGCTGCTCGACGCGCTTCGCGCCTACGAGTCCGCAACGAGGATCCAGGGAGCGCTGTTCGTCCTGATCGCGCTGCTTTCGTTGGCCGCGCCGTTGCTCACCGCCGGCCGGGCGCGCTCGGCGGCACTGTTGTTCGCACTCGTGGGGTGGACGCTGTCCGTGGTGCCGGTCGCGACGGTGGAGTTCAGCGTGCGCACGGGCCTGCCGGGCTTCGGAGCGCTCGGCGCCGCAGCCGCGCTGGGCGGGTGGGCGCGGTGACGGCCGTCCGCCGCCGCCGCGACCGCTCGGATTCACGCGGGCGGCTCGCCGAGGCGTCTTGACGGCCGGTCGGAGATCACCCCGATCAGCCCCGGCTCTCAGCCTGGATCCACCGATCTCGCCGCCGGATCGCCGCCGGATCGGCCGACGCCGATCCATCCACCGATTCCGGTGGATCCAAGCTCAGCAGGTGGGGGCGGTGAGCACGTCGGACCGCCCGTCCTGGCCCAGGACGATGTCCCCGTCCTTGCCTGCTTCGGCCTCGGTGCACGGCGGGACGACGATCGTGGAGGCGCTCGCGCCGTCGAGCAGGATCAGCTGGGACTCGGCGACGACCCCGTCGACCATGATCTTGCCGTACTGGTCCTGGATCACGCGCTCGGTGCCGGGCACGACGAACGCGGCCGAGGGGAAATCGCCCGGCACATCCGTCGCTCCGGTGCTCGGCTGGCAGTGGGGCACGAGCAGGGTGCGAAAGCCGGGCCCGCGCGGGAGCTCGACCAGCGTCGCGCCGGGGGGCGCCTCGCCCTCGGCGCCGCGTGCCGTTGCGCTCACCGGCGTGTTGCAGGGCGCGACCAGGACGGGGTGGTCCTGGTTTGCGGGCAGCACCACGGCGCGCGCGCTCTCGGGCGGGCTCACGGGCGCGGGGCTCGCCTGCTTGCCGCTGCTCGCGAAGGCTCCGATCGCCAGCAGCAGCACGACCAGTGCGCCGCCGGTGACCCACGGCACTCTATTTCGCACCATGATCGCTGCCTAGCTGCTGCTGCTCGTCATTTGCACCTCGCAGGGCGGCGCGGTGACGGATGTCTTGCCGCGGGCTGCCGGGACCACCGTGTTGGCGCCGCCCGAGGGCCCGCCCGAGCTGCTGCTCGTCAGCACCAGGCACGGCGGTACGATGAGCTTCGACAGGTTGGCGTTCTCGGGCAGGATCAGCTGGAGGGGTGGGGGGCTCTTCGTGCTCGCGCCGGAGCCGGAGCCGCCGGGACCGAGCAGGATCGTGGTCGACTTGCCCTCGCTTTTCGCACCCTGCAGGCAGGGTTGGATCGCGACGGTCTGTTCGAGTGCGCTCGCCGACACGACGACCTGGTTCGAGCCGGGCGGGGTCTGAGTCGTCTCCTGCTCCGACCTCGCGAGGCCGCACGGCGGGACCACGATGGTCAAGTCGTCGCTCTGCTTGGGGATGACTACGGTGCGCACCCCGGGCGCCATTGTCGCCATCGTCACGGGGTCGGGCGGTGGCGGGGCCGGGGAACTGGACCCCCCGCCGCCGCATGCGCTCAGACCGCCCGCGAGCGCTGCCGCGAAACCGATCGACACCGTCGACCTGAGCAGTCCCCTGCGTGCCACCGCATCCCTCCACTCGCTCTGGGGCGGACCGCCCCGGGCGCCTGCCGCGTCCCTGTGCGCGGCCGACCCGCGGAAGGTAACACGGCGGGGGCGAAGACACCGTTCTCGCCTCGACACTGCGCTGGTATCGCCTGACCGTCGGCGCGGTGGAGGCGATGACCGCCGGCAGCGACGCGCAAGCCGTCCGCGGCTCGCGCAGCCGGGGCGAAAAGCTCGCGCCCGCGCCTTGACGGAGTGTGAGCGACCGCCTCGAGGAGGACTACGATGACCGTCATGCCCGTTGCCGAGCGCATGACCGCGCAGCAGTACCTGGCCCTGGGAGAGCCGCCGGACGGGGGTCCGCGAACCGAGCTGATCGACGCTGAGGTCGTCGTGAGCGAGCCGTTGCCCCTGCACACCTACGTCAGGGACGACGTGGCGTTCGCGCTTGAGAACTGGTCACGGGCTGCGTCCGGCCGCGGTCGCGCGATGAGCCCGCTCGACGTCCAGCTCGACGAGCGCAACGTCTTCGTTCCCGACATCCTCTGGTACGCAGAGGGACGCGCGCCGGCCCGAGACGCAGGGCGGCCGTCGCCGATGCCCGATCTGGCGGTCGAGGTGCGCTCGCCCTCGAGGTGGCGCTACGACATCGGAGCGAAGAAGGCCGGCTACGAGGCTTACGGGCTGGCCGAGCTGTGGCTGGTGGACACCGCCGCCGAGGCGGTGCTCGTCTTCCGCCGCTCGAACCCGAGCGCGCCCGTGTTCGACGTCGCGCTCGAGCTCGAGCGCGACGACGAGCTTCGGAGCCCGCTGCTCCCAGGCTTCGCGCTTACCGTGGCGAAGCTCTTCCCGGGCGAGTAGCGGTCGAGCGCCGCCGGCTCTCCCCGCGCACCGGCGTCCTAGGCCGGGCTGTCGCCGAGTGCCCCCTCGAGCTCCAGCAGCAGCCGCTTGCGCTCCACACCGCCGCCGTAGCCCGTCAGCGACCCGCCGGTGCCGATCACCCGGTGGCACGGGACGATCACCGAGATCGGGTTGCGCGCGTTCGCCGCACCGACCGCGCGCACCGCCGTCGGGCGCCCGACCCGCTCGGCGAGCTCGCCGTAGCTGGCGGTCTCGCCGTGCGGGATCTCGCGCAGCGCGTTCCAGACCTGGCGCTGGAACGGCGTTCCCGCCCGCTCGTCGAGAGCCAGGTCGAACTCCCTGCGCTCGCCCGCGAAGTACGCGCCCAGCTGCGCCTCGACGGCGGCGAACGCGGCGGGCGAGTGCTCCGCAGCCGATGCGGGCTCGACCGGGCGGCGCCCCTCCTGCATGTGGAGCCCGGTCAGCGTCTCGCCGTCGCCGGTGAGCAGCAGCTCGCCGAGCGGGCTGTCGATGGTGGTGTAGATCATGATCCCTCCGTTGCCGTCGTCCGTAGCCTCAACGACCAGTGCGCGGCGGCTGTGAGTTCGCCCCCACCCGATCTGCTGACACTTCGTAAGTGACGTTTGGCCGCACACCTGCGTTCTGGATCGCCGCGGCGACCCTCAGTACGCTGCTGTTCGCCTCCAGCGCGCCGTCGCCGCTCTACGTCGTCTACCAGGCGCAGTTCGGCTTCTCGGCGATCACCCTGACGGCCGTCTTCGCCGTCTACGCGCTTGCGCTGCTCGCCGCGCTGCTCACGCTCGGCTCGATCTCCGACCATCTCGGCCGCCGGCCGGTGCTGCTCGGCGCACTGCTGGTCGAGATCGCCGCGATGGTCGTCTTCGCGGAGGCGAGCGGGGTCGGCGCGCTGGTCACCGCGCGCGTGTTGCAGGGCCTTGCCACCGGCGTGGCGATGGGCGCGCTGAGCGCCGCCCTGCTCGACCTCGAGCCCGACTCGCGCCCCGACCTCGGCCCGCTCATGGGCGTCGTCGCGCCGCTCTCGGGCCTCGCGCTCGGCGCGCTCGCGACCGGGCTGCTGGTCGATCACGGCCCCGCCCCGCGGGCGCTCGTCTTCTGGCTGCTGCTGGCGGCGTTCGCCGCCGCCTGGCTCGCGGCGCTCGCGATACCCGAGACGGTGCGTCCCGACGGGCGCTGGCGCAGCTCGCTGCGCCCGCGCCTCGGCGTCCCGTCTGCGATGCGCACCGCTTTCACCTCGGCGCTGCCGTGCCTGGCGGCGACCTGGGCGCTCGGCGGGCTGATCCTCTCCCTCGGCCCGTCGCTGACGACGAGCGTCTTCGGCTACGACAGCCACCTCGCCGGCGGCCTGCCGATCTTCATGATGGCCGGTGTCAGCGCGGCGATGACCGCCCTCCTGCGCAACGTTCCCGCACGCGCGACCGCCCAGGGTGGACTTGCGGCTCTGATCGCGGGGATCGCGCTCGCGCTTGCCGCCCTGGTCGCGAGCTCGGGAGCGCTGTTCGTCGCCGCCGCGGCGATCTGCGGCCTCGGCTTCGGCCCGGCGTTCGGCGGCATCTTCCGCGTGCTGGCGACGCTCGCGCCGGAGGACCGCAAGGCGGAGGTCGTCTCCACGGTGCTCGCGGTCGCCTACCTGGCCTTCAGCGTGCCGGCGGTGCTCGCGGGCGTGGGGGTCGAGGCCGTGGGCCTGCGCGCGACCGCCGAGATCTACGGCGTGACGCTGATCGCCATCGCCGGCGTCGCGCTGGTGCTCAGCGGGCGGATCGAGGAGCGCGCGGGGACCGAGGCGCTCGTCGAGGCCTGAGGCGGTTCGAGCCTCGGCTCGGCTCGGGTCGGCCGAGCTCGGAGGCGGCGCCGGTGCTCGCGCGTGAGCTGCCACACCACTCGGCCCAGACGGGTGCCGGGCCCGGTCGGCTCCACCGCCTTTGAGCCCAGGACCCTCGCAAGAGCGCCAATCGTGACGACCTCGTCACGGGCCCGCGACAACGCTGCGACGAAGCGGCAGCTGCCCCTGGCGCGCCACCGGCCTGGCGCCTACAAGTGCTGCATGCGATACGTGCGGCGGGAAAGCGGGCAGGCGATCACCGAGTACGTCGCGGTCGTGCTCGTCGTGGCGATGTCGATGCTCGCGCTGTCGAGCGTCGACCTCGGCCCGCAGGTTTCCGATGCGCTCGCGAGCTCCGTCTGCGAGGTCGTGGGCCTGGCATCGTGCCGCGAGGAGGGCGACTCCTCGCCGCTGGATGACCTGCCCGACCCCGAGCTGAGCCCGGCACAGCGCGCGCTGCTGCTCGGAGACCCCGCTGACGCGCAGAGCGTGCTCAGCTCGCTCAGCCCCGGTGAGCGCGAGTGGCTTCAGCGCAACGACCCCGACGCGAGCGCGGCGGCCGCCCGCGCGCAGGAGTGGGGCCGCAGGCGCGAGACCGTCGACCGCCACGTCGGCGGCGACCTCGACGACTTCCTCGCCTATCGCGAATCCCCCGAGCACGACCCGGACCTCGACTACACCAACAACGGGTGCTCGGCGCCGCTGATCGGCAGCTCGGGCATCTCGTGGAACTTCCTTCAAGCCTGCGTGCGCCACGACTTCGGCTATCGCAACTACAAGCGGCTCGGGCTCTTCGACGAGCGCCGCGCAGCCGTCGATCGTGTCTTCCTCGACGACATGCGCGACCACTGCGCGAGCCGCAGCCTGCCGCTGCGCCCGACGTGCTACCAGCGGGCGGTGCAGTTCTACGGGGCGGTGCGGGCGTTCGGCGGGTGAGCGTTGCGATCCCGACGACCCGCCGGCGCAGTAGAGTTGACCTACGATCCTTGAGGAGTCGAAAGGCGGATCCGCGGCATGGCCAGGACAGTGCGCGAGCAGCAGGATAAGCGGCGCGAGGAGAAGCTCAAGCAGGTGCAGGAGCAGGTCGATGATGGGTCGCTCGTGATCCGCAAGATGACCCCGACCGAGCGCAAGGACAACCCCGCGCGCGAGCCGCGCGAGAAGAAGAAGAAGCGGTAAGGGCCCGACCTCGACGATCGAAGACGAGCCGGCACAGCCGGAAGGGGGCAGTTCGTTGAGCGGGCGAGCACGAGGGATCCTGGAGTCGGTCAGCTACGGCGCCGAGGGCGTGAGAGTGCTCGCCAAGGCGGGCATCGTGCGCCCGGTGCGCCCTGACAAGCTGGCGCGCGTCGGGGTGACCCTGACCCGCTGGGGCCGGGGCCCGGCAGCGGGGTTCATCTCCGGCGCCGAGATCGCGCCGCACGCGCGCGCGATCGTCGACGACCTCGGCACGCTGACCTTCGACGAAGTCAACTGCGCCACCAACGCGCTGGCGCACGGGCTCTCCGACGCCGGGGTCAACGAGGGCGACGGCGTGGCGATCATGTGCCGCAACCATCGCTGGTTCGTCGAGGCGACCGTCGCCGTGGCGAAGATCGGCGCCAACGCGCTGTACCTGAACACGGCCTTCGCGGGCCCGCAGCTGACCGAGGTCGTCAAGCGCGAGAAGCCGGCCGCGATCGTCTACGACCACGAGTTCTCGGAACTGCTGCAGCAGGCCGGACGGCGCCGCAAGCGCTTCGTCGCCTGGCATGACGCCGGCGACGAACCGGCCGATCCCACGCTCGACTCGCTGATCGCGGCCGGGCCGACCGACCGCCCGGTCGCGCCCGGCCGCATCGGGCGGGCGATCATCCTCACCTCGGGCACGACGGGCACCCCGAAGGGCGCGGACCGCGCTTCGCCCGAGTCGCTGGACCCGGCGGTCTCGTTCCTCTCGAAGATCCCGCTGCGCCAGGGCCAGGTCTCGCACATCGCCGCGCCGCTGTTCCACTCCTGGGGCTTCGCGCACTTCACGATCGGCCTGCTGCTGCAGACCACGCTGGTGCTCACGCGGGCGTTCGATCCCGAGCAGTGCCTGGCACAGATCGAGCGATCGCGTGCGGAGTCACTGGCGGTCGTGCCCGTGATGATGCAGCGGATCCTCGAGTTGCCCGCGGAGACCCGGCGCGGGTACGACGTCTCGTCGCTGCGCGTGACCGCGGTCAGCGGCTCTGCGCTGCCGGGCGACCTGTCCTCGAACTGGATGGACGAGTTCGGGGAGAACCTCTACAACCTCTACGGCTCGACTGAGGTCGCGTGGGCGTCGATCGCCACGCCCGCCGACATGCGGGCCGCGCCGGGCACCGCGGGCCGGCCGCCGCGTGGGACGACGCTCAAGCTCTATGGCGAGCACGGGGTCGAGGTGCCCGCCGGGCAGACGGGGCGCATCTTCGTCGCCAACACGATGCTGTTCGAGGGCTACACGGGCGGCGGGAGCAAGGAGGCGATCGACGGGATGATGGCCACCGGTGACGTCGGCCACCTCGACGACGCGGGCCGGCTGTTCGTCGAGGGCCGCGACGACGACATGATCGTCTCGGGCGGCGAGAACCTGTTCCCGCAGGAGGTGGAGGACCTGATCGCCCGCCGCGAAGACGTCGCCGAGGTCGCCTGCATCGGCGTCGAGGACGAGAAGTTCGGTCAGCGCCTGCGGGCGTTCGTCGTGCCCGGCGGGGGCGAGCAGCCGACCGAGGATGAGATCAAGGGCCACGTCAAGCAGAACCTCGCCAACTTCAAGGCCCCGCGCGAGGTGTGGTTCCTGGACGAGCTGCCGCGCAACGCGACCGGCAAGGTCCTCAAGCGCGAGCTCAAGCAGATGGAGGAGGAGCCGAGCGCCTGAGGGCCGCGCTGCGAGGACCCGGCGGAGCTCAGGAGGGCACCAGGTCGCGCTCGGGCACGATCCCGAAGCGGTGCGCTGAGGCGGCCAGATCGGGGCTCAATGCCCAGCGGTCGGGACGCTCCTCGCCCTCGTGACCGGGCGCGGCGCCCTTGAGCGTCATCGAGCCCGTGTTGTCCCCGATCGCGCGGATCTCCGCGATGTCGGCCTCGCTGAGCACCGGCGCCCGCGGCGTGGCCGCGAGCTCGACACGCCGCTCCTCGACCGGGCTGGCCCCCGCCGTGGCCTCCTGGATCAACGTCGGCACCGTGCAGCGCACGGCGTCGTGGGCGAGGTTCCAGGCGCACGCGAGCTGCAGCGGCGTCAAACCGTGCCGATCGGCGATCGGGCGCAGGCGTTCGATGCGCTCGAGGCCCCGCTCGACCCAGCCCTCGGGGCGGAAGCGCCGGTGATCGCCGCTGGCGAAGCTGTGGCCCGCAGGCAGATCGCCCCAGAGCAGCCCGCCGTAGTCCACGACGCGCGTGAACAGCCGCACGCCCTGGGCGGCCGCGGCCGGGAGGACGAGCTCGCCCGGCCACGGTTCGAGCGGGCCGAGGATGATCATCGCCCAGTCGATGTGCCCGCCGAAGCGCTCGAGGCAGTCGATCAGGTCGAGCGTGAAGCCGTTGGCCGGGCCCGGAGCCACGCCGAGCGCGTCCGTCAGCCCCGCCTCGCGCAGCGCGGCCATCCCGTCCCAGACGGCCTCGCTGGTGTAGCCCGTACGGTCGGGGTTGTGCAACATCAGGACGTCGAAGCGATCGAGGCCGCAACGCTGGAGTGAGCTTTCGGTGGCCTCGCGCAGGTAGGAGGCGTAGCCCTCGGGTCCGCGCAGGGAGGGATCGGTGAAGCGCGGGAAGCCGCGCGGACCGTCGCGCTGTCCGGAGTAGAAGTCGTGGCCGACCGAGCCCACGATGCAGCAGTCCTCGCGCGCGACGCCGGTCAGCGCGCGTCCGAGCAGGAGGTCGGCCTCGCCCTCCCCGTAGACGTCGGCGGTCAAGACGGTGTCGACGTCGGGCCCCGGGCGCAGCAGCGACTCGAGGCGCCGCTCGTCGAGCTGCTCGCCGAAGTGCATGAAGCGCCCTCCGCTCCAGGTCCCGAGGGCGACGTGTCCCGGCTCGCGCACGCGGTCGATGCT
>Ga0136638_10000120_pt1 | contig 13830 bp, 12 predicted proteins | sample AntDrymUQ8582206_2_FD_104671 | JGI IMG/M metagenome (GOLD analysis project Ga0136638, IMG submission 104671) | Polar desert sand microbial communities from Dry Valleys, Antarctica - metaG UQ858 (22.06) | ecosystem: Environmental > Terrestrial > Soil > Desert | place: Antarctica: Dry Valley...
CCCCAGCCGCGTCTCGCCGTGGGCCCGCGGCGTCATGACCCCGTACCTGCTGCTCTCGCGCGCGCCCGCGCGGGTCCACGTCAGCAACGCCTCGACGCTGCTACTCACGCGCCCCGACGGCGAGCCGATCCTCCCGCGCCTGGTCCAGCCGGGCCTGCTAGGGGACCTGCTCCAGGCCTTCGACCAGAGCGTCAAGCTGATCCGCAAGCTCCCACGCGGACCGATCCTGACGGCCGCGCTCGGGCGGGTGCAGCGGTGGATGATCGCCGCGCAGCAGGCCCATGGCGGGTGGTTCGCGGCGCACCCGACCCTGCTCTCGCTGATCGCACTTCGGGTGCTCGGCGCCAACTTCGACGACCCACGCATCGTCCGCGGCCTCGCGTACATGCGCCGCGCGCGTGGCCTCGTCAGCACGCCCTCCGGCCCGAAACTGGCCCAGGGCCTCACCTGCGCCCCGTTGACGACCGTGGCCCGCCTCGTCCGCCTCGCCCTCGCCAGCGGCGACCCGGCCGGCGAAGCCGCGGTGCCATTCTTCCTCGCCGAGGAGATCCGCCACGTCGGCGAGTGGCAGCTTCGCACCAACGCCCCCGCCGGTGGCTGGCCCTGCGAGGCCGGCGCGGACAAGTACGTCGACACCCTGTCGACCTGCGCCGTGCTCGATGCACTGCACGCCCTGCCGAAGTCCTCCCCGCACCAGAGCCAGGTCCGCGCCGCCATGCGTCGCGCCGTCGAGGTGTTGTTCGCCATGCAGGAGCCCGACGGCGGGTTCGCCCGCTTCGAGCGCGGCGAGTCCGAGGTCTTCATGACCCGCTTCCCGCTGCGCGACGCCAGGCTGCTCGCCGCCGGCAACCCGACCGACCTCGCGCGCGTGCGCGTCTCGGCCACGGCCCTGCGTCAGCTCGCGCGCCTCGGCTTCCAGGCCGACGACGACCGCGTCGCGCGTGGCCTGCAATGGTTGTGGCAGCGCGTCACCGTCGACATGGCGGGCTTCGACCTCGCCACGCTCGGTGAGCTCGCGCTGTGCACGGCGGCCCTGTGCCCGCCGACGCACCCGCTGCGCCAGACGATCGAGCGCCAGCTCCGCGGGCGCCAGCGCGAGGACGGCGGCTTCGGCAGCGCGGTCGACACCGCGGTGGCGATGCACGGCCTGATGGCGCTCGAGGGCGCGGCCTGCATCCAGACCCAGCGCGCCGCCCGGCACCTGGTCCAGTTGTTGGACAGCGCCCCGCCCGAACTGGCACAAGCAGAGCTGTCCGAGCGCCTCGGTGGGGCCTGGACGGCCGGCCTGGGGTTGACCCCCACCTGCCAGGACCCGAGCGCCGGCGTCCGCGAGGCCGCACTCGCGCTGACCCTCTTCGCTGAACACGGCGGCCAGATCTGATCCGATCCCACCCGCCGCGACGAACCACTGATCGAGGAAACCCATGACCACAGCGCTCAAGCTCTCGTCCGACCTGCCCGAAGCGTCCCCGGCCAGCCGTTACGACGTCGTGATCATCGGGGCCGGCATCGCCGGCTGTGCGGCAGCCCAGGCGCTCGCGCTCGCCGACCCCTCCGGTCGACGCAGGATCCTGCTCATCGATCGTCACCCCGGATCCTCGCCGCGCTTCGCCGGTGAGTTCATTCATCCCCGCGGCGCGCAGATCCTCGACGACCTTGGTTTTTACGACGCGCTCAAGGCCGCGGGCGCGGTCGATGTCGACGGCTTCACCGTGCTCGAGCGCGCCGACGGCCGCTACGTCGAGCTGCCCTACGACGACATCCCCGAGTACCGCACCCAGGGCCTCGCCTCGCACCACAAGACGCTGGTGAAGACGATGCGCCAGGTCGTCCGCCAGCGCCCGCAGGTCGACCTCTTCGAGGGCTGGGTCATCACCGACCTCGTGCGCTCCGGCGAGCGCGTCGCCGGTGTCGTGCTCACGGGTCCCGGCAATCGTCAGGTCAAGATCCACGCCGACCTCGTCATCGGCGCCGACGGCAAGGCCAGCGCGGTGCGCAAGCTCGCCGGCATCCCGGACCAGCGGCGAACGGTCGGCTTCACCGTCGGCCTCGAGCTACGCAACGCCAAGCTGCCCGCGCCTACGTGGGGCAACATCATCCTCGGCGCGTGGGGTCCGGTGCTCGTGTACCCGATCTCCCGCGAGCCCAACGGGGACCTGCTGTACCGCGTCACGCTCGACCTGCCGGCCAACTTGCCGGCCAAGGGCGCGCGCCTGGCCGAGTTCCTGCTCGAGACCTTCGTGCCGTTCCTCCCGCAACCTCTCGCCGACCAGATCGCCCACGCGATCACCAGCCACAAGGGCCCGTTCGAGATGGCCCCGACCGTCAACCTGCCCGCACCGACCGCCGTGCAGCCCGGCCTCGCGCTGATCGGCGACGCGGGTGGTTGCTCGCACCCGATCACCGCGAGCGGCATGACGATGGGCCTGCGCGACGCCGAGTGTCTCGGTGAAGAGGCCCGTCGCCGCGTCGACGCCCCGTCGCACGAGGCGTGGGTCGACGACTCGAGCCTGCGGCGTTACCGGGCCGAGCACGACCGCTACGTGCCGACCCGCCAGGCCCTCGCCGACGCAATTTACGAGGTGTTCCGCGGCGGCAACGAGGGCGCCCGCGCGATCCAGCGGGCGCTGTTCGACTACTGGGCCTCCGGCAAGACCGCCCGCGCCCGCTCGATGGCCCTGCTGTCGTGCGCCGAGGGCCGCCCGCAGGTGTTCCTCACCGAGTACCTCAAGGCCGCCCGCTACGCGATCGAGTCGAGCCTGGTCGCCCGCCACGCCGCCCACCTGCCGACCCGCGACCGCCTGCGTCAGGTCAGCGGCGCCATGCAGCTCGCCAGCAACAAGCTCGGCCTCGTCGCCCAGGTCATGTGGGCCCAGGTCCGCCCGGCCTGGCTCCCACACGACCGCACGTTCATCTGAATGGCCACGCGCTCAAGCAGCGTGGCGTCCATCATCACGAGCCAGGAAACGCACCACGCATGCGTGGAGCAATAACCATCCGAGGTGGCTCATTCGAGCGACCACTCGGCCTTGCTCCCGCAGGGCCCGCTTGTGCACGGTGACTGGATGAATGAGTTCCGCGATCCGCAGCACGGTGGCTCCATCGGCGTCTCCAGGCCAAGCTGGGATAAGGAACCGGCGATAGGTCTCAAAGCGGCCGAGAGCTCGCACGATCGGTGACGGGACCATGGATGTCGGTACACGGTCGATCGGTACCACCTGGGATCACTCGACGTCCAAGCGAACGAAATCGCAGGTATTTCCCAGGACCAACCAAAATTCGAACTCGCCACCAGCGCTGGGCGACCCGGTCTCGTCAAGGAAAGGCATCTGCGTCGGCAGCCGCACCACGTCGCCTTGGAAGACATCGGAGCCGTACGGGCCCCTGGTGAAGAAGCGATCTTCCACGTCGTGCGACTCGATGAGGTCCCGGATCTGGCGAGCGAGGCCCTCGGCGTCATAGACGGGGGGCCAACGGTCTTTCGTGGGATCGAACATGAACCTGCTAGGTCCGGGGCACGAGTAATCGTCGGGGTTCCAGGCGACGCCGCTCAGCCATCAGTTTGTCGAGTGAAGCCTCTGCCTCGAGATCGACGGGTGGTAGAGCGAGGGACAGTGCCTGGACCAACTTCGAAGCGTTACGAACGAGATCCTCGACAGTGGGCGCAGCCTCGATGTCCCCGGTACCACAGAGCCAGGTCTCTGACGGTGTAGTGCTCAGCGGGGTCTCGCTATCGCAGGTCCATCGTGTGGCAACGATGAGAGCATCGCCACGCTCGCGCGTGGGTAACATGGCCGTGCCGGTCAGCAACGTGAAGAACACGAACTCAGGACCCATGGCTCGGTCGCTCCGGTTGTTCCAACCATTCACGCAGCGTGGGCGTAACCGAGTTCTCGAACAGAGAGAAACAGTCATCCGTGAACTTGCCCAGGAGGCCCGTCACTTGATCCAGCTCGATCGCGTCCTCCAAGTACCGGTCCATGTCAAAGCGGAAGTACATCCGCCCAGTCGGCTGTGACGCAGGCAGAAAGCCGTAGCGCAAGGTGAGGGAGCCCGGCGCGAGCGGCGCGTTAAGCTCGTGATAGCTCCGTGGCGGCGTATCATCGAAGAACGGAGGAGAACGAAGAAACTCTTCTGCAACCAGGTCTTCCCAGGCGACTGATCGACCAAGGTCCAGCGCTACTTTTTCACGAACCAGTACATTTACGAAGCGTAGACCGAGCCGAATCAAGCTCGGCGTTCCGACCCCCTCTTTAAGCGCCTTCAACCCTGAAGAGAAGTCCGCCTCCAGATCCTCACGACGTTTGTAGTCCTTTGCCTCGAGCGTCAAAGAGCTCGTGGTCACCTGAATGTGCCGCGGCGCCACGACACTGGCGAACCGGAACAGTTGGTCGCTGCGGACACGAGCGCTTCCTTCGGGCAGCAAAAAGTCGAATGACCGGAGTTGTTCGTCAGAGAAACTGGGAAACCGGTCGCGCACATGCTCCTGAAATTCGCCGATCCGTGACGGCAGTTTCAGGATTGGATGGAAGCGGGCCTGGATAACAACAAGATCGAGCGCGTTTTGCCTGCGGTCAACTTCGGGCAGTCGCCACATGGATCGGCGAGAGATAGCACATGACCGATCGAACGGTCCAGGTGTGATGCTGACTCCTGACCGGCGTCGCGCCGAAAGTATCTCAACCGCTACCAGCGTGAGACTGGCGTCTACTCTCTTACGAGACATGCGCGATTTTCACACTACTCGGGCCCGACCTGCCCACCGTCGAGGCGACGTCAGCGACCTTGACGATGCTGCACCTGCCTGCCCGCCGACCTCTGCCCGAACGGCCGCGCGTGAACCTCGAACGCGACGGCGCGGCTGAGGCACGGCGCCTTGCCATCGCGCAGGTGAAATGGCCCCCGGCCGGCCCGGCCCCGGATTCTGCGGCCGTCTACCCCGCGGCGGCCCGCAGGGCCTCGATGTCGAGCTTCTTCATCTTGAACATCGCCGTCGCGGTCCGGCGCGCCCGCTCGGGATCCATGTCACCGAGCAGCCGCGGCAGCAGCGTCGGCACGACTTGCCACGACACTCCGAACTGGTCCTTGAGCCAGCCGCACTGCTGCGCCTTCGGATCGCCGCCTTCACCCAAACGCTCCCAGTAGTGATCGACCTCGGCCTGCGTCTCGCAGTGGATCGCCAGCGACAGCGCCTCGCTGAACTTGAACAGCGGGCCGCCGTTGAGCGCCGTGTAGTCCTGACCGTCGAGTTGAAACGCGATCGACATGACCGAGCCCGCGGGTCGTCCTGCGACCTCGGCACCCTCCTTCGTGTAGCGCACGACCCGGCCGATGCTCGAGTCGGGGAAGATCATCGTGTAGAAGGCGACCGCCTCCTCGGCTCGATCGTCGAACCAGAAGCACGGCCTGACACGCTGCAGCTTGACTGTCATGATCCTCGTCCCGGCCGTGATGGTTGGAAGTACGCGGCCACTATCCGCATACGACGATCGGACCTGCGCGACCGCGCGCGCGGCTCCGACCGCCCGGAACGCTGGTGGCGCGCGGATCTGCACCGGACTGGCGAGCTGTGCGCGATTTCCGCGCCGGGCGCGGCTCACCCGCACTTACAGCCCTTAACCATACAGATGGCCCCAGTGACGCCGTTCCGGGGCCATTAAAGAGAATTTCGCGCCACCCCCGCCAATCTCGGGCCGACCCGATCCACGTTCGAGGCGATGCCCGCCGACCGCGAAACTGGCGACCTCGAAAGCGCGGGGCTGGCTCCCACGCCGCAGCTGGCGCGGGAGCAGCTCGGTGACCCGCTCGCCGATCCCATGCGCGACCCTCTGGACGACCAGCCGCGCGTGCGCCTCGAAGGTGACGTCGCGGCCGAGGTCCGACGCACGACCTTGCCGCCGCCGCGTGAACGCGACGACGAGCTGATGGACAACCCTCCGGTCGGCGACTACCACCTCGGTCGCCTCGGCGGGCACGAGCAAGGCAAGCGCATGCGCAGGATCTTCACGCTGCTGGCGATCGGCCTGGTCGCGGGTGGTGTGGCGCTGATGGTCTGGTACGTGCGCAACCGGCCGCCCGAGCACGCCAGTCAGTACGAGCTGCCGGCCGGCACCGATCTCGAGAGTCGGCCGCGGGTGATGGCATGGTCCGGAGGCAAGGCGCGCCTCGGCCTCGATCGCAAGCCTCCCGGCGTGCTCGAGATCGCGTTGCCCGACCGCACGCTCCGCCTCGCCGAGGGCAGTGACCAGGCCCAGATGGTGCTCGAGGTCGAGGACGGCAAGACCACCGCGCTCAAGGTGCTGTTCGGCGACGTCGTCGAGGAGCTCGGCCCCGGCGCGAAGCCCATGATCGCGGCGAAGTAGCGCTCAGGTCGGGACCGGCACGCTCACCGGCATGATCGCCGCGAGGTCGGCGGGCCAGGGTGCGGCGAACTCGACGCGTTCGCGGGTGCCCGGATGATCGAAGCGGATCGACGCGGCGTGCAGCGCATGCCGGGCGAGCCCGAGCTCCGCCTCGAGCTCGGCCAGCGCGCGCGCGGGTGGGGTGCTCGAGCCGGAGCGTTCGCCGTCGACGACTGCCAGGAAGCGGGCCTCGTCGAGGCCATAGAGCTTGTCGCCGAGCAGGGGGTGGCCGATCTCCGCCATGTGCACGCGGATCTGGTGCTGGCGGCCGGTCTCGGGGCGGAGCTGGATCAGCGTGATCGGCAGGCCACGAAACTCGCCGTGGGCCAGCGGTGTCACGCCGGTCGCCGCATGCACGCCGCCGTCGTCGAGCGCGCGCGGACCAATTTTAATATGAATCTCCGAGTTCTTGGCTGGCCCGAGGGGCATGTCGATACGGACAGGTTGTGAAATGTGCCCGGCGCATAGCGCCCAGTAGGTCTTCTCGACCTGGCGGTCGGAGAACGCCCGCTTGAGCACGCTCGCCGAGCCGCCGTGACGTCCGAAGATCAGCACGCCCGAGGTCTCGCGGTCGAGGCGGTGGGCCATGTCCCAGCCGTGGCCTCGGCCCATGCGCCCGCGCATCACGGCCGTCAGCGTGTGGTTGTGATAGCGGGCGGAGGGATGCACAGGCAGGCCCGCGGGCTTGTCGAGCACCAGCAGGTCGGCGTCGCGGTGCAGCTCGGTGTAGTCGAGCACCACGCTCGGCTCGACCGGCGCGGGGCGTTCGATGACGAGGGCCTCGCCGACGCGCAGGCGCTGGGCGGGGCGCAGGATGACCTCGCCGGTGTCGGCGCGCCGGACCCGGCCGGAGGCGACGATCTCCTGGACGCGGGTGCGTGACAGGCGGGTGATGCGACTGACCAAGAAACGGTCGAGGCGAAAGCCGTCGCGGGCGCTGTCGACGACCAGCGGGATGTAGATCATGGCGTCGCTCGCGTGCGGCTCCATGTCCTGGTCTTTCGCGTCCACGTCGCATGTTATAACGTCCTGGCGATGACCGACGCGCCGAAGCCGAACTCCACTTCTTCTGCCCCGGGTACCGCGCCCGCGGAGGAGCCGCAGGGGGCGCTCGGCGCCGTGCTCATCGGCGGTGCGATCCTGGTGATCGCGGCGCTGCTGATCTTCTGGCCGAGCAGCGACACCGCGGGCGAGGCCGGCGGCAAGGGCGGGCGCGGCGGCGGGCAGCAGGCGTACAACGGCGACGGCGAAGGGGACGGCAAGACGCGTGGCATCTCGCCGCGCGAGGTCGACCCGGCCGAGGCTCGCATCGCGGTCACGCCGCGGGTGCGCGAGGGCATCCTGGCGCCGACCAACGGCATGGCGATGGTCCCGACGCGCGAGCCGGAGCCGACCAGCTTCCCCAGCGTCGCCGCCGAGATCACCTATCTCGAGAAGAAGCTCGTCGAGGCGCGCTCCAACCTCGAGTCACGCGCCGTGTTCCTCGAGCGCATGAAGAAGATGCAGCAGAGCGCGCCGGTCAGCGAGTACGAGCGCACCTCGGCGCGCGCCAAGGTCGTGCAGGACAACTACGACAAGGCCCAGGCCCGCGTCGACGACCTCGAGTACAAGATCAAGCTGCTGCGCAAGCAGGGCGGCTGAGCCGTCACTTCTGCTACTCGAGCAGGTGGAGCGCCGCGGCCCGCTCGACGCGTAGCGCCGCGTAGGGGCGCCGCCAGGTCGGTGATGCGTCGGGGTCCCAGGCGGCGACCGGCACCAGGCCACGGCGGGCGAGGTCACGATGCAGGGTGAGCTCGGCCTCCGGTTCGCGCGAGAAGCCGAACGGGTTACGCGCCTGGTCCTCGGGGATCTGGCCGTACACCGGGTCGTCGGCGGCGATCAGGCCGAGCAGCGCGTGGGCGCGTCGCTCGAGGTGGTCGAGGAAGATCGTGTCGAAGGGGCCGACGCCCGCGCGCAGGTCGGGGTCGCGGCCGACCCACTTGGCCCAGTCGAAGCCGTACACGAAGTCGTGCACGTAGCGAAAGCGGATCGCAGTGTCGCCGCCGTAGAGCCGCTGCAGGCGGCAGATCCTGGCGAGGCGCGTCGATATCTCGGTCGTCGGAGACACGCTCGCGCGGGCGCGCCGGAGCGTGTCGGCGACCAGCAGGTCGAGGTCGCAGCACAGGTTGTCCGGGAAGCTCTCGCGCTGCGCGTCCGCCAGCTCGGCGACGCCGGTCGCCAGGGTGATCAGCGTGCTCGCGTCGTCCTCCGGTCGCGCCGCCGCGGCACACACCACGAGCAGCGAGCGCGAGCGGTCGCGTCCGGGCGCGAGCGACCAGCGGCCCCACCGGTGCGCATCGAGGTCCTCGTCGGCCGAAGCCAGTCGCTCGCGCGCCTCGGCGGGCAACTCCTCGGGGCTCACGTAGCGACCCCGAACAGGCGCAGCACCAGCAGCACGAGCGCAAACGCCAGGCAACTGCCCCACAGCGTCCGGTGCAGCGCCTGCTTGTAGCGGGCGATCTCCACGAACGCATTGGTGACGGCGCGCGGCGAGATCGCGACGACGGCGCGCCACTGCCACAGCAGCACCGCCAGGCCCGCGCTGAAGGCGAAGGGCGAGATATAGTGCAGCCCGAGGCGGGCCGCCATCGCCCACAGCACCGCGCCGGCCATCACGGCGTACTCGACCGCGTCGCGGGCGGCGGCGTTGCCGAGCTGGGTCGTCAGGGTCGCCTTGCCGGCGGCGCGGTCGCTGTCCTCGTCGGCGAGTCCGCTGGCGATCGCCGAGGCGAGGGCCAGCGCGACCATGCCGGGCAGCACGAGCACCAGCTCGCGGCTGACGAACTCGCCGCTCTGCGCATAGGCATTGAACCATGGCAGCAATACGCCGACGCCGGCGGCCTCGACGAGCTCACCGATGCCGCGGTCGTTGAGGCGCAGCGGCGGCGCGCTGTACAGCGGCAACATTGCCAGGCACACCAGGCCGTCGAGCGCGAGCCCATCGCGCCCGATCACGATCTCGCCGCACAGCGCGATCGAGGCGGCGCACAGGCCGAAGCCGATGCCCGCGAGCAGGACGGTCTGGGCGTGCAGGATCGCGTCGGGGATCGTCTTCGGCGAGCCGACGTCCGGGAACATCTGCCGCTTGGTCGCGTCGACCCGCACATCGAACCAGTCGTTGAGCAGCACCAAGTAGCAGAGCAGGCCGACCGTGAAGCCGACGCCGACCGCGGCGCCGCCCCACGACCAGGTCCCCGAGGACACGAAGCCGAGGACCTGCCCGACCACCATCGGCACCAGCAGCTTGGGCCAGCTCGCCGGCTTGAGCGCGTACAGCAGCCGCCGCGGCAGGGGGAGGAAGGCCGGATGCATGCGACTGCCTCGCTCAGCCCTGGAGTCTCGCCAGCTCGGCGTCGATCACCTGCGCGATGCCGTCGACCGTCGGGTTGCCCGCGTAGCTCTGGCCATTGACGAAGAAGCTCGGCGTGCCCTGCACCCCGACCTCCTGGGCCTTGCGCATGTCCTCCTCGACCTCCGTGCCGACCGTGCCCGAGCTGATGCACGACTCGAGCTTGGCGGTATCGACACCGGCCTTCGCGGCGACGTCCTTCAACATCTCCGGCGACAGCTCGCTCTGGCGGGCGAAGATGCCGTCGTGCACCTCCCAGAACTTGCCCTGCTGCAGCGCGCACTGGGCGTACTCGGCGGCCGGGCGGGCGTTGGGGTGGAAGCTGAGCGGGAAGTGGCGATACACGAACTGCACCGGCTTGCCGGCGTAGCGCTCCTTGAGGCCGCGCATGGTGTCGGCGGCTTTCGAGCAGTAGGGGCACTCGAAGTCCGAGAACTCGACCACCTGCACGGCCGCGTCCGCGGGTCCGGCGGTGGGCGCGTGGGGAGGATTCCGCAGGTCCATCGGCGGCGGGCTGACGTCGGGCAGCAGGCGCTCGACCTTGGCCTTGGTGCGCAGGTCATCGAGCAGCTTGCTGAGCACGGCCTGGCCGCCCTGGGCCTTCATCGCCTCGACCACCTGGTCGCGCACCAGCTCGAGCGCGGGCGCCGTCGGCGACTTGTTGGCGTCGTAGAACGCCGCGATGGCGGCGTCATCGGGGGTCGGCACCTCGGCGTCGACGCGGCTCTGCACGAAGCTGTTGATGTCCTTGCCCTCGGCCTCGGCCGCGGCGGTCAACAGCTTCTGCTGCAGGAGGTTGTCGAGCACGCTCTGGCGGGCATTGGTGACCTCCTGACAGTAGGTGCGCAGCGCCTGCTTCTCGGCGCGATCGAGGTCGTCGCCGAGGTCGTCGACCGTGACGTCCTTGCCGTCGACGCGGGCGACCACCGTGCCCCTGGGCAGCGTCAGCGCCGCGCCGGCGCAGCCGCTCGCCGAACCGGCCGGTGCGATCTCCGGCTGCGGACGCGGGGCGGGCTTGGCCGCCTTGCTCTCGGGCTTGCCGTCGTTCTTGACGGGCGCCCTGGCGACGGCAGAGCGGTCCGGGACTCCGCCGCGCTCGGGCAGGCATCCGGCGCTGGCAGTGAGGAGGAAGGCGGCGCTGAGACCGAGGAGCCGGGCCGGGGAACGGGCGAGGAGGCGAGTCATGCGGGCGCGAAGGATATCCGCCCCGGACTTGTCCCGCCACCAGCGACAACTTGTAAAAACTTCCGGCCAGCACGCGGTTGGCGTAGCGTCCCGGCGTGACGAAGCGCCCCTGGGTCCTGTTGCTCATTGGTTTGGGCGCCCTCGCCTGCGGCAAGCAGGGTCAGACCCGGACCCCGGAGCCGGTGGTGGCGAAGGCGCCGGCCGCCACGAAGGCCGAGCCGCGCGGCCCGGGCCACAAGACCCTCCTGCGCGGCGCCGCGGTCATGACCGCGACCGGCAAGAGCTACGCGCGCGCCGACCTGCTGGTCGAGGACAGCAAGATCGTCGCGGTCGGGGAGAACCTCGCCGTGCCCGACGGCGCGACCGTCGTCGACCTCACCGGCAAGACCCTGACCCCCGGCATCATCGACACCCACTCGCACATCGGCGTTTACGCCGCCCCCGGCCTGACCGCCCACGCCGACGGCAACGAGGCGGTCGCGCCGAACACCGCCGGAGTGCGGGCCGCCGATGGTTACTTCCCGCAAGACCCGCAGATCGATCGCGCGCGCGCCGGCGGCGTCACGACCATGCAGATCTTGCCTGGCTCGGCCAACCTGTTCGGCGGGCGCACCTTCACCGTGCGTCTGCACCCCGGCGCCCGCAGCTCCGCCGACGCGCGCTTCCCCGGCGCGCCCGAGGGCCTGAAGATCGCCTGCGGTGAGAACCCCAAGCGCGTCTACGGGCAAAAGTCCGGCCCGCAGACGCGCATGGGCAACGTCGCCGGCCACCGCGACGCCTTTCAAAAAGCCTCCGAGTATCAGCGCACCTGGGCGAAGTACCACAAGGACATGTCCGAATGGTCAGCCAAGAAGGACAAGCCGCCAGGCCCGCTCGGCGCCACCGCCAACAAAGATGGCAAGGACGCCAAGAAGCCCGAGCAGCCGCAACCACCGCCGCGAGACTTCGCGATGGAGACCCTCTCGAAGGTGCTGCGCGGCGAGATCCTCGTGCACAACCACTGCTATCGCGCCGACGAGATGGTGATCATGCTCGACCTCGCCGCCACCTACGGCTTCAAGATCCGCAGCTTTCACCACGCGACCGACGCCTACAAGATCGCCGACCGCCTCGCCGCGGCCGGGACGTCCGCGTCCGTGTGGGCCGACTGGTGGGGCTTCAAGGCCGAGTCCTTCGACGGCATCCGTGAGAACGCCGCCCTGCTGACGAAGGCCGGCGTGCGCACGATCATCCACTCCGACAGCCCGGTCGGCATTCAGCGACTCAATCAGGAGGCCGCGAAGGCGATGCACGCCGGTCGCCGCGCTGGCATCGAGATCTCCGACGACCAGGCCCTGCGCTGGATCACCAGCAATGCCGCGTGGGCCCTCGGCATCGACAAGCAGACCGGCTCGCTCGAGCCCGGCAAGCTCGCCGACCTCGTCGTCTGGAACACCACCCCGTTTAGCGTCTACGCCGTCGCCGAGCAGGTCTACATCGGCGGCGAGCTCGTGTATCAGCGCGGCAAGCTCGAGCCGCGCACCGACTTCGAGCTCGGCTACCTCGAGGGTGACCTCGACCGCGTCGCGCCCCCTCCCGCGACCACACCGAAGCCGACCCCTGTTGCTGCGACGCCCCCCGGAGGTGCCCGATGAACAAGTTCGTCTCTCTCGCCCTCGCCAGCGCGTTGTGGGGCTTCACCACCCAGGCCGCTCCCGCCGCTCCAGGCACGCCCGCGACACCCCCAATTAAACCCGCGATCACGCCGACCGCTGCGGCGCGCATGCCACCACGTTCGGGCCCGGTGTATCTCGTCGGCGCCGAGCTCCACGTCGGTGACGGCACAATCATCAAAGATGCCGTGATTGCGATGGACGGCGGCAAGTTCACGATCGTCGGCGGCGCCGAGGCGCGCGGGCGTCTGCTCGACGAGTCGATGGCGATCGACCTCGCCGGCAAAGTGGTCACGCCCGGTCTGTTCGCCGCCGACACGCAGCTCGGCCTGGTGGAGATCGACCTCGAGCCGGGCACCCGCGACGACGGCAAGGACACCGATCACCCGGTGCGCGCCGCCCACGACGCCGCATCGGCGCTCAACGCCGAGTCCGGCCTGATCCCCATCCAGGTCGTCGAGGGCGTCACCTCGGCGGCCGTCGTGCCGACCGGGGGCCTGATCTCCGGTCAGGTGGCGATCATCGACCTCGTGCACGGCGACCATCGCGGCCTCGCTGCACAACCGCGCGCGGCCGTGGCCGCGCACCTCGGCCACGCCCACGCCGGCTCGCGCGCGGCGACCCTCGCCAAGCTGCGCGAGGTCCTGCGCGACGCGAAGTCCTACCCCGCGCGCCGGCAGGCGTACGAACGCGCCCAGTCGCGCGAGCTGTCGGCCCACCCCCTCGACCTCGAGGCCCTGCAGTCCCTTTTTAGTAAACAACAGCAGGCGGTGCTGACGGTCACGGCGCACCGCGCCTCCGACATCCTCGCGGCCATCGACCTCGCCCGCGAGTTCGGCCTGCGCCTGACGATCATCGGCGGCGCCGAGGCATGGAAGGTCGCCGACGAGCTCGCGCGCGCAAAGGTCCCGGTGATCGTCGAGCCGACGCTCAACCTCCCCGGCGGCTTCGACAGCATGGGCGCCCGCCTCGACAACGCCGCGCTGCTGCACCGCGCGGGCGCTGTCGTGGCCCTCTCGGCGCCGGGTGGCACCCACAACCTGCGTAGCCTGACGCAGGGGGCCGGCATCGCCGTCGCCAACGGTCTGCCGTGGGAGGCCGCGCTCACCGCGATCACCCTCGGACCCGCGCGCGCCTACGGCGTCGAGCGCACGCACGGCAGCGTCGCCGTCGGCAAGGTCGCCAACCTCGTCGTCTGGAGCGG
>Ga0136638_10000121_pt1 | contig 13802 bp, 14 predicted proteins | sample AntDrymUQ8582206_2_FD_104671 | JGI IMG/M metagenome (GOLD analysis project Ga0136638, IMG submission 104671) | Polar desert sand microbial communities from Dry Valleys, Antarctica - metaG UQ858 (22.06) | ecosystem: Environmental > Terrestrial > Soil > Desert | place: Antarctica: Dry Valley...
CCCACGGCGTATCCTGAGATCGTCTATCAGCCAATGCCAGGATTGCCGCCGCTGGTTATTCCCGCCGCATCGGTATGCTTGGGGTTGGAGCAAACGCCCGAAGCATACACCGCGCACTTGGTGCATGTCTTTCGGCTGGTGCGTGATGCGTTAGCAACCGACGGTGTGGCGTGGCTCAATCTCGGGGATAGCTATTCCGGCGGCAGCGGGACTGGTCGCAAAGACAAAGGGCGGACATGTGATGGAAGACCCATAGGAGGGGCAGAGTATAATATTTCGCAAACGCCAAACAAGCGACGAGACGGCATCCCCGCCAAAAACATCCTCGGTATTCCGTTTCGCGTGGCGTTTGCGTTACAAGCGGACGGCTGGATTGTTCGCACTGATGTGGTGTGGCACAAGCCAAATGCTATGCCAGATAGCACAAAAGACCGACCAACTAAAGATCACGAATTCGTGTTTTTGCTGGCAAAACAGCCGCGCTACTATTTCGACCAGGATGCGATTGCCGAGCCATGTGTTGATGATGAGTATATACGACATGGCAAAATACGCCGCAGTCCAGACACACGCGCATCCGTGCTTCGTATTCAAGGCGGATTGCACCGGCAACTCCCCCGCAATCCAGATACACGAGCAGCACTGCTTAAGCCGCAAAGCAGCAACGAATTTCACACAAGACGCACCACCCGCAACAAACGCACGGTGTGGACGATAAATACAAAATCGCTTGCTGATGCTCATTTCGCCGCAATGCCCGAACTGCTGGCCGAGCCGTGCATACTCGCGGGATCGCGGATTGGCGATACCGTTCTCGATCCGTTTGGAGGAAGCGGAACGACGGCACGAGTCGCGCTAAAACACGGACGCCGGGCTATTTCGATTGACCTTAATCCCGACTATATCTCCATACAGGAACGCCGAACGAACGCCGTGCAGCGCATCATGGAACGTGTCTAAATCGAATGCGGGCGATGTTTGAACATCGCCCGCATTCGACACTACTCCCCGGACGTTTTCTGCTCCTCGCGCTGGATAAGCGCCACAAGCAGCATATGCATGATTTGTTGATTGAGCGATCGATGCTCCGCCGCCGCCAGCACCACAAGCGTGACATGGATCGCGGGGGACATGCGTATCGGCACCATGACCTTAATGACTTTGGATTTTTCAGACATGATCAATACTCCTTAAATAATCGATAGCACTATGATAGCAGAAATGTGCTATCATAGTGCTATCGAAATGATAGCACAGGAAGGAACCACCATGACTATCCCGAACACATCCTACACGGCGCAAGCGGCAACATTGATCGCATTGTGCGCCGCCGCGCCGGTACAGGACGCGCCCTTGCGGGCATTCCACAACAGCCAGGAGGTCAAAGCCCGTGATACCGCCCAGGCCTGGGCGCATTATCGCGCCGACAAGATCGTACAGGGCACATATTGGGAGCATGGGAAAGGATGCGACACCGGCTGCCACCTTCATACGAGCGATCCGATGGAGTGGGAAACGCAGCTTGGCATTCCCGTCATCATCGGACGGGTGCGGGATCGGATATTCGAGGGATTATCAAAAACCGAAGCGCGTGACTTTGTGTTAACAGTCTCGCAAATCCCCGTAGGCGCGGACTTGTCAATGGTATGGCCGAGGTTCGCGCATTGGCTCCTCAGCGAATTAGCACCATGCCGTCCCCATGTGCGAGCGGTTGCGGCGCTCTATGCTCGCTGGCTGGCTGGCGATAAGCCGAGCCAGCCAGAGTGGGCCTCTGCCCGCTCTGTTGCTGCTGCTGGTGCTGCTGGTGCCTATGGTGCTGCTGGTGCTGCTGCTGGTGCTGCTGCTGGTGCTGCTGGTGCTGCTTCTGATGCAGCTACTGCTTCTGATGCTGATGCTGCCTATGCTGCAGCTGCTGATGCTGCCTATGCTGCCTATGCTGCTGCAGCTACTGATGCTGCCTATGCTGCTGCCCGCTCTGCTGCTGATGCTGCCTATACTGCTGATGCTGCTGATGCTGCCTATACTGCTGTCGACTATGCTGCTGCTGCTACTGCTGCCTATGCCTATGCCTATGTTGCTGCTGGTGCTGCTGCTGCTACTGCTGCCTATGCTGCTGCTGCTACTGCTGCCTATGATGATGCTGCTTCCTATGCTGCCTATGATGATGCTGCTTCCTATGCTGCTTCCTATGCTGCTCGTGCTGTTGATGCTGCCGCGAAGGAGCAATCATGACTATCCCGAGGAACATCGCTACAACGAAAACCATGTCATGGCGCTTCCTCCTCGGACGCATCCCGCTCCCCATGCTGGCGCTCGCTGCCAGCCACGGCGTGTACTCGTTTGGTACGTTGTATATGCCGTGGTACTTTGCGCTCATCAGCGCACTGGCATTTGAAGCAACCTATGTTGGTCTTGCGGTCGCTGAGCTGCATTCCAGCGAGGAGCGCGGGCGGGCGCGAAACATCAGCATCGGAGCCGTCGTGGTGTCAATTCTGTACAATGCGGTGGCGGCATATTTCCACCGCAACCCCGAAGCGCTTGTCAATATGGCGTGGTATGCGGAAGCAGGATTAGCATTGCTTCATGCCGCGCCGCTGGCAACGGTTGCGTATTTGGTGGCATCGCTGCTTCTGCATAGCGAGACAATGCCGATTGTCAATATACAAACCACTGTAAAGACTTTGACCACTCGACCCGTGTCAATGCGCCGCGCGATGATGGCGCCGAAGCAAGCGCATTTTCCCGCGCCGCATCGTGTCAATATCGGACCCCTGACAACAATTGACACCAAATCGGACGATCCTCGCGCCGCCGACGTGCGGCGCTTGCGCGATATTGACAAGCTAACATACAAGGAAATTGCTTTACACATTGGCTTATCATCGCGCCAATCGGCGCAGAACTTATACAAGCATGGCCGCACCTATGCGCCACGAAAGGACGCACAATGAATAAGCCACTCCCGCCGCTCCATATCCTCTGGACGTATTTGAAAACACAGCACGGCGTAGACATTGCCGCCAACGCGCAAGAAGTCTATGCCGCCGCCGCTCGCCGCTATGCTCGCCATATCCGCTGGTATGCCGCCGAGCAACAAGTAGCGGCTGCCGAACAGAGTCAGTATTTCCCCAGCGCTGAAGCCAAGCAGCGGGTTATTGCCAACCGCCGCGCCAAAGCCGACCTCGCCCGCGCCACGTATGACGCAAGCATGAATGAAGCACTATGACGAAATTCACGATCACGTATGACGACACCGCACCGCCACGTATCGCGTTTACGGTTTTCGCTGACCACACCGCATCGCCACGTATCGCGTTTACGGTTGCGGAAACAATAACCGTTGATGCGTTGGTTGTGGCATGTCAAGAGTATATGGACCGCCAATGCGCCCGGGTTGTGTATGACGCAAGCAGTGTGGAGGATTGAACAAATGACACAAGATGAATTTGATACGTTGGATATTGGCGATATTGTTCGGGGCAAGGCCAGCGGTGATGGTTTTGTTGTTGTTGGACATGCCCACACTGTCAAACAGCGCTATGTCATTGCCGTGCGTGAAGTCACAATGACGCAGCCGCACGAGTGGGATCTGGTAAAAAAGAGCGGGCAGAAGTCGCTACAGGAGGCCACGAATGACAACGCATAATCCGCACATGATCGCCCACAACCCTAATTCCATTGACGAGCCAATATTCAACGATCCTGGAACCCCTCGCCGTTCTCGCAAAGCCAACGCGGGCAAATGGCACCGCATCCAGCAGCAGGCACTTCAGCCCACTCCCGTTCGTATCCGCCCATCACTTGGGCGTGTCCTTGCTGAATTTGGCGTTCTCGTTGGATGGGTTGCCCTGTGGCTCCTCAACGGCGCAGCAACGGCTCTAGGGTTAGCGCTCGTTGGCGCATGGCTCAAGCAACGCGGTGTTGCCATCGGTCTCGCTCGCAATGACTGGCTCGTGATTGGCGCGGTGTTCCATGTACTGATTAGTGCCATTGAACAGCATCTGTGGAGGGCTAACTACGAACAGCCGGAAGGAGTTAGTAAACGAATCAAAGCATTCTTTGACCATGCAGATCGATTACGGCTTGGCATGGCCGTAATCATCGGGGCGCTTGATTCGCTTTCGACCGCATGGTATGCTAAACAAGTTGTGATGATGTTGGCTCCCCCGTTGTGGGGTTGGAATATCGTGGTTGCGATGCTGGCTGCTATTATTGCCCTCAGCGCAGAACCGATGGTGATCAATTTCGCTTATAAGTTACGAGAACTAATCCGCGAATACAATCAATGATTTAACCCATCACAAAGCCCTAAAAGTGGTATAATAGAGGTATCGAAAAGCCGCCACGATGTTACTAGCATCTGGCGGCTTGGCCAAACTTGAAAGGAAGTTTGACATGGCAATGATACCACTAACGCAGGGCAAATTTACAATCGTTGACGACACGGATTATGCGTGGCTGTCGCAGTGGAAGTGGCAACACTCTAAAGGATACGCTACCCGAGGGGTAAGAATTCCGTCGGGTAAGATGAAGACAATCAGGATGCACCGACTTATTATGGATACTCCAGGGAATATGGATGTCGATCATGCGAACGGCAACGGTTTAGATAATCGCCGCTCTAATCTTCGCCTCTGCACTACATCTGAGAACATCCAAAATCAGCGTCCGCGTAAAAGCGGGACTTCTAAATACAAAGGTGTCGGGTGGTTTGTCCGTGATAGTAATTGGCGGGTGCGAATAAAGGTTGGCGACAAACAGATTCACATCGGATACTTTGCCGATGAAGTTGAAGCCGCTAAAGCCTACGACAAGATGGCCCGTCAGCACTTTGGCGCGTTTGCTCGGACCAACTTCTAATAGGTATAGCGGAGGGCTAAGTAGGGCTACTTAGCCTTCCGCTTAACACGGGAGTACAATCAATGATCGGCTTTATCATCGTGTTTTTTCTGTTGCTGTGCGCCGCAACCATCGTAGTGGTATCGACGCGACAATCCGAACGAGCCACAACGCCAAACACACGCGCCGCCACAGCCCCGCAATGGCGTACAAAAACAACGGCAACGACCATCGCGCCGCCCCTCCAAAGCTTTACGCCGCAGCTCACGTTACAGCCGCACATGCTGAAGCGCCGCCGCTCACGCCAAAAGGCGTATTATCAACGCAGGATCAGGGTTATTCAGCGCGAACATTGTGTTTTGCTCTTGGCGGTGCTGATGACCCAACGGAAGGCGGAACAATGATTGACAAGCCAACCCAAGACCTTATCCAAGAACTTGACAACATTGCCACCAATTGCGATGATGAGGTCTTCGGCCTGCCAACACACGGCGATTGGGATAAAAAGCTTGCCGCTGCTATCCGCGCCTATCGTGATGCGGCCATCGCCGAAGCAACGCGCTGGATACCCGTAAGCGAGCGGATGCCCACCAACGACAACGAAGTGCTGACACTCACCGGAGATCGGGAGTGTTGGCTTGCATCGTGGCGAGCGGATGCCAACGAATGGCTTTACCTTGTGGATGGCTCGGCATTGGAAACCGTCACCCACTGGCAACCATTGCCGCCATTGCCAGCAAAGACGAAGGATTAACGCCCAAGCCCCAGCCGAGTCGTAATGACTCGGCTGGGGCTTTTTTGATTCCTACCGTCCGACGTATTGCACTTCACGCCGCGCCAACAGGGAGTCAATCGTTGGCGCTCGCTGTTCTGGGCTAATCGTTACGGTGCGCGTTTCGTGTGCGTACCGTGTGACCGCAACGCGGAACTGACGCGTTTTATCAGTCTCACTATTGCCCGTGGTCGGAAACGCGATCACCTGGATAGTATCGCCGCTGCGTATCCGCGTAAGCGGGACGCGCTGCCCGTTCTGCCATAATTCCCGCACGTCAATATCGCCAAACGCATTAACTGTACTCCGGTCAAGCAACGCGGCTTGAGCTAACACGGTTGCATCAGCAGCGGTGCTGGTCGGTGCGTTAAAATAGGCGGTGCGGATAAGACCAGTCCGCTGCTCGGCGGCACTATTGATTACCGCAGACGCAACCTTTTGAACATTATTGATGTCGGTGTAGCGCGGAATAAGGCGCGTGGTCAGCGCATCAAGATCGCGACTTATCTCCACCCCAACGCGGATTTGAAACACCTGGCCGCCGTTGACAATACGATCAAAGATCATGATCTGATCTTCCCACACACGCCAACTCCATACGGCACCATCGCCGCCAATCAACGCCAGTTGATCAAGCACGTCGGCGGCGGACGCGCCGACGTAGCTGAACTCTTTAAGGTCAAACCCTGGGCTTTTGATTCGCGGCGTTTGGCTATTGCTTTGATTCGGGTTTGTCGCTTTGACGGCGGCAACCAGCGCCCGCACCACCTCATCGGCGTACACGGCGGCGCTGGTGGTTGTTTTGATTCGCAAATTGGTGATCGCCAGATTGATCGCGCCCGTTTCGCCCTCCCACACGACCGAGACCGAATCAGTCGCAAGATGGGCAAAACGAAAATCAGCAGTAAAGGTTGAGACCGTGACCGCTGTGACATCTATTTCTTCTGGCTCAAGGCCGCCAATCGCAAGCCGTGCGCCTTTGACAATGCCAGTCATGCTCGCGGGCGTGCAGATCATGCCGCTGACACCGCCCGCCACCACTGCGGTGCCGAGCGTCGTTGTCGACCGCGCCAGATAGCAATTAAACAACAGGCGGTCACAGGCTGCAATCGCCAGATTGACCGTGCCGGTTTGCACGGCACCGTTGCCAGTTAATGTCCAGACCGTGCTCTGATAGCCGTATGCATCCGTCCATCGATCCAGCGCGGCAACCCAGCCTGAATGCGGCGCGGCCAGGCTGTAATCGAACGAGATTGCCACGAGTTGCCGCGTTGAGCCGTGGGGAATCGCAATCGTCTGCGATCCGACGTTGCTGGTGTCGTGCGCATCGCCGCCGTTTGGCGCGAAATACAGCCGATTATTGGTATCCATCGTCCATCGTCCAGCATTACGATTGGCGATCTGATTAGTGTCGACTGGTTGCCATCCCGATACAGTCATTGACGACCACAGATCGGTAAACACAAGATCGCTATACGCACGGCTATAGCCGAACGCGGTAATCGCTAACCCGTCCGCGACCGTTTCAACGATCTCAATGCGACCCTCATACACGATCCCGCCGTGTTTTGCTACCACCATATACGCACCGTCAATCGTGGCATACCGCCACCGTGCGTTAGGAGACGGCAGGCGAATCGTTGCGGTGCAGGTGCCAAAGCCTCGCTGGGTTGTTTCGATCACCAGATCACGAGAGGCTAACGACCAATCAGCCACCAGCACACCGCCGAGCCTGGGGAGTTTTGAGAACACTTTATAACTCAGCATCACGTCTCCTATACCGGTGCATCAAACGCAGGATAGCGCATTGCCGTCATGCCCACATTAACCACCGTCCCGCTCGCGTCGGCAACTTGCCACGATACCGCCGACACGCCGAGCCAAAGGACGCGCAGCGTATCCCCCCGCGTCCAGACGAGCGGTACATCAGCGGTCGCGGTTGGAGTGATAATCGACGGGCTTAGGCCAGGGGTACTGGTTGCGTCAAGCGTTGGCGCGGCATCGTCAAGCCAGCGCGGGTCGGCGCGAAGCTGAAGTGTCACGTTAACCGCATCAATACTGACGGTTGTATTCGTCGCGGCGTGTTTGATCGCGGTTGTATCGTCGGTGTCCTCTACAATGACCATCATTGACAGATCAAGCGCTCCACTTGCGGCGCTTGCCTCGATGAATAACTCCACGCCATCAATGCTGAATGGCACAACCATTGCGCCGAGTTTAACAATAAACGGATCGGTTTGACTTCCTTGTGGCGGAATAAGCACTTTGGTGCCTGCAATCTGCGCCGATGAGATGAGCGACGTTCCGACCGACCGCGCCACTGGCTGAATCAAAAAGCTCGTGGTGAGGCTGGTATTACGAACAACCGCCCACAACTGGTAGCGCCGCGCATTGGTAATCAGTGACGATCCTGGGATAACCACTTGCGTTGTATCGGTTGGGGTGTAGCGCAGTACCAGCGCACCGGCTCCCGGCGCGTTTGCGCCACTCACGGTTGTAAACTTTGTCGCCGTGCCGTTCGGGAAGACGCGGGTTGTGATCGTGCCGCTGGTGGCAAGGATCACCCCGCTCCCGGCACGGGTTGCGCTATTTTTCGCATAAGGAAACAACCGTAGATCAACCGGCGACCGCGTTTCGGTGCGCGTCGGCCATGTAACAACCATTGGCGTGCTGGACGGCGCAACGGCGGCGGCGGTAATGGCGGTGGTCTCGGCATACGACAGATGCCACACGTCAGCCGACCCGACCATCACCTCCATCACGGTTATTGCTGCGCCAATCGGCCCCGATGCAAACCAGCAGATGCGAAGCGTTCCCGTTGCGGTTGGCGTAAGCGTTGCGGTATGGCGGAGACCTTGCTCAACCAGAACGGTTGCAATATTGCCAAATGGCACAACCGTTACATTTTCTAGCGAGCGCGTTGCAGTCGTTGTATTACTGATAAATCCAACTTGTACTTGAGTTGTCGCTGCAGTATAGCCTAACGCGAAGCTGATCATGATCGGTATGCCGTTGACCGCGTCGACTGTGACCGCGCTACTATACAGCAAGCCGTCAAGCGCTTCTCCGTCAGTTTTTACCAGCGTCATCGCCCCTTTCCCGCCATATCTTCCCGTTGTTAACGCCCAGCTTGCCGTTCCTTTTGTGCCCAGGGGCGCGGGCGATGTTCCCCACGCGCTGCCCGTCAATAGATTATCGTTGACCCAGCGCCGTACCACCCAGGGTGATCGCCGTTCAATCGTGAGCGTTGCGAGTTCGACGGTACTCGTCACGAGGTTTTCAGGTAGATTGAGATCGGGCAAATACACAGAGGGATCCCAGCGTATCGCCATCGCTGCCAGCACCATCGGCGGCGAGCTGTTTGGCGTGGTATATTCGAGAATAACCGGCTCACCCTCATCCCACTGTCCGCGCTCAATTTGCCGCAACATCGCCGTTAGGGTGATGAGGTTGCGCCGCACGATATAGGGATCGTCCGCGCTATCCGTGAGCGATGCTCGCCCCAGAATATTGATCGGGATCGATTCGATCACCGTGGGTTGATCGGTGTCAAGCGCAACCTGCGGTATCCAGCCAGGGGACACGGTGTAATTAATGCCGTCCGTCAACGCCAGTGTTTGCGAACCACACACCAACGCGAGATACAATGAGATTGCCATTAAGATCGCTTTCCGTTAAGAGCTTTTCGCCCTGTGGCTTCATTAAATGATTTGAGTTCGTTGCGGACCATTTGCCGTATCCGTGTCTCAGTCTGCGCTATTGGCCCACTTGCGCCGCGCATATCAATGCTAACAGACGGCGCGAAGGTTGATGACGTGTTGGTAATCGGTGCAGCCCGCGACAGTGCTGGCACTCCACTAGTGAGCGATGATCGCAATTGCTGCTGATTCATGATCTGCCCGCTTTGGCGCGGTACAAATAATTCCGGCGCATGTTCGCCAACCCAATACGGTGTACCACGGCGCACCGGCCCACCCATTGCGCGAGCTTCGGGTGGCGGTGATGATGCATCGCTGCTCCCCCCGCTGGGCGCACTCGGAATCGCATTAATCGCGTCCGTGGCAGTTTTCGCAGCGGCAACAATGGAATCAGCGGCGGCGCGGGCGGCTCCTCCGATCTTCTCATACGAGTCTTTGATGTCGCTGAACGATTCGTCAATCGCCGCCTTAAGCTCTTGTTGAGAATCGCTATAGTCGGCGTTTTCTTTGTCGATCTGGTCTTTTCGTTCCTGTTCAATCGCATCGCCGCTAGTCTCAACCGCAGTTACGCGATCTTTCGCCAGCTGCTCTTGTTGGGCATTGATCTCGCGTTCCCGCGCTAATCGTTGCTCGAGTCGCGCCCGCTCCACCGCGTCTTCTTCCTCGGCGACCTGCTGTTGTAAATCGCGGATCTCCTGGGCATTTTCGGCGACGAGTTGGGCATAGGCGGTGCCTGCTTCATAATAGGCTTGCGCTTGCTCGGCATGGCCTGCCTGGGCCATTTCTTGCGACTTGGCCCAATAATCATTTTCAGCAGCGTTGGCTTGATCCCACAAATCCTGGTCAACCGCAACGATTGACTCCTTAAAGCCAACTTCCAGATTAAATTTGTCCTCATTGAATTGCTGGGTTGCCGCCAGTTGTTTTTGTTGTGCGTCGGCGTTGATGGCGGCGATCTTCTCGGCGTGTGATTTTTCGAGTGCCTCGCGTTTTTGCTGGTACGTTTCAACCGCTTGATCGGCTTTTTTGCGAATGCCATCAAGCGCCTTTTCGTCAGCTTCCGCTTGCTTCACGGCTTCGGATTTTGGCGGGGTTTTTGTTTTTGCACCGCCACCCGCACCGCCACCGCCACCCGAGCGCCCACGCCCGCTTGATCGGGCAGGGCGTTCGATCTCACGCACTTTTGCTTCCGCCGCCCGACCGCCCGCATTCAGGACGTTGCCGAAGTTGGCGATGGCGCGTTGACGACCCAGCGCCGCGTTAAGCTGCAATTGCGTGTTGAGGAATTTGACCGCTTCCGCATTGCTGATATTAAATTGACTGGCAAGGACGGCGGCGGCTTGCGCTTCACTATAGAAGCCAAGCTCCACACTGCGGACCACCTGCTCCATCTGGGCTTGACGCTCGGCAAGCAATGCGGTCGCGAGTTCGGCTTCTTGGCTCGCGACCGCATTGGCGAGCTGTTCGTCGGTGAGCGCATAGGTTGCGTCGGCGGCGGCAAGCGCGGTGTTTGTGATGTCTACCTGTGCTTCGCTGTTATAAAAGGTTGCTTCCGCGTTGGCATAGGCCGCAGCCTCCGCCGCCATCATCTGTTCCGATTGCAGGGCTAAGGCGCTCGTGAACGCTTCAATATCGCCCGATGCGTTTAGCTCCTCAACCAGCAGCGCCACGGCGGTTGCGGCTTCGGGCGTGGCTGCGCCTAACTCCATCGTGCGCTCAATCAAGGCCGCTTGCGCGTCGGCGCTCATGCCAGTTGCTTCCGCTTGGCCGTGCAGCACGGCGGTCAGCGTTCCCGATACGTCACCCAACTGCTGCACAGCGGTAAACGCATCACGCGCCGCCATGCCATTGCCGATCATGGCATCCATCATCGCATATTCGCTGGCGGTGAGGGCGCTGGCACTTTCGCCCACACTATTCATGGCGGCGGCGTATTGCTCATACGAGCGTCCGTTTTCAAGCATCCGCGCCGCGCCGTCCGCCATCGTCGCCGTCATCTGATCGCCATAGGACAGAAACGATGCGACACTGGTTGCTACGAAATTCAAGCCCGTTGCTATCGTATTGAGGCCAGCAGCGAACGCCTCAAGCAGATAGGTTGCGCCGAATGCCTGCAACAGCGAGCCAAGCGAGAGCATAAGATTTTCGCCTGCGAGTTTGTTGCGGAGCAAGGCCCCGTTAGCGCCTTCCATGCGCTGGCTGAGAACATCGGCAGACACGCCCATTCCCGACAATGCCGCATCTAATACCTGAATCGGATCGGCACCCGCGACAATCGCATCTTTCATCGCGTTGGCGGCTGTTTTTGAGATGTTAAAGCGCTCGGCAAGCGATACAATATCACCACTGGCAAGTTCTTTGATGGCGACGGTTGCGCCTTCGATCCCTTCAGCGGGATTAAGTGAGGCCAAGCGCCCTAAAACCTCGAGAGTTTTTTCGGTGGTTTGATTGCTATTTTTGATAATTCCCGCTGCACCCGCCACCGCGCTGCCCATTTCCTGCTGTGTGTAGCCATATTTTTGCCCGAACGCGATGGCTTCTGCAAAAACGGCATTACCTTTTTCAACATCCTGCAGCAGTGTCCCGAGTGTGCGGCGGTTTTGATCAAGCGTTGCGCCAAGCTGGAAACCTTCAATTGCCTTTCCTGCAATCGCGGACAAGCCGAGATAGGCCGCACCAAGCCCCGCGAGTTTCGTCCCTAATCCCGCAAACGCCGATCCTGATTGCTCAACCTGCTGCGCTTGTTTCGTGAGCGATTGGCCCATCGCCGCCGATTCGTCCCGTGTCTTCGTGATCGATGCAATCGATTTATCAAGCGCCAATTGTTTGCGTTGGACGCTCTGGGCCAGCTTATCATTAACCACCGCCAGGCGCTCTAGCTGGCTGGCGAGTGCAAGGGATGCGGTGCTTTCTTTTCCTTCAGCGGCGATTGTTTTTTGCAGCGCCGCCTCGAGTTCATTGGCTTTTTGGGCTGATTTTGTGTAGGCGTTCTGGGCGGTCTGCAGTCCTTGCGCGGCGAGTGATGCGGCGCGGTTTTGAAACTCAAGTTTCTGCGCCATCGACTCGAAGGCTTTATCGGCGGATCGAGCTGCGTTGGCGGCTTTCGTAATACCACCGCTCGCATTGTCGCTGAAACGAGCAATGATCTCTAAAGTGCTACTCGTGCTAGTCATGCGTCGTCATCCTGTGCTGTGGCTCGCTTCGGGAATTCACCAGACACACCGCCACCCCGACCGCTGCCAGCGCGTTTTCTGGCGGTACGGGTGTCGCGCTCGTGGCTTGCGTCTAAATAGGCGTAGAGTTCTCGCAGAACCGGTGGGCTATTTTCCTCTAGCGCTTGCCGTTCAGTCCAGCCAAAACGCACCATCAACGAGACAAGGCCGTCATGGTTACCAGCGCGGTAATCTGTTTCTGTTTTGCTGTTCAGCTTTTTGAGCCACCGCTTGGCAAGCGCTTTATGGTGATCGTCTTTGACTGGCTCGCCGCGATCTTCACTCGGCAACGGCGGAGGATCAAAATGCAGGAGATAGGCCGCATCCATTGCCAAGCGCAAGATCGGGAGATCGTACGGCAAAACATGAAACGCCGCCGTATCGCACGGAACACGATCAAGAAGACCGCCGCGCCACGAATGCAGATAATGCATTAGCAGCAGCACGCGCAATTCAAGATCGCTCACCACGTCGTTATGCTCGGCGGCAATGGCGGCATACGCGGTATGAAATGCGCCCGCCGTCGCAAGTGACAGGCGGGCGGATAGATAGATCACCGATTGCACCCCGAACGAATCGGTATGCTTGACGGTTTTGAGACCAACGCCAATCATTAAACGGTTGTCTGGTTATTTTGAACCGCAATCCGCCAGCCGGACCCAAGCGCGGCATTAACCCGGCTGGTAACGCTCAACCGCATCCCGCGATTGGTATCAAAGTTTTCTTCCCAGCCTTCAAACTTTAGCCGCCCATAGGTGTCGAACTCAATGTACTCCTTGTACCCAACTTCAATTTCGTCACCTTCATAGCGACAGCGAAAGCCGACCGAGACGTATGGCCGCGCTTGGGTTTGTAAGTACACTGCCTTGTTATACTCCATCACGAACGTTTGCGTCATGGTGCGCTTGCCGCGACCGAGTTTGGTATAGGTCAGGTTGTCATTGTCGAAATACTTCGGGCTGATATTGTTCGCCATCGTGGTCTCCACGGAGACCACTTCGTTTAATTGCGTTGTCCCGATGGTGCCGCTTTGTAGATCAAGATAGACTTTCTTGCGGCTTGGCACGAGAATTGACCCGATAAGTTGGGCGGGCATGACTGGCACAGTGATAATCGATAAGGCTTGCCCCATCCCATTCGCCGTCCATGTCACGCCGTCGGTTCCGCTTGAATCACCCGCGACGGTCATCTCGTCAATGTAACAAAACGACGCTTGAAACAGGTCGCCATCGGTGGGATCCTTCCACAGCATGGTTGCGGTTTTCAGCGTGTCGCTCGTGC
>Ga0136638_10000122_pt1 | contig 13774 bp, 10 predicted proteins | sample AntDrymUQ8582206_2_FD_104671 | JGI IMG/M metagenome (GOLD analysis project Ga0136638, IMG submission 104671) | Polar desert sand microbial communities from Dry Valleys, Antarctica - metaG UQ858 (22.06) | ecosystem: Environmental > Terrestrial > Soil > Desert | place: Antarctica: Dry Valley...
AGCATTCGCGATCTGGTCAAAAACTCATTGCGCATGCGGCCCGATCGCATCGTCGTCGGCGAGTGCCGCGGCGGTGAAGCGCTCGACATGCTGCAGGCGATGAACACCGGCCACGAAGGATCGCTAACGACGCTGCACGCCAACACACCGCGCGACGCGATCTCCCGGCTCGAAACGCTCGTGCTGATGGCCGGCATGGAACTGCCACTGCCGGCGATTCGCGATCAGATTGCCTCCGCGGTCGACATCCTGGTGCAGCAGACGCGCTTCGCTTGCGGCTCGCGCAAGATCACCAGCATCACCGAAGTCACCGGCATCGAAAATGGCCGGCTGCAGATGCAGGAAATCTTTCGCTTCGAGCGCACCGGCTACGGCCAGGACGGCAAAGTGCGGGGCGCGTTCGTCGCGTGCGATCTGGTGCCGACGTTTTACGAAGAGCTGCGCACGCAAGGGGTGACGCTCGATCTTGAAATCTTCCAAGGGCCGGTGGATCGCAATGAGCAGCGGGCCGCCCATGATTAACGCGCCGCTTGTCCTGTCGGTCGTGGTCGCGCTGGCGACGATGCTGCTCGTGTGGTCAGGCGCCGAGATCGGCGCTGCAGGCCTTGCGAATTACCGGCAATCATTTACCGATCGCGCGCGCTTCAACATGCGCGAGCTGTTCCTGTTCATGGATCCGGCGCGGCTTTACGCGCTCAACGTCGGCGTGATGCTGCTGGTTGGCGCCATCGTGTGGCTGCTCACAAAAAGCGCGCTGCTCGGCGTGGGCTTTGCGCTCGTCGCCGGGTTCGTCCCGTGGTGGGCGTTCCGCTGGATGCGCGCGCGCAGGCTGCTAATGGTCGAAGATCAGTTGCCCGATGCACTCCTGATTCTCGCCGGCGGGCTCAAGGCCGGCGTCAGCCTGACCTCCGCCATCTCGCAACTGGTAAAGGAAGCGCGGCCTCCAATATCGCAGGAGTTCGACTTGATGCTGCGCGAGCAACGCCTCGGCGTCGCGCTCGACGAAGCGCTCGAGAATCTCAACCGCAGAGTGCCGACGCAATCGATAACGCTCGTCGTTTCCGCAATGCGCATCGCCAGCCACACCGGCGGCGGCCTGGCCGAAACCCTCGAGCGCGCATCGCACACGGTGCGCAGCAAGCTCGCGATGGAAGGCAAGATTCGCGCGCTCACGGCGCAGGGAAAGCTGCAGGCGTGGATCGTCGGCGCGCTGCCGCTCGGGCTGATGTTCGTGCTTGCCAAGATGGAGCCCGAAGCGATGAGCATGCTGTGGACGACGCGCATGGGCTTCGCCGCGATCATCGTGATCGCGCTGCTCGAATTCTTCGGCGTCCTGCTGATCCGCAAGATCGTCGCCATCGACGTGTAGGCGGCGCACATGCTCGAAACCGTTCGCCTCTCGATGAACCCAACCATGGTCAGCGTCGCATTTGGCGCCGGCATTGGGCTCTCCGTGATGCTCGTTTCACTCGTCCTTGGTCGCGCAGTCGCGGACGTACCCGATGAGGACCGCACCTATCTCGACCGGCCGCCGCTCGGATTTCGCATCATGTGGTGGCCGATTCAGTGGATCGCGTACTACCTCGGTCGCTTAATGCCCGCGCGCCGCCGGCAGGCGGTGCTGATCAGACTGCGCAAGGCCGGCCTCGACTACACGATGTCGCCAGAGCAGTACATCGCCGGTCGTATCGTTGCCGCCGTGCTGGCAGGCGCCCTTGCCGCGTGGCTCGCGGATAGTTTTCTGCAGCCGATAAAGTGGTACGCGATCTGCGCCGGCTCGTTTGCGTATTTTTACCCGGCAATCTGGCTCAAGGATCGCATCGACGCGCGCAAGCGGCTGCTGTTGAAGCAGCTGCCGTTTTACCTGGACATCATCACGCTGTGCGTCGAGGCCGGGCTCAACTTGAGCGGCGCGTTCGACCAAGCGATGCGGCGCGGCCCACCTGGTCCACTGCGCGAAGAGATCGCACGCATCCTGCGCGACGTGCGCGCCGGCAAGTCGCGCACCGATGCGCTGCGCACGTTCGCCGAACGCATGAATGAGCCCGCCGTAGGTAGCCTCGTCAGCGCGCTGATTCAAGCCGAGAGCATGGGCATGAACCTCGGCCCAATCCTGCGCGCCCAAGCCGAACAGCGCCGCACCGAGCGCTTCACTCGCGCCGAAAAACTTGCAATGGAGGCTCCGGTGAAGATGTTGTTCCCGCTGATCGCGTTCATTTTTCCGTGCACATTTGTCGTGATCGCATTTCCGATCGTAATGAAGTTCATGGCGTCCGGACTGTGACCGACGTGCCGCGCGTGCTGCACGTTCGAATCGCAGCAGGGTTTATGCAGCGCGCGCGCGGCCTGCTGCTGCGCCCGCCCCTCATGGCCAATGAAGCGCTGCTGCTGCCGGGAAGCGCATCGGTGCACACCTTCGGCATGCGCTACGCAATCGACGTCGTGTTCCTCGATCCGCTCGGCCGCGTGCTCCACGTTGCGCGCGCGCTGCGTCCGTGGCGTGTCGCATCTCAGCCCGGGGCAGCTGCGGTCCTCGAGCTGCTCGCGGGCGGCGCCGCTGCGCATCAGCTTTACCCCGGCGCGGTGCTGGATGCTGCGCTGAGTGGAATCGGAGCGTGAAATGAAGAAACTGTTTGCGTTGTTATTCACGTTCGCACTCGCGGCGTGCGGCAGTGGCGGTGGCGACGGCGGCGGCAGCGTGCCCGGCCCAACCACGCCGCCACCTGCACCCTCGCCCGGACCCGTTGCACAACAAGGTGTATTCATCGACGCAGCAGTGCAAGGGCTCGGCTTCACTTCGGGCACACTCACCGGCCGCACAGACGCCAGCGGCCGCTTCGATTATCGCAGTGGAGAAACCGTCACCTTCACGCTCGGCCGCACGACGCTCGGCAGCGTGCCGGGCGGCGACGTCGTCACGCCGCTGACGCTGTTCGGCACCAGCGATGAAACCGATCAGCGCGTGACCAACCTCGCGCGACTGCTGCAATCGCTCGATGCCGACGGTAACCCCGAAAACGGCATCGTGCTCGACGAAGCGGTGCAGACCGCCGCCGATCTATTCGGACCGGTCAACTTCAATCAAAGCACGGCCGCGTTTGCGTTAGATCCGACTGTGCTCGCTTTGCTGCGCCAAGCGCGCGGCCCAAATGCAATGCTGGTCACCACAGAACGCGCACTGGGTCATCTGCGCGACGCCACGTTCCGCTATCGGTATCCGGGCATCTGGCGCACGACCTTCGCCGGCGGTAGTGGCGAGTTTGCGATCGACAACGATGGCCGCGTGCGTGGCCAAGCGATGTATCAGGGCAAGACGCTAGCGCTGATGGGCTACGTGGCCGGCAATGGCGGCGTGGCGCTCTATGCCTCCGATCCGACCGACCCGGTCATGCAGCGATACGCACAAACGATTTTTACGGTCGCCCGCTTCGAAGGCAAGCTGCTTGACGCCGGCACCGCACGCGGCACATGGGCGATGCAGCAGGACTCCGGGGTCGTTCCGGCCGGCGAATGGAGCGCGGTGCGTGCCCAGCCAACGTTCGATCTCGGCATTCGCGCCGATCTAGCGGTGATCATCGAGCGCTGGCACCGAACGCTACCGGCGTCCTGGCGCTACACGATCGTGACCGAAGAGCGGCGCGCGCCCACCGGTGAGCTGCTATCCGAATGGTGGCTGGCGCAGATGAATGCCTGCAACCAGGAGCGCATCGCGCGCCGCCTGCCGCCGAGCCCGCTGCCCAGCCTGGAGGAGATACGCACCGTCGATAGCTGGCGCTTCACTGGCGTCTACCGTCTGGGCCGCGGCGTGCAGCGCATTGTGTTTCCGGTAATCCGCCCTGTAATCGACAGTTGCGCCATCAGGTTCACGACGGCCGAGAGGCAGGCTTGGTTCAGCGACACCGACGACACGGTGTATTCCGTGCCGGACTCCAGCGTGCCAACCAGCACTCCGCCGCGCTCGTTCGTGACGCCCGACTTTGTGCTGCCGATTATCGCGACGCTGGAGTACGGCTTGGCGGGCGATCCGGTGTTCTCGGGCGAGCGCGGCCTGATTGATCAACAGTCGTGTTTTTGGACTCCCAACGCCGACGGCCGCAGCGAAGGCGGCGTTATCTTGCAGGGCCGCTCCTGCACCTTGGCGCTCGATGACCTGGTGACTTCCTACCTCGTCCAACTGCAACCATTCAGGCGCGAACGCGAGGGCAACTATGACCCCAGGTCACCGAACACTACGTCCAACACCGCCAGCACTACCGCTTCGATCAGCTTACAACTGGATCGCACCAACCCGTACGGCGTACGCGACGACGAAGTTACGCCGCCTCGCCTGCGGCCGCGCTAAGCATGCGACCGATCGACCGATCGACTTTGCGCGGCGCCACGGTCGTCGAATTCGTGGTCGTGATCCCGACGCTGCTGATGATGATCATGGCCGTGCTGCAAGCCGCATTTGCGTTTCACGCAAAGAGCCAAGTCAACCACGCTACCGCAGCCGCGGCGCGCGCCGGCAGCTTCAACAACGCCTCGATGAACTCGATGACTGCCGCGTTCACGCGCGGAATGGTCGGCTACTACGGCGGCGGCACTTCGCTCGCTGAGCTGACGCAAACCCAGGGACGCGCCGCCGCCGATCTTGCGCAAGCCAACGTGCGCATCGAAGTGCTGTCGCCCACCACGGAAAGCTTCGACGACTACAACAGCCCCGCGCTGCAAACGCAACTGAACACCGGCAACGCGCGCGTGATCCCGAACGACAACCTCGGGTTCATCCGCTGCCCGCGCGACAACGCGGGTTGCAACAGTGACCCTGCCACCAATAGCTCGGGCCAAACGCTGGCTGACGCCAACCTGCTGAAGATCCGCGTCACGTACGGCATCCCGCAGGAAAAGCAGATGCCGATGGTCGGCCGCTTCTACACGTGGGCGCTGGCGAAGATGAATCCGAATGACCCCGACGCGTTTCGCAGCTCACTCGTGCAACGCGGCCGCATTCCGCTGGTGGCACACACAACGGTGCGCATGATGAGTCCACCGATCGAAGGCGGCAACGGCTCGAACCCGGGGCCGGGCAACAACGGCAATCCGCAAGACCCCGGCAATCCACCTGCCGGCCAACCGCTGCCGACGTGCCCGTGGTGGGACGCGAGTTGTGCGAGTTGTCCGGATGGAGTCAGCACGCCTGGATGTAAACCGGAAACGTGCTCCGCGGCGGCCAGCTAATTTCCTTTCAATGGAGGCGCGTATGTCGTCGATAGATCGCAGTGAGTCGTGGACGGCAGTTGCGCTCGACGCACTATGGTGGCTTCGGCCGATCGCATGGGCCGCCCTCTTCTGCATGCTCTGGTTCGCGGTCGTGGCGCCCGCACAAGCGGACATTTTTCCTTTCCCGCCACCCGGCACGGGTTGCCCGGCGAACACTTCCTGCATTCCCGGCGGCGGTTTTCCCGGGGGTGGCAATCCTGGTCAATGCACTCCCAACCCAAACGGTAATCCCGGCTGCAACGGCGCCGGCAATCCGGTAGACATCATCACCGGCAACAAATACCAACATGAAATAGATCTCGCTCCGCTGCCCGGCGAAATGGGACTGCATTTCTCGCGTCATTACAACAGCAACAGCACACACCGAGGGCTGACTGGAGTCGGCTGGCGCAGCAGCTACGAGGTCGTGCTCGTCGATCTCGGCAGTGCACTTCAGATCATCGATGCAGACGGTCGCCGGCTGACGTTTGATCGTCAGACTCAACACCCCGGACTATGCGTAGGCGCACGGCCCGAGGACGGGCGCGTGATCGTCGATGACAGCGACAAGGAATCTGCTGGCCGCACTACGAAGCCCACCGCTCGCACCTACCGCTGGCAACGACTTGATGGCAGCGAGTACATCTTCAGCAGCGGGAGCGGCGACGGTCATCCACTGCAGTCGATCCGCGCGGCCAGCGGCGCCACCACGACGCTTACCTACCTGGGTGGCGCACTCGACAGCGTGCGCGATGCGCAAGGCCGCACACTGCGCTTCATCTACAGCCGCCCGGTCGCAGCCGGCAGCATGCGCTACCGGATGCTCGCGCTGGCGGCGATCGATACGCCGGTCGGCCGCATCAGTTACCAGCACGATGAGAACGGCCGCCTGCAGACAGTAACTCAACCCAATGGCCTGGTGCGCCGGTATCACTATGAAGCCGAGCGGCAAGGCACCGCGGCCAACACGTGGGCGCTGACCGGCATCAGCATCGAGTACGTGCAAGACGGCCAGCCGCGCGTCGAACGCCTGGCGACGTACACCTACAACGCGCAAGGTCGCGCCATACGCACGCAGCATGGGGGCGCCGACGATTTGAAGCTCGAATACGGACCGCGCGCGGCGACCACGATCACCACGGGCGACGGCGCGCGCACCGTCTACCGCCACGCACTGGTGGCCGGTCAGTGGCAAACAGTCGAAGCGATCGGTCCGGGCTGCAGTACCTGCCCGGCATCGAACGTGCGCTATCGGTATCGCATCGATGGGCCGCAGGCCGGTCAACTGGAGGCGACGCTGCAGCTCGATGCGAGGGGCCAACCGGTGCAGCAGCAGCGGATCGCCGTCGATGCATGGGGCCGGCCGACCAGAGTCGAGATCATCGGCTACGTTAACGGCAAGCCAAACCGGCAGACGCAGGCGCCAGCAGCGGTGCTGCGCGTCCAGTACGAGCCGCTGCCTCCCGATGGGTTCAGTAGTGCGCTCAGCGCTGCACAGTACGCCGCGTTGTGGCGGCCACGCTTGGTCGCGCGGCCCAGCCTGGTAGAGGGCTTCGAGCACAGCATTGCTTTCTCGTACAACGCCTATCTGCAACCGGTGGCCATCACTGAGGCCGGCGCCAGTCCGCTCGATGGCGACGGCAACCTCGCGCCGAGCGGCCTCACCCGCACCACTTCTTTCAGGTACGCGTGGATCGCCAACGCCAGCCGCTTGATCGCGCTCGATGGACCGTTGCCCGGAAGCGCTGATACCCGGACGTTTCATTACGACGAGCTGGGCCGACTGCGCCTGGTGCAGCATCCGGCCGCAGACCTGCAGGAGCGGTACGCCTACGACGAAGCCGGCCGCATCGTGTGGCGTTTGCCGCTCGATGCGGTAGCGGTGCGCACCGCATTCGATGCGAGCGGTGAGCCGAGCGCCTGGCAGCGTGGCGACGCCAGAGTTTCAATCGAGCGCGACACGTTGGGCCGGCCGCTACGCATCGAGTTGCCCGATGGCGAGGTGCGTTGGATTGGCCACGGCGGCCCGGGCGGACTCGGCGCCGTGATCTCGAACCGCGGCTGGGGACAGTGGCGAGTGCCGACGCCGCGGGCTGCGCAGCACTTGTTAGGCAACGACACAGCGCGCAACTCTGAACAGGCATCGTCTGCAACCACTGCCCGCTCATCGCCCGCTTCGGCATGGGGCTCGGTCACCACGCAGCGCGACGACTTTGGCCGCGTGGTAACACTGCGCACGCAAGCAACCGGATTGGAGGTGCGGCGCTACGACCTCGCTGATCGCCTCATCGAACGCCGCTTCGCCGATGGCGGCATCTGGCGTTACGAGCGCGACGCCGCCGGCCGCATCGTGGCGCACGCGGTGACCGCGCCGAATGCGCCCACAGTGATCACGCGCGTGCAGTGGTTCGGCGCGTACCCGATTCGGGTCGAGCATCCGAACGAAACTGAAACGCGCCACTTCGACGCCGCCGGCCGCGTGGCTGAACGCTCGATCGAACGCGCCAGCGGCGTGCGCTTTGCCGAACAGTTTGCATACGACGCTGCCGACCGATTGCTGACGCACACGCTGCCCGAGGGCGGCGCACTGAACTACACGTGGGGCATCGGCACGCAGCTGCGCGCGATCGACTATCGCTCGCCGCTCGGTGCCACGCAGTCGTTGATCGCACCTCTATCGGAACAGACCATTGATGCGGGCGCTCTCACGTCGGCCCAAGCCGTGCGCACCGCGGCGCCCGCCATTCAAGTCAAAGGCGTCGCAACGCCGGCCGCGGGTGGTTACCGCTACGGCAACGGCATCGAAGCACGCTGGCAACTAAACGCCGCTCGACAACTCGCCTCATTGGAGCATCGCGCCACGGCGGTTGCGGGCAACCTGCGCGCATCGTGGTGGCAGTCGTTGTTTGCGTGGCTGCCTGCTGCATGGGCGGCCTCTGAGGGGTCACTGGTCGATGCATGGCGTTACGACTACGACGCCGTCGGGCGCATGGACGCGCGCACCGATGTACTCGGAAATGCAACGCACAGCTTTGCCTACGACGCACGCGGCCGGCTTGCGGTATCGCAGCGGCAACCGAACCCCGCGGCCGATCCAGCGGCAGCGCATCCGCCCGCTGCAGAGTTCAACGCGCTCGAGTACTACGCCTACGACGCGCGCGGCGCCACGCTGGGGCGGCGAGCCGGCACCGCTGATCAAGACTTCCGGCGCATTGCGATCGGCCGCAACGCGAGCGGCCTGCCAAACCGCATTGGCAGCCGCACGCTCGTCTACAGCGCGGATCGTCGCCTGACCGAGGTCATCGAATCGGGCCAGATACTGGCGCGTTACCAGCACAACACGCACGGGGAGCGTATCGGCAAGCATGATGCGGCGCACGGCGCGACCGACTATCTGTTCGCGCGGCAGCAGTTGGTGGCCGAGACGGTTCCCAATGATCCCGCTTTGCTTGCGCGCCGCTATGTGTACGCGCACAACGTGCCGGTTGCGGTGATCCACTATCCGCACGGACAGCGCATGCGAGCGCACGCCGCGGCAAGCACAGGCCCCGCAGCGCGTGCGGCCGACTACGGGCATGCACTGCTGGATCGCCTCGCCGGCCGCGCAGCGCAGATCGTCTACCTGCACGCCAACGAGATCGGCACGCCGGTGGCTGCCACCAACAGCGCGCAGCGCGTGCTGTGGCGAGCGCAGCACCGGATCTACGGCGAAGCGCAGATCACGAATGCAAGGGCAGCTGCGAACACCGTGCGCGTCGACGCGTTTACGTTCAACCTGCGCTTGCCCGGTCAATACTGGGATGCCGAGACCGGATGGCACGACAACTATCTGCGCACCTACGACCCGGCGCGTGGACAGTACCTCGAGCCTGATCCGCTCGGGCCGCTGGCGCAGGGCGCGGTATCGCTCACGCAGCCGTTCGCTTATGCCAATCAGAACCCGCTGATCTATACCGATCCGCTTGGACTAATACTGTTCGCATTCGATGGATCCGATAGGCATGACAGAGATCTCAACGTGTTGTCGAATGTCGTTGACTTCAGAGAACTTTACAGGGATGGTGAGTATTTTTACATGACCGGCGTCGGCACGCGTGACACCCGCAGCGGCATCCAAAATCCCTTGTTGCGGGGCGGCAACCGGCTTGACTCGATAAGTTCTTTGACCGGCAAGGAACGCATTGATCGCCTGATCCTTGATCTGCGCCTGCACTCAGATGGCGTCGACGACAACACCGCGGTCGATATCGACGTGATTGGTTTCAGTCGCGGCGCTGCACAAGCACGTGACTTTGCCAACCAGATCGCCGGTGCATCCAGTAACGGCTTTTATCGCTATACCGACAGCGGCGGACAGCAGCGATGCCAACGAGTCAATTTCCGCTTCATGGGGCTATGGGACACCGTGCTCAGCGTTGCGGCCGGCAGCTATAACCTGGGCATCCCCGCTGAGTTCAAGCGCGTGTCGCAAGCGGTGGCGCTTAACGAACATCGCTCGGTGTTTCCCTTGGAGTCGATCATGGGAGATGCGGTGCCGCCATTGCAAACCCGCATCGAGCGCGGCTTTCTGGGGGCGCATTCCGACATCGGCGGTGGATATCATTCGTCGGAGGACGATCTGGCCAAGGTGGCTCTGGTGTGGATGGTCGATCAAGCGCGCGCCGCCGGCGTCACCATGGCTGAGCCGAACCGCACCATTCGAGCCGATCCTATCGTGCATGATCAAGTCGTCCATCCGCGAGAGCCGGGCCCGATCGAGGAAGATCGTGTAGTGAGGTTTCGCGATGGCCGCACGCAGTCGCAGCGCACCGCGGCCATTGGCGGCATGAGCTACGCTGATACCCTCACCTACATTCGCGCCGCTGATCCGCCGCGTTTCGGTATCGCGGGCACCGTTGACATGGCCGGCTATCTCGATTGGCTCAATCGGAATGGGTACGACCTCAACATGACGATTAATTGATCGAATCGGTCCATGCAACGCAGAACAGTATTGGCTAGTGGCTTGCTCAGCCTAGGGGCCGCTGCGGCCTGCCAAGCGTTGGACATGAAGCCTGGTTTTGGCGTCGTGATCAGAAGCGAGTTGGCGCCGGGAGCCGAGCCCAAGCAAGGGGTGTCAGGTGTCACTGATACCGGCCAGCGCCTTTTTGGTCATGCCGTGCTTGACGCGAAAGGCGGGGGTACGGGGTCCTATGGCGGAGCTGGACTTCCGGCATGGATCCGAGTCACGTGGCGCGAGGGTGACGTCGCTCACGACTATCGCAAAGGCTGGAAAGGTGGCCAGATCGTTGGCGACTATCGCGTCGAAGTCGCCAGCCGCGTTCCGCTCGACGTGCAGCGTTACGCCGCCGCCGGTCGCGACCGTGCGGTGCGGCTGATCTTTCGCATCAAGGACGATGGGGTCGCAATGGCTTGGAATGTGCAAGACATCTCTCCCAATCGGCAAGGGTGGGTATTTTCGATGCATGGCGGCGATTTCAAGCCAGCAGTTTTTTTTAACGGCAAGCTCGTCGAGCAAGGCTGGGTCATTCTTCCTGACGGCCGCAAAGTCGAGACCGACCGTTAGCCCGTACAGATTCGAATACTCACCAGCATCCAATAGTGTCGTCGCCAGCGCAACAACGATCCGAACACAAATAGCTCCGGCCCGCACGGCCGCGATCAGGCGCCGAGTTTGAGGAGATACGTATGTCATCAACCGCCAAATCCCGACTCATCGGACTGTCGATGTTCGCTGCTGGATAAGGAGGCACTGGGTACAGTTGATATTCCATCTTGACGCGAGGCGTCTATTGGCAAATCTCTGGTTTGTGTTACCCATTGGCGATTTACTGGACGGCCGCTCAATGCTGGTATACCCGTTCGTAATTCCTCATCTTTGGGCGCTGCTCACGTTTTTGGCTTTTCTCGCAGTAATTGCGATCAGGCCTCAATTGTCTGTCGCCGTAGTCATTACCATTTGCGCGCTCTTTGCGACCCTTGCGACCGCCAGCTTCGCGATGTCTGTCTGGCCGAGTAGTGATCATGGCAGTGGTACCGCCTGGCTTCTCTTGGGAGGATTCTCTTTAGTGAATATAGGCGCTGCGCTCGTATTAATAGTGCTAGCTACCAAGCGGCAAGACAGTTCAGTAAAAGCTTTTGGCCACAATCAACTCGAAAATAGGCGTGCTCGGCCTCTCCCTGCAACGCTCTTAGACCGGCTCATCGGACCTGCCTCGCACTCGGCGCAGCTACCCGATACTGCTCCACATCAATCTCGTGCTTCCTAATCAACTCAAACAACGCCCTTCGATTCTTCTGCGTAATCCTCGCCGCCTTCGCGATATTCCCCTGACACGCCTGCAGCAGTTGCTCAAGAAACGTCCGCTCGAAGCTAACGATCATTTGCGTCTTGGTCTGTTGCAGTGACGACTCAATCAGGCTGCTTTGTTGACTCGGGTCTGTAAACAGGTCATGCACGCCGAGCACATCGGATGGTGTTGACTGCAGCGCCTGCGAAATGACAACCGAGAGTTCGCGCACGTTGCTGCTCCATTCGTGCGTCAGCAAATAGCGGGCGGCAGCGGGCGTTAACGCAGGAACTCGGCGCCCCAACTCGCTACAGCGCTGCGCGAGGAATAGACGCACCAGCGGCAACAGGTCATCGCGTCGCTCGCGCAGCGGCGGCAGGCGAACGCGCAGCACGGACAATCGTTCAATTAGCTGAGACAGCGGAGAGTTGCGGTCGTAATCGTCGGGCGTGCAGTCGGTCGCGGTGGCCAAGACCCGAAGCCGCCCTTCACCTCTCTTGGCGTTCGGGGATTGCACGAGCTTCAGCAACAAAGACTGCGCACGCTCGGACAGCAACTCCACATCGTGCACGACGAGCATGGTCCCGCACGCCGCCAACGCCGCGGCATGCGCGGCATCGGCTGACTTTTTGAGCAGTGTCGCGAGCAGCTGTTCACCCTCGGCGCCTGCGCAAGTTTTCGGATCAAACTCGATCGGCGTCGCGCCGCCGGTCAGCCGCACGATCTGGCGTACGAACGCTCGACGCCCCGTGCCGCGCTCGCCGCATACCAGCACATCGCCCGCTTGCCCCGCCAACGCCGGCAGTCGCGCCAGTTGCGCGTTAAAGCGAGGGCTCAGGCTGCACGCAGCGGCTCTTCGCAACCGAGCCAGCGCGAAACCGGGTGCTCCAAGCCCGATGCCAGCAATCCAAGCGCACGCTCAACTCTTGCGCGCAGCTCGACGTTGGACAGCGGCAGCCGCACGAAATCTGCCACGCCGAGCTTCAGCAATGCATTAAGCGCTCGTTCATCATCGAACCGACCGACGATGATCACGCTGCGATTCAGATCACGGCCGCGGCACTGCGCGACCAATAACGCCAGTGAATGCAAGTCCGCCGAGCCCCAGCAGATGATCAAAATGTCGGCGGCGGTGAGCGCGGTTGCATGCGCGGCCACGGTTTGGCATTCGATTCCTCTTACCGTCTTCAGCACCGCTGATATTTCTGCGACGACGGCTGCATCGCAGCCATGCTGGGCAATGACACACCGAAACGCTTTCATAGGTTAGGTCTGATCGTCCGCTTATCGGTGCAATGACACCGTTCAACTGCATCGTCCTCGCAGTTATGCGGGAGGCAAATCGTCCGATCAGTCAACCGTCCTCGTCCGATCGGACGAGAACAAATTTGGGCAGAACTCGCCCTCCGGTGCGCGCATTCGAACCGGCACTGGCAGAATCGCGCGGAGATTTAACACCATGACACGCGTACTCATCGTCGACGACCATCCGCTAGTAGCGCGCGCGACCGCCAATGAGGTGCGCATGGTCAAGCGCGAGGCCGAAACGCGGATCGCTCACTCGATGGAGGAAGCCGAGCGCGTCATTGCCGAGTGGGAGCCGCCCGACACCATCCTGCTCGACCTGCGCCTGCCTGACACCGATGGGCTCTCCGGCCTGGTACACCTGCACAAGCTCGTACCGAAAGCGACGATTGCGATCATCAGCGCCGAGGATGATCCGCACGTCATGCGCGATGCGTTCGCGCAAGGTGCGCGCGGCTACCTGACCAAGGGCCGCGATATCGATCAGTTCACTGAAGCGCTGCGCAAAGTGCTCGACTACGGCTTCTATTTCCCGCCGGAAGTTACGACCCCCGCGCCGGTCACGACGTCACTGCACCTCACGGAGCGCGAAGAGGAAGTCGTCCGCGCCCTGGCGCTCGGCAAGGTCAACAAGCAGCTTGCCGACATGCTCGGCGTGAGCGAGAGCACATTCAAGACGCACTTGCGCGCGATCTACCGAAAGCTTGGCGTCAGAACGCGAGTGCAGGCGGCGGGCCGCGCGCGTGAGCTCGGGCTGCTCGCAGTTCACAGGCGCGCATGAACGACCCGATCTTTCGCAGAATGCCGCGCCTTACCGGCACGATGACGCCGGAAGAGCGGGTGCGCGTCGTGGTCGCACTGGATCACGATGGCCGGCAGCCGCAGACCACACTGGCGATGAGCCTGCGCAACCTGCGCATACTGGTCAACGACCTCGA
>Ga0136638_10000123_pt1 | contig 13767 bp, 14 predicted proteins | sample AntDrymUQ8582206_2_FD_104671 | JGI IMG/M metagenome (GOLD analysis project Ga0136638, IMG submission 104671) | Polar desert sand microbial communities from Dry Valleys, Antarctica - metaG UQ858 (22.06) | ecosystem: Environmental > Terrestrial > Soil > Desert | place: Antarctica: Dry Valley...
CTCTTGTACTGATCAAGAGAAATTTAAAAACATAGGAATACATGAGCATACGCGTTGGGAATTTGCTCCAAATATGTATCACTCTAAAGCCTATGAGCCCTTAACTCAAATTACTGATGAGGATCAAGGAACATTTGTAAGTTCTGATGACGATGGTATAGGAGAATACTACAATTCCAATCCATATAATCCTCACAAAATGAATATGAGAGAGCCTGTGAAAGGAACAATCAAAAGAAATAATGGAGCATTCATGCCCTATCATATTGCTAAAGATAGTTTAGAATATGCTGGTCTCTTTTTAAAAAATCCATTAGAATCTAACGACACAAATATTAAAGAAGGAGAATTATTGTATGCCAAGTTTTGTGCGCATTGCCATGGAGCAGAAGGTAAAGGAGACGGCCCTGTTAATGGTCCGTTCAAGGGTGTAGCTAATTTGGCAGAGGGTCAATTAAAAAGCATTTCTTTGGGACATATTTTCCATGTTGTTACGATGGGTAAAGGTCGTATGTGGTCACATGCTTCCCAATTGAATCAAGAAGAAAGATGGAAAGTAGCCATGTTTGTAAAAAATAAGTTGCAAGCTGCTCAATAGTTTATAAAAAGAAATTCTAGAAAAATCAATATTAGATGGTCATGACAGAGGAAAAATTCATATTCAGTGCTGGAATTAAAAAGAAAATTTTTCTTACCATGGGTGCTGGACTTATTCTTTTGGTAATAGGAATAATAATGGCAATGACTGGTTCGCATCATGGAGGTCACGAAGGTGGCGGACATGAAGTGGCTGCACATGGAGGGCCAACCTGGCAATTAAGAGTAATTAAAGATTTATGGTTAAATAATGTTTTTTTTAGCGGTATAGCTATTGTAGGTGTCTTCTTTGTAGCCTTTAATTACATAGCCCAAGCGGGTTGGGGAGTAGTGGTAAAAAGAGTTGCAGAATCTTTTGGGTATTTTATACCCGTAGGTGGTGTCATCATGGTTATCCTTTTTGCATTGTTTTACCATGATTTATTTCATTGGACACACCATTATTTGTATGAGCCAGGTCCACAATTTGATGAAATACTCGACGGTAAAAAAGGGTTTTTAAATATCCCATTTTTCGCCATTCGTTTGGTGATTTATTTTGTGTTATGGTATTGGATTTGGAAAAATATTAGAAATAATTCTTTAGCAGAAGATTTAAATGCAGATTTAAAATATCACGATAAAAGCATTTATTGGTCTGCTATATTTTTATTAGTATTTGGTATTACCTCTTCAACATCTGCCTGGGATTGGGTAATGTCTATCGACCCACATTTCTTTAGTACTATGTTTGGCTGGTACGTGCTTGCAAGTTGGTTCGTAAGTGGTTTGGCTATGATTACATTAATTGTAGTAACATTAAAAGAAAATGGATATTTATCAGTAGTAAACTCTAGTCATTTACATGATTTGGGTAAGTATATGTTTGCCTTCAGTATATTCTGGACTTATATCTGGTTTGCCCAGTTTCTATTAATCTATTATGCAAATATTCCTGAAGAGTCCATATATTTTGTAGAGCGTCTAAAAAATGATGTGTACAGTCCAATATTTTTCATGAATTTGATAATTAATTTTGGCTTCCCATTTTTAACCTTAATGGCAGCAGAGGCTAAGAGACAAGCGATTATTTTAAAAATTGTTGCAATTGCAATATTGGTTGGTCATTGGTTTGATTTTTATATCATGATGACGCCTCCATTGCTGCAACAAGAAGGCGGTTTAGATGTTAAAATATTATTCGTAGAGTTGGGCATAACCATGATCTTCGGTGGTACCTTTTTCTACTTTATATTAAATGGACTTTCTAAAGCTTCATTGGTTCCTAAAAACCATCCTATGTTGCAAGAGAGCGTTCATCATAGCATCTACTTATAGAATATATAATAAATCGAAACAGTATTTAATTTTTAAATAATAATAAAAATGACAGGATTATTAATAGGTATAGCCGCAGTATTGGTGTTTGCTATTCTTCTTTTAATTTTCAGAATTCAAACATTAGTGAATGTAATGAAGGGATCTTACTCCAATAGAGTAAACTCCTCTAATGGATTTCATGCATTGGGTTTGGTATTGTTCCTTACTATTGGTCTGGGATTATTCTTCTGGTATTCGAGTGTTGCCACAGAGCATTATTTGCCAAAGGCGGTTTCTGAACATGGAGTAAGAACAGATTTGATGTTTTGGATCACCATGTCTATTTTGTGTTTTGCCTTTGTCGTGACGAATGTTTTTTTATTCGTTTTTGCATATAAATACCAATACAAAGAGAACAATAAGGCCTTTTTCTATCCCGATAATCACAGATTGGAAATTGTATGGACAGTAATTCCTGCTATAGTAATGGCCATATTAGTTGGGTATGGTTGGAAAGAGTGGGCAGCTATTACAAAAGAAGAACCCAAAGATTCTGTAGTGATTGAAATAATGGGAAAGCAGTTTGCCTGGCAAGTACGTTACCCTGGTAAAGATATGTCTTTGGGTGGTTATCATTTTACCAAAATTGATGCTTCGAATGAGTTTGGGGTAGACTTTACAGATAAAGCTTCCTATGATGACTTCATGCCCACGGAACTTTATATCCCAAAAGGTAAACCCGTATTGCTTAGAATTCGTGCACGTGATGTTCTTCACTCTGTATTTGCTCCACACTTTAGATTGAAAATGGATGCGGTTCCGGGTATGCCTACTAAATTTTGGTTTACCCCAACAAAGACTACTGAGACGATAAGAGAAGAATTGGGCAAGCCAGACTTCAATTATGAAATTGCTTGTACTGAGGTTTGCGGTAGAGGGCACTTTGCAATGCGTTTTGTTATCAAGGTAGTAGAGCCAGAACAATATGAAAAATGGTTTGCTGAGCAGAAAACATTTGTTTCTTTGAATAAAGATTATGTTTTAACAAAGGCTCCAGAACATTTGAAGGGCTTAATTGGTGTAGACGAGCCTGTGGCTGTTCCAGCATCTCCTGCGGTGATACCAGTAGCTGACACTACGCAACCTGCAATGGCTGATACTACTCAGAAATTAAAACTTTAATTAAGATACTTATACATTTTATTGATAAATAATATTAAAATGGACTTAGCACATACATCAACCGAAACACATTTAGATCATGGTCATGACCATGATCACGACCATGAAGAATTATCATGGATTCAACAATATATATTTAGCGAAGACCATAAAGTAATTGCCAAACAATACCTTTTTATGGGTATTATGTGGGCAATGTTTGGCGGGGCCATGTCGCTAATATTCCGTCTTCAACTAGGTTTCCCTAATGCAAGCATGCAGTGGTTACAACCCTTGTTGGGAGACTGGATAAAAGAAGGTAAACTGGATCCAGAATTTTATCTGGCGCTAGTAACAATGCATGGTACCATCATGGTATTCTTTGTACTTACTGCCGGGCTAAGTGGAACTTTTAGTAATTTCTTGATTCCTTTGCAAATTGGGGCTAGAGACATGGCTTCAGGGTTTTTGAACATGCTCTCTTTTTGGTTCTTTTTCTTATCTAGCGCTATCATGATGGTTTCTATATTTTTAGAGACTGGCCCTGCATCTGGTGGTTGGGTAATTTATCCACCGCTTAGCGCGCTTCCACAGGCGGTTACCGGTTCGGGATTGGGCATGACACTTTGGTTGACTAGTATGGCGTTCTTTATTATATCCTCGCTCTTGGGAGGTATAAATTACATCACTACCATAATAAACCTTAGAACTAAAGGCATGTCGTTTTTTAGAATGCCTTTAACCATGTGGGCGTTCTTTATTACTGCGGTAATAGGTCTTTTATCATTCCCTGTATTATTTGCAGCTGCTTTGTTATTGATTTTTGACAGAAGTTTCGGTACAAGTTTCTTCTTGTCTGATATATATATAGCTGGTGAGGCGTTGCAACATACAGGCGGAAGCCCGATTTTGTTCCAACATTTATTTTGGTTCTTAGGACATCCAGAGGTTTATATCGTTTTATTGCCTGCTTTGGGTATTACATCAGAGATTATTGCTACCAATTCCAGAAAACCAATCTTTGGTTACAAGGCAATGATTTTATCTATGCTGGCTATTTCTTTCTTGTCCTTCATAGTATGGGCGCATCATATGTTTGTGACGGGAATGAACCCATTCTTGGGAACGATATTCATGTTTTTAACATTAATTATAGCAGTACCATCTGCAGTAAAAGCGTTTAACTATATTACCACACTATGGAGAGGAAATATAATATTTACCCCAGCCATGCTGTTCTCGATAGGGTTAGTATCCTTCTTTATTTCTGGAGGATTGACCGGTATAATATTAGGTAATTCGGCAGCCGATATCCAATTGCATGATACCTATTTTGTAGTTGCGCATTTTCACTTGGTAATGGGTAGTGCTTCCTTCTTTGGAATGCTTGCCGGAGTTTACCACTGGTTCCCAAAAATGTTCGGTAGAATGCTAGACGACACCTTGGGATACATCCATTTCTGGATTTCATTTGTTGGTATTTACATGGTATTCTTCCCACTTCATTATATTGGTATAGCAGGATTTCCAAGGAGGTATTATTCCTTCACAGGCTTTGATTTTACTAGATCCTTTACAGATTTAAATACATTCGTGAGTATCGCTGCTATCATTACGTTTGCTGCTCAGTTTATATTTGTATTCAATTTCATTTATAGCATATTCAAAGGTAGAAGAGCAAATGCTAATCCTTGGAGGTCTAATACCTTGGAATGGACAACACCAATTCATCCTGGACATGGAAACTGGGTAGGGGAGTTACCAACAGTTTACAGATGGCCTTATGATTATAGCAAGCCCGGAGCACCAGAAGACTTCATACCTCAAAATGTACCCTACGCTCAAACACCAGAGTCTAATTTCCCTAACGAGATTGATCCTGTAGAGCATAAACACTAATATGATTTCGGAACCCTATCGGAAAAAGTATAAAACGTGGGGGATAATTACGTTAGCTTCGGTTTATATTCTGATTCTAATTGGTGGTGTAGTAAGAAGTACGGGTTCAGGAATGGGCTGTCCAGATTGGCCCAAATGTTTTGGTAAATGGATTCCACCTACTAAAATTTCTGAATTACCCTCGGATTACAAGGAGATATACGCTGATAAACGAAAACAAAAAAATATTAAACTAGCCAGGGTATTGTCAAAATTGAATTTTATAACTCTTTCAAATAATTTGGTGAATGACGACTCTATGTATCATGAATTAGATTTTAACTCTACCAAAACTTGGATAGAATATTTGAATCGAGTATTGGGCGTGTTGGTTGGTATCTTCATTTTTGTTCTTACTATACTTTCTTTCAAATTTATTGGAAATGAAATTGGCATCACGCTTAAAACTATTCTTGCATTTGTATTAGTAGGCCTTGAAGGCTGGATTGGTTCCATTGTGGTTTCTACAAATTTGTTGCCTTTTGCAATTACCATTCACATGTTCCTAGCCATTGCGCTCATTGCATTGCTTATTTATACCATTCTAAAATCTCAAAGTGATGTTGTGCCAATTGCGTTTGCTGGAATTTCTAAAAGGAGTTATTACCTGTTGATTTTTATTACCATTTTAACCTGCATTCAAATATTGCTGGGCAGTCAAGTGAGAGAGTCTATTGATCAAATTGCCATAAGTTTCGACCATGCTAATAGGGATTTATGGATTGGCGAATTGGGTAATTCATTTTATGTACATAGGTCTTTTTCTTTGCTTATATTAATTTTAAATATTTATTTCTTATACAATATCCACCGTGCACTTGGTAAGTCCAGTGCGGCTTACAAGATCTCTTTAGGGTTTAATATGCTTCTTTGGATGGAAGTTAGTTTAGGCATTTTGATGGCCTATGTCTCGATTCCACCATTTTCGCAACCACTACATTTATTTGTTGCAACCCTGATTTTTGGTTTGCAGTTCTCCCTCTTAACATTTTTCTGGATTAGCAAGTCTCGCTCTTTAGAAAAATCATCTATCAATTATGCGCTCTAGTAATATGGAAATAGCATCGGATCATTTGTCTTTATTACAAAAGGTAAAGGCATATATGGAATTATTAAAATTCCGCCTTACCCTATTAGTGGTATTCTCTGGCGCTATTGGATATATGCTGGGTTTGAAATCCAATATTGTCGCATCTCACTTTATTGTGTTTTTATTAGGGGGTTTTTTTATAACCGGTGGCGCCAATATAATTAATCAAATCATAGAAATTGATTTGGATAAATTGATGTCACGAACAATGTCAAGGCCATTGCCTACAGGCAGAGTTTCCAAATTTGAAGCTACCATTTTTGCAGTTTTACTTATAGTATTAGGGTCGTTTTTATTGGTTGCATATATCAATGTGCTTTGCTGTTTGGCTACTTTATTTTCTGCTTTTTTATACGCATTTGTTTATACTCCACTCAAACAAAAAAGCTCTATAGCTGTTCTTGTAGGAGCAGTGCCTGGTGCTTTACCGCCATTAATAGGATGGATAGCAGCAACGGGAGTTATTAATATAGAGGGCTCCTTATTGTTTTTTATCCAATTTATATGGCAATTTCCACATTTCTGGGCAATAGCATGGGTACTGGATGACGATTATAAAAAGGCTGGTTTTAAATTGCTTCCTTTTGGAGGAAAAAAAGACATCAATACTGCATTGCAAATAATGATTTATACACTAATGCTAATACCTCTGGGATTGATTCCGACAAAGCTTGGCTTAACGGGTTTAAATTCTGGAATAATAGCAACCGTATGCGGCGTTATATTTCTTATGCAAACGTTTTATTTGATGAAGGAGTGCACCAATAAAGCAGCGAGAATAATCATGTTCGGTTCTTTTTTATATTTACCAATAGTTCAAATTGCATTTGTATGGGACAAACTATAAAAATAGATTATAAAGGAAATAATTTAACTGCTGGGGAAAGACCCTTGTCAATGCATCCTAAAAAGTTTGCGTTGTGGCTATTCATGGTTACGGTTGTTATGATTTTTGGTGCCCTTACAAGTGCTTATATCGTGCGTAAGGCGGATGGTAATTGGTTAGAATTTGAATTGCCATTGACCTTATGGGTAAATTCCGTTCTCATTTTATTGAGTAGTGCCACGCTGCAATGGGCATATTTTGCTGCCAAAAGAGATGAGCTTAATCAAGTAAAAATAGGCATAGGCCTTACTTTTATATTAGGCTGTATGTTCATAGTAGGCCAATATTATGCATGGGGAGAATTGGTTAAAATGGGCGTTTTCTTTGGCGGTAATACCAGCAATCCTGCAGGGTCTTTTGTTTATGTTTTGACAGGACTTCATGTTGCACATTTAATTTCTGGAATTATTTTCATTTTTGTAGTTTTAGTTGCTAGTTTTAGATTTGAAATACATTCAAAAAATTTGGTAAGAATGGAAATGTGTGTCACCTATTGGCACTTTCTTGATTTTTTATGGATTTATTTGTTTGGATTCTTAATGTTGAATAATTAATTAAATTTTATATATTTTATGGCGCACTCGGCTAGTATCGACAACAATTCAGAAAACATTTGGAATGGCAATGCCGAACCTCTAAAAGCCAGTTGGGGCAAGCTTATGATGTGGTTTTTCCTATTGTCGGATGCCATTTCTTTTTCTGGTCTGCTCGTAGCTTATGGCTTTAGTAGATTTTCTCATTTGGCTTACAATCCTGCAGTTCACGGCATGATTTTCAAATTTTCAGATACATATTGGCCCATTCCTGAAAAAGTATTTACGCACATTCCTTTTGCCCATATAAATGCCCCTTTGGTATTTGTGGGTATTATGACCTTTATACTTATTTTAAGTAGCGTTACTATGGTGCTAGCTGTTGAGGCTGGACATAGAATGGATAGAGAAGAAGTAAAAAAATGGATGCTATGGACCATACTTGGTGGCTTTGCGTTTTTAGGATGTCAGGCATGGGAATGGTCTATCTTCATTCAAGGTTCGGAAGAAGGTAGAATGCTGCTAGATGGTACTAAAGTATATGGAGCGAATCTTCATATAAATGAATATGGACCACAATTGTTTGCAGACCTTTTCTTTTTTATTACTGGTTTCCATGGTACGCACGTATTAAGTGGTGTGGTAATTAATATCATAGTATTTTACAATGTTTGTTTGGGTACCTATGACAAAGTGGGCAATTATGAAATGGTTGAAAAAGTTGGTTTATATTGGCACTTTGTAGATTTGGTTTGGGTATTTGTTTTTACTTTCTTCTATTTAGTTTAATTTATTATTAATAATTAATATTTATAAAAATGTCATCTCATCATCATTCAGACAATATTCACGAGGTAAAAATTGTCCCAAGAGATCCTCAAAAAGTAAAACAAATATTAAAAGTTACTTATATTTTAGGAGGTGTTACTGCTATAGAATTTGTGGCTGCATTTCTATTTCCCAAAGGGTTGGTGCTGACTTCCTTGTTTGTGTTACTTACGTTTGTAAAAACTTTTTATATCGTAGGTGAATTTATGCACTTAAAACATGAAGTAAAAACACTTATTTGGGCTATAGTTATACCAACTACGTTTATCATGTGGCTAATACTTGCGATGCTTATAGAAGGTAGTTCTGTATTTGAATTTAGACAATGGATTTGGGGTTAACCTGCAAATATGAATAATATACTTAAAGCTGGAATTCTAATCATCGCATTGGTAATTCCAGCTTTGATTTTTTTAAACCTGAAATTTTTTGCCCATAACCACTATAGACTGCCGGTATACTATGCCACAGATTCTACAGAAAATGGGAAGCATTTTAAAATCACAAAAGCACACTCCATTCCTGACTTCAATTTACTGTCACAAGATTCTGTTTGGGTAAATAGAAATGAGTTTAAGAATAAAATTTTAATCGTAGATTTTGTATTTACCCGTTGCCAAACCATTTGTCCCAAGATGACGAATGAGTTAATACGGATTCAGGAAGATTTTTCGGCAGATACCAATGTAAAAATAATATCCTTTACTGTCGATCCTGAATTTGACAGACCTTATGTATTAAAAAAACATATGGAGAAAAAATTTGTTGATAGTAATAAATGGACTTTCCTCACTGGGAGCAAAGAAACTATATATGCTTTGGCTCAACGCGGGTTTTTCCTTACTGCCATGGAAGATCGGGATCGACCACTAGAGTTTATCCATAGCGACAAGGTAGTATTGGTAGACAAAAACGGTTGGATAAGGGGATACTATAATGGCACGGAAAGGAAGGAAATTGAAAGGTTGGTAGCTGAAATAAAAGTGTTAAATAAGATCTACGAGGATGAGCCAAGTGAGTAATAAAAATAGTTTAAGATTTATAACCATACTTTCTTACGCCATCCCATTAGTAGTAGCTATATTACTAGGCATAAGACAAAAATTAGACTTGGGTTCTTGGACCAATTATCTGCCTCATGTGAACGCAGTAATTAATTTTGTAACTGCTCTCTTATTGATATTGGGGGTATGGGCTGTCAAAAGCCGCAAGATTGCGTTTCATAAGTTATGCATGTCAACTGCATTCATTCTGGGTTCAGCTTTCTTGGTTGGTTATATATTGTATCATTTTACGCACCATTCTACGACGTATGGTGGTACCGGGATTATTTCTTATGTATATTATTTTCTATTGATTACCCATATTTTATTGGCCGCTGTGGTGGTAAAGTTCGTACTGCTGGCCGTATACCATGGCTGGCATAACAACATAGAAGAGCACAGAAAAATAGTTAGGTATGCATTCCCTATATGGCTCTATGTTTCTATTACAGGGGTAATAGTATATGCCATGATAAGTCCTTATTATCAATTTTAATACTTAAACATTAAAACCAGCATAATGAAAAATATATTTAAACATATCGTTGTCGTCTTATTTTTGATAAATATAGCCACCATAGGCATGACTTATGCCCAATGCGCCATGTGCAGAGCTACGGTAGAGAGTAGCACTAAATCTCCAAAGGGCCAGGGTAAAGGATTGAATAATGGTATACTTTATCTGATGGTGATACCCTACCTATTGGCGGGAGGCATAGGATATTTTTGGTATAAGCATAGCCGCAAAGAAACCGATAAGCAAAATAAGATTGAGGATATATTAAAGCGTAAATTAACTTAGTTGCACTAAGGTAGCGCCATACCCAAATTTTTCTTTTTGCGCATCCTTAAAAAACTTAATCATTTTATTTTTAGCAAGTTTTTTATGTATTTCATTTTTCAACGTGCCATTTCCGGTACCATGTATAAAAACAATATTTTCCATACCACTGGCTAAAGCATTTTCGAGAGATTTTTCAAAGTGGTTAATCTGAATATATAGCATTTCCTGAGGTTGCAAAGCCTGATGATCTTTGATGAGTTTGTCGATGTGCAGATCTACTTCCGAAGTAGGCTTGGAAATCTCTATAATGGCGGCTGGAGACTGATGTTCCTCTATTTGCTCCATTATTTTTGAAGGTTCTATTTTTATAGCGTCTTTATCTATTTGAAATAAAAAAGCACTACGATTTAAGAGCTTGGAATGTCTTTTACTTTTATGAAAAGAGGCAGGGCTAAATTTTAATTTTTTCTCTAGTGGCGCCTGATACTGCGCTTTCCCTTGCGAAAAGGTGAGCCATTGAACATATAGTTCTGGCCAAGTTTCAAAGTCATTTAATTTATATTCTGAGATTTTTACAAAAGACCGAGCTTTAAGCGTACCTGATAGAATTCCTTTGTAGTCTACTAAGCTTTTTTCATTGATGGTAAATAATATATTGTGGTTCGTGTCATTTAAAATCACGAGAGAATATATTCGATCGTTAAATGGGTCAAAGGCAATAAATACACCATCGGTAGGGGAGATGGGCGCTTCTTCAGAGGCAGGTTTTGTGGTAGGGTTAAATTTATTGCCTTCTTCACTGGACACGAGAACGATTTCATTCTTAAGTATCGGTATTAAAAACCCATCTTCAATTTCTACCTCAAAGGTTCTTTCATCTATTTTTCTACGAATGATACCTTGTTCTTTGCCGTGAGTAAATCGTACTTTGTCGCCTATATTCATGGTATAAAAGTAGCAATTTATAAAGAGAAAAATTGAAATTTAATGATTCGCAGCATTGGTGGTCTTTACAGCTTCTCATTCCGCTTTAATGCATTAATTCAGCTAAGGGGAGAAAAGTCCAAGATTTTCTGTTGAATTTAAAAATACATTGCCGACTTTGTTATCTACAAGAATTTAAATGGTGTTTGAATAGTAATTAGATGACTCAAGAAGCCCTTAGAAATACAAGCCATGCAACTTTACTCCATGTTTATTAAATTCTAAGGCAGGGCCTGGAAGGTGTATCATATTTAGTCTTTTAAAAATAAACTTTAGGGTTGGGGATTTGGTTTTGATTTTACTTAAATCTAGATCTAGGGCAATGAAATATTTTCTGTAGGGTGTTAAGCCTATTTGCATGTTGCTTCCGTCTTGGGCATATATCATATTTTCTGCACCATAGCCTATGGATAGAGCTATCCAAGAAGGTATTTTCTTTGTTCTTAAAAATGAGTTTACATTAAAAGCCAGCCAATATGTTTGGCCGTTATAATCTTTAATAATCTGTTCTACAAAATTACTGCCCAATACCTGTGGTCTTTGATCGGCAAAAGGGGAGGGGTAAAAACTGAATTTGGGAACGATTCGCGTTTCTTGCCAAACTAGTTGTTGCCCTACATAGGCCATGCTACCTATGGCATTGCTAGCTACATCGCTTATTGAAGCACCATAGTTGGCGGCGTAGCCATCAAATATCTCTATAGAACTTTGAATAACAAACCCTGTAGCAGCCCCTAGCCATATCGAAGGCGAAGGTTTAATTCCACACCATTGGTACGTTTCTGCAAAAAACATACTTTCATGAAAGGTGGTGTAGAGGTGTCCCGCCTTGTCCATCTGCTTCCATTCGGCCGCATCGTTAAAAAAATGAAAACTTGTTTTGGTGTTTTGAGTGTACCATATTTTACTAAGGCCAATCATGACGGCAGAGTAGCTTACTGCCGTTGCACCCAATACAGGATAAAGGCGTTTAGGATTAATTTTAATGGAATCATTTTGAGCAGATGATGGAAAGGAAAAAAATATTAATAAGAGCTGAAAAAATAGAAATGAGCTATAACTAATTTTAATATTATGGCGCATCAATTATTTTACTCTATTTCCTTTAAAGTAATCATTCTATTATGATCTGGATCCCAGAGTTTTAGTTCTAAGCAGGCAATAATATCTTTAAGGTCAAATGTAGTAGTATATACGTGTTGCAATTCAGGTATTTTTTCCATAGCCTCCTTAAGCCTATAAAAAGGGATACCAGAATTCATGTGGTGCACATGGTGGTAGCCTATGTTGCCCGTGAACCATTGCATAACTGGGTTCATCTTAAAAAAACTGGTTGACTCTACTGCGGCATGTTCGTAACGCCACTCTTGCATTAATCTAAATTTGGCTTTGGGAAAGTTGTGTTGAACATAAAATAAATAAGATCCCAGCCCGCATGCAATGATATGAGGAATAATAAGGGTGAGAAATAATGCGATAAAGCCTCCAAAATAGAAGAGTAGAGCGCCAAAGGCCAAATGCAAAACAATGGCCACCACACAATCCCAATGTTTACGGGTGCTTTTTACTGCAGAATTAATGCAAAATGAAAATAGGAATACCGTAATATATCCTAAAAATATATTTAGGGGATGTCTAAGGGCTAAGTAATAAAGCTTTTCTTTGGTAGTAAATTTAAGGTATTGGTTTTTTGTTACAGTTGGGAATGATCCAATATCACTCACATGGAGTTTGGAATTATGCTTATGGTGAAAATCGTGAGACCGTTTCCAAATACTGGATGGCGCTAATATATAAATACTGAAACAATGCATGATAAAATTTGCCACCCTCGATTGATTCAATATAGCGTTATGTTGATGGTCGTGATAGATGACGAACATGCGAACTAGTAATAATCCCGACACAAGGCTAGCGGCTATTCGTAAACCTAAATTTATATTCCAATAGGTAAGAGACAATGAAATGATTGTCAAAATCAAAGTGCTCAGCGTATAGTACCAGCTTTTGCTTCTATCTTCAGAAGCAAAATTTTTAGTGGCAAGAATTAATTCTTTTCCTGAACGCATGAATTAAATTATTAGAATACAAATTTAACTTAATAAACACTCAAAAGAGAAAGTTGTTTCAAATTAAATTGGTCGCGGATATTTCCATCGTCTGTGCGACCACAGCCAAGTTTCAGGCATTTTAACTATTTCTTGATCCAGCCGCTCGGCGTATTTTTGAATGATTTCATTTTCGGCCGTTAATTTGGGAGTGTCCGACAATATTTCTGCAAAAATCTGATAATACCCTCTCTTAACTCTAACGATATTGATAAAGACAACAGGTAAGTCATATTTTTTAGCGATTCTCTCTGCTCCCGTGAAGAGTCCTGTATCTTGATTTAGAAAAGTTGTCCAGTATGCGGTTTGCGGGGCGGGCATCTGGTCGGCAATGAACGCAAATGCCGCCTGCTTGTCTTTATAGGTCAATACATCTTTGAAGGTGTTTTGCATTTTTATCAATTTGGTGCCAAACATGGTGCGGGTTTTACACATTAGCGCTTCAAAATATTTATTGGAAAGAGGCTTGTACACCACGTGCAACTGATGTTTGCAAGAAAGGCTAAATGATGATCC
>Ga0136638_10000126_pt1 | contig 13569 bp, 12 predicted proteins | sample AntDrymUQ8582206_2_FD_104671 | JGI IMG/M metagenome (GOLD analysis project Ga0136638, IMG submission 104671) | Polar desert sand microbial communities from Dry Valleys, Antarctica - metaG UQ858 (22.06) | ecosystem: Environmental > Terrestrial > Soil > Desert | place: Antarctica: Dry Valley...
CTGGTGCGTATCGAGAGCCGCAAGCAGTTCAGGCTTTAACGCACGAATTGAGGCGCGGTCGGCATCCGTAAGCACGTTGTCTGGCTTAATCCTGAGACGGTCGCCAACAACACGAATTGAGGCACCACGCGAGGTGATTGTTTGGAGCAGAGATTGAGCAGTCATTAATAATCTCCCTCGTTATCCGTATCGAAATCACAATCGGATACAGGCAGTGAACCTAGTGAAGGGAGTGAACCTTTTCGCACTGCGCTAATATTTACAATCTCACTTTCTACTGCTTCACGCGAAGGATTAGTATCTACAGGTTCACTAGGTTCACTAGGTTCACTAGGTTCACTAGGTGTTTTGGTGGAAGTTGGCTTTAATTGCCATAATTTCGAGCGCGCAGGGCCTTCTCCGGCGAATACGATTTGATATTCCCCGATGATGCTATCGCGCTTTTGTTGAAGCAAAGTCCCGAAAGATGTTCGCTGCCCACGCTCTGTTTTTCCGTAAATTGGAAAACCTTCTGTTTCATTAGCGAGGCCAAACAAAGCAGCGGACGAGGTTTTCTCGTCCTTGTAAGTTCCCCACCACTCCGCGATGAAGGAACGCCACGCACCGCCCTCGGCGTCGGCGCGGTCGTAAAACTCTTCCAAGTTGCCTAGAAAACCATCGATTCCAGCGACTTGGAGAATGCCGCTCATGACATAAGCCCATGCCTCGAAGCTCCCGAGACGCTTGCCGCCGTCGGGTTTGCCAGCGGCGATCCATGCCTGAATAAGAGTCAGGTTGGCCGCGATGATTTCCCCCGCATGCTTATGCACCCATGAGCGCAGGTCTTTAATCTCAAAGTCTGTTCGCTGCCAGGCACGTTCGCATTTAGCGTCGAGACGAATCCGAACACACCGTCGGGCGATTTCAGTGCTCATGACTGGATTGTTGGCCGTCATGAGCCATACAGGGCGAAGAGGAAGCGATACAGTCTCGTTCTTACCCAAAATGCGATCAGACCAAGTTATGGCAGTCAGCGCGCCGGCCAGAGTTCCAGAATTGACGGGCTTTGTTACGTTGTCAATAATGGCTGCGGCGCGGGCTTCGCGGGCGATAGAGGTAATACGCTTGCGCCATTCATCCTCGTCTTTGCACTGCGTCATAACGGCTGGGCTATCTCCCAGTGATGCCGAAAGAAGTGCGTCGACAAGCAAGCCTTTCCCAGTGCCCGGCCCCGTGGCTTCGACATCATGCAAAGGTGTCGGGCCGTCAATCATGTCCCGCACGTAGGGCAACAAACTCAGCGTGAAAGCATTGGCTCGATCCGATTCTGAAACGAAAGGGAATTCAGAAATGGTGTGCTCAATCAACTTCCTTGCGGCCTGAACCTCTTCTTTCGTTGGGTGCGTCGGGACATCAGGAATATCGATCCGGCGACGGGAGTGATAGTAAGTTTCAGATGCTGCATGGAAGCCGTGAGTCGTCTGCAAAATGCCGTTGGCGGCAAACATGGGCGCGGCAACGATACGACGCAACGTAGGCACCGGCGGCGCGTGATCGGCCAGCATGTCTTCGATGTATTTCTTAGGAGGATGAACTAGCTTTTCAACCTCAACAGCATTTTCCCCGCGCCCCTGAGTGCGTGTTTGGAAGAATAGTGCCGAGCGTGCCAACTCAAAAGTTAGCCGCTCAGGTGTCAGCTCGCGGACAGCAGGGACGCCATTCTCGATTTGGATACGATATAGGGCGCCGCCCATGCGAAACACGCGCGGGTCTTTCTCATTGGCTGCTGTGAATGCTTCCCAGCAGCGCGGCGCGAAAATACGAGCATCGGCTTCATCCGCATCAATGCGCGGACGTGTATCGTTTTCGTCGAATTTGACCGTACTCCCTTTGCCGATAATCGCCGCGCTCGCGGTGCTGTTGCGCGAGCTGTACGTCGTGGCGCATTTGTCGATGGCATTTGAGACTGTGCCTTCGCCATAGGTTTGCGCGCCGCGTTGCTCATCCCACTTATTGCGCATCAGGCCAGATTGTCGAAACATCGCGTCCATGCGCTGGGCGTCGCGCCCGGTATAGAACGCCAGATGAAAGCACAGCGCGGCATCCGCTTCACTGTGCGACTTATGCGTGCCGGTGTCCCCATCCCATAGGGCGCGAATTGCCGCACCGTTTTTGGCAGCGAACGCTTTTTCGAGCAGCTCGTTGTCGGACAACGAAATCGGGGTAGCAGGGCGTGGCGGCGCTTGATATTTTGGCGTGGGCGCTGCGATATGGCGCGCGTGAAAAGCGTTTAGGGCCTCGTTGCACTCGTTCACCGTGTCGGGGCAGTTGGGCAGCCGGTGGCCGGTTACTGTGAGGTATCGACCGTTTTCGTAAACCTCGAAATCGCCGCGCTTCCTGTCTTTTTCGGGCAGCACGCCGAACCCAAAAAAGTGGACACCCTCACCGCTGGGGCTTTGCTCGCCGTAGGTGCGAAGAGAATCACGCACGGTGATAACTTCGTCGCTCCACATTCCATCCGCGTTAAGTGAGTGATCGATGTCCACGCCAACGAGGCCGCTGTCATTGAGCACAATGCCGATGCCGTCATAGTTACCGGAATTGTAGGCGCGCTGTGCTTGCTCGAAGCTGCACCAAGTTGCCGAACGGCTCACGGCTGCCTTGTTGCCGTTCGTTTGATACGGAACTTTCGTCCACGGCTTGCGCTCTGCTGGTTTGTATTCGTAGCGCCAAAGAACCCAGTTATTGAGTTGTTTCAGTTCGTCGGGAATGCCGTCTGGTTTGACGGTTAATGCCCTGGGGCGCTGAGGTTGGAGTGCGCTCGAATTCGATTGTACTGCGGCGCTCGTGTGGCCGTTGGTCACCGCCGAATCGAGAACATCACCGTAAGGCGGGTTCGTATGAATGCCGTTGGTGTGTCTGTTGTGCGTCGCGCCGTTGGCTTGGGCGCTGTTTTCGGTGGCGTGGTGCCGATTGCGGGCGATTGCGGGTGTGGTAATATCTGACATAGAAACGTTTTTTGGCGCGCTAGGGACTTCCACATCCCCTGGCGCGCTTTTTTGTTTCTGGGCTTGCGCGCCGGTCGCCATCCTTGTTTTAAATTCGCCGTTACTGAATTGAATGTTATCTTTTTTACATTGTTTTTGCAAGAAAAAATAAGAACACGTAAGAACTCATCTCCTCCCGTGCGCGCCAATGCGGGCTTTTATTAGGTCTGCGATCTTCTGAAATGATTGAGGATTGCCCCATCGATAGTCCTCAGGTAGATCCACACCTTCGTTTTTGAGATTGCGTAGATGGTGACGAATTCCGGCTGCCGATATGTTGAGCAGCTCCGCAAGGTCAGAAACTCTGAGGTCTCCTTTAACTTCTATGTAGCTATTATCAATTCTGATTTCGCGTGACTCTTCCAACGCTTTCTCAAAGATTTGATAGGGAACATCTATTTGCCTTTTTTTGATAATTGGCAAAATCTCCTTTAATTCGTGCTTTGGCAACAAAACAACTTCGCCGCAGACGATACACGCGATGTCCTTTTTCAACGCAAAGAAAGTAGTGGGAAAATTAATTCTGTAATCAGTGACATGTGAATTTATTGTTTCGCCAGTCTCTTCTTTTTTAAAACTTAATACGGGGGCTTCTTCTAAATTCTCACAAACGAAAGCAAGAACCAGTTCGTCTTCGGCTTTTGCTACCGGGGTAAAAGCCCTCTGTAACCGAAAAATCAATTCGAGGCTTTCAGGCTTGTCATCGGTAAGTGTAATTTTCATTGCACTCCTAACAGCGCCCGTGTTTCGTGGCACATTCGCGTGTGTCGGTCGCTTCTATTAGTTCCCGCCGCAATCCCCTCTGTGCCCAAATTCGTCCCGTCCCAGGCAATTCCTGCGGTCAGAGAAAGGCGATCAAAAGCGCCCGGGTTTTTGTTTTCAAATAATTGCTTTGACATTGTATATAGGTACTTATTATTTTGATTTGGCGAAAACAGGGGAAACTCAAAGCCCTCCAATATACGCATCGAGCGCCGCCCGCTTGATGCGCCACGCCCGCCCGATTTGCTTTGCATCCAACGCACCGGACGAAATCGCGCCGCGCAGAACGTCGCGCGAAAGTCCGGTTAAGAGTTGCGCCTCTGCCAGTGTGAGCAACGGCTTCGCAGCGATGTCCGCAATGCTGGGCGCCTGGGCCGCGCTTGGCTGCGCCGCCTTCATCGTTTCCACAATAAAGCGAGTAAAGCCTTCGAGTTGCGACGCTTGCGACAATAGCGCCAAACCGTTGTCGGCACCTGTCGCCATTTCGCGCGACGCCTCCCCTACTCGCTCCACCGCCGGGCGATGCGTCGGGCGGTGGAGTTCGGCTTTGAGGCGCGCGAGTTCGGCTTCGTCGTATGTTGGCGTCGGGCGTGTTTTGCCCTTCACCATCACAACGCCGATACGATTCTCTGCGACGTATCTTTCGATCTGGCGCGGCGAACAGCCTAAGAATTTGGCGGCTTCTTCTTTTGTCATAGTAATGGCGACGGCTTACGACATCCGCTTTGTCTCCCTTGTCGTTATCTGTCGCAATTGAATCGCGACGGCTTGCGACGTGTAACGCTGAGTCCCTGTCGCAATTTGTCGGAACTGAATAACGACGGCTTGCGACGAACATCTTTCGCAACCTGTCGCTATCGGTCGTAACTCGAATTCGACCGTACTCCCGCTCATCGAATGAATGTGATTCGCGCGATTCCCTTTTCCGCCAACGGTTCCAATTCGTGCCGGTCGGCGGTGACAAAATCAGCATCGAGCCTTCGCGCGAGAGCCAAACCGAACGCATCGCCCAGCGCCAGGCGTCCGCCTTCTGTGCGAGCGTCGGTAATGAGAAAAGCGATGCTTCGCCGGAATTCCTGATCCATATCGGTGCGCTCAACAATCCCCTGCAAGCGCAATTCATCGAGCGCCGCCTGTGCCCATAAATCGGGTGCGCGGCGCAAGAAATCGTAATGGACTTCACAGAGATTGACGGCGTGCGCGAAGTGCGGCACGTCGGCATCTTCGAGAAGGTCGCGCACCATGTCGCCGCCCTCTTCGCCTTGCAGATAGGCCAGCATCGCGCTGGAATCGTAAACAAGGCTCATGCGGTTTTCCGCGCTTTAGCCGGTGCAGCTTTGCGTGCGCCTTTTGCTTCTTCGCGCTTTGCTTCTTCGTGACGCTCCTTCAAGAATTCGTCAACGGTTCCGCCGCCCATGACCGCGAACTTGCCATAACCGGCGCGCACCCGCGCGACGTGCAATTCCCGCAACCGCAATAACTCGGCGTTGTGCGCGCCGTTGGTGCCGGTTTTGGGCTTCGCCGCTGCCTTTGTCTTTGTGCTCATAGGTTCCTCAAAGTACGGTCGAATTCGACCGTACTTATTTCGTGGTGGCCTTCGATGCCAGCTTCTCGAAATTAGTACGCAGTGCGCCACTGGAAGGCACAACACGCTCACGCTCAAAGCGCCGGACAGCACTTAGGCTGCAATGAAGATCGCGCGCCATTTCTTCCTGGGTTATGCCCATTTTCTCGCGCAGCTCGCGCACTGCATCATTCGGCGGCGCCGGTGGCTTTACGGGACGCCCACGTTTCGGAGTGCTTATTGATGTTTCCATGACATTAATCATAGCGTCAAAAAAAATATTTTGCAATATGTCTTAAAAGCCCTTTACATACATTAAAATAAACGTCATAATAAATGCAACGGGAAACAAAAAGCGGCCCGCCCTATCCCTGATAAAGAAAGGCGAACCGCTAGCAACGCTCCCGAAGGAGAATCAAGATGAAGTATAGCGAGACGATTAAAACGGGTATCGAAGCAACGGGCCGTATGTGGGGACGCGATGAATGGTTCACGCTCTGGCTGTGTGGGCGCGAAGTCGGGAGCATTGTCGGATACAGCCGCGCGGTGTCGCAATTGAAAGGCATCGCGCGCACGGCGGGTATCGACATCGCCGCCGCCCGCATTGCGTATTTGCGCGCTGTGCAAGCCGAAGCCGCCCAAGTGCCCGCGCCGGTGAAACAAAGCCAGCCACGCAAGGCACAAGCGCCGCGTTGCCCGTTCTATGGCTCGATTCGCCAATGCTTCGGGTTTGCGCGCGGTGCCGGTCTGGACACGAAAAACGACCAAGCTATGCGCGAAGCCTTTGCGCGCTTCCTGGGGCGCGACATCGCAAGCCGCGACGAATTGCGCGGCTTCGATTGGTCGATCTGCGCGGACGGTATACGGCGCGGCGTGTTGGTCTGGTAGGACGCCAGCGGCCCGCAATCACGCGGGCCGCACCTTTGGCGCGTGGCGCGACGGTCGCGCAGCACTCTTATAAAGTGACGGTCGCGGGTTCGATTCCCGCCGCGCCGATTGCCTTCGGGCAAAATCCAATTTAGCAGGGGTCAAGATGAACACAGAAACACAGAGCATGGGCGAATTGCAGAACGCCCAGCGCGACGAAAAGCGCCGCCACGCCACAGAAATGGAGCGCATCGAAACGGAACTCGCGCGCATCAAGTTTCAGCGCGAGCACGGGGCTGTCACGGGCCGCAATGCGCTCGCGGCGTGGCTCAAGTCACCGGACGCAACCGGCGGCAACCTGGACGGCACAGCGGCGCGCACGCATCGCGCGTTCGCACCTTTGGCCGCCGGTTTGGTCGAAGCCGCCGAATACTGCGAGCATACGCGCACGCGGGTCAAGCGCGATGAAATACCCGCCGCGCTGCTGCTGATCGAAGCCGCTGAAACGGCGCTCGCGCGGTTGCGTGAAGAATTCACGCGCTATGCCGTGCCGGTCGAAGCGGCACTGGTCGAAGCGCAGTAAAGAGTACGGTCGAATTTGTAAAACAAGTCGAAACAAAAGCGCGCTGCCTTCGGGTGGCGTGCTTTTTTGTGTCACGGCCTTTTTATGGAGTGCCGCAAAACTCGCTACAATCGCCGCCACGCGCACAAAAACACACCCGCGACACTTTCCCGTCACGCGCTGAAACGGCGCCCGGCGTGGCTACAAATGTCGGGAATGAATGTAGAGTAAAGTACGGTCGAGATCGCCAGGGGCAAGGCGTGGAATCCAAACCGCCTGAAATTCCCAAACCTCTTGCCACTATTCAATTCACACTAAACTGACTGTCCGCTTTACCGGGGAGATTCGAGCCACTTGGGCTGCTTATGAAAACGTCTTTAGAAAACATGAAAACGTCTTTAGAAAATATGTCATTAGCAGGGGTAGCATTGTTAGTTGTCGGTGGAGTTATTGTGCTCTTCGCCGTGGCGTGGTTCTCGGTTCGTCCAGAAGGAGAAAAAAAACCTATACATCGGCCGACGCGAATGCGCAGATAACCAAATATACGTAGGGTTCTCTAATCGGGGCTTAGAAACGAAATATGAGCCGTTTGCATGGTGAAGGTTTGGCCGTTGCGGGTGACGGTGCGCGTGCCATTTTCATCTTGGCAATTTGCCAAGATAGGTTCGCGGTTGCATCCTCGCGCGCGTGGGCATCGCTGTAAAGCCCGCTAAATCCGACCGGCTGATTTCGTTGCATCCTCGCGCGCGTGGGCATCGCTCACCTTATCTGCGCCACTTGGCGCAGATAGACGTTGCATCCTCGCGCGCGTGGGCATCGCGCCTTCCGTCAATTTTTTGACGGAAGGCAAGGAGTTGCATCCTCGCGCGCGTGGGCATCGCACCTATGCCGCGCGCACAATCGCCACCGCGCCACGCAAACGCCGCCGGTGTCACTTTGTGCGCCTGGCAATTATCGGCGCTTAGAAACGAAATATGGGGCTTGTGATATTTCACCTATGCCCGAAAAGGTGAAGCGGAGTACGGTCGATTTATACCCTGTTTTTGCCGCTTTCTGCCGCTTTGTACCGCTTTTTTGGCTTCAACTTCACATAATAAGTCTTATGTGAAGTTGAAAACCGTATTCATATAATCGTAATTACAGGTAGAAAACAGCCGATTTCGACCGTACTCCACTCATGCGCGCGCTGGGTGTGAAATCGCGAAAGTCACTGTTATATGAAACAGTCGAAATATCGCGTCCTGTTTCCTGATTTGAACTCGCGAAGTGACAGTTCTTTATTGAACTCCGCCAGTTTTGAGTCGAGTTCTGCCAGTTTTTTATTGAGGTTTACGCGGCCTTCGATGCGCCCGTTCACAACGACGCCAGCACCTGCAACGCATCTTCGCTCCAACGCATAGAACCGCCACGCTCGCCCCGCCACACGGCCATAGCCAGTGCAAGCACAAGGTCATCGTGATCGCCTTCGCGCCACGCGCCGTATGTGTCGTTTGCGGACACTGTGATCTTCACCTTGAAGTTATTCATCTCTTCGGCCAGCGTCGCCGCGAAAGGCAACGATGCGCCAATCTTCAAACGCTCTTCCTGCAACACGACTTGCAAACGCGAAACGAGCTGTCGCTTCGGGACGCGGTAAAGCCCATCGACGTGACTTTCGCTATCTCCGCCGGTGATGGTTACGCCTTCATGCTTAATTCCAGCAGCGGCGAACATGTCGCAGACCGGACGCCCGACGCCGGTAGCGTCAATCGTCAGGAATGTGTTTTGGTTGAGCGGGGCTTTCATCAACATCTGGCGCGTGTATTCAACAATCGCCGGATAGCGCGTGCCGAGCGGGAGCCGTTCGATGTGGCGGCACTCATAGCGCGCCGGTTCGGTGCTTTCCACCATGCGGTAACGATTGCCTTCAATGGTTTCGATAGGCGGCGGGAATATCTTTTCCAGCACAACAATGGCGGTGTAATCCTGCGACTGGCCCAAGTCGATGCCTGGGTAAAATTCGTTATTCATTGAGTGGCTCCAAAAGTGGTGGCAAAGAGTGGCTTCACGTCGTCGCTCATGGCCGCTTGTATCAAGTCGTAGGCGAACACCTGATCGGTTGTTTCGCGGAACTCGCACATATATTCCTGCGAGAACCACCAGTCGCCCAGCTTGTGCTTTTCCTCTTCGAGGAATTCGGGACTGATGCGCGGGCACTGTTTGGCCGTAATCTTCACGGTTTCCCATCCGTCGCGCGACTGCCATTCCTGATGGAAGAAGCCGCGCTTGCCAAACGGTGTGGTGAGCGCGATGATGCGCCCACCGGACACGGCGAGCATGGGGCGAATGGAATAATAGAGGCTGTCTTCAACGCGCGAAGCTTCATCGATGATAAGCAAGCGCACGCCCGAATAACCGCGTATGGTGGCTTCTGTGCCCGGCAGCGCGATGATGCGCGAACCGTTGGGCAATTCCAAGCGTAGCGCCGATTGTTCGGGCTTGCCGGGTAACTCCAACGCATTGTAGAAATCGAGCACCTTGCGGAAAAGTTCCTGCGACTGGCGCTGGGACGGCGAAAGCAACAGGATAAGCGCCGGTGCGTTGTAAAGCGCCTCCCACACGGCAAGGGCTGCGGTTGTGGTGCTCTTGCCCGCCTGACGGGTGCAAAGCAACAGATGACGCTTTCCAGTCGAGCGTAGCAGTCCGGCTTGCCATGCATCCGGTGTTAACCCCGCTTTCGCCATGATGAGCGACGGGTCGAGCGCGACGGCGAGATCGCTAGCCAGCACTTGCCGCCTCCAGTTCCTGCAACGCCGTAGCGACGACCACACGCGCTTCTGGATAGGGTCTGAGCGTTTCCACGATGAGGGCGCGCACTTCCAGCCATTGCTGATTTACCACGATGTTGACGGTGGGCGCGTCGCTGATTTGGCCCTGCAACTTGGGGTGCTCACAGGAAAAGGAAATTATTGTCCGTTAGTAGATTGCAGAGGAGCGGAGCGGCCTAAAGTGTCCTGGTTTGGGAAGTGCGCTTGAATTCCATGAATAATCGCCAGTGAGATTGATGTGTTCCCATCCCAGAGGCGATAGATGGGTGAGCAGGGTTTCGTCGAGATCGGGCGTTTGTGCTCTCAAGGCGTTGATTGCGCGCTGCAGGTAGACGGTATTCCATAAGATGATGGCGACGCAGAGTAGGTTGAGTCCACTGGCTCGGTGGCGTTGATTTTCAAAGGATCGATCACGCACTTCGCCCAGGCGATGAAAGAAAACGGCTCTTGCCAGGGCGTTTCTGGCTTCCCCTTTATTGAGGCCGACATGGACGCGCCTGCGCAGTTCGGTGTCTTGAAGCCATTGCAGCATGAAAAGAGAGCGTTCGAGCCGACCGAGTTCGCGCAGCGCCAGAGCCAATCCATTTTGCCGGGGATAAGCGCCGAGTTTTCGCAGCAGCAAGGAAGCCGAAGTCGTTCCTACGGCGATGGAGGTGCCAAGACGCAGCATTTCACTCCAGTGAGCGCGAATCAGGCGAAGATTGAGCGGCCCGGCACAGAGCGAATCGATGGTCGTATAAGAGTGGGTAGCGCTGCCTCGGTTTGTGTTTGGTTTTGTGCTTCCTCGCGGGTCTGGCAGGTAAAGTTTCTTGTCGGCCAGATCCCGAATGCGGGGCGCGAACTTGAATCCCAACAAATGCATGAGGGCAAAGACGTGGTCGGTAAAGCCTGCGGTATCGGTGTAGTGTTCTTCAAGGCAGAGATGGCTCTCGTGTTGGAGCAGACCGTCGAGGACGTAAGTGGCATCGCGCACATTGGTGTTGATGACGTTGGTGTGAAAGGGTGCGTATTGGTCGCTGATATGGGTATAGAAAAGGCGGCCCGGCTCGCTGCCATATTTGGGGTTGATCTGGCCTGATGAGGTAGCATGTGAACCCGCTTTGAAGCGTTGACCGTCAGAAGAGGATGTCGTGCCGCCGCCCCAAAGCGCCGCCAGAGGTTGGCTGGATTGAGCATTGACCAGTTCGGCCAGGGCCGCTGAGTAGGTTTCGTCGCGGATATGCCAGGCGCAGAGCCAGGACAACTGGGTGGCGCTGATTTCGGGCGTGGCCTGCGCCATTTTGCTCAGGCCCAGATTGAGGCCATCGGAAAGCAAGGCCGCCAGTAGGAGAGACGAATTCGACGGAATCTGACCGTTTCCTAAGTGAGTAAAGTGGCGAGTGAACCCCGTCCAGGCTTCGACTTCCAAGAGGAGGTCGGTGATTTTGGTTCTGGGCAGCAGAGCGCTGGCGCGGCGCATCAGTTCTTGGGCCTCTTCGGGGACGGCATTGGTGAGAGGCGTCAGTTTGAGGCCGCTGGCCTCAAAGCGAGCGTCGGGCAAAGCGCCTTTCTTGGCCAGTCGCTCTACCGTTTTCAATTCAGCCCCCAAATGGGCTAACCGCCCGTGTAAATACGCGTCTACGTTGATCTCGACACGCAAGGGCAAGACGTCTTGTTTTTGCAGTTCCTCAAACTGCGAAACGGGCAGAAGATACTCATCGAACTCTTTGAAGGCGCGTGACCCACTGATCCACACGTCGCCTGAACGCAGAGCATTTTTGAGTTCCGATAACAAACACAACTCGTAGAACCTGCGATCAATGCCCTGAGAAAAGCCGCCATCAGAGGAGCAAACCAAGGCACGCCAGCGTTTGCGGACGAATCCCAGTGGAGCGGTCTCGGGCATCTTTCGGGCGCCGCGCCGATTCAAATCGCGCAGTAGTTCCACGCCTTCGATCAGTTCCTGACTGGCCGGTGCTCCCTGAAATGGCAACGCTTCCAACCAGGCGCCCGCGTAACGGTGAATGGCAGCGTAGCTTTCGATGAGGCGCGGCAAGGTATCGAACTCGGCGGGCCAGGCCAGTTGTCTGGCCTGCGCCACGCTCTGTTCAAAAGTCTCCCAGGGCATCACCGCTTCGATGGCGTCATAGGCATCGCGGCCTTTTTCTCTGGCATCAAGCAGGGTTTGGCCGATCTGCGCGTAAAGCCGAACTTTGTCGTTGATGGCCTTTCCCGATTGTCCCCAGTGTTGTTCCTGAGTGCGCTTGGCCCGATTGAAAGCCGCGCCCATGATGCGGTCGTGCAACTCGACTGTCTCATCGAGGATCGTGGCGCGGCTCTGCACGACCACGGCAATGAGCGTCGCCACACGGCGCCGTGTCTCGAAGCGGGCCAGATCAGCGGATGACATCTGCAGACCTTGACGGGCTATTTTGAGGAAACGGTGGCGCGCCAGGTCGTGTCCGATGGCCGAGGGTAAATTCAAGCCATCGATAAAACGGAGGCGTTCGATATGCTCCAAGACTTGTTTGGGGTTAGGCGCTCCCGGCGGCTGAGACAACCAACGCAAATGGGTCATTTGAGTCGTGGGCATCACTTGCAGCAGAAGCTCCAATTTCTCGTGCTGTTCGGGAGGAAGAGAATCGCACAGCGCGCGGTAAATGCGTTGTTCTCCCTGCGTAATCGCCTGAGCACAGAGCCGTTCAATGGCGGGTATGGGAGGCAAAAGAACACGCTCTTGGCGCAGATATTCCACCAAGGCTCTGGCGACCACGATACCCTGGTCACTGTGCCAGGTGACTGGAATCAGAGAATCGAGAGTGGCACGAGCATGAGCACGGCTAAAAGAGGAAAAGCCATACAGAGATTGGAGATCTGCCGCGTGTTCGCGCCGCGTGGCGGCCCGCTGGGAATAATCCAGCCAAGAATCGGGCGACACCGCCAGTTGACTGCCCAGATGCTCCAATAGCCACCAAGGAGGCATTTGTCCCGCACCCAAAGTTACTCCGGGGTAACGCATGGCGCATAACTGCACCGCGAAACCGAGGCGATTGGCGTCGCCACGGCGCTCACGAATGGTTGCCCTATCGGTCGCGGACAACGTGTAAAGGCGAACACGCTGTGCTGGATCTTCCGGCCAGGACAGCAGTGATTCTTTTTCGGCAGAGGATAAAACCGAGCGGCGTGGCATCAATTCATAGTATCGCCTCAAGCTCATTCTCCTACTTGTGTTCTCGCAAACGAGCGAATTTGAGAAGTCTTGAACCGCATCCACTTTTGACCTGAGCCACGCTTACGCTTTATTCTCGATAACCCTTCTCAAAACTATTTTCTCGCTTCAGCGGATCACCATGAGTTTTGAGAAGAATTTGCCATAAACTTATGCTATGGGGACACCTATGCACATCGGATACGCCCGCGTCTCGACCAACGACCAGAACATCGATCTCCAGCGCGATGCTCTGAACAAGTGCTGTGAGAAAAACTTTGAGGATGTCCTTTCTGGCCAGCGCCGCGAGCGACCGGGTTTGACTCGCGCTCTGGAAGAGTTGCGCGCAGGCGATACCCTGGTCGTATGGAAGCTCGACCGTTTGGGCCGCAGCGTCAAAGATCTGGTCGAACTGGTGGGCGAACTCGAAAAACGCGACATCCACTTTCAGAGCCTCACTGACGCTATCGACACCTCGACCCCGGCGGGCCGCTTCTTCTTTCATGTGATGGCGTCATTGGCTCAAATGGAACGCGAACTCCTCATCGAGAGAACACAGGCGGGCCTGGCTGCCGCCAAAGCGCAGGGACGCGTTGGAGGCCGCAAGCTCAAAATGACGCCCTCCAAACTCACAGCGGCCAAACGGCTCCTCGAAAGCGGTGCCGCACCAAAGGATGTTGCCATCGATCTCGGCATCTCCATCCCTACACTTTACAGGTGGATACCCGCCAACCCCCAATAGCTACTGCAACGCGCTAACGGACAATAATTTCCCTTTCCTGTGGCGACCCCAA
>Ga0136638_10000127_pt1 | contig 13531 bp, 12 predicted proteins | sample AntDrymUQ8582206_2_FD_104671 | JGI IMG/M metagenome (GOLD analysis project Ga0136638, IMG submission 104671) | Polar desert sand microbial communities from Dry Valleys, Antarctica - metaG UQ858 (22.06) | ecosystem: Environmental > Terrestrial > Soil > Desert | place: Antarctica: Dry Valley...
GTCGTAGACTCAGCCATGTGAGTACGGCGCTCGCCGACTACCGCGACGAGACTCTCGGCTGCATGCGGTGCCCGCTCGCCGCGACGCGGACACAGGTCGTCTTCGGCTCGGGCAACCCGCACGCCGAGCTGATGTTCGTCGGCGAGGCGCCCGGGTTTCACGAGGATCAGCAAGGGATCCCGTTCGTCGGTCAGGCCGGCAAGCTCCTCGAGCGCCTCCTGAACGGGATCGGGCTCTCCCGGACGGACGTCTACGTGGCGAACGTCTTGAAGTGCAGGCCGCCAGGTAACCGCGATCCCCAGCCGGAGGAGATCGAGTCGTGCGAGCCGCACCTCTTCCGCCAGATCGAGCTGATCCGGCCAGGGCTCGTCGCGACGCTCGGGAACTTCGCGACGAAGCTCCTCTCGGGCAAGCCCGCGGGCATCACCCGCGTTCACGGGGTCGAGCAGGAGGTGACCCTCGGTGGCAACCGGGTGACGCTCCTGCCGCTCTTCCATCCCGCAGCGGCGCTCTACACGCCTTCGATGCAGAGCGTGCTGGCCGCCGATTTTGCGCGCATCCCTGAGCTGCTCTCGCGGGAGGGGGCGAGTCGCTCCCAGCAACCAGCTCCGCCGTTCAGCGTCGCGGCCGAGCCCGAGCCGGTGCTTGCGCCGGCTGTCCAGCTCGGCCTCTTCTAGGCTCCGTCGATTAGGTCCGGCGATTAGGCTCCGGCGATGGAGCTCGTCTCCGGTTCGCCGGAGGACACCGAGTCGCTCGCCGGCAGGCTGGCACGCGAGTTGCAGGTGGGAGATGTCGTGACGGTCTCAGGGGAGCTGGGCGCCGGCAAGACCACGTTCGTTCGCGGAGCCTGCCGCGCTCTCGGCGTGACGGCGCCTGTGACGAGCCCCACGTACACGGTGGGCCATCGGTACAGAGGCGATCCGGACGTCTCGCATCTGGATCTCTACCGCTTCAGCGGTGTCTCGGCGGCCGAATGGGCGGACCTGGAGTCGTACTTCGAGGGAGCCGTGGTCTTCGTCGAATGGCCCGAGGCCGCCGGAGCGGAGCTGCCCGAGGTGCGTGTCCACGTCCGGCTCGATCACGTCGACGACTCGCGCCGCCGCATCCGCCTCGACGCCCCTGACACCGCATTGGTAGAACGGATCGGACGTGCTGATCCTGGCTTTCGACACGGCGACTGAGCGCGCAACGAGCGCCATCGTCAGCGACGGCGAGGTGCTGGGCGAACGCGTCTCGCGGGCGTCGACCGTGCTCGAGGACGTGGATGCCCTGCTGCGGCAGGCAGGCGCGCACGCGGGAGACCTGGACGCCCTTGCTGTCGGAACCGGGCCGGGGAGCTTCACCGGCACCCGGATCGGCCTGGCGGCGGCGCGTGGCCTCGCGCTCGCCCTGGGAGTGCCCGTCGCTGGGGTCTCGACTCTCGATGCACTCGCAGCCGGCGCGCCCGGCGCTCTTCCCGTCATCGACGCACGAAGGCGGGAGATCTTCGTTCCAGGTCCGCGCGTCCTCGCGCCTGCCGACCTCCTGCTGGAGCCGGCGACGGTCTGCGTGGGCGACGGCGCCGTCCTCTACCGCGAGGTGCTCGAGTCTGCGGGGGCGGAGGTCCCGCCCGACGAGGACGAGCGACACGTGCCGCGTGCCCGTTTCCACGCGCAGCTCGCCCGGAGCTTCGGCGATGCCGCCCTGGTGGAGCCGATCTACGTGCGGATGCCCGACGCGGAGCGCGCGGCGCGATGACCGTGGACCTGCGGCAGCTCGAGCTACAGCACCTGAACGCGATCGAGACGATCGAGCGCGAGTCGTATCCGACCCCTTGGTCGCGCTCGATGTTCGCGAGCGAGCTGGCGAAGCCGAGCTCGATCTCGCTCGGCGCGTTCGCACCGGAGGGCGGCGAGCTGATCGGCTACCTGATCATCTCCCGCTACGTCGACGCGTGGCATGTGATGAACGTCGCAGTGGCCGTCAGGCACAGGCGTCGCGGCGTCGCGCGCGCGCTCCTCGAACGGCTCTTCGAGCTGACGGCAAACGACGAGCGCCGCGGGTACACGCTCGAGGTGCGCATCTCGAACGCAGGGGCGATCAAGCTGTACGAGGTGCTCGGGTTCGTCTCCCGGGGCGTCCGCCGCGGCTACTACACCGACAACCGCGAGGACGCCTTGATCATGTGGAAGGACCCGGTCGTTCTCGACGGGGCCGAGAACGAGGGTCGGAGTGCGAGTGGTTGAGGGCTCCGCGAAGACGACTGCGATCGAGGGTGCGTCCATGACCACCCACCGATGATGCAGACGAAGACGTTACGTGTCTGTTCCCTTCGTTCTCGCAAAGCGAGAACGAGGTGATTCTCGGCATCGAAACGTCCTGTGACGAGACGGCAGCCGCGGTCGTCACCGGGGACGGGCAGATCCTCTCGAACGTCGTCTCCTCCCAGGCCGACCTGCACGCACGGTTCGGCGGGGTCGTCCCCGAGATCGCGTCCCGGCGGCACCTCGAGCTCGTCAAGCCCGTCGTCGAGGCGGCGCTCGAGGAGGCGGGCACAACGGTCCGCGAGCTCGAGGCCGTCGCTGTCACGCAGGGGCCGGGGCTTGTCGGGGCGTTGCTCGTCGGGCTGAGCGCGGCGAAGGCGCTCGCGTGGGCGCTCCGCCTGCCGCTTGTTCCGGTCGACCACCTGCACGGCCACGTCGCCTCGCTCTATCTCCAGCCCGAGCCGGTCGAGCCGCCGTTCCTCTGCCTGCTCGCGAGCGGAGGCCACACGCTCCTCCTGGATGTGCAGGACCGCGAGAGCTACAGCGTCGTCGGCACCTCGGTCGACGACGCGGCCGGGGAGGCGTTCGACAAAGGCGCGCGGCTGCTGGGGCTCGGCTATCCGGGCGGCGCCGCGCTCGACCGCCTCGCCCGTGACGGCGACCCGGAGGCCTTCTCCTTCCCTGTCGCGCGTGTGGGAGAGCTCGACTTCTCTTTTTCCGGAGTCAAGACCGCGCTCGTCTACGCGGTGCGAGACCTGGGAGACGAGCAGCTGGAACGGCGCCGCGCAGATCTCGCGGCGTCCTACCAGCGCGCGATCGTCCGTGCGCTCGTCGGCCGAGTTCGTGTCGCAGCGTCACAAGGGCACGGCACGTTACAAGGGCAGGGCACCGTAGCGGTCGTCGGCGGCGTCGCGGCCAACTCGGAGCTCCGCGCCGCGCTCCCCGAAGCCCGCTTCGCCCCGCTCTCACTCTGCTCCGACAACGCCGCGATGATCGCGTCCGCGGGCAGGTTCAGCAGACGGCTGCCCTATCCTCAATACCTTGGCCTCGACGCCTACGCCTCTCGTACATGACCGCCGGCGGCTACTGCCCGCCATCGTCCTCGCTCTCGGTGCGCTCCTGCTTGCGGCGGGCGGCCAGGGCGCAGGACCGCCTGCTGAGGGCGAACAGGGCGCCGCGACCTGGCGGGGCTTCGTCGACGGCGAGCGCACGGATGTGGCCGTAGGCCAGCGTTCCATCGTCGTCCTGCGCTACGCGTCGCTCGCCCAGAGGGTGCGGCGCGCCGGCGGGCGCGCGAGCGAGGTGGAGATGCGACGCTGGTCTGCGGCGGCCTTGGCCGGCCAGAGGCAGGTCGCCGCCCGCCTCTCGCGTGACGGCATCCGGATCCTCCCTGACTTCGTCTACACGAGAACGCTGAACGGCTTCGCCGCCGTGCTCGACGCGCAGGCGGTCGCGTTGCTCGAGCGCGACCCGGACGTCCGGGGTGTCTTCCCGGTGCGGGTCGCCTATCCGGCGGCGGCCTCGACGCGCCTCCTCGGCACCGGCGACTTCGACGCTGGGGCGGGTAGGCGGCCGACGACCCGACTGCTCGGCCTCGACGGTACGGGCGTCACGATCGCGCTCCTCGACACCGGGGTCGATGCAACACACCCCTATCTGCGCGGACGGGTGCTGGAGGGCGTCGACATCCTCGATCCCGAGGGACGCGCGCTCGCGCGGCCGCACCCGCAGGACTCGTCCCGCGTCGAGCGGCACGGAACCCAGACAGCGGGCCTGCTCGTCGGTGCCGGGGGCCCGCAGGGGCTGCATGGGGCGGCGCCCGGCGCCACCCTGCTGCCGATCCGCGTGGCCGGGTGGCAGCCGAGCGCAGAAGGTGGCTTCACCGTCTACGGGCGGACGGACCAACTGCTGGCCGGGCTCGAGCGCGCTGTCGATCCCGACGGCGACGGGAGCACCCTGGACGCCGCACGAGTCGCCGTCGTGGCAGTCGCAGAGCCGTTTGCGGCCTTCGCCGGCGGCCCGATGGCCCGCGCTGCGGCCGGTGCGGCACAGCTGGACACGCTCGTCGTCGCGGCGGCCGGAAACGACGGCCCGGCGGGGCCTGGTTACGGCAGCGTCTCGGGTCCGGGGGGAGCACCTGCAGCGCTCACGGTCGGGGCGATCGACGCCCGTCGCCGCACACCTACGACCCGCGTCGTGCTCCGCGCGGGCCTCCGCATCCTGCTCGACCGAGAGCTTCCGCTCGCAGGTGCTGTGGCTCCCGACAGAACGCTCAGCGTGCCGCTCGTGCGACCGAGAGCCGAGCCGCGCAGCGGCCTGCGCGTGGCGCCCCTCGCGCGCTTCTTCGACGTGCAGGGGTACAGCCTCGTCGCCGGGCGGGCGGCGCTCCTCGAGCGCGCCGGAGCCCCGGCCGAAGCAGGGCGGCGCGCTGCCCTGGCCGGTGCCCAGGCGGTTGTCCTCGACGGTCCCGCTCCCGCCGGCGCGCTCGGCCTCGACGAGCGCCTGGACGTGCCCGTGGTGGGTCTCCCCGGCAGCGTCGCTCGCGCCGTCCGGCGGGCAATCGCGCGCGGCGTCGGCGTGACGGTCTCACTCGGAGCCCCAGGCTGGGAGGAGAACCTCGCCCGCCGCCGCGTCGCTCCCTTCTCCTCCCACGGGCTCGCGTTCGGCGGCGGTGTCAAGCCCGAAGTCGCCGCTCCGGGCGTCGAGCTGCTGACCGCGGACATCGGCCGGAACGCGGACGGGTCGGCGCGGTACGGCACGATCAGCGGCTCGAGTGCGGCGGCGGCTTTCGCCGGCGGGGCGGCCGCGGCCGTTGTCCAGGCACGGCCGAATCTCGATGCGCTCTCCTTGAAGGGCGTGCTCGTGGGCTCGGCCCTCCCAGTGGGCGGTCGACCCGGCGCGGGACAGGGTGCCGGGGGCATCGACCCCGCGGCGGCCGTGGTCACGGAGGTCGCCGCGGATCCGGCCTCGGTCGCCTTCGGCGCCGCGAAGAAGGCCGGTTGGCGCACGGTTCGCAGCCTCAGGTTGAAGAACGTCTCCACGCGTCGCCTCCGGATCGTGGTCGACGCGGAGGTGGAGGGCATCGCGGGAGTCTCCGTGACAGCGGCTCCCGACCGCCTGCGGCTGCGGCCCGGACAGGAGGCGGTGCTCGATCTCACGGCGCGCGTCTCCTTCCTCCCACGCGGGCTCGGCGCGATCTTCGGCTCCGTCCGTCTCGACGTCGCCGGCGGCGGCTCGAGCGCGATCCCCTGGGCGGTTGTGCTCCCGACGAGTCGGCCGCCGCTCGTCTCGGACGTCCACCTCTCCGTGAAGAGATTTCGTGCGTCGGATCGGGCTCCGGCTGTGCTGAGCATCCGCGCCGGCAGTGTGCGCGGTCGCAACGGCCGCCCACACGTGCAGCCGCTGGCACGGCTCGACGTCGAGCTGTGGCGGGGCCCGAAACGCGTCGGGCTGCTGGCGCGCCTGCGCGACGTGCTGCCGGGGAGCTACACGTTCGGGGTAACCGGACGTGGCCCCCTGGGGCCTCAGCTCACCCCCGGGCGCTACCGGCTGAGGATCGTCGCCGCGCCGCCAGACGGCGAGCCAGAGTTCGCCTCGGTCGGCTTTCGGATCCGCAACTAGGCCCGTCTGCGACGAGGGCCGCGCAGCGCTCAACCCACTGCGAGCCTCGCTGTAACCGCTCCCGCGCTAGACTCCTGCCGCGGCGATGACGACGACGACCGACGCGTCCACCTCGCACCTGCGGGAGGATCCCTACGAGTTGGCTCGCCGGCAGCTCCGGCAGGTCGGACGCACGTTCGGGATCGACCCCAGCCTGATCAACGTCCTGGAGCAGTGCAAGAAGTCCGTCGAGGTGTCGGTGCCCGTTCAGATGGACGACGGCTCGCTGAACGTCTACAACGGCTACCGCGTCACGCACAACATCGCGCGTGGGCCGTCGAAAGGCGGCATTCGCTACCACCCGGACGTCACTCGGGACGAGGTGAAGGCCCTCGCGATGTGGATGACCTGGAAGTGCGCCCTGATGGGGCTGCCGTTCGGCGGCGCAAAGGGCGGGGTGGTCGTCGACCCGAAGCAGCTCTCGCGGCGCGAGCTCGAGCGCCTCACGCGCCGGTTCACGAGCGAGATCATCAACGAGATCGGGCCCGAAAAGGACATCCCAGCGCCCGACGTGGGCACTGACGCGAGCGTGATGGCCTGGATCTTCGACACCTACTCGATGAACAAGGGCCACTCCGTGCTCGGCGTCGTCACCGGCAAGCCGCTCGCGATCGGCGGCTCGCTCGGTCGCGAGGAGGCCACGGCGCGCGGGTCGCTCTACTGCATCGAGGAGGTGCTGCGCGAGGAGTCGCGCTCGATCGAGGGCCTGCGGGTCGCGGTGCAGGGCGCCGGCAACGTCGGGGCGCACCTGGCGCGCATGCTCCACGGGGGAGGCGCGACCGTGATCGCGATCTCCGACTCGCGCGGCGGCATCCTCGACGGGGACGGCCTCGACATCCCCGCCGCCCTTGCAGCCAAGGCCGAGACCGGCAGTTTCGAGGGGTTCCGCGACGCGGACGCGATCACGAACGACGAGCTGCTCGTTCTCGCGTGCGACGTCCTCGCGCCGTGCGCGCTCGAGCAGGTGATCCACGCCGGCAATGCGGGCCAGGTGAAGGCGAGGATCGTCTGCGAAGGCGCGAACGGGCCGGTGACGCCCTCCGCCGACGAGATCCTCGAGGACCGTGGCGTCCTCGTGCTCCCCGACGTGCTCGCGAACGCCGGCGGCGTCGTCGTCTCCTACTTCGAGTGGGTGCAGGGCCTGCAGGAGTACTTCTGGAAGGAGGAGCAGGTTAACGCCCGTCTGAACGACATCGTCACGCGCGCCTTCCGTGAGACCTGGGAGACGCGCGAGCAGCACGAGACGAGCATGAGGATGGCGGCGTACGGGATCGCGGTGCAGCGTGTCTCCGAGGCCACCGTCACCCGTGGCCTCTACCCGTGAGCCTTTCCGCTGCGCCGGGGAGCCTCGTAAAACCAAAGGCAGTCAGGCTCTATACCGCGGCGGGTTGCGGACTCTGTGCGCGGGCGCTCGAGGTCGTGCGAGAGGTGTGCGGAGACGGGTTCGAGCTGGTTCCGATCGACGGCATCGTCGAGCTCGAGGCTCGCTACCGCGACTCGATCCCTGTCGTCGAGATCAACGGTGTGCCCGCCTTCACGTACTTCGTCGAGCCCGAGGCGCTCCGTTCCCGCTTGCTGACCTGACGGTTGCCCAGCGGCTCGCCGAGGGCCACTGGCATCATGTGCTGCGCTGTTACAAGCAGAGCAGAGAAGGAGCGGCAAGGGGTGGCAGAACGTCTCACGGTCGGGGTGGCGGCAAGACTGAGTCGGTACCTCCAGGTGCTGACGCAGGCGAGGAAGATGGGCAAGGAGCGGATCTCCTCCCAGGAGATCTCCGACTACACCAACATCAACGCGACCCAGATCCGGCGTGACCTTTCGGGCTTCGGCAAGTTCGGCAAGCGCGGGGTGGGCTACAACATCGAATCGCTGCTCGGCGAGATCCGGAAGATCCTCCGCACCCAGGGGCAGCACAACATCGCGCTCGTCGGCGCGGGCCGCCTGGGGCAGGCGATCGCGAGCTCGCCGATCTTCGGTGAGCACGGGATCAACATCGCGGCGGTGCTCGACACGGATCCGGACAAAACCGGCCGCAGCATCGGCAACCTGGCGGTGCAGCGCTACTCGATGCTCCGCGAGGCGGTCCGGGAGAACAACATCATCGTCGGCGTCCTGGCAGTGCCGGCGACGAGTGCGCAAGTGGCCGCCGACGACCTGATCGATGCGGGCGTGAAGATCATCTTCAACTACTCGGAGGCGCTCCTCGACGTGCCCGGTGACGTCGCGGTGCACACTTCGAATCCCGCGGTCGAGCTGCTCTACGCCCTCTACTTCCACCTGACCTGAACGGGCACGTCCAAGGCTCGAAGCCTCGGCCACGGCCGATCGGGCCGGTTCAGGTGGCAAACGGCCTCCAAATCAGCCACAGCCGAGCCGAGGAACGTGCCCGCCGGCTTCAAGCCGGGGACACGTCCGGGCTAGACGTCCGGGCCGGCGGAGGCTGAGCCGATGAAGATTCTGCTCTGGCACGGGTACCTGCTCGGCGGCACCGGTTCGAACGTCTACACGCGGGCGCTTGCCCGTGCCTGGACCCGTGCCGGCCACGACGTCACCGTCTTCAGCCAGGAACGGCACCCGGAACGGTTCGACCTCGGTGGGGCAGAGGCCGTCCTGCCCGATGTCGGCGGCCTGCTGCCGGTGTACGTGCTCGACCGGTACGAAGGGTACGAGGTGAAGCTTCTCCAGGAGACGAGCTGGGCGGAGCGAAGGGCGTGGGTGGAGGCGAACGCGGCAGCTGTGCGGGAGCGGCTGCCGGCCGACCTCGTCTTCTGTAACCACGTCCTCCTCGGCGGGGCAGTCGGCGCTGCCACCGGTGCCCGCTACGCGGTCAAGGCCCACGGCTCCGAGCTCGAGTACTCGCTGCGGGCGGATCCGGAGCTGCAGGCGTGGGGGAGAGACGCGCTCGCCGGAGCAGACGCGATCTTCGTTGGCTCCGCCCACATCAGGGCCGTGCTCGAGGAGGTCGTGGGTCACGTCGACCGGGTGCTGGAGGTACCACCGGGAGTGGATGTCGAGGAGTGGCGCCCGCGGCCGCGGGAGGAGGCACTCGAGGCGCTGTTCGCGGAGGCGCGGCTCGACCCCCCGAACCCAGGCAACCGGGAGGAACGGCTGCCTGACGAGGGCAACGCGTCGAGGTTGCAGCGGTTTCTCTCGGCCGAGGAGCCCACGGTCGTCTACTTCGGCAAGCTCCTCCGCAACAAGGGCGTGCACGTGCTGCTCGAGGCGCTGCGGTCGGTCGAGGCGCGGGCGGTAATCGTCGGCTTCGGCGACTACCGGCACGAGCTGGAGGCGCTCGCGGGGCCGCGAACCCTCTTCACCGGCCCGCTCGAGCACCGTCACCTCGTCCAGTTGCTGCCGCTAGCGGATGCGACCGTGGTGCCGTCGATCTTCCCAGAGGCGTTCGGGATGGTGGCCGCGGAGGCCGCGGCCGCGGGCTCGCCTCCACTCGTCGCGCGCCACTCCGGTCTGGCGGAGATCGCGGCGGGGCTCGAGGAGGAGTATCCGGCTCGGCTGCGTCACCTGGCCGCCTTCGCGACGGGAGACGTCGCCGACCTGGCGGCGAAGTTGAACGAGCTGCTGACCCTCTCGCTGGAGGAGCGCAACGCACTCCGCGAGGCGGCGCGACGGGCGACCCTAGCGCGCTGGTCCTGGGCGGGCGTCGCGGCCCGGCTGCTGGAGCCGTTTGACTACCCTCCCGCGCATGGGTGACTCGCAACGCGCGCCAGACGACGAGCTCCTCAACAGGGCGCGCGAGAGCTTCGAGGAGGGCACCGACTTCACCGTGGCCGTCGAGGAGGAGTTCGCCCTGCTCGACCCAGGAACGCTCGATCTCGTCAACCGGTTCGAGGACGTGCAGGCGGCTGCACAGGGAACGGCGCTCGCGCCGAACCTCGTAGGTGAGCTGATCGCCTCCGAGGTGGAGGTGAAGACAGGCCGCTGCGAGACGTTCGGGGACATCCCGGCCGCCCTTGCCGAGCGGCGCGCGCAGCTCGGCGCCCTGGTCGAGCCGATTGGCCTCGCGCTCGGCGCGACGGGTACGCATCCCTGGGCCCGTTGGCAGGATCAGCGGATCATCGACACCCCGCACTACCGCCGCAACGACGAGCTCCTCCGCTACGTCGTCTGGCGGAACAACAGCTTCGGCCTGCATGTCCACGTGGGGATCCGCGGCGCCGACCGTGCCATCGCCGTCGTGAACGGCCTCCGGAACTTCCTGCCGGAGCTGCTGGCTCTCTCTGCCAGCTCGCCCTTCGTGGAGAACGTCTCGAGCGGGCTCCATTCGGCGCGGACGCAGATCTTCACGCGCATGTTCCCTCGCTGCGGCGTTCCGGACGCGTTCGCGTCCTGGGCGGAGTACGAGCGGTACGTCCGCTTCCTCTACGCGACGGGCTCGATCGACGAGGTCACGCAGCTCTGGTGGAGCGTCCGCCCGCACCTGTCGTTTCCGACTGTCGAGATCCGCGTCTGTGACGCTCAGCCCGACGTTGCCGAGGCGCAGGCCCTCGCCGCGTTCGCGACCGCTCTGACCGCTCGGATTGCCCGCGCGCACGACGAGGGCGAGCCGGTCGCGGCTCAACCGCACCGGCTGATCGAGGAGAACATGTGGCGGGCCATCCGCTACGGCCTCGGCGGAGAGCTGATCGACCTGGAGAGCGGCGACGTGCTGCCGGCGCGGGCGCGGCTCGAGCAGCTCTTTGAGTGGATCTCGCCCGTGGCGGCGGAGATCGGCGCCGCGACCTGGCTCGCACTACCAGAGCGCAACGCGGCGGAGCGCCAGATCGCCCGGTTCGAGGACGGCGCGACGCTCGAGCAGATCTATGCGGAGCAGGTCGGGGCGCCCGTCCGTGGCCGATGAGCTCCGGCCCTCCGAGGAGGTGAGCACAGAAGAGTTGCTCGAGGCGCTGAAGCAGCTCAAGGTCTCGGACGTTCTCGTGCAATCGCTGTCGACCGTCTCCTCGCTCGCCTTCCACAGGCTGTCCGAGGAGCACAGAGACCTCGAGGAGGCCCGGCTCGCGATCGAAGCGCTCCGAGCGCTCGTGCCGTTGCTGCGGCCCTCGCTGCCGCCCGAGATCAGCCGCGACTTCGAGGCAGTGACCGCGAATCTCCAGCTGGCCTATGCCGATGCGGTCGGTCCACTCGCGTCGTAGAAGCTCTAACGCACCGTCCGACCTTGTGATAGATAATCCCCCGCGCCGAGCTAGCTCGGCGCTTACTTTGTGATGTCGTTGTAGACGCGGAGAGACGGAGGCTGGATGGACTTCTTCAATGACCACGCGGTCGCGTTCGCGCTTATTTGCGCGGGGATCGGGGTCGGGTTCGGGATCTACTTCACCGCCTGGCTGCTGAGGCAGCCTGCCGGGACGGAGCGGATGCAGGAGATCTCGCGAGCCATCCAGGAGGGCGCTGCCGCCTACCTGCGCCGGCAGTACCTCACGATTGCCGCCGTTGCCGTGGTGCCGTTCCTGGTGCTCGGCTTCTACAACGAGCTCGGTTGGGGGACTGCCCTCGGCTTCGCCGTCGGCGCCATCCTCTCCGCTGCCGCAGGCTTCATCGGCATGAACGTGGCCGTGCGCTCGAATGTGCGCACCGCGGAGGCGGCGAAGACCGGCCTGCGGCCCGCGCTCGACGTCGCGTTTCGCGCCGGCTCCGTCACCGGGTTGCTCGTCGTCGGCCTGGGGTTGTTCGGCGTCGCGGGCTACTACGCGGTTCTCACCGGCGTCCTCGACAACAGCCAGGAGTCGGCGATCGACGACCTGATCGGCCTCGCCTTCGGCGGCTCGCTGATCTCCGTCTTCGCCCGCCTCGGCGGCGGCATCTTCACGAAGGCCGCCGACGTGGGGGCCGACCTGGTCGGCAAGATCGAAGCGGGGATCCCGGAGGACGACCCGCGCAACCCGGCCGTGATCGCGGACAACGTGGGCGACAACGTGGGCGACTGCGCGGGCATGGCCGCCGACCTGTTCGAGACCTATGCGGTAACAGCGGTCGCCGTGATGCTGCTCGGCACATCGTTTCCCGCCGGGAATCTGCCGCTCTTCCCGCTCGCGCTCGGCGGCATCTCCATTCTCGCCTCTGTCATCGGCATCTACTTCGCGAAGGTGGGCAAGAGCGGCTCGATCATCAACGCGCTCTACAAGAGCGTCATCGTTGCAACCGGGTTGTCGGCGATCGGCTTCATCCCGGTGACGCTCGCCTTCGACGAGGGCCGCTTCAGCTTCTGGGAGCTCTACGGCTCGGCGCTCGTCGGCCTCGTGATCACGTTCCTGCTCGTGGCGATCACCGAGTTCTACACCGGCACCCGCTGGAACCCGGTCAAGTCGATCTCGAAGGCGTCGCAAACCGGGCACGCGACCAACATCATCGAAGGACTGGCCGTCGGCCTGCGCGCAACGGCTGCGCCGGTTGTCGTGATCGCGATCGGCATCGTCGTCGCCTACGAGATCGCGGGTGGCGGCCGCGCTGGCCTGTACGGCATCGCGATCGCGGTGATGGCGCAGCTCTCGATGACCGGACTCATCGTCGCCCTCGACGCGTACGGGCCCGTCACCGACAACGCGGGCGGCATCGCCGAGATGGCCGGACTCGACGAGTCGGTGCGCGCGATCACAGATCCTCTGGATGCGGTCGGCAACACCACGAAGGCGGTCACGAAGGGCTACGCGATCGGCTCGGCCGGCCTCGCCGCGCTCGTCCTCTTCGACGAGTACACCCGCGGCCTCGTCGACGAGGGCCTGGACGTCACCTTCAACCTCTCCAACCCCTACGTGATCGCCGGACTCTTCATCGGCGGCATGATGCCGTTCCTGTTCGCCGCGCTCGCCATGACGGCGGTGGGCCGCGTAGGCGGCGAAGTCGTCGTCGAGGTGCGGCGGCAGTTCCGCGAGATGCCCGGGATCATGGAGGGCACCCAGCGACCCGACTACAGCCGCGCGGTCGACCTCGTCGCCGCGTCGGCGATCAAGAAGATGCTGTTGCCGGCACTGATTCCGGTTGCGATCCCGATCATCGTCGGGATCATCAGCCCGGAGGCCCTCGGCGGGCTCCTCATCGGCACGATCGTTACCGGCCTCTTCCTCGCGATCTCGATGACCTCCGGCGGCGGCGCCTGGGACAACGCGAAGAAACTGATCGAGGACGGCGCCTACGGCGGCAAGAACTCGGACGCGCATCAGGCCGCCATCACCGGCGACACGGTCGGCGATCCCTACAAGGACACAGCCGGACCTGCGATCAACCCGATGATCAAGATCGCCAACATCGTCGCAATTTTGATCATCCCGCTGCTGCTCTCGATCCACGGCTAGATGATTGATGCCACGAGAACGTCCGTCGTCGCGGGGCGCGGGCTGCTCGCTGTGGCGCGTGAGCGCGCGCAGCACGTGCCGGCAGCACGGCCTCGGGCCGTGCGGTCGGCACATCCGCGACCCAGACACGGCAGATCGCGCCCGAGCGCGCGGAATCGTGGCATCAATCTCTAGGTCTTGCGGCTTCGAGGAACGCGGCTACTCTTCTCGGTAGGGAACGCACAGCCGCGAGGCGGTGCTTGTAGTACCGGGCAAGTTGGGGTCAACAGGGGGAGAGAACGAATGCGTTTTCGTACGCTCGGCGCGCTGTGCGCGTCTGTAGGA
>Ga0136638_10000129_pt1 | contig 13513 bp, 16 predicted proteins | sample AntDrymUQ8582206_2_FD_104671 | JGI IMG/M metagenome (GOLD analysis project Ga0136638, IMG submission 104671) | Polar desert sand microbial communities from Dry Valleys, Antarctica - metaG UQ858 (22.06) | ecosystem: Environmental > Terrestrial > Soil > Desert | place: Antarctica: Dry Valley...
GAGCCCGAGTGGATGCGGAAGTTCCGCCACAAGAGCCTCGACTACTTCTTCGCGCGCCCGCTCCCGACCTGGGGCGGCAACGTGGCCGAGATCGACTTCGAGAACATCTACTACTACATCAAGCCGACCGAGAAGCAGGCCAAGAACTGGGAGGACCTACCCGCCGACATCCTCGACACGTGGGACAAGCTCGGGATTCCGGAGGCGGAGAAGAAGTACCTCGCCGGCGTGGGCGCCCAGTACGAGTCGGAGGTCGTCTACCACAAGCTTCAGGCCGACCTCGAGGCGAAGGGCGTCATCTTCCTCGACATGGATACGGCCTTGCGCGAGCATGAGGGGCTCGTCAAGCAGCACATGGGGACGATCATCCCGCAGAACGACAACAAGTTCGCGGCGCTGAACTCGGCCGTCTGGTCGGGCGGCTCCTTCATCTACGTACCGCCCGGGGTCAAGATCGACCTGCCGCTGCAGGCCTACTTCCGCATCAACGCGGAGAACATGGGCCAGTTCGAGCGCACACTGATCATCGTCGACGAGGACGCCTACGTGCACTACGTCGAGGGCTGCACCGCACCGATCTACTCGTCCGACTCGTTGCATTCGGCCGTTGTGGAGATCATCGTCAAGCCTCGCGGACGCTGTCGCTACACGACGATCCAGAACTGGTCGAACAACGTCTTCAACCTCGTCACGAAGCGAGCTGTCGCCTACGAGGACGCCACGATGGAGTGGGTCGACGGGAATCTCGGCTCGAAGTTGACGATGAAATACCCCGCGATCTGGCTGATGGGCAAGCGCGCACACGGCGAGGTGCTCTCGATCGCGTTCGCCGGCAAGGGCCAGCACCAGGACGCGGGCGGCAAGGTCGTCCACGTCGCGCCGAACACGACCTCGGTGATCAACTCCAAGTCGATCTCGAAGGACGGCGGGCGGGCGGGCTACCGCGGACTGCTCGAGGTGGCGAAAGGCGCCACGGGCGCAAAATCGAAGGTCGTCTGCGATGCGCTGATCCTCGACGACGAGTCGCGCTCGGATACGTACCCGTACATCAGCGTCGACGAGAACGACGTCGAGCTCGGGCACGAGGCGACGGTCTCGAAGATCGGCGAGGAGCAGCTCTTCTACCTGATGAGCCGCGGACTCTCCGAATCGGAGGCCAGCGCGATGATCGTGTCCGGCTTCGTCGAGCCGATCACCAAGGAGCTGCCGCTCGAGTACGCGGTCGAGATGAACCGCCTGATCCAGCTCCAGATGGAGGGCAGTGTTGGCTAAGGGCAGTGTTGGCTAGTCCGGTGACGGGCCTCGACTTCGTCGGCGTCCCGTCCACCGACTGGAAGCGATCACGGGTCTTCTACGTCGACACGCTGGGCCTGCGGCCCGACGACACCGGCGACTCCGAGTTCTGGGTCGGCGAGACGTGCTTCGGCATCTATGAGCCGACCACGTTCGGGATGGAGTTCGCGCCGCAGAAGACCGCGCACCTCGCGCTGCACGTCGAGGACATGGCCGCCGCGCGCGCCGAGCTCGAGGCGAAGGGCATCGAGTTCCTCGGCGAGACCTTCGACACGGGCGTCTGCTACATGGCGTTCCTCGAGGATCCCGACGGCAACGCCCTGATGCTCCACCACCGCTACGCGCCGCGCTCCGCCCCCTCGCAGTCGTGACGCAGCTCGAGCGGGTCGACTTCGTGGCGATCCCGACGCGCGATAGAGAGCGTGCGGTGAGGTTTTACGGAGACACGCTGGGCCTGGAGCGCAACCCGAAGTCCTCCGAAACCTGGGTGGAATTCGAGACGGGCAACGTCACGCTGGCGATCGTCGTGCCGGAGGAGATCGGCCGAGACTTTGCGCCGCTTCCCTTGGGCTCGCTTGCGTTCCGTGTGCCAAACGTCCACGCGGAGCGCACTCGCCTCGAGCAGGCCGGCGTCGAGTTCCAGGGCGAGACCTTCGACTCCGGTGTCTGCAACGGCGCGATCTTCGCTGATCCCGATGGGAACAGCCTGATGATCCACCACCGCTACGCTCCCTACACCGACGGCTCGACACCGTGATCGGCGTCGAGCGCACCGACTTCGTCGGCGTCCTCGTGACAGACCTCGACCACGCGCTCCGGTTCTACGGTGAGACGCTCGGTCTGCGACGCAACGAGAGGGCGAATCCCGACTGGCCAGAGTTCGAGACCGGAAACGTGACCCTCTCGCTCGTCCGCCCCGAGCAGATCGGCCGTGAGGAGTTCACGCCGAACACGATGCCGATTGCGCTCCGCGTGCCGGACGTGGCCGAGGCACGGGCGCGCCTCGAGGCAGAAGGCGTGGGGTTCAAGACGGAGACCATGGACTCGGAGGTCTGCCACATGGCGGTCTTTTCCGACCCCGACGGAAACGCGTTAATGCTCCACCGTCGCTACGCGCCGTACTCCAACGGCTCAACGCCCTGATGCAGATCGAGAAGCTCGACTTCGTCGGCGTGCCGTCGACGGACGCTGAGCGGTCGATGGCGTTCTACGTCGACACGCTCGGCTTGCGACAAGACGGGCAGAATGAGTTCTGGGCCGGCGAGACGTGCTTTGGCGTCTGGGAGCCTACGAGCTTCGGCATGGAGTTCGCACCGCAGCAGAACGGGCATCTAGCGCTGCACGTCGACGACGTCGCAGAGGCTCGGAAGGAGCTGGAGGCAAAGGCGTCGAGTTCCAGGGCGACATCCTCGACACCGGCGTCTGCCACATGGCCGTCTTCACCGATCCCGATGGCAACGACTGATGCTGCACCACCGCTACGCCCCGACCGACTGATGTCGACCAACTGATGCAGGTCGAGAAGATCGATTTCGTGTCGTTCCTGACCGAGGACATCCCGCGCGCGCGGCAGTTCTACTCCGAGACGCTGGGACTCGAGATCGAGACCGAGGGCGAGAACGACATCGAGTTCCGCGCCGGCCAGGTCACGCTCGACATCTTCAACCCGGCGAGCATCGGGCAAGAGTTCTCACCGAGCCCCGCCGGTCTCGCCCTGAGAGTGCCCGACGTGGGCGCTACGCGCGCTGAGCTGGAAGCGAAGGGCGTCATCTTCGAGGGCGCTACGATCGACACCGGCGTCTGTCACATGGCGTCGTTCAAGGATCCCGACGGCAACGCGCTGATGCTCCACAGGCGCTACACGCCGGTCGAGGGAGGCAAGGATGGCGACTGAGGTTACGGGCGCCGGCACCCCTTCGGATCCGTGGATCCTGAAGACGCCGCCCGGCTCGTCGGAGTTCCAGGTCTACCGTGACGAGGCTGCCGACGCACCGGCGCTCGTCTGCCAGGTTGGCTCGACGAAGCTGAGCTTCCACTTGCGAGGTCTCGACGACCTGCATGCGATGCTGACCGAGCACGGTGACTGGATGCCCCTGGGCGCCGCCGATGAGCAGAAGCCCACCACGGACGGGACGGTGGAGGCGTGGGCCCGATCGGAGGACAACCCCGTGGGCGGCTGGCACGGCCTGCGCAAGGGCTATCGCGGCCGGTTCGGGATGTACGTGCCGCCGGTGTTGGAGGCGCTCGGGCGTGCCGAGCTCACTCACGAGGCCCGCAACAACAAGATGAAGGCGCTGTAGATGGGCGCTTCCCGGAACGAGGCCCGCGAGCGCTACCGCGCGCTACCGCTGCCCACGACGACGGACGAGTCGTGGCGCTTCACCGATCTGAAGGGCTTCGATCCCGACGCGTTCGACGGAAACGGCGCGAGCGGCGTCGCCACCGCCCCCGGCATGCTCGAGCTCGAGGCGGCCGGCATCGTGCGCGTCTCCGAAGCCGGCCTCGAGATCGAGCGGGCACCTGACGGCATCACCTTCGAGCCGCTGACGGATCATCCGCGGCTCGGCGAGCTCGTCGGCTCCGACGAGAAGTTCGCTGCCCACAACGCTGCGATGTGGGAGCACGGCCTGCTCGTTCAGGTGCCGAAGGGCATCGTCCTCGAGCAGCCGCTCTACATTCGCGTGGTCAACGACGTCGGCGGCGGTTCGCTCTTCTGGCGGCTGCTTGTCGTCGCGGAGCCCGAGAGCCGCTTCACGGTGATCGAGGAGTACGCGTCCACTTCGGCCGACCTGTCCAGCTACGTCAACGCCGCGGTTGAGATCTTCGTCGAGCAAGGCGCGAAAGTCGAGTACGTCTCGGTGCAGAACGTCTCCCGCGCGACCTGGCACTTCGGGACGCACCATGCCCGTGTGGGGCGCGACGCGGAGCTCGACTGGGTGGCCGGAGGGTTCGGCTCGAAGCGCGGCAAAACCCGGATCCAGAACGACCTCGCGGGCCCGGGCGCCACCTCCCGCGTGACGGGCGCGTACTTCGCCGACGGAGCCCAGCACCTCGACTACGACACGTTTCAGGAGCACATCGCGCCGAACACGACCTCCGACTTCGCCTTCAAGGGCGCGCTCCGCGACAGCTCGAGCACCGTCTGGCGCGGGATGATCCGGGTCGAGGAGGACGCGCAGAAGACGAACGCCTACCAGGAGAACCGCAATCTCCTGCTCTCCATTGACGCTCATGCCGACTCGATCCCCGGTCTCGAGATCCTCGCGAACGACGTCCGCTGTACGCACGGCGCGACGCTCGGCCAGGTCGACCGCGAGCAGCTCTTCTACTTGATGACTCGCGGCCTCTCGCGCCAGGAGGCCGAGCGCCTGATCGTCCGCGGGTTCTTCCAGGACGTGCTCGACCGCATCGAGCTCGAGCCAGTGCGAGAGGCGCTCGGGGCCGCGCTCGAGGCTCGCATCCCGCAGGCCTGACCTCGAGCTCATTCCAAGCGTCTCCAATTCTTGGAGTTGCTTCAAGGCCGGGACGCTCATTCACGAGGCCCTCAACAACGTATCCGCCGGTAGCCGAGCTCTCGGGGCACTACCGGCGTACCATGCGGTCGTGGGCGCCTCAGCCGACCTCCCAGCCTTCGTCGCCCTCGGACATGCCGGCTCCGACCACTACGCCGGGCTCGAGACGTTTCCGAACCCGGGCGTTGCGACCGTCGAGCTGGACAGCGACGAGCTCGTCGCCCTGTGCCCGATCACGGGTCAGGCCGACATGTACGAGGCGGCGATCGAGTTCGAGCCGGAAGCCCTCTGTCTCGAGTCGAAGTCGCTGAAGCTCTACCTCGCCTCGTTCCGCAACGAGGGAGTGTTCTGCGAGGCGCTCGCAGTCCGGATTCGAGACGATGTCGCGCGCGCGCTCGAGCTTGGACAGGAGCGGGTGAGCGTGACGCTGGTGCAGAAGGCGCGCGGCGGGATCACCATCACCGCGACGGCGTAGGCGCAACGAGCGACGGACGCACTCCGTCGATCTTCGCCCGCACGAGCCGCGCGCCCACGACGCCGCGCCTACTGAGGTGCGCGATGAGGACGCCGGTCGCGGTCGTCCCCGCTGAGTGGGCGGGAAAGACGAAGTTGCCGAGACTCCAGGCCACGAGCTTGCTGCCGTCGCGCTCCACCGGCTGCAGGACGTGCGGGTGCGCGCCGAGCACGACCGTGGCACCGGCCCGGAACGCCAACTCGGCGAATTGACGCTGGCGCGAGTCTGGGACAGTCGCGAGCTCCGTGCCCCAGTGGAAGTAGACGATCACGACGTCGGCGTTCCTACGGGCGCGCCGGACATCCGGATCGATCAGCTCGGTGAACGCTGGAGCTGCGCCCGGCTGACCCGCGGCCGCGTCGAAGCCGAGCGGACGCACGTCGGAGTAGGCCAGCACCGCAACTCTGACGCCGCCGAGCGTGAAGCGCGCCGGCCGCCGCGCGGCGGCGAGCCCCGCTCCGCCTCCGACCGTCGCGATGCCGGCGCGACGAGCGTGCCGGACGGTGTCGAGCAGCGCGTCGGTGCCGAAATCGACGGAGTGGTTGTTAGCCAGGGAGAAGACGTCGACGCCCGCGCGCGCCGCGGCCGGCAGCGCACCCGGCGACCCGCGGAAGGTGTACTCCTTCCCGACGGCCGCGACGCCTCCCGTCGAGACGGCGCACTCCAGGTTCGCGACCGCGAGGTCTGCGGAGCGGAGCACCGGGCCGACACCCGTCCAGGGGTAGCCGGCCCCGTAGGAGGAGATCGCGTCGGCGGTGCGGTCGCCGAGGTTGACGTCTCCGACGGCGGCCAGCACGAGCGGGCGCACGAGCAGGCGCTTCAGCGCGATCCGTGAGCCGCCCGAGGCCAGCGCGAGACGGTAGGTGCCCGACCGCAGCGGCGCGGTGGCCCTGAGCCGGAAGCGGCCGAACGGGCCGGAGCGGGCACGCCCGATCTGACGCCCGTCCGCCAGCAGGCGCACTCCGGCGCCGGCGCCTGCCCAACCCTCGAGCACGAAGGCGGCCCCAGGCGCCCGCCACGCAGGCGGCGCCGCAGCTCGCAGGGATGCGCGGGGCTCTGAAGCGTCGGCGCGCTGCACGGGTAGCGCGAGGTCGACCGAGACCCAGGCTGCCGCGGCCGCAACGACGGCCGCGACGCCTGCTGCGAGACGCTGACGCCACATGGCTCATCGTTCTGCCCATGCGGCCGCGCTCCTCCGCCCGAGTATCGCGCAATCAGGGTATGGCGTAATCCCTGCAACGCGGATAGGTTCTGCCGGTGCGGGCGGCGAGGGATCGGGGGCGTCTCATGGGCGCGGCAGTTGCCGTGCTGCTGTTCGCTACCCTCGCGGTCGCCGTCGCTCCTGCCGGGGCGGCGACACCGGGCGCCTGCGTGGAGCGGCGCGTCGATCCCGGGCATCTCCGTCAGGTCGACAAGGTGCTACGGGCACGCCGAGACCTCTGGGGGGAGGCACTGTTGAAGGCGCCGAGCGGCCCGACCTATGCCGCAGCGCGCCGCCACTTGCCGCCGCTGCTCCTCGCCCGGGCCCCAGGGAAGCGACCGCTGACGGCCTCGGGCGTGTACTACCTCCCGTTCGCCCAGCCTCTGGGTGCGCAGGGCGCAGGAACCGTGGCGCTCCACGTCGCTGACGGCAGCCAGGTGATCTCCAACCGCGTGGGCGAGCGCAGCCTCACCGTCTTCGTGGGAGCGAAGGGCACGGAGCGCTACGGAACGTGCGTCAGGCGGCTGACCCAGGCCCGGCTCGCGAGCGGGTACCTGCCAATCCTGCAGACCGGGTATGTCGACGCATCCGGCAACCGCTACCAGCAGGAGTCCTTCGCAGCACGCGACCCGCGTACCGGCGGGCTCACGAGCTTCGTGCGCGTCGAGATCAAGACCCGAAGCGTGGTGCGGCTCAGGTTCCGCGGCTCGGCCGGAGGGATGCGCGGTAACCGGATCCCGCGGCGTGCGAAGCGCACCGTTTTTGCCGGCTGGCAGCCACACCCGAGTCGCAGCCGCATCGTCCCCGTCACGAGGGCGCGCTACGCGACCGCCCGCCGCTCCGTCGCCAGGTACTGGAACCGCCGGCTCGCAGAAGGCGCTCGGATCGACGTTCCCGAGCAGCGCGTCGGCGATGCGGCCCGCAACCTCCTGATCCAGAACCTGACGCTCACCTACCGCTACAGCATCGGCAATCCCTACGAGCAGTTCTCGTTTCCTGAAGGGGTCGACGCGGCCCAGGTGCTGGACGAATGGGGATACCCCGACGTCTCCCGCTCCGTGCTGCGGGTGTCCCTGACCCGAAAGCCGACGCCGTACGCGAACTGGAAGATGGGCGAGAAGCTCGTGGGTTCGGCGCTGCACTACCGCCTCTCGCGCGATCGCGCGTACATCCAGGGGGCAACGCCGGCGCTGCGCAGCTACGTCGAGGAGCTCGGCCGCCAGATCAGAGGCGGGCGCGTGGGCTTGCTCGCGCGCGAGAGGTACTCCTCCGACATTCCGGACTCCGTCTTCGGCCTCCACTCACAAGCGGTCGTCTGGCAGGGGCTGCAGGCGATGAGTCGAGTCTGGGCGGAGACGGGAGAGACAGACCTCGCCCGCACCTGCGGGGCGCTTGCCGCGCGCCTGGAGAGCGGCCTTCGCCGGGCGGTGCGCGTGTCTCAGCGGCGCCTGCCGGACGGCTCGCTCTTCCTCCCGGCCCGGCTGATCGACGGCGAGCGGCCGTACGACTCGCTGACCGAGGCGAGGCTCGGCAGCTACTGGAATCTCGTCATGCCGTACGCGCTCGCCTCGGGCCTCTTCCGTCCGGGTAGCGCCGAGGCGCGCGGTGCGCTCCGCTACCTCCTCCGTCACGGCTCGCGGTTGCTCGGCGTCGTCCGCGCAGGTGCCTACGCCCTCTATCCCGAGCCGACCTTTCCGACGTCCGGGACCGACCAGGTATACGGGATCAACGTCGCCCGTTTTCTCGCCGACAACGATGAGGGCGATCAGCTCGTCCTGAGCCTCTACGGCACGCTCGCGGCTGCCATGACCCCCGACACGTTCATCTCCGGTGAGGCCGCGACGGTCGCCCCGCTGAACGGCGCCTATCACCGGGCGATGTACCTGCCTCCCAACGGTGCGAGCAACGCGGCCTTCCTCACGACTCTTCGCTCGCTGCTCGTGCACGAGACGCGGGAGCCCGACGGCACCCCGCGCGGCCTCCAGCTAGCGTTCGCGACGCCGCGCCCGTGGCTCCGGCCCGGGAAGCGCATCGCCGTCACGAACGTCCCGACGAGCTTCGGCCCCGTGTCGTACTCCCTCGAGGCCCGGGAGGGCGCGGTACAGGTCACGGTAGAAGCGCCCGAGCAAACGACGCGCGAGCTGAAGCTCCGCCTGCGCCTGCCGCGCGGTAAGCGGATCGCCGGCGTCACGCTCGACGGGCGGCCCTTCGGACGCGTCGCGGGCGGCACGATCGACCTGACGGGATTCAGCGGCCGGATCCACCTCAGCGTCAGGGTCGCGAGCGGCCCGCCTCGCTCTCTCGCCGCGCTCGCATACGTCCGGCAGACACCCTCCAAGACGACGAGGCGGATCGTCATCCAGTACCGCGCCCACGACGGGCGCCTGAGCCGCGCGTACGTCCTGCTGCCCTCGACCTACCGGCCGGGCGCGAACCCGCCGCTCCCGCTGATCATCTCGCCTCACGGACGAGCGCTGACCGGGAAGGTCAACGCGGCCATCTGGGGAAATTTGCCTGCACGCGGGCCGTTCGCGGTCGTCAACCCGGATGCGCGCGGCCGGAAGCTGCCCGGCCATTCCTGGGGGTACCGAGGACATATCGACGATCTGGCTCGGATGCCTCGGATCCTGCAGCGGGCAATCCCGTGGCTCAAGATCGACCGGCGTCAGATCTACGCGTTCGGTGGCAGCATGGGCGGGCAGGAGACGCTCCTCCTCGTCGCGCGCTACCCAAGGCTCCTCGCCGGCGCGGCCGCCTTCGACGGGGTGGCGGACTTCGCACTGCAGTACCGGAACTTCCGGCGGCTCTCGTGCGGTGGCCCCTGCCGACGGCTCTGGGGCGGGCCGATCGGACCGGGTCTGCGGCGGCTCGCCCGCAAGGAGGTCGGCGGCGCGCCGCACAAGACGCCGAAGGCGTGGGCCCGGCGCAGCCCGCTCACCTACTTGCGGCAGATCGCCGCTTCATGCGTGCCGCTGCAGCTCTGGTGGAGCGTCGCCGATCGGATCGTGCTCGACCAGCACCGCCAGTCGGGCCGGCTCTTCTACGAGCTCCGGCGACTCAACCCGCTCGCGCCCGTCGAGGCCCATACCGGCTACTGGAACCACTCGGCCGAGATGCAGGCGACCACGCGGCTCCCGCTCGCGCTTGCGAACTTCGGCCTGCTCCCCGAGACGCCCGTAACGGTCGGACTGCACCACATCCCGCCGCCCGCTTCGGCGGTGTGCTGAGCTGCGGGCCGCCGCCCGGCCGAGAACTAGAGGCTAGCGCTCCTCGAGCGCACGCTGTAGCGCCGCAACCTGCTCCTCGAGCACCCGCACCCGGAGACCGAGGTCCGCGTTCTCGCGCGCCAAAGGGGGCGCCGACCACGCGGCCGGCTCGTCCTCTGCCGGCTGCTCACCGCCGACGAGCTGGGCGTAGCGCTCCTCCTTCTGCCCTGGACGTCGCGGCAGGCGCGCGACGAGGTCACGCTCGATCAACGAGTCGAGCGTGCGGTGAACGTCCGCCAGCGAGCCGACCGGGTAGAGGCGCTCCGACCGGGTCTTCAGCTCGCCGGGCGTCTGGGGGCCGCGCAGCATCAGCACGGCCAGGACGGCTGCCTGCGACGGCAGGAGCCCGAGTGCCTCGTCGAAGAGCTGGCGGTACTTCGCGGCGCGGCTGCCGGGGCCGCTGGCGAGCCGGGTCCAACCCTTGCGGGAGAGGCGATCGAGCGCTGCCCGCACCGTCGGCTCGTCGAGCTCGACCACGGGCTCTCGATTGGTCGCCTGGTTGCACGCCAGTCGAAGCGCGTTGAGCGAGAGTGGGTAGACGTCGGGCGTCGTGCGCTGCTTCTCGAGCAGGCACCCGAGCACCCTGATCTCGACGGCATCGGCGTCCACGGAAGCGGACGTTACCGGGAGACCTTCGCCCCCCACTCCTCGGGGGGAACCTCCTTGCCACGCGTCGCGAACGACCAGAGCTGCCCCTCGAGGTCGTAGGCGTCGTAGCGCCGGTCGCCATAGGGCTGGTCGGTCGGCTCGAGCTCGATCTCGGCGCCGGCGGCCTTCGCTCGCTCGAAATGGGCGTCGACGTCGTCCACGTACACGTGCACGAGCGACGAGCGCTGCCCCAGCTGCTTCGGGCTCCGAAGGTCGCCGCCCGGATCGCCGAGATAGAGGGAATCGCCGCCGATCCGCATCTCGGCATGGTTGACCTCGCCCGACTCGGCCTCGAAGCGCAGCACCTCCTCGAAGCCGAACGCGTCCCGGAGCCAGTCGAGCGCACTCGCGACGTCCTCGTACAGAAGGTAGGGCGTGATCGTCTGCATCAGCGCTCGAGCGCGGCTCGGAGCGCCCGCACGATGCGGCGCACCGACCAGAAGAGGAAGAGCGCGCCGAAGCCGGCGCGGATCGCGTCCGCAGAGAACGGCGTCCTCTGCGCCAGTGGCCGCTCGAGCTTCTCGACGAGCCTGCCCCGTGGCCCGTAGACCGACGCGTGCGTCGCTCGCTTCAGTCGATCCATGCGGAACCTCTTCCCTCCGTGCGGCGAGCTTACGCCTGAACGAGGGCGGGTCTGCGCAGCGGGCGACGCGAGATCGAGAGCGCGAGCGCCGAGGCGGCGAGAGCCGCAACCGCGCTGAGCCCGAAGGCCCACGTGAAGGCCGATTCCGCCGGCAAGGAGGTGCCAGGGATCGTCCGCGTCGTCAGGAGCGCCGCACCGAGTTGTCCGCCGACGACCGAGCCGACCATGCGGACGACCGTGTTCATGCCGGTCGAGACCCCCATCTCGCGCGGGTCGACGTTCTCCGCGATCAGGGCCACCATTGCGGCGAAGGCAGCGCCGACGCCGAGGCCGAGCCCGGCGCTGGCAGCAAGCACGTTGAACGGCTCGTCGTGCGCCTGGGAGAGCACGAGCGCGGCGACAGCGACGATCAACATTCCGCCCGCGAGGGGCCACTTGGAGCCGAAGCGCCGACCCGCGAGCCCGGCGACCGGGCCCGAAACGAGCATCGCCACCGAGCTCGGCAGCAGGTAGACGCCGGCGAGCGTGGCGCTCGCGCCGAAGCCGTAGCCGCGCGACGCGGGGGAAGCCACGAAGGCCGGCAGCAGCACGAAGCAGCTGAAGAGGGCGAAGCCGGAGATGAGGGTGGTGATGTTCGTCAACAGCACGGGCCTGTAGGCCAGCGTCCGCAGGTCGACCATCGGCGAGGCCGAGCGGAGCTCGACGAGCCCCCAGAGCAGGAAGAGCGCGGCGGAGCCCGCTCCCACGGCCACGGTGAGGCCGGACGTCCAGCCCCAGTCGGAACCCTCTGTGAGCGCGACCATGAAGGTCACGAGCCCCCCCGAGAGCAGCAGCGCACCCGGTACGTCGACGCGCGACGGCGTTCGGATCGGCGACACCGGCACATAGCGGTGCACGAGCGCGAGCGCGGCGGCCACGGGGATCGACCCGAGGACGAACAGCAAGCGCCAGGACAAGTGGTCGACGATCACCCCCGAGAGGACGATCCCGAAGCCCCCGCCGACTCCGAAGACCGCCGACAGCAGGCCGATCGCCACCTTGACCCGCTCCGGAGGGAGCTCGTCACGGATGATCGCGAAGGAGAGGGGGAACAGCGCCCCGCCCGCGCCCGAGAGGGCGCGAAACCCGATCAACGACCAGATGTTCCAGGCCGCCGCGGCGCCGATGCAGCCGACGAGGAAGATCGTGAGGCTGACGAGCAGCATCCGGTCTTTCCCGAACTGGTCGCCCAGCTTCGCGAGGATCGGGGTCGTCACCGCTGCCGAGACGAGGAAGGCCGTCAGCACCCACGTCACCCAAGCGGTGGAGCCGCCGAGCTCCCGCTGGAACTCCGGGAGGGCCGGGAACACCATCGTCTGCTGGAAAGCGAAGGCCGTCCCGGCGAGCACGAGGACGGCCAGCGTCAGGTTGTAGTGCTGCCGCTCCCCCGCCACCAACCGAGGGTATCGATCTCTCTTGGCCGTCCGAGCCTCCACCGCTCAACGAAAGCGGAAGCCGAGGCTCAACGAAAACGCAAGCCGAGCCCCGGTCCCCGACCGACGCAGCTTCAGAGGTCTTGAGGTGACCGGGCTCCGCCCCGCTCACCTTGCCGGCGAGTAACCAGCCGGAACGTCGTCCGCCCTCCTGCAGGATCCGGCCGACCGAGGTCATCTCGTCGGGCACCTCGTCCGTCCAGGTGCGCCACGCGTTCAGGATCTCGCTCGCGCGCTCGACGGGGAATCAGAGGATGCCCGCGTAGACCTCCGCGATCGGAAAGAGGTCGAACTCGAGCGCGGTGACGATGCCGAAGGCGCCGCCGCCGCGCAGCGCCCAGAAGAGGTCGGGCTCATTCATGCGTCGGTGCGGACGAACTCGCCGTCGGCGGTGACCAGCTCGATCACCGTCACCTGGTTCGCGCCGATGCCGTGCTTGCGTCCGTGCCACGAAAGCCCGCCGCCCAGCGTGTAACCGACATCGCCGACGTCCGGCGACGAGCCGGCGAGCGCGTGCGGGCCCATGTTCGGCGGCGGTCGGATCGGCCCTGCGCTGCGGACGTCAGGCGCGGACGAGCGGCTTGTACTTGATCCGGTGCGGCTCCAGGGCATCGGCGCCCCGGGTTTCCTTGACCCACTCGGCGTAGTCGGCGTAGCTGCCTTCGAACCACGTCGCCTGGCTGTCGCCCTCGAAGGCGAGGATGTGCGTCGCGATCCGATCGAGGAACCAGCGATCGTGCGAGATCACGACCGCGCAGCCGGCGAAGCCGAGCAGCGCTTCTTCGAGCGCCCGCAGGGTGTCGACGTCGAGGTCGTTCGTCGGCTCGTCGAGGAGCAGCACGTTGCCGCCGCTGCGGAGGAGCTTCGCGAGGTGGACGCGGTTGCGCTCCCCGCCGGAAAGGTCGCCGACCCGCTTCTGCTGGTCGGAGCCGCGGAAATTGAACCACGACACGTACTGGCGCGAGTTCACCTCGCGCCTGCCGAGCAAGATCGTGTCGAGGTTCCCGGAGATCTCCTTCCAGAC
>Ga0136638_10000130_pt1 | contig 13502 bp, 8 predicted proteins | sample AntDrymUQ8582206_2_FD_104671 | JGI IMG/M metagenome (GOLD analysis project Ga0136638, IMG submission 104671) | Polar desert sand microbial communities from Dry Valleys, Antarctica - metaG UQ858 (22.06) | ecosystem: Environmental > Terrestrial > Soil > Desert | place: Antarctica: Dry Valley...
TCCCTCTAGAGATTGCTTTTTCTTCATTTTCATTTTCTCTATAATACTTTTCCATGAGATATATTGTTCATAACTTTGAAAAGTGAATTGAGATAGTGAAAATTCTTGCATGAGTACAGGTTTAAGAATGTTATCACCCGGTTCTAATTTCAATTCATCGTATTTCTCAGATAGATTTTTGTAGTCACCTACCTTTAAAATCCCTGATTTGATAGCAGGTATCTGGCGCTGTAAACTTTCAGGGTTTTCTAACAGTTGTCTCAACATATCCTTAGCAGGATTATTTTTCGCACCGTAGCGGTTCGATTTCAAAAATTTAATACTGTCCTGTTCCGGGTCTAATTCGATACCTGTGTGTTCCCGTTTTGTCTCATAACCTCGTGCTTTTATCACTTGCTCGTTAGGGTTTTCTAATAGATAATTGGCACTACCGTGAAAACATCCTGAGTGATAAATGTCTTTAGTTTCAAAACTAAACTGTCCTATCCGAGTTTTTCTTACCACTTCTAAATTCTCTTTATCAATTGCCAGACTTTCACTAGGTTTATGCAAAACATCGACTAAGGTGAAAGTATTCTGTAGATGATTCATCGCTTTAGAATCAATCCATTGTAAACTATTGTCTATTGTCACACCATCAATTATTAATTGTGGTTTACCAACTACCCATTCACAAGTGATATTATCACCTTGTAAACACTCTCGCTTAATCATCCTATGAGATAACTTTGAATCACTCCGATGAAGATTCACACACTCACCATTAATAGAGTCGCGTCCTGAGAATAACACACCATTAAGCTCAAAAGCACAACCATCTGTAATAGGTTGATGACCGTGTAAACCTTTCTCCATATACCATGCGAGAGCGCGGGCGCGGGCGGTTATATTGTTACCTACAACAGGATTAGAAGTAACAAAAAACTTAGAAACCATATCACCATAAAGGGTGTTAACGCACAGTTTAAAAAGTGTATCGAGCGGTGATTTTTTACCATCGACTATTTGTGCTTTCTTGCGCTCGACTAACAAACTGTCAACTAGCAATATACCTAAATTGACAGAAAACCAAGCATGACATTCTTTAAAATTCATCACTATTGATGTTTTTCCGTCTTTATCTTTGATACGTTGCGTGGTGTTTTTACCAGTCCAATTATCGTATTTTTCAGTTAGGATTTTTAACCCTTCACTACCATCTACAGAATCAATTTTATCGGATGCACAGTACACAGCGCTGCTAGTAATAGTGAGATTGTCTAGCAATTCGTTACGCTGTCTTTTGCTTGCGACTGCGAGAATCCATTGTAAACCATCGTGAGTTAATACCCCGTTTTTAATGTCTCGATTAAAAACTTTTAGGTTTCCCATATCTTCATCAAAACTTACGCTTTCTGTACTTACCATCTCAGTATCGCACTTCATCTGTGAGAGTGCTTTAGATAGCATATTAATACCGTGAGATGATTCTAAAAAGCAACTAGCGAAAAAATCTTGAGAGTATTTTAGAGACACTTTATTACTTACTCTCGCTTGCCACAAACCACTAAGTAACTCACCCCAATTATTCTGATTATTCCAACTCTCACCATCTTTATTTTCAACACTTTTAATGAGTGCATCAACTTTCACATCATAGCTAGCTAACCAATCTCGCAAGCTGATATAATCGTTATTTTGACTTTGTTTGTAGTCGAATATTTCAGGTTTTCCAATTGGATAATATTGATTTCTTTGACCTTCACCGTAACACCCTGATATATCAATATCTGCGATAGGGTCTTTATACACACCCTTTGTATCCATTTCACTTTTTACAGTGAGTTCTAGCGGACGGTTATTACGACATCTACCCCCTTCTACTTTAGAGAGAATAGCACGGGTAAAATTAACCCATTTACGCAATTCATCAGCACTACCCGGTTGTATGAAGCGCTCGATAATCATCTTTAAATCTTTAATCCAGTTCTTAGCTGGTAGCTTAAAGTAGTTGGCAAGTGCAGCCTCAAATAAATCCTTAACTGTACCACCAATTGTCAGTTTGGGTACTCGATAATAATCACTCAGTTCTAATTTTTCATAAACCAACTGCCATTGTTCATTAAATTTTTCGAGTATGTTGTAAACGTACAAATCACCGATTGCATAATTTTCAAAATCAAGCGCTCTTTCTATCACCATATCAAGCATTCTTCCTTTTTCTTCACTGGTAAACGTATCTTTATAGAGTAATTCGTACCCCACAGCTTTAGCGATATCACTGTAGCTAGCGATACCATGCAAAGCGCCAGTATCTACTATTTTGAGCCACACCACATATTCGATACCTTCAATCACCAGTATATGATTTAAGCACACAGTGTCTAGGTTTTGGTCTTCTATTTTAGTCTGGCAAAATACCCGCCGTCCTGCGGTGATTTGTTTTTCTCCTTTATCGCGCTGCAATCGCTTAATGGCTTGTTTGACACTCCCACTCGCAATTAAATTTAATTCAGCAGTTGCAAAGTGTGCGTAAATCACAAAAGTACATTTTGGTTTCCATAATTCACTGGGTTTACTCTCTCTAATTTCAACATCAACACCGCCAACATCTCGCAAATAATCAACTAAATGTAAATCGGTTGTAGCTGTCGGGAAGGGATTAAAGCGTGGTAGGTAGCGGTTTATATTAACCGTCGGGTGCTGTGCATAAATCATTGGTGGCGCTTCTTTATGAATGCCTTTAATTTGTGTTGTGAGTAGCGTTCGAGTTTGTTGCTGATATCCTAGCGAGTCGATTTTGTATTCAGTAGTGAATTCTGTATCTATTACTAAAGGGATTGTAATTGATTTACCAAATTCACAATAATCAATCAATTCATCTATCAGATATTGATTTGATTTTAAACCTTTTGCAGCGAGTAGGGAAAAGTCCAGCGAAAACGCAATTTCATCTAAGGTAATTTTTTCGTTGTTGCCAGTGCGATATACTGCCACATCAAACCCGCCACCGCCAAACTCATCATCCTCACTATTTACTGGGATATCTTTGTTAAGATTTGGGAAGCACCCGATATCATCTGGGATTGTTTCAATTTCCTCACACTCACTCTCACCTTCACCTTCATCCTCATCATCATCGCTAGCAGCCGTCTCTACCACTTTCTGACTATCTGCGATAGCACCCGCGCCCGATTCATACTTAGCCACTACTGTAGCCGTGTCAGCGCGATATACAGCTACATCAAACCCGCCACCGCCAAACTCATCATCCTCATCAATCTCACAAAGTATATCAATCTCACTATTGATATTCTCACTTAGTGATGTTAGTATAGATTGAGAATGATTCTCATTCTCATTAACAATTTCGGTGCGACTTCGCACAGTAGCCCATAAAGGTGTTACGCTTGTAGAATTATCGTAAACACTTGATGTATCGATATTTTTCATGATTTTAAGCTGATGACTGTCAGCTTGATAAGTGATTAGAAATGCTAGGTTTGGCGACTTAGCATTTTGAAAAATTGAAAGATATCAGGACGGCTAATCCTGATATCTTTAGGTACAAATACTCAAACCATAACCAAACCGTTACCACTTGGTAGCGGTTTTTTAGTCTGCATCTGTATCATAGTCGATTTTAGGATTTTTCATTAAATCCCCTAGTTCATCGGCATTAGTATCAGATTTCTGATTACCATCCTTACCGATAAATGGCTCGATGCTAGTGAAATCAATCTCCCACAATCCGTTAGCTTCATAACGTTCACCCGTCCGCTTGTCTTTTTTGGTGGCAGTTCTTAGTGCTGCTTTGTAAACCTTACCTGCTGAATCTCGCAGGAATTGAAACAGCGTTTCAACATCTAAATCACCTACTTTCACCCCATATTCATCATCCTCATCTACTACTTCTGTTGTCTCTCCAATCTCATATCCCATTAATCTCAAAGTAGTACCAAGTCGATTGTTCGGGTTGTATCGGTAATCGCAAGTGACAGCGATATTAGCAGGGTTTTTATGTGTTTTATCGAGTACCGAAAATACCAATTTTAAAACAGGTTTTTCGACTGTTTGACCGTCTTTTTTCCAATTTAAAACCGAGTGCTGGTATGCGATAAACGTCAAGCGCGCTTTGTTATCTTTAGGTGATAGTAACGGCTCAAACGAGCGTACTAATTGTATTTCAGAGGGTTGTTGAGAGGTCTTTTGTTGCTTAGCCATGATTTGTTACCTGTGGTAATTTTGCTTTGAATCTATTAACAATAATACACTAAAAAAGTGTATTATTCGATGGTTGTTTCACTGTTAACGCGAACTATTAAATCAGACGGTTCACACTCTAAAATATCGCAGAACAAATCTAAAGTCTCGAACGGTATTGATTTCATTTTACCCTGTTCGTAACGTTGGATATTTGTTACTGACATATCACAAAGTCGAGCTAATTTACCTTGTGATAAATCTTTAAGTGTTCTCATTTCTTTTAGTCTGAATGTCACTTTTGTACCCTCTATTAACTTAGTCATCACATTTATTGTTACACAGTGTTTGTACAGATGTTAGTAGTATATCAATCGAAATATTTTATAGATAGACGCATAATATATAAGTAATTGGTATACGTTTAATTGTAATGTGTACGCACAATATGACTACAATCGTAGTGTACACAAACACAGAGACTGTATGATACGTCCAACCAAATCAAAATCCGAGAAAACTACCATAGGTGCAAAAGCCTCAAGATTGGCACAGAATGTGACTTCTAGCTTACAAAGCACCGCTAACGGCATCGCGCAAACTCGCGACTCTATCAACACTTTAACAGATGGTATCGGGGCGGTAGCGGGTGCAATCACCACCGGACGCGCTAAAACCGCAGGCGCTGCGATTGACGTACAGCAGGCAACCGCAGGCAACATCGGACGCGCTCAACAACGCTCTGAAATCATCAAGGAAACTGATTTCTATGGTGGTTTGACGATGCCTGAAATTGATTTTAGTGGTTTGATGCCATCGGATTTGCTAAACCCTAACTTGGCTGTTACTGCGACAGAAGACCAACTCACAGCAGGGCTTGAAAACTATGCAGGTGCTACCCGCGCGCAAAAACTTTATCAGACTGGTTTCAAGTACATTTCTGAACTTGGAAAAACTAAGCAAGAGTATCACAAAGCGCAAGCATCAATCATCAAAGGTGCTACCGAGGGAGTGAAAGTACAGCAAGAAATAGTCAGGTTTGACCGCCAAAATATCGAGCTAGAAAGTGATTTAACAAAACTCGAACAGTCGGCAGAAAAACTCAATCAAGAGGGTGTAAAACTGCTAGGACTACAGAAGGAAACAACACAAATTACCCGCAAGATTGAAGCGATGGAATTGAAACGTGAGGCTGAGATTAAATCAATCGAGATTCAAACTCAGATGATTACTCAAAAGTATCTGATTGAAGCAATGGCTTAACCGATGGACTGTGCATCTACCTCTAATCAAACCTCACCCCACATAATCAAATGTCAACAGCCAACATCAACCGCATCAGCCTCAAATATCAAATCATTACCGTAGTTTTGGCGGTAGGTTCTGCAATCGTTCTATTCGTGCCACACAAGCATTTTAAACCCTTCAAAACCACTGCCAGCTACATTATGAGTGCTAGTGTGTTGGCGTTCATCACAACCCGTCACAGTATGCGAGATGTACTGGATGAAGTCGCAAATATGGAAGTATTGGCAGAGGAAAAAACGCAGAAATTTGAAAAGAAAATCGTCAAAATCACAGAGGAAAAAACAGAATTAGAAACGAAAATCGAGACTCTGAATGGTGAAATCGACACACTGAAAAATGACGCGGGCGAACAATTAGCAGAGTTAAAAACTTGTCAGGAAGCTTTGAAAGAGACACTTTACTTTAATGCAGATAGCGCTCATAAAATAGTAGAGGAGTGCTACCGGGTAGCTATGCGTAAGGTGGTCTGTCATGTAGATGCTTTACACCGTAATTACCCCGCGTGTGCGAGTGAATTGGATGCGGTAAAGCTAGAGGTAGAAGCGCAAAAACTGAGGATGGTTGGTAAGTTAGAAAATTACAGCACAATCTATTCTTTAGATTTGTTAATCGACAACGGGTTAGACTTGCAAGAATACATTATCTGCAAGTGCATAGAATTGAGGTGTAAAGCGCAAGCGGTGATGATTACACATCTGACAACAATCACAGAGGACGCTGTACCATTCCCAGAATTCGAGAAAAATATCACAGAACTATCCGATTTAGCACATCAACAAATCGCAGAAACTAAGGAAAAAAGAAAGACCGATTTACAGTCGATGGCTAATGAATTTACAGTGCTAGTTGATAATCATAAACAGCGCTACTGTCACGATGTGGATGAAGCAATAGCCACCGCAAAGCTAGCCATGCAACAGTTAGAAGTGTCTCGGTTTGAATTGCAAGATGCGCTGGCAAGGTTAGAAGAAACTAAGAAACCTTTACAATTTTCCGGCGCGTCTTCCTTTGCGATGATGTCGAATTCTGTATCCGATTACTACTACAATCGATACCGTTTTTTGCTAGATGCGCTGCAATGGGAGGAAACAGAAACCGGGTTTAAAGTGATTTATTCGTTACGTCGCAATCCTGGTTTGATTGAATCTGAAATAGAGGCTGACAATAGCTTAGAACAGTGTGCAGCGTTCACTAATGCACTGCACGGTACAGAGCCAAAATGGGAATTCAACAGACAATTTTCGCAGTTATCGTTAACAATCACTCACCGCCGTGTTGTCAAGCTCAAAAATGAATTACCGCGCGGGGTGCGGACTGCTGACAAGTTCTTACAAACTGTTAAAAATTGGAGACGGGTACGCATTACGGGCGGTAGTGAATCAGGCAAGTCACCGACTGCTGAGAATGTAGTCTGTGCGATTCTCTCGCAAATTAAAGGTGAATGCGAATTTTACGATCCAATGTTTGACTCAGTGAAAAACTATCGCTCTATACCCGCCGTAGGACGCACTCACAGCGATTCTATCAAGGGATTGAAGGAATATCAAACACGGATGCAAACACAGCCAAGCGATGCACTCTACCTCGCATGGTTTGACGAAATCGACACCACGCTTGACGAAAATCCAAAATCTGCCAGCGACTTAAAAGCAGTCCTAAAACAGTCCTCACACAAAAACTCAGGACTGATAATCACAGGTCAAAATGCTAACGTCCGCAACCTCAAAGGTGGTTTTGACCGTTCAGACATGAATAATTTTGTGTGCTGTCACATCGGAGACAACTACCGTGACGCGGTGGCAAACAGTCACTTGAGTGAGGTTGAAAAATCAGGACTGATGAAGACGGGGGACGCGCTAACCGAATACTGTGCAGGCAAAAATGAAGATGACGGGTTAGACCTGACAAACCCCTCTGCCTACCGTTTTGCCCTGGTACTAGAGCCAAATAAGAAAGGGTTTTTTATGATTCTCCCTGAGTTCGGGGAGTATCAATGGCAAAAGCCGGAACCAACCGATACAGAACCAACCGACCCCACTACCATCGCCCCGACTGTGCCAGTTGCCAAAAAACCACCTAACTGTCCTACGTGTGGAACCGATAGCAGAAAGAACGGTTTTTTAAAAACTACAACAGAACGGGTGCAGCGCTACAAGTGTAAAAACTCCGAGTGTGGGCGTGAGTTTGTCTAGAGTGTATACACTCTGAGTTTGTAGCGAGTTTTAATTCAACTACAAAAAACCGCGTAGTTTCTATTACTCAAAACCCCTATAAACTCACTAACTTTTTACTCCGGTACAAACTCCGACAACCCGGAACACACCCGGAGCACACCCGGAACTCATCAGTGGAAACATTTACCAGACAAGGGTTTTAAAACTCCGGTACATACTCCGATTTTCACCATAGTACCCCTAACCGGAATTACCGGAATTGCCGGAGTTAACACCAATAACTTAATAGATTGACCGTCACACCGCACTACAAATTTAAATCATAAGATAGCACTCAAAACGGTCAAATCTTTCAAATCTACAACTAAGCCCCACACCCCAAAATCAGCGAGTGTATACACTCTGCAACAAAAAATGAAAACTCAAACACTCGAAAACACCACCAACGGTAACACCGTACCCGACACCACCGCCCCCACTACCGCCCCCAAAAAACCTAAAACTGTCACAGTGCCAGAATTGATTCTAGATGGTGGTAGCAGTCGCACAAAATATTATCTTGAAAAAATCTCAGGTAGTTATCAATCAGTATGTCGCAAATTCACTAAAGCGCAAGAATTACCTACCGGGTATTTAGGCGTGTTTAAAATAGGTGACAACGGTTATGCTGTAGGGGATTCAGCATTATCACTATCGGGAGGTGATTTAGATGAAGGGTACGCTAATGACAACAAAATCAAGCTTCTAAATGTGTGGATTGTTGGCGCTTTATGTACTCACCCGTCGTTTTTGTTTAAACGCATCAAGAAAGCTAAGAAGGATAACAACATCATTAAAATCGATTTGAAAATCGCTCTATTGTCGCTATCCTCACACCGTAAGAAAGAGATTGAGAAAGCATTCTCTAACCTCAAATTTGAATTCGATGAACGGGTATTTGAGATTAATGTAATTTCCTACACACTATACCCAGAGGGATACGGTGCAGCTTGTGCAGCGAAAAAGCACATCCGAGAAATAGGCGGTAAAGATATTAAATTTCACGTACTCGATTTAGGCGGTGGCACGCTCACACATACACCATATTCTAATCAGAATGGTGTACCACGCGCTAGCAATCAAAACTCTGTATCTGGCGCGGGCGTTATCAGTATCACTGAATTTTTCGCAAAGGAAGCGACTAAAGGCGATACGGGCGGCAACATCTACCATTTTTCAAGATTGAAGGATGCGCTAGAAAGCAGCAGTGTAATAGATGGTGAATACTCTGCTGAGATTATTTTGGGAGATACCGCCCGCGATTTAGGTGATAGGCTCAAATCAGCATTAGAAAGTTGGAGTCGAGAAATTATCGGAGTGCGTGAACTGTTGCGAGATGTTAAGCAAATTTTACGCAAGGGAGAGCGGGTCTATTTGACGGGCGGGGGGTTTAAAGTCGCAGCTATTCGAGTATTTATACTCACCTATCTGTCGAGTGAGTTAGTCACCACGCTAGAAAATCCCGACACTGTAAACATCATCGGGCTTGACTGACTAAAGCCGCCCCGCTCTAACAGGCAATTTATCATCACAGAAGCCATCGCACCGCTAGTGTCGGAGCTAGCAGCACAACAGGGCTTGACCGACTGGGAGATGATGAATAGCTTGATAGAAGACGGTCTAGCGCGTCACTCAACAGCGCTGCTGTGTAGGGGAGGGATTGAGTAAATCAAGGGGTAGGCGGTAAACCGTATTTACCGCCTAGATTTTTGTGAATAGGTTGTATCTCACTCTCTGTATGGGTTGTGGGGATTGATAAGGTAAATCACATATCCATGATACTATCCATCATAAATATCAATCATAATATCATTGACAATATCATTGATGTGATAGATGATAAGGATATCAACCAAACACAGGAAGCGAAAACAATGGCAGTCAGCAAAAAACTCAAAAACGATGCCCTAGAATTTTTCACACAGGTTAGCGCACTCACTGACAAATTAGAAGTCTCGACAGCGTGTAACGAACTGTTAGAAAGTCTCACAATTGCACACACCATCAAAACGGTATCTAGCTACTTGATTGAATACCGTAAACCTTTTAAATCCTTCATTCATGAATTAGCAGAATTGAATGAAACTATCAACATTAAAAATGGTTTACATACTCAACATTGTGCGGTATCAATGCTCGTTTTGAATGATGAAAATCAAACAAAACTGATTAGTGAGAAAACAGAAACCTCTCACGCTCGCGACGGGTTCAATTCAGACGGTGAACTCAGAGAGGTTGATTTACCTAAAACCGACATTGCCAAAATAATCGAAATATCTTGCGAGTGTCTGGATTCTAACAATCCTCATATCATCGCAGCGGGTATCGTTAACCTCACAGGATTAAGAGCTAACGAACAAAATATGGCTCGGTATGAGCATAAAGATTTAGGGATTATCGAGCGTGAAATGGTGGTTTTAGATGAATTTGTAATCGGGTTTAAAGGTATCTCTAAAAAGCGCAATGAAGATGATGCACTAGCCTTTTATGCTAGACCGACACTAGCACCCGCTAAGTTGATTGTTGATGCTCATAATAAGTATCTTAGCTATCGCGCTGTACAAGGAATCAGCACCGACATTGACACCTATCAAAAAACTTTTCAACAACAGTTTAAAAACGAGTACAAAAAACTTTTTGGCAAGCTGTTCTCGACAATTGAGATGTTCGATGATGAGGGTGAATTGACAAAGGAAAACGGTACACCACACAAAGGACGCGCTTTTTATGCCTGTGCTTTAAGAGGAATTCTTAAAGCAAAAAACTTCCCTAACAGTGCGATTAGTACCTACATTCAATTATCGTTAGTGCATGATAGTCTAGCAGAAACAATGAAATATTTAGGGAGATACGATGAATCCCTTTATATCAATCCAGTTAATATCAATCTACCCACAAATATCAACAAAATCGGAAAAATGAACTACACACCGACTGTTATCAATATCGAAAGTCAACTTGATAAAAAATTTAATATCGAGCAATTTATCGCTGGTTTGAGTGATAGTAACCAACGTGCAATCACACAGTTTTTAATTGATGGTATGGGTGAAACTCAAGCTGTGCTAGAGCTTGTCAACCGTAAAGCTGAACAAATTACAGGCGAAACAGAACCAAAAACTTCGGAACCAAAACAGACTACAGTATCTGTAACCGATACTGTTGCAGAGATTGTTGAAGGTATCATGCACTACAACCGCCAAAATACAGACGGTGACATTGAAAAATTAGCCGTACCGACATACGGATTGATTAATAAAATCAGTTCGCAAAAGTACGGTAAACAAATGGCTGCTACAACTGTTAAAGCCTACCTTGATAAAAAAGCATCTGAACTGAATAAAGAATTTGCAGATATGGGTATACCCGCAGGTTTGGACAATACAGCTCACAATGGTAAATACTTTAGAAAAACTATTAATGAGTTAGTTGCTACAATAATAGAATTCATCTAACCTAAAAACATAGTGGATTCTATCGGATGCGGTTGTAAGGTTTGTAAGCAAGGGTTAGGCGATACGGTTAACGATATGATACTGAATCAAGTCGAACCGTTCGCCGTCCTTAAATTCTTAGATAGTAAAGGCTGCAAGGTTAGCGAAAAACTTCTCAAAAAGCACCTATCAGCCTTTACTATTTCCTACCCTGATACTCATATCAAGTCTCAAGAATCATTAGAACCTATCCCTAATAACCTAGTGGATATTGATTTTAGTCAGTACAAAGTTGATTTAAATAATCCTGAGATAGCACTCGATTTGTTACAGAGAATCACTCTCAAAGTGTTTCTAAATCAGTCGAGAATCACCCTAGAGGCGCAGCGCAAGGTTGTAGAGGGTGAAGTGCCAGATATGCCCAAAGATACCCTTAGAAATCAAGCTTTAGCACTCGATATGCTCGACAAATGCACCGGGTTAGGAGTAACAGTGAACCAACAAAAAGCGATACAGACTGTAGAGAGTATGGGTTTAACAATACAAAACAACATACAAAATGTTCAGAATTAAGCCGACTGTTTCGCAACAAACTCGCTACTTTAACACCGCATCAAACCTAAAATTATTACCTGATAATTGGGTTGATTTTGCCAAACTTACAACCATTAGAAGCGGTGGTGAGATGGTACAATTCAACCCTTACCCGTATCAGGTAATTATTAGTGACTTGATGGATAGTTACAATAACATTATCTGTGTTAAATCTAGGCAGTTGGGGTTAACTCAAATTGCAGTATCTAAATTTTTGCACCGTGCAGCGCTTAACCCTGCATATAGTGCTATCGTCTTTCTTAGAAATAGTAACGATGCCAGCGCCGTATCCCGACGTACTAAACAACTGTTAGCAGGGTTGACTGATTATGTCACGCCAGACAGCGATAATGTGGGGTATTTAAAACTAAAAGCACTGGGAGAAATCTACTTTAAAAACAGTTCGAGAGAGGGTTCTCGGAGTTACGATTCAGTGATTGATTTTCTGTTTGATGAGGCTGCATTCTCTGAGAATATAAACCAGATATATGCAGCGTCAAGCCCTTCTACAGCGATGTCGGGGGATAACATAACTAAGCTAATTGTAAGCACCCCTAGCGCTAAATCAGGATGGTACTGGGATAAGTTGAATGAGAATAATGAAGGTAGAGATATAGAAGAAATATGCAAGCGTGTAGCATCAGGTGATTTATATAAAGAAATACCTGGTATGTATTGGTTTGAAGATGCACAAAAAACGCTTAAATTAATAGTTCATTGGAGCGTACACCCGGTTTATCAGAAAATACCAAACTACCTAGATTACCGACTAAAACAAGATGGTACAGACACTGAAACAATACTCAGAGAGTATGATTTACAATTTATCGATAGCGCTGTATCTGTCTTTAATATCGAGTTAATCCGTGAAAATGCAACAGGTGAATATGAAGATGTCAGAGAACCCCGCGCCGATTATTATTGCGGGTTAGATACCTCTACTATGGGGAGTGATTACACAGTTTTTACTGTAATTAAACATGATGTGAGGGAAGATATTTACACCCTGGTACACGTTTACCGCAGAAGGCAAGAAACTAGCGCAACTCACATTTATCAAATCTCTAAATTGATAGAAACATATCAGCCTGTTTATGTAGGGATTGAGACTACTGGCGGTGTAGGTAATATCTACTTAGAAGAGTTAAGCAGAATTAATTACAGTACACGATTTGAAAATATTAAAACCACACGCGACACTAAAACCACGATGGTATCAACTGTCATTTTAGGGTTAGAAAAAAATCAATTTAAATACCCTGAAAATTCATTATTGATTGATGAGATGTTAAGTTATCGGCGTATTGGAGCAAAATTTGAGGCTGCTAGCGGTAAACACGATGATATCATTATGTCGGTAAGTTTCGGCCTCACTGTATCACCATTCTTGAAAGAAAAAGAAGTAGGTAGAGAATTTCAAATAGGCTATTACAGGAATTAAAGGGGATAAGCAGCAACACCTACACCGTCAAAAATCAGAAGCCCCACAACCCGCATAGACCCGCTACCTTACCCGGTGGCGGATTTTTGCTTTTTAAAAATTGGTGAGGTTTTCAATCGCAAGCGTGACGCGAAATTTTTACGATTGTCCTCACCCTGCCAGCGAGTAGAACGTAACGGTGTCAAAATCCTTATTGGTGGAAAATAGCGCTAGTTGACAATACAATCAGTTGCAGTTTTGCTGCAAAAATTCTAGTCTGAATTTTTTTGCAACAGAACTCATCAGGAAAAAACCTTTACACCGTATAGGTTCATTTTTAATTTTGACGCA